>Ga0180009_10005745_pt1 | contig 13201 bp, 9 predicted proteins | sample OS_PC_MetaG_FD_123537 | JGI IMG/M metagenome (GOLD analysis project Ga0180009, IMG submission 123537) | Groundwater microbial communities from the Aspo Hard Rock Laboratory (HRL) deep subsurface site, Sweden - OS_PC_MetaG | ecosystem: Environmental > Aquatic > Deep subsurface > Groundwater... | reverse complement strand
TATGTGCCGTTGTTGATTTCTTGGGTGTCGGAAGTTCCGGCCTCCTGAGACGGAAAGAAATATTCCCTCAGAATCTGGCTGGTAATGGCTGTTGCCTCAGAAGAAGCGCCGCTGTCCAGAACGACCGCCATAGCTACCTGGGGATTGTCGGTTGGCGCGTAACAGACGAAACTTCCCCGGGTGGTTAGTTCCAGTTCCCGGTGGGCGGTCTGGGAGGTTCCGGTCTTGCCGGCCACCGAAATTCCCGGCGCCTGGGCGGCGCGTCCGGTTCCGGAATTGACTACTGCCAAAAGGCCTTCTTTTAAAGTGTTCAGGGTTGTTTCCGAAACAAAGAAATAACTTTGGATTGCCGGACCGAATTCCTCAATTTTGTTTCCATCGCGGTCACGGAGTTCCCGGACTATTTCCGGCCGGAAGATATTGCCTCCGTTGGCAACCGTTGCGATCAGGTTGGCCATCTGGACCGGGGTTAAGAGAAGCGCGCCCTGTCCGATTGACAGGTTAAGGGCGCCGCCCGAATCACCGGGTCGGGGAATAAGACCGGCTTTTTCGCCGGGCAGGTCAAGGCCGGTTACGACCCCAAGCCCGGCTCTCCGGGCGTATGCCAGCAAATTTGACTCGCCGGTCTTCATGCCGGCCTGTCCGAAATAAATGTTGCATGACTGGGCGAAGGCGTTTTTGAAAGAAACCCATCCGTGGCCGTCTTCTTTCCAGCAGTGAAATTCCCGGTCGCCGAGCGTCAGGGAACCCAGGCATTCGTATTCATCGTCCGGGGTGATTGAACCGCTCTCCAATGCGGCAATAGAGGTGATTATTTTAAAGACGGAGCCGGGAGCGTATAATCCGGCCAAGGCCCGGTTCAGGAACGGTTTGTCGGACCGGCTGAGAGAGGGAGCCGGGTTATCCGGGTCAAAAGTCGGTTTGCTGGTCAGGGCAAGAACCTCTCCGGTGTTCGGGGAAAGGACGACGATGGAACCGGCGCGGTCTCCTAATTTACCCGAAGCAATTCGTTGGAGGCGGCTGTCAATGGTTAAAATAACCGTGTGGCCGGGCCGGGATTCTTTTTGGCCCAGGACTCGAAGTTGGTGGCCGCGCGCGTCTACCTCCACCTGGGTGCCGCCCCGTTCTCCGCGCAACAGACTATCAAACATTTTTTCAATCCCACTGCGGCCGATAAGGTCCCCGGAACGCAAACCCTCTTTTTTGAGCGTCGGTAATTCTTCACGGCTTACTTCACCCAGGTACCCCAGGATGGCGGTGGTGTCTTTTCCGAAAGGATAGTTTCTGACCAAGCCGGCCTGGATGTAAATTCCGGTGAGCCGGATGCTGTTTTCTTCAACAAAATGGAGTTGTTCCTCGGAAAGAGTTCTAAATATGACGCGGGGTTCAAAAGGGTTGGCTGTCTTTTCCGTAATTCTTTTCTGGATTTCGGACCGGCCCATATTTAAAATTGGGGCCAGGATATCAGCGCACTCGGCTGGATTTTTGAGGTCAAACGGGATGTAGGTCAGGTTGAAACCTAACTTGTCTTCCGCCAAAACAACTCCGTTGCGGTCCAGAATTTTGCCGCGCGGTATATCCAGGTAAATGGTTCTGATGGAATTACCCTCGGAGAGTTTTCGGAAACGGGAATGCGCAAAGACCTGAAGGTAGACCAAGCCTCCGACCAGCGGCAAGAGGGCAATAAAAATAAAACGTCTTAAGACGTCAAATCTGTCCATATTTTTCTATACGAGTTCCCGACGGTAAAAATAGAAAGCCGGTAGGGACCAGAGACTATTATATGTTGAAAAGGCGATTGGTTTCCAAAGCAGGGTTATTCCCCAGGCCGGCGCGCAAATGGCCTGGTAGACTATGGAAAAAAACAGGGAGAAATAGACCGAGTAAAGCAAAACAGCGGATATGTTAAATTCCGTTCTTTCCGCCAAAAAACGGCTGGCGAGATACGCTACTATGAGGTATACGATGCTATGTCCGCCGATGGTTGAATGGAAGAGAATATCCTGGTAAAGGCCCAGGGCAAGAGCGCTCAGCAAACCAATGGTGCCGGAAAACGAAAGGCTCAGAAAGAGAACAAAGAGCAGGGTCAGGTCCGGCGCTATCCCAAAAATCCTGAGATATCGGAACGCCAAGTATTGAACGCCAAAGTTGACCAATACCACGACGAGAAAATTGCGCAGGTTAAGCGCCTGGTCCGCTGTCTTTCTAATAAACAATTACCACCTCTTCCAGGGATGAAAAATTGGCGCTGGGCCGGACCAGAATTTTTCGGAAGAATCCTTTACCGGCCTTTGATGACTGGATTGTCCCCACCGGGATTCCGGAAAGATAATTATGGCTTAATTTGGAAGTGACTACGGCGCTGCCGACCCTGGGTGAATTATCGTTGGGAACATAACCGATCGTAAGACTGAGCAGTCCGGCGCTTTCCAAAATTCCCAGTTCCCGGCTCTCCTGAACGGAAACGCTTACCCGGCTTTGCGGGTTTAGAATAGTCATTACTTTAACGTGTTTGCCTTCTTTCTCCACCACATGTCCCACCAGGTTTCCGCTGGCGTCAAGCGCTGTTAAACCAGGCCTGACCCGGTCGGCTTGATTGGTTTCCACGGTAAGCCAGCTTGGCCATCCGATCGGGTCCAGCGTTAAAACTTCACCGATTGCGGCGATTGTTCCACTCTTCCTTTTAGGGAGATTTAAAAGACCCCGCAGGCGTTCGTTCTCCAGGGATAGTTCCCGGGTGGCTGAATCCCGGTAATTGATCAGGGTGGCAATTGGGGTTTCTTTCGGTTTGACGGCGTCTGCTTTCAGGCGGAAGAGAAATATTGAGATCAGCAGGAGCAGACTGAAGATAAATTCTTTCTGGAATTTCCAGAGCATGAAAACCTCAAATTAATCGTCCCACTTGAATTTTCTCAGAAATGCAAGGGAGCAACTTTGCGGAAATAATGCTCGTCCTCCAGCATTTTCCCGGTGCCTTTCACGACGGCAAAAAGTGGTTCATCGGCCACCTGGACCGGAATCTTGGTTTCGGAAGAGAGCAGGTTGGATATTCCCCTCAGGAGAGAACCTCCGCCGGCCATGTAGATGCCGCGCACCACCAGGTCGCTGGATAACTCCGGAGGGGTGTCTTCCAGGAGGGCGCGGACTTCGTTTATGATCGTATTAATATTTTCCTTAAGCGCTTCCCGGATTTCCTCGGAACCAACCATAACCTTGCGGGGCAAACCCTCCACCAGGTCACGACCGGTAACCTCCATTGACATCTCTTCTTCCATCGGCCAGGCAGAACCGATGGCAATCTTAATCTCTTCCGCGGTTCGTTCCCCAATCAGCAGGTTATATTTTTTCTTGAGATATTCCGTGATTGATGCGTCCATTTCATTTCCGCCGATACGGATGCTTCGTGAAGCAACGATGTCACCCAGGGAAATGACGGCCATTTCCGTAGTTCCGCCGCCCACGTCAATGATGAAATTACCAATCGGTTCCTCTACGGGGAGCCCGATTCCGATGGCGGAAGCCTTTGGTTCTTCAATCAGGTAGACTGCCCGCGCCCCGGCCTTGGTGGCGGTTTCAATCACCGCCCGTCTTTCCACGCTGGTAATGCCGGAAGGTATGGCGATGACCACGCGGGGAGGGAGCACGAACCGGTGCCGGGCGCTTTTTACTTTTTCCAGAAAATAACGCAGCATCGTTTCGGTTGCCTCAAAATCGGCGATAACCCCGTCTTTTAAAGGCCGCATCGCAATGATATTGGCCGGAGTCCGGCCCAGCATCCGCTTCGCTTCTATTCCAACCGCAATCGTCTTGTGGGTTTCTTTGTGCATCGCCACGATTGACGGTTCCGAAAAAACGATTCCCCGTCCGCGTACGTAAACGACGGTGTTGGCGGTGCCGAGATCGATGCCGATATCGTTGGCCAGCAAAAAATTAAATAATTTGCCCATTGGCGCTCCTTAGTGTTATAATTTTTACAGTTATTCGCTTTTTTTTCAAAGTGAAGGTGTTTTACGATTAAACACCTGAACGTTAATTATTTTACTATTCTTAAGAGAGGAAAGTCAATGCGCTATTCTTTTAAATGGCTGCAGGAATTGATATCCCTGGACGGCGTTCCCTTTCCCGATTTGCTGGTCGGTTTGTCCGGAATCGGCCTGCATTCGGAAGATATTGTTACGGATGGTGAAGACCATATTTTTGAATTGGAAATTCCGGCTAACCGGGGTGACCTTTTAAGCATTTGGGGTCTGAGCCGCGAAATTTCCGCTCTTTTTCGGTTGCCCGGCCCGGCCTTTCCTTTTCAGCTTAGAAAGGAAGTAACGTCTGCTGAAAAAGACGGGTTGAAGGTGAAGATTGACGCTTTGGAGGCCTGTCCGTTTTATTCGGGATGTCTGGTCTCCGGGGTAAATTTAAGGGAATCGCCGGAGGGGATGGCCGGAAAAATTAAGACGCTTGGCCTCCGGTCGTTAAACAATGTGGTGGATGTCACCAATTACACCCTTCTGGAGTTAGGCCAGCCCCTGCACGCTTTTGACGCGGACCGGATTTGCGGCGGAATTGAAGTTCGCTTCGCACGCTCCGGGGAAATTTTGACTACAATTGACGGCACGGAAAGAAAACTGAACGAAAAAATTCTGGTGATAGCCGATTCAGTTAAGGTTCTGGCTCTGGCCGGTATTATGGGTGGAAAAGAGAGCGAGGTGACCGAAAATACCAAAAACGTTTTTCTGGAAAGCGCTTTTTTCCAGCCGGGAACAATCCGTTTCGGCCGTAAAAATCTTTCCCTGGAGACCGAGGCATCGGTGCGGTTTGAGCGGGGGATTGACCCAAACTTGGTGGTGGCTGCTCTGGAAAGAGCCAAGAATCTTCTCCGGGAGGTAACCGGAGGGGCAACGGGTCCCAATGTTAAATCGGGCCGGCTGCCCAGAGGTCATTCCGCAATCTCTTTTCATCCACCGCAACTGAAGAATGTGCTGGGAATTGAAATTTCCCCGGAGGAGACGGAAAGCATATTTAAAAGAATCGGTTGTTCCGTCACGGACAAAAAGGATTTTTGGTTGGTATCGGTTCCCGCTTACCGGAGGGACCTGGAAACAGAAATTGAGCTGGTGGAAGAGGCGGCTCGTTTTTATGGTTACGACCGTATCCCGTCTATTCTGCCCCAGGTTCAATTGTTGCCGTTGGAATCCGGCACATCTTTGACGAAAACGGCAAAAATCAGGGATTTGCTTATTTTGGCCGGTTTTGATGAAATCATAACCTCCAGTTTTGGTATTTCCGGGACGTCCGATTCTCCGGCCGGCGTTTCCGGTGTGCGGGTTAATAACCCGCTCAGCCAGGAGCAAAAAGAACTCCGGGAAAGTATTTTACCCGCGCTCATTCAGACTGTCCTTCATAATCTTAATCAGGGCAACCTGAACCTGCGTTTCTTTGAACTTGGCAAGGTCTATCAGGCGGCGGGGTTGCAAAATGCCCGGGGTTTTACGGAAGAAAGTCGGCTGGGTTTGATTATGACCGGGGGAGAAGCAGACCGGTTGACCCTGAAATCATTAATTTTTAACCTGGCCAAACGCTTTGGCGTGGGCAAACTTAAGGTCGGCCCGGTTGACCAGCGGTATTTTGATTTTACGGAATGCGCCTCTCTTGTTTTGCCGGACGGTCAGAAATTCGCGGTTTTTGGAGTTATTCCGGCTACAAAAGGTTTGCTTTTGGCGGCCGAAGTTTACGTGGATGGTTTGTTGAATTTTTCGTTACGGCCGGTCAGGTTCAGCGACTGGCCGAAAGTGCCGGCCGTAATTCGCGATTACTCCTTCCTGGTTCCGGAACTTTTGTCCTGGGCGGAGATTGAAAGGAAGGTATGCGGTTTGTCAGAGTTAATCTCCAGGGTTACCTTTTTTGACCTGTATCAATCTCCGGAATATCCGGCCGGTTTTCAAAGTGTAGCTTTTTCGGTCTGTTTTCAATCTCCGGAACGAACGTTGACCCATTCGGATATAGATGCGATGCAAAAAGACCTGATTGGCGAGCTGGAAGGGATGGGCCTGAAATTCAGGCAGCAGAAAACAGCGACAAATTAGGCAAAGCTTTGCTTTGCCGCTACAAACCAATTATTGATATTGTAGCCGCAGAGCGTTAGCTCTGCTAAACCTTTTAATTTATGAAGCGCACTGAGATTTCAATTACAGTGTTGGGTGAGGCCTACGATTTTTCCGGGGACCCGGCGCGTATCAGGAGGGCAGCCGGTCTTTTCCAGGAAACGCTGGAGCAAGCACGGAAGGAAAATCGGGGCAAGGATATTTCCACGCACCGGTTGGGGGCCATGACCGGCATGGCGTTGGCGGAACAACTGGTTATTCTTCAAGACCGGCAGGAGAAAAAAACAGATCTGGTTAATTCGTTACAAAGTCAGGTTAAGGGTTTAATTGAAATTTTGGAAAGATCCTGCAAAAACAAGCCGGACGTTTGACAGAGAATAGGGAACAGTGTTATCTTATCAGTTTGTAATAACGCTATAATTTACAAAAATTGATTGCGGGGTGGAGCAGTGGCAGCTCGTCGGGCCCATAACCCGGAGGTCGGAGGTTCGAATCCTCCCCCCGCTACAAAGCGTTGCCTAAGCAGGATTCGAGGGGAGCGAAGTCAGGCGACGCGACTGATTAAGGAGCGTTGCCAGCGGGTGGCCGAGTTGAGGCGCGGTGAAGCCGAAACCGCCGAATCCTCCCCCCGCTACAAAGTATTACTGAAACAGTAGTAGGACAGGCGTCTCGCCTGTCCTCTGTAGTCGCCCGGCTTGCCGGGCGTTGTTAACCACGCCGTATTGATTATGCTTTTAAGACGAAAAAAAGTTTTAGGGTTGGATATCGGGACAACGGCCATAAAAATCGTTGTTCTGGAACCTACCGGGAACGGTTTCGCGTTAAAGAAGATAAAGATAATTGACCTTCCGGTCGTTGCGGACGAGCAGCTTGTCCTTACCCTGGTCAAAGGCGCCCTGAAAGAACTTGGCGGAAAGGAATTTGCTCTTTCACTGCCGGGTCGATATGCTTTAATACGTTCCATCTCCATCCCCGTTATAGCTGCGGCCAGGATAGACGCCACCCTGAAGATTGAAGTTCAACATCGAATTCCATTCCCCCTTGACCAGGTTGTCTGGTCTTCTGATCGGTTGCCCCAGGAAACCGATAACGTCGATTTTGTGGTGGGGGCCGTCAAGAAAGATATCGTTAAGAAGTTAATTGCTCCTTTCAAAAAATTTAAGGAAGAAGCAGCGTTTTTGGACGCGGATCCGCTGGTTCTGGCAAACCTCGTTTCCCGCCAGTCTGATTTTGACCGCAATAAAACTTACGCCATCCTGGAACTGGGAGCGGAAAGCAGCAACCTGATTGTATTCCAGAAAAACCTGCTCCTGGTTCGCGCTCTTACCGTTGCCGGTAACAACTTTACCGAAAGCCTGAAAGAGGAAAAAGGTGTTGATTTTCCAGCGGCGGAAAAAGAGAAGTTTTCTCTGACCGGACCGGAATTGCCCGGCAGCATTAATTATGTTCTGGATAATTTAGTCGCCGAGATTCAGAGCTCCATTGATTATTGGCGTTTTACCCACAAAGGACCGGAACTGGACCAACTTCTGCTCACCGGCGGCGGGGCAAATTTACCGGGTTTGTCTCAGTTGATTGAGAGCCGGCTCAGGGTATCTACCCGGACTCTGGATCCGTTCGCCAATATTGATGTGAATCTGGGCGCCGGAGAAGAGATTCGGCCGGAGTTGAAGAACCGTCTGGCCGTGGCGACGGGGATGGCGCTGCGGATTGCTTCCGAAAAAGTATTTTTCTGCGCGCTTGATTTTTTACCGCCCGAATACATCGCGCTGAAAAAAGCCAGAGGTAATCAGATTTATATTTATCTTTCTTCCTTTTTATTGATTATTCTTTCTTTTACGCCGGGATATTTTTTCAACCAGGAAACAAAGCTTAAGCAACTGGTAACGGAAAGATTGAACGCCGATTTAAACGAGTACGAACAGTACCTTCCGGCCGTGCAGGACCTGGAAAGGGAGATTAAGGATTTGCAGGGCAGGTACGAAAGTCTGAATACCACCCTCAACCAAAGATATCTCTGGCTGTCCCGTTTGATCGATGTTGGCCGGATCTTACCCAGTTCCAAGATTTACCTTACCAAGTTCACTCCTTCGAGTAATGCGCTAGTTCTGGACGGCGAGTCCACGGCCGGAAATCTGGGGCTTGCATTTCGCGACGTCCGTCAATTTATTCTTAATTTAAACGCACTGCCTTATTTGCAGAACGCCACTGTTCTTTCTGTGGAAAGGGACCAGGGCGAACGATTGGTGTTTCAAATCACGGTCGGAATAAAATAGTGGAATTTTTACAGAAATACAAATTGCTGCTGATAATATTACTGACCCTGCTTTTTGCCGGGGCCGGTTTTTACCTTGACCGAACCCTCAGTAAGCAGGCGAATGCCCTGACCCAGGAGATAAACGCCAGGCAGGAAAAATTAAAGGGTTATTATGCTAATATTGAAACCGCGCCTTCGCCCAACCGGGTCAGTCGTCTTACCCGGGAAAAGATAACTCTGGAAGGGAATTATGAATCCGTTTCCAGCCGGTATGCCCTCGTGCCGGTTTTAACTCTGCCGGAAGGGGAAATTTTCCCCGCGCTCTATTATAAAGAGACGATGTATCTGGTTCTGGACGATTTGCGTCGACAATCCGCGAGCAAGGCCATTGCTCTTTCTTCGCTTGGCATTGTTGAGACCGGTCTTCCTCCGGCGGAACAGGTGCCGGTGTTGCTGGCGCTGCTGGATACGGTTAAAAGGCTTAGTGAGGAAGTTTTTCGAAGCAAAATATCCAGCCTTGATTCAGTTCAGATTGGAACGCCGTCGGTCAGTCCTTTCTACATTGAGATTCCTCTGGCGATAACCGTTAGCGGGAGCAGCAGCCGCCTCGCCTATTTTTTTGAAAATCTTGGTTCTTCCCAGACCATATTCGTTCTGGAAAACATGGCAATGGTTGGCGGGGGAGAGAATTTTAAAGCCTCCTTGAGTCTCAAGAGGATTCTTTGGGGCAAGGACCTGGTGGAGAAGATTAAGCTTGTCGCGGTTTCCGCTCCGACAAGTCAGGGAGCAGGGCCGGGTGGACCGGGAATGCCGCCGGGGGCTCCGGGGGCGCCTTAAAGATGAATAACCTAGAAAAGGATAATTCCCGATCGCGGAAGAGAGAAAAACTGAAGAGTTTTCTCTCGGAACGCCGTTCTCAGAAAGATACGCAAGCGACGGCCAGAAAGGAAGCGGCGCGTCGCCTGACGTCGGAGCGCCGGGCGCGTTTAGTTTCGGAACGAGTTCAGGCCCGGCAGCGAAAGGAAGCTTTAAGGGGAACAAGAATTAAATCCCGGGTTAAAATACGCACCCCGGAACCCGATAAAGCCGTTTCTCTACCCAGCCGGTCTAAATCGGAAAAAAGAAAGGTTTTTGCGGGCGGGAAAACAGAACCGGGTTCCGGAGAAGATAAGGCTAAACCTTCTTCTTCGGCGCCTGCGGGGAATCAGCAGGCGGAGAACCGGCAAAAACTTTTAGCTTATCTTGAAAAACATAGCGTAAATAAATCCGAGATTATAGCTGGAAAAATCAAGCAAAAAGAAGCCGCCGCAGGAGAAAAGCAGGCCCGCCGGGCAGAACGGAAAAGACAGAAACAGTCCCTGCGTCAACCGAAACCGATTATCCCGGTCCAAAAGAAAGCAGGGGAGACCATTTCGGCGGTAATCGGCCAATCTTACAAACGGCAGCAATTATTATCATATCTTAAAAAGCGCCAAGCCGGCGAGAAAACTTTTGCCGTTCAACGCCGGGAGTTGAAAAAGATTGTGGCGGCAGCGATTTCGGAAGCAACTTCGGCCCCGGTGGTTCCGGAAGTAATCCCGGTTGTTATACCGTTGGTCACGCCGCCGCCGCTTCTGGAAACCGAAGGGGCTGTGCCGGAAAAAGTTCCGACGCCGATAGCGGAAACACCGGCTGGCCGTCGTTTGAAACTATTTTTAGGGAGAGGCAAGAAAATACCTTCCGATACCGCCGAGATTGTCGCTGTTCCGCAGGCGGCGCTTTTTTCGCGAAAGTCGTTCCGCATCGCTCCGTTCCTAAAAGATCATTTCGCAAAGATAATTTTTCTGTTGTTGATTTTGGGATGGTTTGTAGAAATCTTTATGCTCAACCAGCGCCTGGAAAATGTTCGTCAACAGATTGAACAGACCACTTCAATTACCAGACCACGCATTTCAAGTGAGACCATAACTACGGCGAAGACATTACCTCCGACCTTAGGAACGACCCGGGTGGAAGGGATACGAGACCCCTTTTCCAATGAACTCTGGAGAATTCAGGAGATTACACCGGCGCAAGCCAGGGCCGTTGGGGTTCGTCCGGTGAAGATACCCGCTCCGTCGGACATAATAAAGCCAACCATCCCAATTCTAATAACCAAACCACCGGAATTTACGCCTCCGGAAATAGCCCGGGCGATTCCGGAAAGCGCAAAATTGGCCAGGATTCCTCAGGTTACCGTTCCTCAGGTCGGCCCGGTTTCAGCGCCATCGGCGCCGGTTTCCAGTCTTCGCTTCCGCGGAATTCTTAACGTAGCCGGAATTGACTATTTCTTTATCGAGAGCGCCGGAGGCGGATATCGTGTCCGGGTTGGCGATACCGTTGAAGGGTTTAAGATCTATGATTATCGTAACGGCGTTCTCTATTTCGCTAAAGACGGATATACCTATCAATTGAACGAAGAACGGGCGAGTCCGCCTTTACGTTACCGCGGTCGGATGATTATGGCCGGCCAGGAATATTTCTTCCTGGAGGGTCAGCGCACCTACCGGGCGGTTATCGGCGAAGAGATTGAAGGTTACCGTCTGGTCAAGCGGGTTGGCGACTACCTTTATTTTGTCAAGGATGACCGGCTCTATTACCTGAAACAGGAATAATCATTGTTTAGCAGAGCTAACGCTCTGCGGCTACTTGACTTTTAACGGGATTAACGGTATAAATTAGGTAGTGTAGCCCTTTATGGGCGTTAAATGGAGGTAGGGTTTATGAGGAACATTCTAAAATTATTTCTGGTGGCGGGTTTTTTCCTAATTTTTGCGGCCGGCTGCGCCTCTCATCGGGTGGCGACCACGAAAGAAAGGCCGGCAGAGCAGCCGGTTCCGGTTGCCGCGAGTCCGGCGCCGAGCGCGACAAGTCCGGCAGTCGCATCATTGAAGGCCGAGGCCGAAGCGGCCAAGGTTTACAAAGAGGGACAGTCGGCTTACTGGCTCGGTAACTATGCCGAGGCAATTTCTCTCTTTTCCCGGGTAAAGGTGATCGATCCGAATTATAAAGCCAAAAGCGTGGGTACTTATCAGAACTTAGCTACTTATCGTTTGCTTGGTAAAAAACCGGGTGAAACCAAGGTATTTGCGGATCCCGCCCCGGAAAATCAACCGAAGAGTGAAATTTTGATTAACGACGAACAGGAATGGCTTAATTTGGTCGGCGAGACGGAAGCGGTTTTACAGGACGCGGCTACTTATCTGGATAAGATACAGAAATCCAGAGAAGTGCCAACCGAAAAACTAATCAACCCGAACTACTACCTGAAACAGGCCCGGCTATCTTTTGACCGCCAAGAGTATCTGGATGCCATTCGCTACAGTTACCAGGTTAAAGAAAAGATTACGGCGGCCTACAACGAAGCGGTTGAACCGGAAAGAAAACTGCTGGGGAAGATGGGCGATACGCCGGTCACTTTTAACGTTACCGATCTTGACCTCGCGGCCGCGTTGCAACAAATTTACGGTATAACCGGTGTCAACATCGTCCTTTCCCAGGGTATCTCCGGCAAGGTAACTATGAACGTAAGAGATATTCCGCTGAGGCAGGTCCTGGACCTGATCGTGGACACCAACGGTTTGAAATACAGCGAAGAGAAAGGAGTCATCCGGATTATGACTCCGGAAGAATATGAAAAGACCGCAGCCGGTTTGGCTGTGCGCAACAAGAAGGTTTACCCGCTCTATTATGCCGAAGCCATAGCAATAGCCAAGGTCATCCGGGATGCGCTGGGTATGGAGGGCGTTACGGCCGACATACGAAGTAATTCAATCATCGCCGATGCCAGCAGCATACAGCAGGCCCGGGATATAGACAAGTTAGTTAAGGAACTGGATATCCCGGTCAACCAGGTGTTGATTGAGGCGCAGTTGCTGGAGGTTACCTATAATAGCGAAAAAGCCCTGGGTATCAACTTTTTGCTTCAGAGTAAAATGCTTGGCGATGTCCGGCTTTCCGGTCCCAGTTTTGGTGCGGTTCCTTCAACCCTTCCGATTGATGCCGCCAGCGTATATTTCGGGCTCACCCACCGCGACTTTTCGGCAATCCTCAACGCGTTGGCAACCGACGGAGAAGTGAGACTGCTCCAGAGTCCGCGCATAATGGCCATTTCCGGCACCCCGGCCGTGATTTCAACTTCAGAGGTGTTTCCTTACATTACTTCAACGGCAACGACGGTCGGCAGTGGGACCGATGCTTATCAGAACGTTACGAGTGAAGTGGAAGAGAAGGAAGTTGGGACAACTTTTACGGTAACGCCTTTGATTCAGGGGAACCGCACGGTTGCTTTGAACGTAAACTTAGTTGTGGAGCGGGTTTCGGAAATTATCGATGTGCCGATAATTACCGGTGGCACGGTTTTATACCAAAAATATCCGTTGGTTGCATCCCGGAGCACCAGCCAGAACATCGTTCTCTGGGACGGGGAATCCCTGGTGGTCGGTGGAATTATGAGTAAAAATGATTTTAAAACTGAAACCCGGTTTCCGGTTCTGGGTAAAATTCCATTATTAGGCAATCTTTTCAAACGGAGTACGCTGACTAAGAGGAATACTGAGTTGATTCTTTTTCTGACCCCGCGCATCGTACAAACCTACGAGGAAGGCCGCACTCTTACCCGGGAATATAAAGCGCTGCCTTCCGGCAAGGAATTAGAGAAGGGGATTATCGGCCAGAAGTGGTTTTAATTGAATTGAAGGAGGAACCAAAAATGAGTGCGCCGAGAGAAAGCGTATTGTCTCTTATCGGTGCAAGTCCGAGATGGGTAAAGGTTAGCCACCAGCCCATCACCAAATCTCACATATAGTCAGGTAACTGGCTGTGTGGTGCG
>Ga0180009_10005744_pt1 | contig 13202 bp, 6 predicted proteins | sample OS_PC_MetaG_FD_123537 | JGI IMG/M metagenome (GOLD analysis project Ga0180009, IMG submission 123537) | Groundwater microbial communities from the Aspo Hard Rock Laboratory (HRL) deep subsurface site, Sweden - OS_PC_MetaG | ecosystem: Environmental > Aquatic > Deep subsurface > Groundwater... | reverse complement strand
GGGTGTACCAGAACCTTCCGGAATGCGCTGCTTACCTGCAAAGCCTTCAGGGCAGCGAAGGGTTCAAAAACCCGGAAGGGCTGAAAGGCGGAGTCAGCGGCATATGCAAGGCGGTTTATTCGGGAATCCGGATGCAGAAAATCAATCAATAAGGATATTTGTGATGGGCGAGGTCTATGTTGAGATTGTGGCCAAACAGAAAGGGTGCATCCTTTGTGATTTAGCCATCTGTATTCTTGAAGAAATCGCGCCTGAGTTTACGCCGGGGATGCTGCGCTGGTCGGTGGTTGACGTGGGCAACAGAAGCGGACTTTCGCGTATGGAAGAACTTACCCGTTGCTGCGGAAAAAGGCCGGCTGTTCCCTCCATCGTCATCAACGAGAAAATAGCCTTTAATCATATTCCGGACATGGAAGCCCTGTCACGGGCGATCAGAGAAATCATCGCCGGCAATGCAGCAACTGGTCTGAATATTGAGTGATTATATGGCAAACAGTGTTTTTGACACTTTTTCTATTGTTGATGATTCGTGATTTTAAAAGGACACACTCGGAAGGCTGTTAACTATATGACCACCATGTTAGTTCGCGAACAAAACACTCTGGGAAATATCCAGGACGCCGGCAAAAGGCCAGTTGCAGGAACTTTTGTTTGTAACACCTACTTATCAATACAACCAATGAATGTTAAGCATTGAACATAACCATTAGTAAGCAGTGCTTCTATTGTTGGATGCTGGAGCCTCGAACCGGACACATCCGGCTATGGTCATTCCAGAGCTTCCCTTACCTTGGTGGCGAGTGCCTCCATTTGGAAGGGTTTCTGGAGGAAATTAACTCCTTCGTCGAGAATACCACGGTGGGCGATTACATCGGCCGTATAGCCCGACATGAACAGGTATTTCATACCCGGCCTAAGGGCGGTAAGCCGCTTTTGCAGATCACGACCGCTCATCTCCGGCATCACAACATCGGTCAACAATAGGTGTATGTCGCCAGTATACTGTCCGACCAGTTGAATAGCCCCGTTCGGTGTAACCGCAGTCAACACCTTGTAACCCAAACCTTCGAGCATCATTTCAGCCATTTTCAGGAGCGCTTCGTTGTCTTCGACAAGCAGCACCGTCTCGGTGCCGGTCAGTGGCTCGGCATGCGCGCGTGGTTCGTCGATTGCAGATCCATCTTCCCAATGCCGGGGCAGGTAAATCTTGAAAGTCGTGCCCTTTCCAGGCTCACTGTACACATTAATTAATCCGTTGTTCTGCTTGACTATGCCGTACACTGTGGCAAGCCCCAAGCCGGTACCTCTTCCAACCTCCTTGGTGGTAAAAAAAGGCTCAAAGATCTTCTCACAGGTATCTTTGTCCATGCCGCACCCGTTGTCACTGACCGCAAGCATGGCATAATGTCCGGGGACAAAATCCACATGCCGAGTGCAATATGAATCGTCAAACTCTGCATTACCGGTCTCGATTGTAATTTTACCGACACCGGAAATTGAATCACGGGCATTAACCGCCAAATTGGCCATAATCTGGTCGATCTGAGATGGATCCATCTTAACCGGCCACAGGTTTGCGGCGGGTGACCAGAAAAGGTCAATATTTTCGCCGATCAGCTTTCGAAGCATATTGAGCATGCCCATTACGGTATCGTTCAGGTCCAGTACTTTCGGTTCGATTGTCTGCTTACGGGCAAAAGCCAGAAGCTGCCGTACGAGATCCGCGGAGCGCCGTGCAGCGTTTATGATTTCCTGAAGGTTAGCATTGAGCGGGTTGGATGGTTCGAGATTAATCAGTGCGAGCTGAGAATAGCCAAGAATAATGTTCAGCATGTTGTTGAAATCGTGCGCCACGCCACCTGCCAGCTGGCCGATGGCCTCCATCTTCTGCGCCTGCTTATATTGCTCCTCCAGCTTTTTCTTCTCCGCCTCCACTCGCTTGCTTTCGGTGATATCACGTAAATTAATGACGCTGGCTTCAATATTCCCTTCCTGATTCCGATAACAGGATCCACTGATACTCACAGGAACCATCTTCCCTTCCCTTGTCAAACGGATGGTTTCAATTCCGGAAAAGTCTTTTCCGGCAATAACCATGTCGATCATCATCCGGGTTTCCGGCCAGCTCTCATCAGGCACAAAATCATCCATTTTCTTCCCGATCCGTTCTTCCAGTGACCATCCAAAAACACTCGTGAAAGCAGGATTAAGATAGATAACTTTCCCTTCAATGTCATAAACAATCATTGGGTCAGGATTTGCTTCCAGAACCAACCGGTATTTTCTTTCACTCTCCCTCAGAGCATCCTCCGCACACTTGCGCTCGGTAATGTCCCGGGTCACGGAGAGTATCCCGATGGGCTTTTGGTCCGTGTCGCGCAGAAAGGATAAGGAGAGCTCCGCTCTGAAGGTGGACCCATCCTTCCTGTATATTTCCAATTCCATGATACGGGTTCTTTTTGGATTTGCTTTTCCACTGGCTTCCAGTTTCATCTCTTCTTCGTAAGTCTTGTAAATTATCCGCGAGGATTCTATCGTCATGGTCTGCTCGGGGATCTGCTCCATGACCTCTTCGACGGTGAATCCAGATAAACGCATTACCGATGGGCTGACATATGTATAGCGCAAATTCATGTCCGTTACCAATATGGCGTCAGCCATATTATCTGCAATTAATCGATATTTTTCTTCGCTTTTGTGCAGCGCATCCTCCGCACGCTTCCGATCGGTAATATCTTCAATTATTCCCACACCACCAGGAATTAGTCCGTCTCCAACGATCATCGGTGCGAACAGAGCCCTTACCGGCGTAACTTTATCGGCAGTTACGGAATGATATACATCTTCATACAATCCGGTGCTTCCGCTGAGCGCTTTCCGAACGGCGGAAACAATATTCTTATCGGGCAGGTTGAGCATGTTTAGGCTAATGAGCACTTCCCGCGAAGATCCGATAATTTGAACGAAATTGTCATTGCACGCAAGAATAACGCCTTTTTCATCAAAAGATAAAAGACCCAGTGGCGAATACTCGAAAATCAAACGGTATTTTTCTTCACTCTTCCGCAGGGCTGTTTCGGATTGCTTTTTCTCCTCGATCTGTTCAAATAGAACCCGATTGGTCTGAAATAAGGTATTGTGGGTCTCTGTAAGCTGCCGGGTCGATTCCTCCAGTTTTTCGATCATCCCGTTTATTTCACTTCCCAGTCCGGTCAGCTCATCTTCTCCTGCAACACTTATACGGGCGGAAAAATCAGCGTCCATACCAATCTTATTTACATCCTGACCTATCTTTACCAGCCTGATAATAATCGATTTTTTCAGCAACCAGATAATAGCAAGGGCAAAGACCAGGAAGACCATAAAAGTAAGAATTGCCAGATACCGGATGGTTTTCTGCGCCTGCTGATGAACGTGTCGAGGCATGCGAACACTCAGCAGATAGGCCGGCTTGCCATAAACATCAGGGATCTGTGTGTAGCCCTCAGTTATGTCGGGGCTGATGTTTTTAACTGCTATCCCTGATGGCGCAGGAAGAGCTTCCTCTTTATATTTAAGGGGTTGCAGGGAAAGCATGGTCCTGGTCAATTTTGACCACCGCCGGAGAACCTCTTCGTCAAGATCACGTCCCATGATGAGGGTTCCCATTATCGGTCCCGAAAATGTACTCGTTAATATCGGGTGTGAGGCAAGGATGACGCCGCCATTTTTCAGGGGCAATATCCCTTTTTTACTGCTTTTGATATTGTCATGGCTGACCAGGAAGCTCCCGGCACGGAAATGTTCCATGATTTCAGGGGAAAGGGGAATCTGTTTGTCTTCCCTGTGATCATAGCCCGTTGAATATACCACCTCTCCTTTTCTGTTCAGGATGATAACTGCGTTCAACCTTAACTGGGAAAAAACAGAAATATCCATGTTCACTTTGATATACTTATCATTCCTATTCTGAACAAAGGCATAGGTTTCGTCCCAGCCCGCATAATCGCCCACAGTTGTGACAAGGGTTTCATATTCATAATCAATCGTGCTCAGGATTCGCTCGACATGATTTCTCATGCTGTCATTCTCAATAACATCAAAACCCTTCCACAGGATATTCGAGGAAACGAAAGACAAAACGGCTATCAACCCGATGAAGGTTGCACAAACAATAAAGTAGGTTTTTTTTGACAAGGTCATTTCTGACTACTCCCTATTGCTTTTCAGTTAACCCGGCAATGATACCGATCTTATTCTAACTTCAGGTTATTGATCAATAAATATGGCAACAAGTGGTTTTATCTTAAAGGTGGTCGGGCCATACATGGGAATTATTCACGCTACCCTTATGAACCACTTTTCATTTCCATTCAATCATAAAGTTTTTATGGGCACAGTCATTTAACGCCATGCGCAGTAACCCGGCCTACACCCTGAATTTCCTTGCAGACCGGGTTACCCCGACTCGGCGATTCCCTTTCGCCTTCAGCTTTTCTCTACATTCAGCCTGTATCAGAAGTCTTTGAATTCCTCATCATTCATAGGTATAAGATTCTTGGGATAAACCTCCTTTGATGCAAAAGCAGCTGCCTTTTTATTCCTGAGGGGTGTCCTTTCAGGAGGCTTGGGGTTCCTTTTGGATAAGAATTGCCTGTCTGGCTTATTATAAGTATTTCCGTTGCCATTGGTATGGCCACCAACTAGAGTGACAAGTTCATTCACAAAATTCTTCATCTCCTGTGTCTGGGCAGACATCTCTTCAGAGGCTGAAGCAGATTCTTCGGCATTTGCAGCATTCTGCTGAACTACTTTGTCCATTTCAGCGACAGCCTTATTGATCTGATCGATTCCCAGGGCCTGCTCGTTGGACGCAGCAGCAATCTCGGATACCAGACTTCCGACCTTGGCGGCACTCTTTGCCACTTCGCCAAAAGCTTCATTGGTTCTGGTGACCAGTTCCGATCCGTCCTTGACCTTCTTAACGGTTCCTTCAATCAGATTAGCCGTGTTTTTGGCCGCATCAGCCGCACGCATGGCAAGATTCCGGACTTCATCGGCCACCACCGCGAATCCGGCTCCGGCTTCTCCCGCTCTGGCTGCCTCAACGGCCGCGTTCAGGGCCAGCAGGTTCGTCTGGAAAGCGATCTCGTCTATTGTTTTAATGATTTTGGCTGTTTTCTCGCTTGCCTTGGAGATTTCCTTCATGGACTCGGTAAGGCTGCCCATCGATTCGTTGGCTGTTCCAACCATCTGCTTTGCTTCTTTCATGAGATTATCGGCCTGGGTTGCATTATCAGCGTTCTGTTTGGTCATCGAAGACATTTCTTCCAGTGATGAAGAAGTCTCCTCGATCGATGCAGCCTGCTCGGAAGCCCCCTCTGCCAGAGACTGGCTGGCAGAGGAAACCTCGCCGGAAGCCGAAGCTACCTGATCGGCCCCTTCGTTAAGTCCAGTCACTACTTCGTTAATGGGACGGGAAATGGACCGGGCCATAAAGTAAGCAAATAACAACCCGGCTGCACCAATTATGAATATTCCTGAAAGGATGGTATAAAAAATGGAACTAAGCTCTTTTTCTACATCATCGATGTAAATTCCTGAGCCAATGATCCACCCCCATTCCTGAAACCCTTTCACATAAGATATTTTAGGGACCGGCTTGGATTCTCCTGGTTTGGCCCAGTAGTAATCTACAAAACCCGCGCCCTCACTTTTGACTTTATCCACAAAGGCAACAAACAATCTCTTACCATTCGGATCCTTATTTTCCGAAAGATCCTTCCCGTCCAGCTCGGCCTTGATGGGGTGCATGACCATCCGTGGTTCCATGTCATTGATCCAGAAATAATCATCTTTTTCATATCTCAGGTGCTTAATTGCTTGCAGAGCTTGTTTTTTACCCTCTTCCATCGGCAAGGCGTTGGCCTTTACCTGTTTGACGTAAAAGTCCAGCACTCCCCATGCAGTTTCAACTACATGTCGGGTTTTTAAGTACTTGGCGTCATACATGCTTTGCTTAACCTTTGGATATATAAAAGCAAAGGTTATCGAAAATCCGAGGGTAATCGAAACCCCAAGCAATATAATCCGGGTTGATAATTTGAATTTATTTAACATGATAGCTCCTTCCTTTTCGTTTTATTAAAAGCAAGATGGTTCCGTATTTTACAAAACCGCTGCGTTGCATTCTTGATGTTTTTTCAAATTTCCTGATTTAATCATTAAATATACCTTAATAAATCCCGATTTATAGCCGGATGTCTTTGTTGCAAATGATGTGCTTTTTTCATTAGTACCGAAATTAGGGTCATCGGATCCGGTTCGCCCCAAAAAAACATCCGCGGACAAATCCGATAACACTTGGCTGAATTCGATTTGGATGTATTGGAAAGAATCATTATGATGTCAAAGTCGCTAAACAGAGACTGCTGCTCCAAAACTTTGTCTATTTCTTCTTCATTATGCATATGGAGCAGGATGATACTCTCGAAAGAGATAAGGGGGTTTTTCAGCGTTTCCATGAGATTATCTATAGAAAAAAAAGGCAAGATCTCCCAGCCGGGCAGTTTGGACTGAAACGCTTTAAAAAAAAAGGCGTCATTATGAGAACTTTCCTGACCGGTGCCGTTAAAGTATAATAGTTTCATTTTCCCTTATCTGATTGCATTACTATGGCTGTAAACATCTACGATATTTAAACGGGTGCGTTTTGTTCCAGACTAAATTTAAATCAGATGTCAAACCGATTGGATCCAATTCGACAGCCGTTTAGATCATCAATGCTACAAATAGCATGCCAGAAAGGATCATTTTGAATTAAAGATAATAATTCAAGCTGTTATATATAATTGGCTGGGTATAGGGGTATGAATGATACAGCGAAATGTTCGTATTTTACGAACAGGTTGTCCGCAAAATACGAACCTGTCCGTTTTAAGCGGTCAATCCTTGATACTGAGTCCATGCTTCTTTAAAAGTTCATACAGGCGAGTTCTGGCAAGGTTGGTGATGCGGAGGGCTTCTTTGTAATTGCCCCTGGTTTTAGCAATGAGCATATGAAGGTATTCTTTCTCGATATTCTCCAATTGACGGTCCCGGTATTCCCGGAAGGTTGGTATCTCTCCAATCCCATCTGACGCATCAACTGCTGTCTGGTATTCACTGGAAGCTGATTTAGGTTTGATATTCTTCGAGACAATTGACTTAATGCTTTTTGCACGGATCTCCATGGGAAGATGCTTGGCAAACAATATCGGCTCGCCATAGGCTTGTGCCAGAGCCAATTCCAGGGTGTTGGATAATTCTCTGACATTGCCGGGCCAATCGTATGCTTCCAGCGTTTGGAAAAAGTCCTGGGAAAACCCTTTATCCGGAATCCCAAATCTATGACAAAGCTTGTTTGACAAGTGAATGGCAAGAGCTTTGATATCGTAAGCTCTGTCTCGTAAAGGCGGAAGCTCGATGGTGAATGTTTTCAGCCGGAATAGCAGATCCTGCCTGAAGCTTCCTTTTTCCACCATGCTTTCCAGATTTCGGTTGGTAGCAGTAAGGAGCCTGAAATCACTTCTTTGTTCATGAATCCCTCCAACCGGGCGATAACAATGCTCCTGCAATACTCTGAGGAAGCTCTTCTGCATCGAATATGGCAATTCGCCGATTTCATCCAGAAATAATGTGCCATGATTAGATTCTTGCAGCAAGCCTGGTTTGGATCTGTCTGCCCCGGTGAAAGCGCCCTTTTCATGACCGAACAGCACACTTTCAATAAGGTTCTCTGGCAAGCTGGCACAGTCCACTACTATGAAAGGCTTGTTAGACCGAGGACTGTTTCGATGAATAAGATTAGCTAATAACTCTTTGCCGGTGCCGGTCTCTCCGGTTATCAGGACATTAGCCTGGGTAGGAGCGGCTTTGGCAACAAGGTCCAAACATGCCTTCATCCGGGGGCTTTCTCCAATAACCCCCTCATGATCCATTACAACTAAAACATCGTTCAGCCGGGATTGTTCTCTAAACCGAATGGCACGTTGCAGGGTTAGGGTGAAATGGTCTATGGACACAGGTTTTTCCAGATAATCCCAAGCACCGCTCTTAACAGCCAATTCGGCGCCATCGGGGTCTCCGTGGGCGGTCATGATGATTATCTCAGGCTCCCCGGGACCATTGCGCAGTTCCGGCAGAGTATCCAGCCCACTGCCATCAGGCAGCCTTACATCGAGAAATACAACATCGAACGTTTTGGCACTACCAAGCGCCAGGGCGTCTTTTACAGATCCGGCGGTTTCGATTTCGTGCCCTAGATCGGAAAATTCACCTTCAAGTAAATCGCGAATATCCAACTCGTCGTCCACTATTAAAATTGAAGCCATAAACCGATCCTATCTTCGATTTAGATTTTATATTGCGGAGCTTTATTTTTTTAATGGCTGGTCCAGCACCATTCGAACGGTCCTGGCGATTTCTTCCACAAGTGCCGGTTTCATAATCACTTCTTTAATCCCCATAGCTTTGGCTTTAGCATGAGTTATCATTTCACTGTATCCCGTACAAAGAATGACCGGTATATCAGAACGAATGGCCATGATTTCTTTTGCCAAAACATCGCCGGTCATCTTCGGCATGGTCAAATCGGTTAACACCAAATCGAACTCATCCGGTTTTGCACGGAATACCTCCAGGGCTTCTTTGCTGCTTGTTTTCGTAGTTACTCTATAGCCTAATAGTTTAAGAACCTGTTTGCCCATTTCAACCTGTTGTTCTTCATCATCGACAAAGAGAATTCGTTCGTTGCCGGTGGGAAGAGGAATGCGGTCAAAAATTTCAGCTCCTTGTTCGTTTTCGATCACCGGGAAAAAAACATTAAAGGTTGATCCTTTTCCCGGCATGCTTTCAACTGATACCATTCCGCCGGAGTCCGCTACAATACCATGGACCACGGATAGCCCCAGACCGGTACCCTCCCCTAGTCCTTTGGTAGTGAAAAAGGGATCAAAAATACGGTCTCTGATTTCAGGCGCTATTCCTCGGCCGCTGTCACTAACGGTTAACTTGATAAACGGTCCGGGAACCATATCCGGATGTAGGTCTGTAACGTCAGCTCCAAGTTCGACATCGGTGAGGCTCACAACCATTCTGCCCTCTGTATCCTGCATAGCATGAGCGGCGTTGGTGCAAAGATTCATAATAATCTGATGAACCCGGGTGGGGTCACCCAGGATAAGCGAACCGCTTCCGATGTCCTGGTTAATTTCAATGGTTGTGGGTATTGAGGCCCTTATAAACTTTAAGGCCTCTTTTACAATCGGTTTTACCTGAACCGGCTTAATGACCCGGTCGGTCTGGCGACTGAATGCCAGAATCTGCTTGACAAGATCTCTGGCTCTGAGTCCGGCATTTAATACTCTCTGCAAATTATCCTCCAGTTTTGAACCTGGCGGAACATTGCGAATTGAAACTTCGGTGAATCCAATGATAGCCGAAAGTATATTGTTAAAGTCATGGGCAATGCCTCCCGCGAGTTGGCCTATGGCCTCCATCTTCTGTGCATGGCGATGTTGCTCCTCCAGCTTCACCTTTTCCGCCTCTGCCCGCTTGCGCTCTAACTGCAGCCACATGCCTTCCATAAGCAGGGTTAACTGCTGGACGTCGCCCTGGTCGTACTCTTCGGCTTTGTTACCTACACCAGCGATAATGACGATTCGGGAGTCCTCAAACACGGGTATATTCATGTGACGCTTCACGACCACGTGGCCCTCTGGATAGCCTTTCTTCAACGGGCTGGCGGCGGTGTAATCGTTGGTGATGACAGGCCGGCGCAGCCGGACCGCTTCACCCCAGAGCCCGGTGGTTTCTATTGGATATATGATGGGCTTATTCTCGATTGCACACTCGGCCATGGCGTCTTTTGACCAGGAATGCATCGTTAGGATGCTTTCATTTTCGTTGAGAAACGCCAGATAGCCGATTTTACTTTGGGTCAACCGTACGGCTTCCTCCAAGACAAAATCAGTGATTTCCTGCAGTGTTGCCTCCTTCATCTGGTTCAATTGCAGCAGTGTTTGCATGCGTTGGGCATTCAACATGAGCGTATCTTCCATCTGCTTGCGCTCGGTGATGTCCTCCGAGATTCCCAGTAGGTATTCGGGTTCTCCGTTCGCGCCCAGAATCGGTACTTTCTTGGTATGCAGTATGCGCTCACCCTTGTTGCGGGTCTGCAGGGGTTCTTCCGGTATATCCACAACCACCTTCCCGCGCAGAACTTCCCGGTCTTTCTCCGTGAAGAAGTCTGCCTGATCCTTCGGGAAGAAATCGTAATCGCTTTTTCCCAGCAGGTCGTCCCTGGAATAACCGAGAAGATCCTCTCCCGCCCGGTTGAAGCGGACGAACCGGAGATCCCTGGCACCCTTCAGGAAGAGCATGTTCGGTATATTCTCGACAATCGAGTTCAGGAAAATATTCATCTTGCAGATTCTCTCCTCGGTCCGCTTGCGCTCGGTGATGTCCCGAATGCTCTCGATCGCGCCAACAATGTTGCCGGCCTGATCGTGCAGAGGCGATGCTTTGGCAAAAACCCAAGCGCCTTTATTGTCGTTGAGGGCGTTGCAAAACACTTCCGTCATGAGGGTGTCACCTTCACGGGTGATGTTGGGATACCGGGCCGCAATCTCCTCTTGGTGCTCAAAAACTAAATCCATCAACTGCGGTCGCGCCTCTCCATAAAACGGGATCGTGTATGCATAATCACCTTGGCCGATCATCTCTGTGGCAGGAATGCCCGTCATTTTCTCAATAGCCTTATTCCAAATGATGACACGCCTTTCCTTATCAATGGCAAAAGTGGCATCCGGCAGAAAGTCGATGATGTCCGTCAGTTGCCTCCGGTTCTTGCGCAGCGACTCTTCCACCCGCTTGCGGCCTTCCTCGCTGGTGAGAGATGAAGCAATAATGCCGAGAATGCGCTTGTGGTCGTCCATGGGTTCCACGTCTCGCTGAAACACGACACACAAAGAGCCGACCGGCTCACCGGCACATCGGACTACTTGGCCGATATAGGTTCTTAGTCCGTACTTGGTCACGTTCGGATCGGTAGCCGCGTAATGGGTCTGGGAGAGATTGCGCACGACCAGCGTCTCATCGCTCCCTTGCCGGATGACGTCGTAACAGATGTGTCCGTCGGGCTTGTCCTCGGCTACATAATCGGGTGGGGTGTGCCACTGGCCGATCGAACAGAGCATCCCACTTTCTAAGCGATTGTAGAGGGCGCACGTCGCGCCGAGCAGTTCGCCACAGAGCGCAGTCAGACGCGTAACATTTTCATCAAAGTCCGGCCCAAGGGCCAGAAGACAGGCGTTGATCCTTGTAAACCGTTCCTCGGCCATCTTTTGTTCGGTGATATCGACAATGAATCCCCGCAAACCGGCAGGCTTGCCGTCATGGATAATAACCGATGTATGGATCATGGCCGGGAAGGTACTCCCATCCTTTCTCTGCACTGTGTATTCGATCGAGCCAATATTTTCCCCGTTCACAATTCTTTGAAAATTTTCAAATGCCTGACCACGGTCATCGGGAATAATCACATCAAACGCATTCAAACCACCCTCAAAGTCCTCCTGGGTGTATCCAAAGCGATCGAAGGCATTCCGGTTCACAAAGGTCAGAATGCCCTGGATATCTGTTTCGTAAACGGTTTCAGGCAACAATTCAGCCAACTCCCTGAAGCGCTTCTCGCTCTTGCGCAGCGCATCCTCAGCCCGCTTACGCTCTGATTCCGAGTGTTCCAGTTCCTGGATTTTCTGCTTTAAGAAAGCATTCTCTTCGAGGAGTTCTTGTTTTGTCCTGGATTGATCTTTCATCTGATGCTTCCCTGTAATGACAAATGTTGGTGGCTGGATAGAAGACGGAGATTGTATTTATATAAGTCTTATTTATGCATTTAAAATCTATCTGATACCCATTAAAATGTCAAATCGAAAGTGGCCATCATATGCTGCTTACCATTTGAAATCAGCAGCTTATCATTACTTATGTAGATTGTGGATAACAGTCAATAAGGATTACCGTTTGAAAGGGTGGATATTTTTCAAAATCGATTGATGCTTTATTTCAGGGATGCTCATCTCGCGACAGAGCTGTCCAACGCGGTCTTCGAACCGCTGTGTGAAGCGGGCCGACTGGGCCAGTATGGAAAGAGTTTCGCGCTTCACGGCTTTGCAATGCGGGCAGGCAACCCGGCGATACTCGAACGTAAGATAGATGCGGGTTGATCCGGCATCCATATCTCGCACCAGATGCGTTAGCCGGTCCCGATAGCTTGATGCCGTTGTACCGCAGCCGGAACAAACTGTTTTTTTTGGCGGCGCTCAAGGGTAATCATGCATCCTTCAGGATCTTGCGGGTTTGATCTTAGCGTGGCACGAGCACGGAATCCCGGAAATTTATACAAGTCTCGGAGCGTATTCTTCGTTTTCATTCGACCTCTCTATCCGAGATTAGAAAACGTGTCAATTTTCAAAGAGCATTTGTAATAGTTTTACAGATACTTATACCTGTTTCATTGTACTAAAAAGTCAGAAGAGCCATAAAAAAAATATCCCATGAAGAATCCATGCCAAGATTCGGTACTGGTCAAAGCTTTTGAAAGCCCAGGTGATCAACGACAATTATTTTCTCGGTTTTACCTGAGCCACGCATACCGGCTCAAGTTCGGAGCCTGAACCGCTGCCGTAATTTTTCCCGATTATCGCTGCCGGTGCTTTTCTATAAGCGTTGTAATGGCCTGGAGGAGGTTGTCGGGGTCATCGGAGCTCAATGGAATGGAAGGACCGGAGGCGATTATCTTTTCGTCCCGAACAACTTGTATTTTCAGAACAGGATAAAAGCCTGATTCCCATTGCTCCAGACCGGTGGCGATCTGATAAATTGTTCCCGGAAGGTGAGGCGGACCGGCCGGAATCCTTTCAAGGTGCTCGGGGAAAAAGGTGGCAGCCGGTTCCGGTTCCAGGGGGACGCATTGGAGACCCAGACCCTGTTTGATCTGCTCTACACACTGGTTGCAGGAAATGCAGTCCGCCTTTCTTGAGTCACCGGCTTTCCAACGTTTGATCAGGTCGGGCTCGCAAATAAAGGGACGGCTCATGGAAATGTAGTCGGCCCCCCCCTCATCAATCAACTTTTGCGCCAATTGTAAGGACCTGATTCCACCCACCAGAATTATAGGG
>Ga0180009_10005743_pt1 | contig 13205 bp, 6 predicted proteins | sample OS_PC_MetaG_FD_123537 | JGI IMG/M metagenome (GOLD analysis project Ga0180009, IMG submission 123537) | Groundwater microbial communities from the Aspo Hard Rock Laboratory (HRL) deep subsurface site, Sweden - OS_PC_MetaG | ecosystem: Environmental > Aquatic > Deep subsurface > Groundwater... | reverse complement strand
TTTAAGTTTTTTACCTTCTAAAATACTCTTTGCTTGCTCAAGGGTTAATGCCGTGCCTTCAATGTGTGTGGAATGGTGCGACTCAAGAATTAATGCGTTTTTTTGCATATCAGCAATCCATTCGTCCTTGAGTTTTACCGCATCAAGAAATCCACGCACTCGCTCTATTTCAACAAGCGCCTTATTAATCTTTGGGGTTATGGCAAATTTAGGCTTAAACATTTTATCCTTTGCCTTCCACAATGGCGATTTCATCTTCGGTTAGACCGTAAAGCTCACCATCTGGTCAATGTTTTTCGTATTCATATACCTGTACCTGCTTTGATTAACAGGATATCCATGATACTTCAAAAGTGCGGGGCGTCCCACAAGTACCCCCACAGATGCTCCAGAATTCAGTAAGTTGTCAACGGAATTTCGAAATTTATATGGAGCTCGAATGTTAAGGGTTCAGAGGTAAAAATAAATGCTGAACCTCAATTTCTCCGCTTGGTCTTGAATGTCTGGTTGAAAAGCGGGTAATGAAGGAAACTGCCGATAAATCTACTGTCGGTGGTGAATTGTAACAATGTAACAGGGATCTTTTTTTCTTAATCTGGACTTTTACCGCATCAATAGCTTTCGGCGCATTACCATCCAGCACATATCCTACCATAACCCCGAATGGCAACTCCTGGGCATATTGCGCTGAAACATAACGCATAAGCCCCTCGCTTACATACTTATCAGAAAGGGATTTAGAACCACTTGGGAAAGGAACATTGAGGCGCTTGCATTCATAGGCAATATAGTTTTCTTGATTCAGGTCGAAAAAAATTGCGAAGTCTATATACCCTTTGGTTACAACATCTCCCCTCACATCCGAAGCCAGCAGTTTGTATTGCGGGCTGACTATCCAATTTTCTCGTGAACGGGGATCACAACACAACATCCAGGCCAGTTGATCCGTAATTTTGTTTTCAAGAGATTGTGAATCAAACCGTCTGCTGCAATCCGGCCAGATACTTTCAATAACTTGTAACACCTTTTCATGTACATCCAGAAAAGAGGCCAACCAAGCTGAAGGGTTTCCGATTATCACCGATTCTTATCCTTGTACCCGCGATGTCTTAATGACTGGAGATCGGCGATCACGGCGTCCGCATCGTTTAATGCTGCACTTTTTAGCCAGTAGCGTAAAGCTTTCGGTTTTATCAGGTAAAGTGTGTCATCAACAAATATTCGTAAATCAGGTATCAGATGGAAATTAGGTGATATTTGTCGCTTCAATCCTGTGTTTATTCTGGCTAATGCTGCCTTAAAAGCCTGAGCAGTTTCAGCGATGGTAAAGGATTGCTTTGGCGGTATAGTCTGAATTTTAAGACCAACAACTGCAAGGTCGGGATGATTGAACATCAAAGTGGCGGATAGGTAATTACTTGGCTTTAGCCAATCCGTCAGAGTTGCCGTGAGTGTTGTCACATATTCCTGGAAATGATTTCTTCCGGCTTTTTCCCAAAGCGGCGGTGTTTTTTTCGCGCGAGGCTGGATACTGGGTAAGATATATTTGATGGTATCGTCAATGATGATTATTTCGGTATCGGTAAGGCCGTAATACTGGTAGACAAGCTGATTCAGTTTTTCTACGGTTTCATCGTCCGGAAATTGTCCTTGAGAATATTCATCCTTATTCCGTAACAGAGCGTCCATAACCTCAACAATTGCATTTTCAGCTTTTTGCGCCGCTTTCGGATCGGGAAGCTCATCAATATCAGGAAATGGCAGCAGGCGTAATTGATTTTCGTCAACAAGCGGACGTTCAGAACCAAAACTTGCAGTTTCGTGAAAGTAAAACCATGCAGCAAAACGGCTATTTATTATAGCTGTGAGCAGCTTTAGTCTTGAAGAATCTTCTTGCGAAAAACTTATTGCCTGAATTGCATGCCTAAAACAAAAGTTTTCTTCGGAATATGCTGCACGTAACAAGCAGTTTTTTATCAAAATTCCTTTCGGGATTAACACATGAGGTCCACAAAAACCAGCTTCAAAGCCCAAGCTTCTAACTGCCGAGGTATGCCACGGATCACTCAAGATTGCATAAGGAATAACCCACTCTCGAAAATTATTGGCATCTAGAAATTTTAATTTATTTACATAATTAGAGTTTTTTGGTTTGTCCCTTGGCTTGTCACTTGCCTTGGTAATCGGTTGAAAACCCTGTCCAATAATCCAAGGTTTCCCCCTTTTTTTGTTTTCATTATATTTTGATAGGTTTTTATCCAACTTTGACAACCCGAAAAGCCAACCAAGGAGCTTCATATCTCTGTTGGTCATCCACAGGTGTCTTCCCCAGGCAGACGGATCAGTGAGGACGGTCGATAATTTTAGTGATATCCTGTCACCTCTATTTAAGGTAGGCATACGCGTTGCCTGAAACAGGGGATCAGCTTTGGGGCACCAGTAATCGAAGCGGTAATCGGGAAGTTCTTTAAAGGATGGTTGAAATAGACATAATGCCGTTGGGCGAACAGCACCGTCGAACAATAGAAAACGAATATCTGATAAATTGATAACTTTTTTCAAGAAAATCTTTTTAAGCCATAAATTCCTGGCTTGAATTGAAGATTTGCTGTGATTATGCAAAAAGCCCATGGCCGGTAACAAGAAAGCGATTGTACCGTCCGGTTTAACATGTTGTAATCCCTTCCAGACAAAGGCCCATGCAAGCTCGTCGGAAGGCATGGGTAAGTCATGGACTTTACACCATGCAATGGCTGACAAAATATCTCCTTGTTTTCGGCTTACCCATGGCGGATTTCCGATTACAATGTCGAATGTTTCCTCTGATATTTCTTCGGTGAAAAAATTCCGATCACACATTGTTTTTCTGAAAAGAGGGGGCAACAATTTCCGCTCGGCCAGCAACTTCAAAATCGCTGCTGGCTCAACCTCTTCCAGGAGGGCGATATAGAGGGAGAAAATGCCGATACGGACCGCGCTCGGTTCTTTGTCCCAGCCATGAAGCCGCTTGATAATGGAAACGAGGGTGTCCCAATCAGGCGTGGCGTTCGGATTGCCGCTTCGCCAATCCTCAACTATCCGCTGGAACAAACGCACGAGGAAAATGGCCGACCCGCAGGCGGGGTCCAACACCCTGAAGTCCGGTTTCGTCCTGATTTTAAGAGGCAGGCTGTCCCATATTTGATTTACCGTCAGATCAGCCAGGAAGTGGGGGGTGTAGTACGCTCCACTGGCTCTCTGCTCCTTCGGTCTTTCACTGAGAAAACGGTTGTAAATGGCGCTGATCAATTCAACGGGGATATAGCGGAAGTCGTAAGGCCAGAAGCGACCCTGGCCTGTTGCAAGTTCGACGTTTCCTTTGCGGAAGTCTGCAAGATGCTGCAGATGTTCGACAGTCAAAGAAGGCGCCGGTGCGGATTCATCGAATGCGCAAGGGGCGAAGAAGATATCGCCGTTGAAATTCTTGAGCAGTTTCTTAAACAGCATGTTGAGATGCTCAGGGGCTCCGTTATTCAGCAGATCCTTAAGGCAACCTATTGTTTTGCGTCCAATGGCTTGCTTGAAATATTCGTGGTCGATGATACCCCGGTCTTCCAGATAGGCAATGAAGGCTATTTGCAGCAGCAGCGCCTGAGCAGCTTCCGGAGAGAGTCCCTTTAATCGCCTTTCCGTCTCCCTCAGGTTAGAGAGGAGTTCCGCATCAACTTTTTTCTTCTGATCAAAAATATTTTTATTTTCCTGGAAATAGCGGCCTGACTCGACGCCTGTTACAAGATGGGAAAGCTCTATCGCATCCGCGACCAGATTAAATGACCGAATAAGCCGTTTATCTCTGCTATCATCCGTTTCATCCGCATCTTCCGGTTCGGGGGTCTGGAACAGCGAATAAGCGCGCAGTTCTTCCGGCAGAATCACAAGCAGTAGGCTGACAATTCCTTGGTTCCACAAGGCGTTATAGATAATGTTTATCTTAGAACGATCAAGGCGGTCTTGAGTCAGAAAAGCGATGGTAGGAATAGAATCGACACAAAAAAAACCTGCCAATCCCAGTTTGTTAAATCCGATGCGCATGGCTGCAGCGTGGGGTACTCCAATAACATCTTCAGACGACAAGAAAAGATCCGGCTTACTTCGATTACCCAGGTCAAGTGTTTCGATCCATTTATCTTGTCTGGCTATTTTCATCATCGCCCCATTGCTTTTTTCCGTCTTGTTGCCTTATCGCAGCATTTTTTGCAATATTAAAATTGCTTTGCTTCTGCTGAAGCCCCACAGATCGGGATTTTTTGAGCGATATTTTCCTTTTTGATCTGTGCCTCTACAACCGGAGGATTAACATCAAAATAGGTAGCAATCTCATTGGATATATAAGACCAAATATCGTCAGGAATCGTATCAAAATCAGAAAAAGAGTCTTGATATTTAAGAATGATTTCGCGGCACACGCGCTCGAGGCAGCTTGATGGAACAAGCAAATGGCCGGCAAACCAATTCCCGTGTGTCTCGAACCAGCCGATCTCTTCCGGAGGAACATGAAGTCTCCAATGAACGAATTCCTCCGGCGATTTATATGGAAGATTCTCATAGACCGACTTATGTAAAACATAATGCCCCAGTTCGTGGGCAAGGGTGTAGCGGTATTTTTCGTTGTACTGATCGTACTGGACTTCATCCACATAGATTGTGGTCATATCGGCGCTCAGAAAGCCGTTCAGCCCGAAGTCCTTGAACAACCTTGGAAAGGGGAAAATGTGGAATCCCATTTTCAAATCCAGAATTTCCTCAAGAGGAATAGGAATTTCCATGGAAGGATGGTATTGCTTGAGGAAAGCATCTGCAATTTTACCTACTTCTGAATAGGTATACCGCGATAAATTAAGCTTCAACGCAGGTCCTTTTTTATTGCTGAGACGAGCTTTGTCAGAGTTTCTTCGTTTAGGCTTTCCTTTCTGGCCGTCCTGAAAAGAACCGGCAATGCGTTCATGATTTCTTCATTGGAGATCACATCCTCTGGTAACTTGCCGGCGCTTGTTGCCGCCAAATCAGAGAATTCAGGCCATTCCTCTGAATTGTTTTCGATTTTCAACATGGCGGCGTATTTGGCCAACGACCCTTTTGTCTGCGGAGGCTTTGCCAGCCCTCTTTCCAGTTTGCTGATATTTCCCGGGTCTAACTCATGGATACGGCAAAATTCTCTTAAAGTCAGTCCCAAGTTGATTCTTTTCTGTTTGAAAAAATTGCCGAATGTTTTCGCAATCATGATCTCACCTCCCCCCCTGTTGTGTAATTTGATACAACAGGATAGAGATGTCAAGAAATATTTTGCTAAGCAGGCGTTATGAAAAAAACCGGCGATTTCATGTCTTTGTTGTCACCAAGGCAATCTCTGCATCATTAAGGCCGTACAGGTTATAAATCAGCTTATCGATTTCCTCTTCTATGCAAGGGACTACAGGGCTGTCGGGATCGGCGAGGATTTTCCGGACACGCTCGATGATGGGGGCTTTTTGGGCAGCGGTAGCTTCTGGTATTGGAATTTCGCCAACATACATCGGCTTGTATTCCAGAAATCCGCCAGAGCGGACAGCCGCCTGCAAGCTGATCCACCATTTGCTGATAGGTGAATTTAAAATTGCCAAAAAACAAAAATCATTTGTCGGAATAATATTGGCCGGGGCACTGATATAGCTTCCTGAATCATCAAAAGCGAATTTTGGTTCAGTTGCCAAGTTACCCCAAGTGATTTTGGGTTTGTCAAATTCCTGATAATAGTCAGCCGCGTACCTTTGCAAAGCATACCATTCATACCTTCCCCGTTCAGACTCATTTCGATTCTCAAGTTGTTCTTGAAATTGAGCAAGATAACTAAATACGGCGGGGAATTTATTAAGTTCAAAATGCCAAGGGATATATAAAATATACAGCCCTGCCCACTCCGCCTTCCATTTCTTAATATCACGCCCCCGCAGCCAAGGCTTGATCAGTTCGGCGCTTGCCGGATCTTCGGCAATCAGTTTTGCCCGTGTGGCCTCATCAATGACAAAGGCTTCGTTCAGTCCGGTTTTTATGCCATAGTAAAATTTACCCTGCACATACTCGCCCAAAGGAATGCCGGATGACCTGAGTTTTTCCATAAGAGCCAGGATTTCCGGCCTCTCCAGATTCCAGCCTTCTTTTCTGAGAGCTTTCACCGGCATGGGAAAGGCGATATCCGACAGAGTCTCTTCCAGCCTTTCCAATTGGGAAGAATCGGTAAAAGTTGCAGCAACGGTTTTATCCGTTTCCTCCGGTTCGCGTTTTTCGATCAGGAGGATGGACGGGTAGGTGGTAGCATCGAAAATCGGCAGGTCGCCGAAATCGATTACTATTTTTGGCGTCGCTTCGCAGGCGAGGAGCGCTCGGGTGTTCCTGCCGTAACCGGCCCGCATGAACTTGTTGGGCGCGATAAAACAGAGGTGTCCCGACGGTTTGAGGATCTCCATGCCGCGTTTGTAAAAATAGGTGTACAGGTCGGCGGTGCCGCAATAGAAGGCGCCGAAGGCATGCTTCAACTGGGGCTTGGATTCCTTGATGGATTCCTGGCGCACATAGGGCGGATTGGCAATTACAACATCAAACCCGCTCATTTTATAAAACACTTCCGAAAAATAAAGCTTCCACAGAAAAAAGGGTTTGATCATTTTGCCGCTGGTAAATTCTTTGAGTTGATTTTCCGCTGATTCAAGATCAAAGTCGGATTCTTTGCTGAGTTTTTTAATATCCTGTTTGATCAGCACATCCCTTTGCTTTTCATCGCGTAATCCTGAGTATTTATTTTCAATATTCTTCAACCTGTCAAAGTAATCCGCTTTTTGTTTCTTCAATTTGCTTTCAAATATTTTAACCAGCAAGTTTTCAACTTCTGTTTTCAATGCTTGTTTTCGGGATACATTGGATTCATTTAAAAAGTTATTTTTCTTTTTCTGAAATTCACTGATAATGAGATCTGCATCTTGAGGATCATTTAACCTTTTGTTTAATAGAGTTTTCTTTTTCTTTAATTTGTTTATTGCATCTTCGAGTTCATGTGATTCACTTACTAAATTTTGATCTTCTTTTCCTGTTTTATTGTAGTATCTTGACAACTCACTTTGTCTGTCTGAATACTCTTTGACGAGCTCTTTTATTTTTGTATCCAAATCATCAATGTTGCTTTTTAGATTTTTATTTTCATCATCATCAAAATCTATCTCCATGAACTCAGAAATCAGACTGTTTCCTTGCATAATCTTATAATCAAGGTTCGGCAGGGGCTTGATGTTTTTAATATCGTCCTCATCCACAATCAGAGACAGCCACAGCCGCAGCTTAGCGATCTCTACAGCGCCCGGATCAATGTCCACACCATAAAGGGAATGTTCGATACAGCGACGTTTGAAATCGTAGAATTTCCGTTCTGTTCTCCCAAATCCCCCCTCGCCCGCCTTTGACAAAGTGGGGAATGTATCAGGATTATTTGTATCTTCCATGAAAAGAGAGAGGATGTTACGCGTCTTGACAATCTCGCTTATCATGCCGACAGGGAACGCGCCTGATCCCACAGCCGGATCGCAGACCGTAATGTCCGATAGTTTCCGGTCAATCAGTTCGGCATTTTGCCTGATGCTTTCAGGCAGTTTTAATTTGTAATCGGAACCTTTTTGTTTTCCTTCATTGATTTTTTGTTCCTTTATTAATGCAATTTCTTCATTCTCACTGACCTGCTCGCCGGTGTGAATCAGGGTTTCGATGTCTTCTTTGGAAATGTCTGGATTCCCGCCTTCGCGGGAATGACAAGTGGCAAGTTCTGTGTGTAAATAATTGATCAGACTCTGTCGGCACATATAATGAACAATTTCGCGGGGGGTGTAATAGACGCCGAACTGCTTGTTGAATTTGCTTTCATCGCCCTTATTGCCGCTCTTTAATGCTTTTTTATACTCTTCAAAATTGTCGGGACGGATTGCGTTGAATTTCTCGTAGGCTTTGCCCAGCAATTCGGGATCAATAGCCACTTCTTTTTCCAGCGGTTCATCTTCTTTAACAGTGAAATTGAAGCGGTCAAATATATCTAGAATACCGTCTCCGCTATCGCCTTCTTTGGTCTTATTGTCATTGGAGAAGAGGCTGTCCGGCAGATGAATATCATTATGCACCCAGTCGTAAATGCCGATGGGATCGAAAAGACCGCCGTTTAGAAAAGGTATTTTGCAGTTAAACCGACCGTAATAGTGGTCGTCATGGCTGCGGTCGTTTCGCAAAGCATCATAAAAAAGATGCTCCAGAATATCGTTAAAGAAATTTTTAAAATCACCATGCTTTTTTTTAAAAAGTTCACGCAAAAACTGCCTGGAACCTGTTCCCCATTCAGCATCACGCTCCACACCAAACCATCCTTTTTTCTGCAGAAAATAGAGAAATACGATCTGGCCCAGCAGTTTCTTGGCAAAGTCAACGGTGTTCACGCCTTTGTCTTCAAAGTCGGCTTTAATCCGGTAATTGCTCTTAACCTCTTTATCCAGGGCTTCTTTTGTGCGGATAAAAAGATCGCGGTATTTGAGGAAGAACTCTTTAGTAACGGTTTCGATATTGAAGGCTTCTTCAAGTTCCGCAAGGTTAGGATTGCGATCAACTTCGGCAAGAATCTTTACCAGCCGACTCTGGGCGGTATGGCTTTTCTCGTTTGCGCCCACTAAGAACGACCAGCGCCTGGCCGGTGTGAACTCTTCCTTTACCTTCGTTTTGCCGGGCGGGGTTTCTTCAAACTTGTAATCCATCTTGACCAGCGAAAACCGCCAGTCATCATTATCAGGAGAAACGAACGCAAAGAGACCGGCGTCTTTTTGTCCCCTGTCTGTCAGGTATTTGCCGGCAAAATTCCTTTGAGTAACCCTGGCATGATGTATAGAAAAAGTTTTTTGTAAATACACAATGATGATGTCAATTTTTTCGCCATTTGGAGAAGTGTAGGAACCAATGCGTTCATATGTTTTTACAACAGTTCTGAAACTTTCTTTTACATCACCACGGGCATGGAAAGCTTTTGATTCGTCAATTTTGTTCAAAAGGTTTTTAACAAACACGGTAAAACGTGGCTTATCAAAAGGCTGTTCAAAGGTTTCTTTGATGAGGTTTTGTGCCTGATGTTTATCCATGATTATTTCTCTATTTCAGGTAGCATCCGGTCTTTTTTGGGATTTTCTATAAATCTTTTGCTGGAGACAACAGACTTGCCCAGCTTTTTTTCAAGCTGCTTTCGTGCATTTCCGGCGATCTCACCCCCGACCCTGGCATCTTCTTTGAGTTTCGGGATACCTTTTGAATCCTCAGTTCGGTGAATTTCAGTTGTCGCGCGCTCGCTCAGCATCGTAAAAATCAGCTCAAAATCATCCATGTGATCACGAAGATTTTCACGTTTTAATCCTTTGAGTTTTTTATATTCTGCCGGGGTAAGCCCAAAAGCTGCTTTTGATATTTCCGCTGTTAATATTTCATAATCCTTCTGCTCCCTGGCACCGCGTTGCTGCCATTCATCCGTCAATTCTTCCCGGATTGCAATACCCCGCATCCTTTTTTCAATCCAATCATCAGGATAACCTTTCAATTTATACAGCAGTCGAGTCCTTTTTGTGGCCAGCTCGGGATCCTCAATTTCCTGCACCCGCTCATAACCGACTTTTGCCAACCAGCGTTTAAAAGGCTCTGCTTTCGGAGAAGGGATCGACTGAATTATGCGGAAGATGCCTTCAGTATTGGCACAGTTGACCTTTTGTTTTCCTCCGGGAGTTTCTATCCAAAGGGGGGTGGCAATCTGCCCCCATCCTTTGGACAACTCCTTGTCACGACGACGCATATCTTTGATATATCCCGATGGATCCTTTGAATCAGTCAATACAGCGACAACATCAGAAATCACAAACCACCATTCGTTCTTAAAAATGGTTTTTCGGATATTCTTTCCTTTAAAAATGACAATTTTTGTTGCTTCCATAATTATTCTCCGCTCAAATACATGGATAAAATGACTTCCCGTTTGCCGGACATCGCCGGGTTATGTTCGGCATAGTGGCCTTCCAGCAGTTTTGCCGGAATGTGAGTCTGAAGCACAGCCAGCACCTTGAAAGGGTTGACGATTTCATTTTTTAAATCGTTCAGGGCTTTCAGCGTTTGTTTTGCCGTCTGCTTAGGCAGGCCTCCTTCTTCAAGCTGAGTCAGGACTTTTTTAAGAAACAATTCCTGGTCGTCTGTCAGTTTCTGTGTATTTTTAAGAGTCACCTTGACTATTTTGAGAATTTGCACCGCGCTCTCTTTTCCGCGCCTGATTTGAGGTTCAGTCATTTCCTCAGTGGTCGCAAAAACAAACGCCTCCTTGTTTTTATCAAGAAGGTCATAAAACTGTCCGGGTAATTTTATCTTTGCCTCATCAGGATCACTGTCCAATAGTTTCGCGGCAGAGATGAAATCCAGCTCATCAGCTCCCGGCTTATCAGCCGCTGAGAAAAACTTCTGGAGTTTACCGCGACGGAAATAAGTTATCAGCGAATGTGAGTGTTCAGGATGATCTTTGGCGGTACGGGCTTTTTTGGGCAGGCGCTTGATTTTTTCAAACAGGTCTGGATCTTTATCCCGGATTACTTTGATAGCATGGAGATACTTCAATTCGCTTTCCCCGGCTTCTTCATCCCCTTCAAGTGTCTGCCTGGAAATCAACCGGTTAAAAAGTTCGTGTGAACCGATAGGTTCGCCCTCTGTTAAAAGCTCGGCATCGCCTCCCAGAAGGGTCAAAAAGGCGTTGATTTTTGCTTCCGCCGCTTCTTTCAGTTTTATCTGGTCGTTTGATTGTACTGTGGGGAAAAAATTAAACGTGAAAATTTTCTCAAAAGGCGTGTCCACCCGGTTGATACGCCCGACACGCTGCATCATTCGGGTGGGATTCCAGGGGATGTCGTAGTTGATGACCGTATTGGACCGATGCAGGTTCACGCCTTCAGCCAGAACTTCAGTGGAAACCAGTATCCGGTAATCATCTTTCGGATGACGGGCGCGGGCGTCAAAGTTTTCGATGACTTTATCGCGTGTTGCTTCGCCCGAACCACCGGTGTAGCATAACACTCTGTCAGGATACTTCTGATGTAAATTTTTGAACAAATATTCGGCGGTTTCTTTCGACTCCGTAAAGATTATCAGATGATTTTTCCGCAAACCCTTATCAGTTGACAGTTCCTCAAAGAATTTTAATAGCTTGGGATCGCGGTCTATGTGGATCCAGAGGTTTTTTATCTCAAGCAGAACATTATGATCATGCTGCAGACAACTTCGGAACTCCTCGCTGAACTCGCTGCTGTCATATTGTACCGCCTTGCCTTCATCTATCAGGCGTTGCACGGCTTCATCGTCATCGTTTTCCAGCATTTCAAATATTTTATTCGTATGCTTTTTACTTACATAGACTTTTCCTGCGTCAAATTCCTTTATAAACATCTCATAGGAATGCAGAAACCGGTCTATTGAGTTTCTAAAGGCAAAGAAGCTGCTTTCGAGGCGTTTGACAAGCAGGATTTTCATGAATCTTCCCATGTTCTTCTGTGCTTGCCGCTCAAGCTGGTCAACCTTGCCCTGATAGTAGAGCATCGGCATATAACGGGCGTATTTGAACTTTTGCACTATGAGTTCAATGGTTTTATTAAAGATTTCATCCTCTTTTCCGTTCAGCTCATAAAATAACGGGGTAGGTTTTTCCACGTCGGGGAATTTGAGCCCCTGTATGGTGATATCTTCTGAGAAATATTTTTCAATTTCTGTGCGGGTACGGCGCACCATCAAATATTTCAGAACTTTTTCCCTTATTTCCCGTGCATTTTCTTTTACGGTGTTTATATATCTGGCATAATCCTTCTGCCGGTCCATTTTTTTCAGTTTGCGTTCGAGTCGGCTGAAAAAGCCTTCCAGATCGGGAAGATTGGGTATTGTGCTTTTTCGGGCTTTCTGAAACAACTTGAGCAGGCTGAGAATGTCTTTAGGCGCATTGTTGTATGGTGTAGCAGTTACCAGCATCACCCTTTTGCCACGGCATATTTCCGCCAGTTTCTCATATGTAACATTTGTTTCCGTTCGAAAGCGGTGCGCTTCATCAATAATGATGTTGGTATATTTTTCAGTTCCTTTGCTGAGAAGGTCATCCAGCTTACCCAGTGATTCGAAATCTGCCGATACGCGAAAGTCTGAAAACACATTGGGCCAGGATCCGGGATTTGCTTTTTCAAGAAGAACAGGCGGGGCAATAACCAGGGTTCTGCCGTCAAGCTGACCGGCCAGCATGGCTGAAATGTAAGTTTTGCCCAGGCCGACGACATCCGAAATAAAAACACCACCGTATTCCAGCAGTATCTTTTTTGCGTTTAAAACAGCCTGCTCCTGGTACTCGAGTTTTTTAAATTCCGGTGGGAGATATTTTACAAACACCTCATCGGTTTGACCAAGTTCGTCTTTGAAATATTCATACAGAAATTTAAGATAAAGCTGGTATGGCGTGATGTTTTGACTTAGCCAGGTCTTTTCCTGAATGGTCTGAATATACTTCTCGCCGACATCAACGGAATCTTTCCATAGCTCTTCAAATTTTTGCTTTGCGAACTCATAGTCGCTGCGATTTTTAAGCTCAACATTAAATTCAAGATTGTCGACAAGTCCTGCCTTAGTAAAATTGCTTGATCCTGTTATGACTCTGCCCGTATCAATACTTCCTTCCGGAAAAGTCATAATATAAAGCTTTGCGTGTATATTCTGTGAAGGGTAAGCTCTGATTGCAAGCTTATTACATCGAATCCATTCGATAAATTTTATGACACCTTCTTCCACATTCTGATTGTCTTCGGATTCCGCCATCTCGTTTTCAACCAGGCCTTCTATTTCCTGCTTTGCTTCGGCATGAGAAAACTGAAGCGGCTGCTGTCGATGCAATCGTCCTTTTTTCAGTAAATCCCAAGTTTGCCTGTCTGTGCCGATACCGATAAGGATTCTTATGGCATCCGTCTTTTCAAGGGATTTGTATAGAGCATGAAACCCGCTTGTGAAAAAATAGCCGACCAGACAGTCAAAGAATTTTGTATGTCTTATTAATACTTCAAATCGTTCTTTTAAGTTGCGGCTTTTTTCATTTGTGATGAATGTGAGATCGGTATTCATAT
>Ga0180009_10005742_pt1 | contig 13209 bp, 12 predicted proteins | sample OS_PC_MetaG_FD_123537 | JGI IMG/M metagenome (GOLD analysis project Ga0180009, IMG submission 123537) | Groundwater microbial communities from the Aspo Hard Rock Laboratory (HRL) deep subsurface site, Sweden - OS_PC_MetaG | ecosystem: Environmental > Aquatic > Deep subsurface > Groundwater... | reverse complement strand
GTGGCTACTTCGATCCAGAAAGATTATACCGGCTTTGCCGTTACCAAACCGAGCGATTATGCCAGTCTGCTTGGCATTATCAAAAAGGTCGACGCCAAGATGGCCAAATAATTCCGCAACGACCGAGACCCTCTGGTGCGTTTTTTGCATATTAATGCTCCGCATCGTTTCTTTCCAACCCATATCATGAAACGTTACTCACCTGACCACCAAACGGAGGACCCCACCATGCGACACCGCCATTCTCTTACGACAGCATTTCTCTGCACCCTGCTTTCCCTTTTTGTCACAACATCGATGGCTGCGGATATCCCCGTCATCTCCACTGCGGAACTCAAGAAAAAACTGGACGCCAAGGAAACCCTGGTGCTTGCAGACGCATTAAGCTCCATTGAGTTTAAGGGGAAATCCATCCAGGGCTCGGTAAATATCCCGTCAAGCAAGGTGAAGGGCAACCCGAATCTCCCCGCCGACAAGAAGACGCTGCTGATCTTCTACTGCCTCGGACCCAAGTGCGGCAAAAGCTGGATGGGGGCCAAGGCAGCCATTAAACTCGGCTACAGCAATGTTATGGTCTATGACGACGGTCTGCCGGATTGGATGAAGAAACAGTATCCCGTGTCCACGACAACCAACTACCCGAACGTCGATCTCGCACGTCTTACCCCGCAACAGCTCAACGACATGGCCAAATCCGTCACCATTCTGGACATCCGCGACGCGAAACACGCGGAAACCGGCCGACTGGCCGGAGCCATCGAAATTGACATGGACGATCTGGAAGAGAAATACACCACCATCCCCAAGAATAAAAAGGTGGTGGTGATAGATCATGCCGCCAAGCAGGCTTTGACGGCTGCCAAGTTCCTCAGCATGAATGGATACAAGGATCTTGCCGCCCTTGACGGTGGAATGATGGCTTGGATCGCCGCCGGATTGCCGGTCAACAAGTAAGGCATACCCTCATGAATCTCAAGCCTGCCCGCAGAATCGGCAACAAACTGCGCCTCTATGTCGCCTTTCTGCTCCTAGGCGCCTTATCCTCTGTAATCATTGCCGCCGCCCTGTTCTCCTTGCGCTCTCTTGCCCAAGAGGTGGCCGGGATCGCCCAAAAGGAATACCCGATCACCAAAATGGCCATCGAGATGGAGGGACTCATGGGCCAGGTAATTGAAAAGCTCAACACTGCCAAGGCGGCGGCAAGCACCCAGCGGCTCAAGGAGATTGAGCCGCTGGACATACGCTTGCGCACTCTGCTTAACGCACTGCAAGAACTCTATGAAGCCAACCAGGATAAGGCGAATGCCGCCCTGATACAGAAACTGCTAACCACCTATACTGAAGCCAACGATGTCGGGGCCCAAATGGTGCGCGCCGCCATTGATCAGGAATTCGCCCTCGAAGGCGAGCTGACGCCGACATTTATGGCTCACACCACCTTCATCTTCTCTACCCTGGAACGAATGGTGACGGAAAGCACGGAGACGTATAACCGAAACACCCTTCACATTCTCGCCATCAGCTCCCTGATGACCAAGGCACTGCTGATTGCCTTTCTTCTCTGTTCCGTAGTCGGTGCCGCCACCTTCCTTCTGATCTCAAACATGTCCAAAAAATTGGCCGCAATGGCTACGGACTCATCCGAGGCGGTCGGCACCCTGCTTACCTCCATGGCTTATATCACCGACATGTCCACCCAACTCAGCGTCGAAACCTCCGAATCGGCTGCCAACCTCGAACAAATAACCCTCTCCACAAAAGACGTTGCCGCCCAGGCAGGGGAGAACATGCAAATCGCCAGATCTGCTGGAAAATCTACCCAACAGGTATTGACCACGGCCAACCAGTCCGAGGAGGTGATCCGCGAGGTGGTGGAAGCCATGTCCGGCATGGCAGACGCGGACCGGGAGATATCCTCCCTGGTCAGGGTAATCGAAGATATTGCCTTCCAAACAAATTTGCTCGCCCTCAATGCCGCCGTCGAGGCAGCGCGAGCCGGCGAGGCGGGCACCGGCTTCGCGGTGGTGGCGGAAGAAGTCCGCCGCTTGGCAACAAGGGCTTCGGAAGCATCCCAAAAAGCGGCCGAAGTTATCGGTCGCCTCGACCAAAAGATCCACGAAGGCGAGACCGTGATTTCCACCCTACAAATCACCTTCCCCGAGGTGAGTAAGGCAACGCTCAATGTTGTCCAGCAGATTGGAAAGATTACGGAAAACTCACACAACCAAGCAGGCAATCAGGACAAGGTCAACCAAACCATTTCCGCCGTTGATGCGTCAGTTCAGTCCCTTGCCGCCATGTCGGAGGAGAGTGCCGCGACAGTCCAAGAGGTCTCCGAGCAGGTGCAGAGACTGAACACGTTGATTAACGAACTCATGATCTTCTGGGAAGGCCGTGCGGGACACTCCGCCCGTCAATAAACAAGCAGGTCCGGAGGCTTCCCCGCTGGACCTGCTTGTACTGGCCGACTATCACCTCGCCGCCCTGCTGCTCCTTACTGCCGCGGTTTTCAAGCTTCGAGAGCCAGGGGTCGGAGAATTATTAGAGGCCTTGCACGAGCAGGGCATGCTCAACCTTGACATGGTCATCTTCCTGGTCCGCTGGCTACCATGGCTGGAGATTCTTCTGGGCCTGTGGGCGGTAAGCGGTATTCATCTTGAAATATCCGCCACCGTCATGGGGGCGCTTTACCTCCTTTTTACCGCCGCCATACTGGCGGCCTCAGGCGGTCATCTCTTGCTCCCCATTGACTGCGGCTGCTTCGGCACATCAGAGAGTTGGCCGGCCCTCGTGTATGTCCTCCGCAATACTGCTCTTGCCCTGCCGCTATTCCTTGCCGGAAAACGCCACAGACAGTGGTCCATTTTACGCTGGCGCCCCTTTTCCCGCTAAAAAAACACCACACCGGCATATCTTCCAGGCCTCCCTTCGCTCTTCTCTCCGCCTCATCGTGCACCCTTCCCTGACCCTAAACAACACCGGGCCGGATTAATCACCCATTAGAAGGACAGCCGGGCGGCCAGGTTGTCAGAATGTTTTTTTGGCGCACATGGGAAGTTTTTCGCAAAAAAACATCCTTGCTTTTTACAACACCACAACAGATCTCCCCAATTTTTTTAAAAAAATTCACTCATGCCCCTTGCTTGGTGGACTGCTTTTCGTTTACCTTACAAACAACACCATTTTTTCTCTTTTCCACCCCATATTTCTTTTTTTGACGGAACCCGGACCCCGATGCTGGAATTCGCACAATCACTCCGCTGGCAAGACATCTTCGATATCATGATCGTTTCGTTCATCATCTATCGTGTCATGCTGCTGATCCGCGGAACCCGGGCCGTCCAGATACTTTCCGGCATCGTGGTCCTCGTCGTGCTCTATTTCGCCGCGCGTGAGCTCGAATTTCTCACCCTGTACTGGTTGCTGGGAACATTCCTCAGCTCGATCTTCCTGATCATCATTATCATCTTCCAACGAGATATCCGACGGGCCCTCGCCCAGGTCGGACAAACCACTTTTTCCAAACCCCAGGAAGACACGGTGCACATTCTGCTCGAAATTGTCAGGGCGGCGCAACAAATGGCCCAGCGCAAAATCGGCGGGCTCATCGTCATCGAACGGGAAACAGGGCTCAACGAATACATCGAATCCGCCCACAGCCTTGACGCCATCGTCAGCAGACAGCTCCTGGTCACCATTTTCCAGACCACCGCTCCCCTCCATGACGGAGCGGTGATCATCCATAACGGCCGCATCCGTTCGGCCGGGGCACTGCTCCCCCTCACCCGGAACCCTTACATCAGCAAGCAGCTTGGCACTCGCCATCGCGCGGCCATCGGTCTTTCCGAGGAGACCGACGCGGTGATCATCGTGATCTCGGAAGAAACGCAGAAGATATCCCTGGTCCAGCACGGGGCCATGACCTCCGATCTCGACGAAAACGCACTCAGAAGCCGACTTGACGCAATCTTTGTTCCCAAGGAAAACACGACTCCTCTCTTATGGAAAAACTGGTTAAACAAATAATCCGGCGAGTTCCCACCCCCAACTTCCTCAATTGGCCGAACAACTGGGGATTGAAGCTCATTTCCCTGATCTTCGCCGTCCTCCTCTGGTATTTCGTGGTGGGCGAGGACAAGGTTGACACCACGGTCTTTATTCCGGTGGAGATTGTCAATCTGCCCAGGGAGCTGGTTATCGCCAACCAGTTCAAGAAACAACTGGAGGTCACGGTCAGCGGTCCCCGCGGTCTGATCAGCGGCATCAACCGCCAGCGGATCACGCGAACCATCAATCTTGCCAAAACCACCCCGGGAACCATTGTCATCCGCAACGAACCCGAGACGATCCAATTTCCGCGAGGCGTCACCATATCACGCATCCAGCCCACCCACATTACCCTGCTCATCGACGAGCTGGTGGAGAAGGAACTGCCGGTGCAGGCCAAGACAACGGGCTCTCCTGCCAGCGGCTACGAACTGGGCGGAGTTGTATTCGAGCCCCCGCTCATCAAGATTTCCGGCCCCAAGGCCGTTGTCGGACGGGAAAAAATCTTCACTGCCAAACCCATCGACATCAGCGGCCTGAAGAGTTCGAAAACCTTCCAGGTTCCCCTGGAATTGCGTTCGGCACTGCTGGAACTCATGGGCGAGACCGTGGTCACCGCCAATGTGGTGATCCGCGAAAAAACCACGGAAAAAGCCATCGCCGACATCCCTGTCCACCTCACGGGACCGGAGTCCGACAGAAAGGTGACCCTCGATCCCGGCACCATCAGCATCCGCGCCCTGCTTCCCTTGAGCAGCAGAGGAAACCAGGCGGGACTTGTCGAGGCCAGTGTCTCGACAGAAGGGCTTTCGGTCGGGACACACCGGGTGCAGGTGAAAATCACCGCGCCGGAAGAGGTCCACATTATCGAAGCAATCCCGCCCGTTGTCACCGTAAAGATTGGCCGGAGCCTCGGCAAATGAGCCGACTCACCAGTGCGCTCTCCCCTGCCGGCTCCGGGTTGCCCCAGACCCCCAGGAGTACAGCATGAGAAAGTTATTCGGCACCGATGGAGTGCGAGGGGTGGCGAACATCTATCCCATGACCACCGAAATCGCCATGCAGATAGGCCGGGCCCTCGCCTTTCTGGTCAAGGACATGCGGCGCGGCCACCGAATCGTCATCGGCAAGGACACCCGCCTTTCCTGCTACATGATCGAAAATGCCCTGGCTGCCGGCATCTGCTCCATGGGGGTGGATGTCCTTCTGGTCGGGCCCCTGCCCACGCCGGGCATCGCCTTTATTACCACCAGCATGCGGGCCGACGCCGGGGTGGTCATCTCCGCCTCCCATAACCCGTTTCAGGACAACGGCATCAAGATTTTCGCCAGAAACGGCTTCAAACTCCATGACGATCTGGAACTGGAGATCGAGGATCTGATCTTCTCGCAGAAGATGGAGGTGCTCAGGCCGGTGGCCGAGGAGGTGGGCCGCGCCACCCGCATCGACGACGCCAAGGGCCGCTACATCGTTTTCTTGAAAAACAGCTTCCCGCAGGAATACACCCTGGACGCCTTTCACATCGTGCTCGACTGCGCCAACGGAGCCACCTACGGGGTTGCCCCCCATGTTTTCGAGGAACTGGGCGCCACCGTCACCACCCTGGCGGCGAAGCCGGACGGCACCAACATCAACCGCGATTGCGGCGCTCTGCACCCGGAACACATGGCCGCCAAGGTGCGGGAACTGGGGGCGGACATCGGCATCGCCCTGGACGGCGACGGCGACCGGATCATCGTGGCGGACGAACACGGCAACATCGTTGACGGCGACCATATCATGGCCATCTGCGCCGCCGACCTGATGAGCCGCAAGAAGCTGAAAAAGAAAACCCTGGTCGCCACGGTGATGAGCAACCTCGGCCTGGAGGTCGCCATGCAGCGCATGGGCGGGGCCATGGTCCGCACCCAGGTCGGGGACCGCTATGTGGTGGAGGAGATGCGCAGATCCGGCTATAACTTCGGCGGGGAACAATCGGGGCATCTGGTGTTCATGGAACACAACACCACCGGCGACGGCATCCTCGCCGCGCTCCAGTTGCTGGCGGTGATGATCAAAAAACGCAAACCCCTGTCGCAACTTGCCGCCATCATGGAAAGCTTTCCCCAGGTGCTCAAGAATGTCCGCACCGCTGAAAAAATCAACACCAGCACCATTCCCGGCTTCAATAGAAAACTCAAGGAAATGGAAAAGAAACTGGACAAGAACGGCCGCATCCTCGTCCGTCCCTCCGGAACCGAGCCGGTTATCCGGGTCATGGTGGAGGGCCAGGACGCCGCACAGATCAACGCCATGGCCGACGAACTCTGCGAAATGATCCGCAAGGCTGACACCGCCGAAGCCTGACCAAGCAACCATGAAGACTCGACTCGACCAGCTTGTGCTGCAGCACGGGATGGCTCCCACCCTGCAAAAGGCCCAGGCCCTCATTGCCGCGGGCCAGGTGCTGGTGGACGACCAGCCGGCGGACAAGATCGGCTCGCTTTTTGCCAAGGACAGCCGGATACGGCTGAGGGAAAAAACCTGCCCCTATGTGAGCCGGGGCGGAATCAAACTCGCGGCCGGACTGGACCATTTCCGGATCGACCCCGCCGGCTTCATCTGCGCCGATATCGGCGCCTCCACCGGCGGTTTCACCGATTGCCTCTTGCAGCGCGGAGCCTCCAAGGTATACGCCATTGATGTCGGCTATGGCCAACTGGCCTGGAAACTGCGGCAGGATCCGCGGGTGGCGGTGATGGAGAGAACCAACGCTCGAAACCTGAAAGCCGGCGACCTGGAAGAGTCCCTGGACCTGGCGGTGATCGATGCTTCGTTTATCTCCCTCAAAACGCTGCTGCCGCCGCTGCTCGTCTTTTTCGCGAAAACCATCCGGGTGCTTGCCCTGATCAAACCCCAGTTCGAGGTCGGCCGTGGCCGGCTCGGCACGGGCGGAGTCGTCCGCGACAGCGATCTCCACGAAAAGGTGGTTGAGGAAATCCGTGAATTTGCAGGCGGGCTGGGCCTTGTCCCTGTTGGGGTCAGCCCCTCCCCGATCCTTGGCCCCAAAGGCAACCGAGAATTTTTGATCTACCTTGTGTCCGAGACGCAATAACGCTTGCCCCGCCAGAAAAAATCATCCCGCTGACGCGCCGGGAGATCCCGGGCAAAACGGACGATCAAACCCGACTCAACAAGCAGATCACAGAGATCCCCATCCAGATCTGCCCGGGCAACCATCCCCTCCAGAATGGACATGGCCTCGGAAAGCATCTTCCCTGGCTTGTAAGGCCGGTCCGCCGCGGTCAACGCTTCCAGCACATCGGCCAGGGCCAGCATCCGGGCCGGCAGGGGAATGTCGCCATTCCCAAGCCCCCGGGGATAGCCGGTTCCGTTCAGCTTTTCATGGTGCATGCCGGCATAGACCGGGACATTCCGAAGCTTTTTGGGAAAAGGCAGCCCTTCGAGCATCCGGATGCTCATTTCCACATGATGGTTCATCACCTTGCGTTCCGCCGCGGTCAAGGTGCCTTTCTGCACGCAAAGATTTTCCACTTCATCCGGCGCAAGCAGCGGGAATTCGACGCCGCTCATGGCATAGGTTATCCCGGCCAGACGCCGCACCTTCTCGATGCTCTCGGCCGGCAACCCTTCGCCGCCCAGGTTGATCATGTCGAGAAAATTGATGATCTCCTGCCATTCTTCTTCTTTTGGAGGGGGCAAAGGAGCGGTCCGCCCTTCCGTCCTTGAGCAGGGCTCGTTTTCCAGCCGGACAAACGCATCATGCAGCCGCGAGATTTCCACCCGGTGCCGGATCAGTTCTATCCGGTCGAAAATGGTCTCCAGCTTGGTTGCCTTGTCCATCAGATGCTCAGGCGTGGTGATCTTCCCAACGTCATGGAGCCAGGCCGCCATTCTGATCTCGGCCAGCTCGTCGGCGCTGAAGCTGACCGAGGCGAATCTGCCGGCGGTGGCCCTATTGACCTCCAGGGCGATCTCTTCGGTGAGATTGGCGACCCGGTAGACATGCCCTGCCGTATAGGGGGATTTTTCGTCGATGGCGTCGCCGATTGTCCGCACGAAAGCGTCCAGCAGATTTTCAAGCCCCCGGACCAAGCGCATCTTGGTGAGGGCGATGGCCGCCTGCGAGGCCAAGCTCATGACCATGCCCACCTCATGTTCGGGAAAAGGGACTACCGCGCCGGTTTCCCGGTCCTTGGCGTTCAGGAGCTGCAAAACCCCGATAACTTCATCCTCGTGGTCCCGCAACGGAATCACCAGCATCGAGCGGGAACGGTACCCAGTGGAGGCGTCAAAATCGCGGGTTCCCTGAAAATCGTAGCCTTCGGCATCATAGACGTCGGAGATATTGATTGGCTCGCCGGCAAGGGCGCAGTGGGCGGAAACATTCCAGTGATTCTCCCCATTGTTTTCATGGCGCAGCGGCACGGGAGGCCAGGAAATGGCCTCCCCGCTTCCTCCCATGCAGACTCCGAGCGAATCATTCTGGACAATGGCAAAATCAAGGGCCTGCCGCGCGTCGTCCTTGATGTACAGGGTTCCGCCGTCGGCGTTGGTGAAATGCCGGGCCTCGCGCACAATCCTCTCCAAAAGCCGGTCAATGTTTTTTTCCGAAGAGAGTCCCAAGCCGATCTTCACCAGCTCATAGAGATGATTGCCTTGACCTTCGCTGAACTCCCGAACCTCGCGGACAACCCGGTCTGCCAGCCCGGCCACAACCTCCGGCGGAACTCCGGCCATTGCCTGGCCGACATAGCTTTCGATTCCCTGCGCAACCTTCTGCATGAGGATGTCCACCGCCGGTTGCCTGCGAGCCTGAGCCTTATCCGGAAAAGCATCCATGACCATTCCCCTTGCCCGAAACGGCAATCTTCATCGTTGACAGCTTCCCGCCCGATCCGAGGTCCGAGGTGGCGGTCCGGGATACACAATACCGTACAGAACAGATACAGTATACGGCAGAACAGGATGACAAGCAATTTCACATTGAAACGGCGCACAACGCGGGACCTGCCGCAGTATGCATGGAAGGCAAAAAAACCCGGAGACGGTTGACTTGGCCAAGCGAAAATGCTACCTTGGGTGCGGTGCAATCCCCATGGTTGTTCGGCATTCCCCGTGCACTGCGCAACCCAAGCCATACCCTAAGTTTTTTTTCAGGAGCGTATCCGTCATGACAAAAATTCGTCCCCTTTTCCGATCATCCCTGTTCTCCGCCCTCGCCGGCACAGCTTTGCTGTTGCTCGCCTCCACGGCCACTGCCGCGGAATACGTCAGCGTCATCAAAGACGGGGTCAATATCCGCTCCGGCCCCGAGACGACAAAAGAAATCCTCTGGACGGTTTTCAAGGGCTTTCCGCTGCAGGTCACCTCCACACAGGGAACCTGGGCCAAGGTGGTAGATTTTGAAGGAGACACGGGCTGGATCGCCACCTCCCTGATCGCAAAGGAGAAAACCGTCATTGTCAAATCAGAAACCGCCAATCTGCGGGTCGGCGCTGGGAAAGACTACGAAATCGTGGCCGCGGCCAAACGCGGCGTGGTCTTCAAGCCCCTGACCACCGAAGGCGACTGGATCAAGGTCAAACACGCGGACGGCACAACCGGCTGGATATTGGGCAAATTGCTCTGGCCCAACTAAGCCCCAACGCCGGACACCATGGGAAAAAAAGCTCCCCCCCCATATCCGCCCCACCCCGTTCTTCTGGTTGACGACGAACTCCATACCCTTGCCAGCTTTGATATCGCCCTCCGCTCCCACGGCATCAGCAACACCCTCCGGTGCCAGGACAGCCGCAAGGTAACGTCCATCCTCGACAATCAGCCCGTGGAGATCATCCTCCTCGATCTGATGATGCCCCATGTTTCCGGGCATGACATCCTCACGCATGTCCGCCAGCGCTTTCCGGAATTGCCGGTCATCATTGTCACCGGGGTCAATGAGGTGGAGACCGCGGTGCGCTGCATCCAAGAGGGAGCCTTTGACTATGTGCTCAAGCCGGTGGAAATCGAGCGCCTTCTGCCGAGCATCAGGCGGGCCCTTGAGGTAAGGCGGCTCCGGCGGGAGAATTCCAGGCTCGCCAGCAGCTTCTTTGACAAGGACCCGGCCCATCCGGAGGTGTTCTCCGGCATCATCACCGGCAACGACACGATGAAATCCATGTTCCGCTACTGCGAAGCCGTTGCCGAAGGGCGGCAGCCGGTGCTGATCACCGGGGAAACCGGGGTGGGCAAGGAGAGCATCGCCAGGGCCATCCATGATCTGAGCGGCAGGACCGGCGAATATGTCACGGTCAATGTGGCCGGCCTTGACGATCAGATCTTTGCCGACACCCTCTTTGGCCACGCCAGGGGCGCCTTCACCGGCGCGGATCGCAACCGCGCCGGCTTGGTGGAAAAAGCAGCCGGAGGCTCCCTGTTTCTCGACGAAATCGGCGACCTCAGCGAACCCTCGCAGGTCAAGCTCCTTCGTTTTCTTGAGGAGGGCGAATACTATCCCATGGGTTCCGACCAGGTCCATCATTCGGACGCCCGGGTCATCGTCGCCACCCATCGCAATCTGGAACAGCAGCACCGGAAAGGATTGTTCCGCACCGACCTGTTTTACCGGCTGCGCACCCATCGCATCCAGGTCCCCCCGCTGCGGGAGCGCAAGGATGACATCCCTGCCCTGCTGGATTTCTTTCTTGCCCAGGCCGCGACGGAGTTCAACAAGGAAAAACCCCGCTGTCCGGATGAGATCATCCCCCTGCTGGCCGGCTATGATTTCCCCGGCAATGTCCGGGAACTGAGGGCTCTGGCCTTTGACGCCATGAGCCATCACCGGGGCGCCACCCTCGCCATGGATTTTTTCCGCAAGGAACTCGGCACGGCCAGCCTGGAGAAAAATTCCTCCGCTTCCACCGCCCGGATTATTCCGCAAAAGTCCTGGGCCGCGAGCCTTGAGCACCTGCCGACCCTGAAAAACGCGGATCAGCAGCTCATCGCCGAAGCCCTCCGGCGAAGCAACAACAACCAGCGCGCCGCCGCCCTCATCCTGGGCATAACGCCCCAGGCCTTGAATCAGCGGCTCAAGCGCCAGACCTAACGGCCTCCACAAGGGATCCTCCTCAGACCATGGCAAGCAAAGGAAAAATACTTGTTGTTGACGATGAGCCCATGGTCCTCAAGCTGCTCACCCTGCAGATAGAGCGCCTCGGCTACACGGCAACCCCCTCTCCCGACGGACCGGCGGCCCTGGCTCTCCTTGCCAAAAAAAACTTTCATCTCATGGTCACCGATATCATGATGCCCCAAATGGATGGCCTTGCGCTCATGCAGCAGGCCGTGGCTATCCGGCCCGATCTCGAATGCATCGTGGTTTCCGGACAGGCGGATCTGGCCATCGCCGTGGAGGCCATGAAGATGGGGGCGATCAACTATATCCAGAAACCGATCTCCTTGATGGAACTGGAAGTCTCCCTGGCCAAGGGCATGGAGCGGCTGACCCTGTTGAAAACCCTCAAAAAAAGCCAGCAGGAACTGCGCCGGCACCGCGACCATCTGGAGCACCTGGTCGCCAAACGTACCGCGGAACTCGCCCGCATCAACAAACAGCTTGAGGCGGATATCAAGGCCAGAAAAAAGGCGGAAAAAGAGGCGGAACAACGACGGCGGCAGCTCATCGAGGCCGACAAAATGGTCTCCCTCGGCATCCTGGTGGCCGGAGTGGCCCATGAGATCAACAACCCCAACAACTTCATCACCATGAACGCCCCCATCCTTCATCGCGCCTGGGAGGATTTCCTGCCCATCCTGGAAGAACATTACCGGGCGCAGGGCGACTTCCCCGTGGCGGGCATCCCCTTTTCCGAGATGCGCGAGCATGTTCCCGAGCTTTTTTCCGGCATCCTCGACGGCTCGGAACGCATCCGCAAGATTGTTTTCAATCTGCGGGATTACGCGCGGCAGGGCATCTCCGACATGAACCAGGACGTTGACCTCAACACCGCCCTGCGCGCCGCCCTGGTCCTGCTCGCCAATCCGTTGAAAAAGGCGACCGACCACCTCGCCATCCATTACGGCGAGGGGTTGCCGCCGGTGCGGGGCAATTTCCAGCGAACCGAACAGGTTATCATCAACCTGCTGCAAAACGCCTACCAGTCCCTCGCATCCCCGGATCTGCCCCTGACGGTTTCCACCGGGCAGGACCCAAAAAACTCCACGGTTTTTGTGGAAATAGCCGACCAGGGCTGCGGCATTTCCCAAAAAAATCTCAAACGCATTCTGGACCCGTTTTTCACCACCAAGCGCGATGGCGGCGGCAGCGGCCTCGGCCTTTCCATTTCCGCCGGGATCATGGAAGAGCATGGAGGACGGCTGCAATTCAACTCCCGACCCGGCAAGGGCACCATCGCCCGGGCGGTCTTTCCCCTGCCAGCGCCACACGGGAAATAACCCCTCGGCCACATCAACCTTTGTTGACCATATCAACCTTTATTTATTTCCGCACACCGCGAGCCGCACCGACCATCCCCAATCCGCCCGTCAACATACCTTGATTCACCCCTCCTTCTCCCCTCTCGGTACACGAAAAAATATTTTCAGCGATATCGAGTTGTTACACACATTTTTCACAGCCTGGCACATTTCTTCCATAAGCACCTGACAACCCCCGCAAGAAAAAAGGGACACATTCCACCTGACCAGGAGGGCAGACCATGGGAACATCAGCAGGGAAAACAACGCTGGCAACGCTCATGTCCGAACCGGGCGCATGCGTCCACGGTTCGCTGCGAATCACCGAGATTCTCGGCATGATGTCGGCAACCGCCCTCCCCATTGCCAACGACACGGTCATGGGCATCATCAATTTCCGGGGCAGAACCGTGCCGGTCATTGATCTGCGAGTGAACCCCATCGGCGGCCTCAACGGCTTTGCCGAACAGATCTGCATCCTGTCGGCGGAAGGCGCCCACCAGACGCCTCTTATCTTCGGAGCCTTGGTGGATTCGGAAGCCGACGCCTGGGAGATGATTGCAGGGAAGACCCACTAACAGCAGGGAGCCTTGAAAAATTCAAGGCTCCTGTGCGGGGCAAGGACGCCCCGTCATTTTCAGCCACTTACGTTGCTGAAAATGTGAGCAAAGGCAAAACTTGTTTTGGTTTTGCGGCTTGAAAAAT
>Ga0180009_10005741_pt1 | contig 13212 bp, 8 predicted proteins | sample OS_PC_MetaG_FD_123537 | JGI IMG/M metagenome (GOLD analysis project Ga0180009, IMG submission 123537) | Groundwater microbial communities from the Aspo Hard Rock Laboratory (HRL) deep subsurface site, Sweden - OS_PC_MetaG | ecosystem: Environmental > Aquatic > Deep subsurface > Groundwater... | reverse complement strand
TTAGATTGATCTCTTTCAGTTCCGTATGAGGACAAGCAACCAATCAACCCAACCGTATGGCGAATACACCCCTGAATCGCAGTTCCGATCTGCAGCCTGCCGCGACATCCCTGTTCGACGGCAGTGCTTTTCCCGCGAACACTTTCAACGAGGCGTTCAGTGCGCCGGGAGTGCCCCGTAGTCACTGGCAGCTGCTCGTCGACAGCCTGAATACTGCGGGTGTCAACGGACTCCGGCGACGACAGGAGCGCGTCACGCGGATGCGCCATGAGGACGGGGCAACGTTCAATCTTTTCAAAGACTTTAATGAGCGGGCAGCCGCCTGGGAACTGGATGTCATCCCGATGCCGCTGCCGGCAGGTGAATGGGCTGTCCTGGAGAACGGCCTGATTCAACGGGCACGGTTGCTGGAAAAGATCCTGGCGGATATTTATGGGGCTCAGAATCTGATACCAACAGGTCAGATTCCGGCGGAGATGATTTTTGACAATCCCAATTTCCTGCGCCCCAGCCATGGGATTCAGCCCAACGGAAACCGTTTTCTGGGGTTCTATGCAGCGGATATCTACCGGGGTGCAGACGGACGTTTCCGGGTCTACAGGGATTATGGCGCCAGTCCGGCAGGACTGGGCTACGCATTGGAAAACCGGGTGGTCATCTCCCGGATGTTTGCCAAATTCTATCAGCGAAACCAGATTCGTCGTCTGGCCCCTTTCTTCCAGGCATTCCACCAGAATCTGATCCGACGGGCCTCGCTGCAAAAGGAAGATCCGGGAATTGTGCTGCTTTCTCCCGGGCCGGAAAGCCGGTTTTACTTTGAACACGCCTTTCTTTCCCGCTATCTGAACTACCCGCTGGTGGAGGGACAGGATCTGACCGTGCGAGATGGTGAGGTGTTCCTGAAGAAACTGACCGGTCTGGAACCTGTGGGAGCCATCTTCCGTCACATCAAGGACCAGAACAGCGATCCCTTCGCCCTGAGGAACCAAACCGCCACCGGTGTCGCTGGGTTGATGCAGGTCGCACGGGATCAGACCATCGATATTGTCAATCCCATCGGCAGCGGATTTGTCGACACGCCTGCCCTGCCGACGCTACTGCCGGAACTCTGCCGCCAGATAATGGGTGAAAACCTGCTGCTGGAGAACCACCCCCGCTGGTGGTGCCAGTCCGCCGAAAGCAGGAACCATGTACTGGCCAATCTGACCCGTTTGACGTTCGGACCCGCCATGGATCGCTCCGCAGCCATCAACCACCTGGGCGATATGAGACGGGCGATTGAGGAATCCCCCCACCGGTTTGTCGCGCAGGAACCCCTGTATCCGGCAACGGTTCCCACATGGGGTCAACAGGGTGTCCGCAACTGCCCCGCCATGATGCGGGTGTTTGTCTGCGCCACCGAGCAGGGATTCTGCGTGATGCCGGGAGGACTGGGGCTGTTCGCTGACGATCCGGCTGTTTTGGCGGAGGGCAGTCTGGATCGACAGCAGAGTAAGGATATCTGGGTATTTTCCGACCAGCCCGTGGAACCCGTCAGCCTGATGAAAGACGTGCGGACCATATCCGAGTTCAGACGCAGCAATGATTTGCCCAGTCGAATCGCGGACCATCTGCTCTGGCTGGGTCGTTACCTGGAACGGGCAGAAGCCCGTGTCCGACTCCTGCGCTCTGTTTTCCGCCGGCTTTCGGGTGAAGACCACTTGAGCGATATCCCCGAAATGTCGTTTCTGTTGAAACTGCTCAGGGCAGAGAATATCATCCCCCCGGCAACAGCCAGTGTTGACGGCAACCTCCGGTTTCAGGAGCTGTCGGACCACCTGTTCAAAGCCCTCTACCCGCAGGTTCGAATGGAAAGCATCGCCACGGTTCTTGAGCAGGTCCAGGGTGCGGCCAGGCATGTGCGGGACTGGTTCTCCATTGAAACCTGGCGGGTCATCAACCGCCTGGAGGTCCTGGATGAAGATGCGCTGGATGATCCCCTCGATTTTCTGGACGATACCCTGCTTGCCCTCAGCGCATTCAGCGGCCTGGCCCAGGAAAGTATCACCCGCGGATTGGGATGGCGGTTTATGGATATGGGTCGCCGGATTGAACGGGCCCTGAACCTGACCAACCTGCTCCGGGTCGGGATTTCCCAGTCCGGCCGGGAAAGACGCAGTGACCTGGAAGCGATTCTGGAAGTGGCCGCCAGCATCATGACCTACCGGTCCCGTTATCGAAAAACATTTCAACTGCCCCAGGTGCTGGACCTGCTGCTGTTGGACGAAACCAACCCCAAATCCCTGGCCTTTCAGTGCAGTCGACTGTCTTCCCATGTGGAGAACCTGCCCCGCCAGACAGACCGGCGTTTTGCCAGTCCCGAGGAACGCCTGGCCCTGGAAATGTTGACCTCTGTCCGTCTGCTGGATCTCACGCGGCTCGGTGTGATGAAAAGCGATGCACAGAATCAGACGCTCATGGCTTTTCTTGAATCCATGGCCGGTCGCCTCAAGGATTTCTCCCAGGAGATCAGCGCCCAATACCTGAGCAGGGTCCCGACGACACCCCATTTTTCAGTGATTTCTGGAGACACTCGGAGATGAACTACCGCATCACCCATAAAACGACCTACACCTATTCGGAACAGGCTTCGATTTCGCAGAACGAGCTGTTCCTGCATCCCCGCGGAACCGCCACCCAGAGTGTCACTCAAAGCGACCTGGGAATTCTGCCGACCCCCCAGTACATGCGCCAGCGAACGGATTACTTTGGCAATATAACCGATGTGTTTATGGTTCAGCAGCCCCACAGTCAATTAACCATGACCGTTACCAGCCTGGTGGGAACCACCGTGCCGGCAACGCCCCTGCCCTCCGGGACGATGCCCTGGGAGACCGTTGTCCCGCGGCTGATTGCCCATGCGCAACCGGGGGAGCTGGATGCCTATCAGTTTGTTTTTGTCAGCCCCCTGACCCTCATCAATCCCGACATCAGGGACTATGCGCGGGTCTCCTTTCCCTCCGGGATACCGGTGCTGGAAGGGGCCATGGATCTGATGCGACGTATCTTTACCGAATTCAGCTATGACAAATCGGCCACCACGGTGGACACACCGGTCGCGCAGTTGCTGGCCGAAAAGAAGGGTGTCTGCCAGGATTTTGCCCATTTCGGGATCAGTTGCCTGCGCTCGCTGGGGATGGCAGCCCGGTATGTCAGCGGATATATGGAAACCCTGCCGCCTCCGGGAAAACCAAAATTGATTGGCGCCGACGCCTCCCATGCCTGGCTCTCCGTGTTTATTCCGGATGCGGGCTGGGTGGATCTGGACCCCACCAACAACCTCATCCCCGGGGAGCGGCACATCACCGTCGCCTGGGGCCGGGACTACGGCGATGTGACCCCGGTCAAGGGCGTGGTCATGGGGGGCGGGACCCACACCCTGTCCGTGATGGTGGATGTATCCGCGCTCTCATAGATCCGTGCGCACACCGGCAACAGATTGCCCGGGGAAGGCCTGACCGCTTTTTCGGCTCCCGGGTGTTAAAAAGGAGCATGCGTTAATCACCTCCTGCCATTGATCACTATGGGTTTGTCTATTCTGAAGTTTTCAGCTTTTCCAGTCCTGCTGATCGGGTCACCCCTGCTGGGGGTGTTTCTGGCCGGCTATCCCGTGGGCAGATACCTGGAATTCCCGCCACGGACGCGGTTTATCCCGAAAATGGCCTTCTCCTGGCCGGTATTTGTCAGCCTGTGTCTGATCCTTTTTTTTACACTCTATCCGTTGATCAAACACGGGTTTCAGTCCTATCGTCCCGCAGCGGTAACCCGCTCCAAACAATATGCGTTTCCCTGGTGGGGAACCCTGGGACTGGGGATGGGCAGCATTTTCTGGGTCCTGGCCTGGACCCGTTTCCACTGGTTTTCACTGTTCCAGGCCCACACCTTTGCGCCGCTCTGGTTATGCTATATACTGGTTATCAACGCGCTGACCTGCAGACGCGCCGGCAGCTGCATTATCCTGCGGCGACCGTTGCGGTTTCTGTCCCTCTTTCCTGTCAGTGCCGGTTTCTGGTGGTTTTTCGAGTATCTCAACCGGTTCGTCCAGAACTGGTATTATGTTGAAGAACACTACAGTCCCTGGCAATACGGGTTGCTGGCGAGCGTATCCTTTTCGACTGTCATTCCGGCCGTGATTTCCACCCGGGAGTGGCTGCTCAGTCATGACCGGTTCAAAAAAGGATTTCAAACCTTCATCCGGATCCGCCCCGGGTATCCCGGGACGATGGCTTTGGCAACATTGGGGATATCAACCGGTGGACTGCTGGCGATCGGCCTTTTGCCTGATTTCATCTTCCCGTTGATCTGGGTGGCACCATTGCTGATGATTGTCTCGTTGCAGGCATTGACAAACAGGCCCCATATACTCTCTGATATCAGGATGGGCGACTGGAGCCTGGTGGTCAGCTCGGCCCTGGCGGCCCTGATCTGTGGTTTTTTCTGGGAAATGTGGAATTTCTGCAGTCTGGCAAAATGGCACTATGACATTCCCTGGGTACACCGGTTTTTGATTTTCGAGATGCCGATACTGGGATATGCCGGCTACCTGCCCTTCGGACTGGAATGTGCCGCCGTCTATCAACTGGTTTTGAATAAAGGGCATCTTGATTAACTGAAACTCAGTCAGCATCAAAAGGTTGGTGTTTCAAGAACCCCGGAAGTCATGGACAGCTTCCAGGAACTCCAGGGATGGACTCGTGGGTTTCTTGAAAGATCAACCCTTTGGTGCGGTAAGTTCGATAATTTTAATTGATCAAGGTGCCCTAAAGGGATTCGAAGCCAGGATAGCGACCGGTATCCACCAGACCAGGCACCAGCGGGACGTGAGTCCTGAACCCGATCGAGCCAGACTGTCAACCAGTGATTGTATATGATAACCAAAACGATATTCAAGCCGTTCGAGCCTCAATTTAATACGATTCGCCGCTTCCTGCCAGCCATTGCCTTTTTTCTGGGTTTCACCTGGGATTCGTTCAACATGGGGCGGCATGTCTCTTTTTTCAGCCTCCTGGTTCTAACCTCCTATTACTTCGGCGCCAGCATCATCCTCATTATTCTGGTTCGGGAGGTCAAACCCCGCTGGAAAACCTGGCTGGACTTCCTGGTACGGTTCTTTTTCGGTGGCCTGTTCAGTGCCCTGGTGGTTTTCTATTTCAAGAGCTCCGGTTCCCTGTACACCTTTTTGGTGGTGGTCGGTCTGGCTGTGTTGCTGGTTGCAAACGAGTTTCTGGCGAAAAAATACGGAAATCGCGCCCTGGACTGGGCTCTATTTGCTATCTGCGGCACCATGTATCTCAATTTTCTGATCCCTCATATCGCCCATTCCATTGAGGCCATCTGGTTTTATCTCAGCTGCGTGGTGAGCCTGGTCCTGGTCTTTGTGATTCATCATATTGCCACGATGCGGCAGCGGGGCGACATGCCTCTTTCTGGTATTTATATATATTATATCAAAGAATTGCGAATGTTTGCCCCCACTTTCGGTGTTATTTTCCTGCTGGTGGTCCTGTACTGGTTCCAGCTTATTCCACCCGTCCCGCTGGTATTGAAGGAAAGTTATATCTGCAAGGATTTCAGCAGCGAGAACGATATCTATCGGTGTCGGATTGAAAAGCAGGACTTCTGGCAGACCGTCGGTATCACCCAGGAGGTCATTCATTTTAAGGAAGGGCAAAAGATATATAACCTGAGCGCGATATTTGCACCGACCCGGATAGCCGTTAACCTGGAACAGCGGTGGTGGTTCTGGGATGAAGGAAAGCGTCTCTGGCTGTCCAGGGGAGTCATTAATCTCCCCATGGTAGGGGGTCGCAAGCAGGGCTGGCGTACTTTCAGCTATATTCAAACGGCAGTCAGGAAGGGTCGCTGGAAAGTGGAAACGGCTTTACAGAACGGTGCCATCCTGGCGGATTATTATTTTACGGCTGAGGAGCAGCTGGATCCGGAGCTTCCGACGCAGATTGTTACAATAAACTAACCGTGTTCGAGTTCAGACAAAGTCAAACGATTTTTCTGCTCATTTCACCGAGCTAATTTTATTTCCATAGAAAAACGTCAAAGGGACAATGTCGACATAACCAGCGAACAATCAAACCTTTCTGGATCGATGACCCCCCAAATGATCAACCGCACGCCGCCCAGGTTTTCCACGCGGTACAAAAAATGGTCCCCCGGGGATGCGATAAACATGAAGTTCACAGGGATTTTCCATTCCTTTGACAGTTTCTGGATCAATTCGGGTCCAAATACCCCCTCGACAATCAGACTTTCAATGTCAACTTCCGGATACTCTTCATTGATAATCTGGACAACCCTTTTGAATTTATCAATAAATTCTGCCTCATCTTTCTTTGATGGATCGGCAACATGCACGATTTTGAGGCTTCTGGTATGCTCATTCTGCTTGATATAGAGCAGTACCTTGTTCAGAATGACAATGCTGTCCCGTTTGGCAAAATAGACAAATTTCTGTGAATTGATCGCATGTATCAAATTATTGAGTTTATTGCTGATTTTTAGAAGCCAGGATTCGATATGATTTTATGATTGTCTCAGCGGCCTTCAGGCCATCGATACCGGCACTGACGATACCGCCGGCATAGCCGGCGCCTTCTCCACAGGGAATCAGGCCATAAACCCCCGTTGAATACCCCTCCCTGTTTCGGGTGATCCGTATCGGACTGGAGCTCCTGGTTTCGGCGGCATAGAGCAGGACCTCATCATAGACGCTCACCGACAGCTGCTGAAGCATTCTGGGGATCGCATGGGCAAGGGTATCACAGATGACGGCGGGAAGGATTTTTCGGATATCTGCCGGCACGGCCCGCTGCACCGATCGCTTCACCGGCAATTCTGCAGATACGGTTCCGGCCAGAAAATCGCTCAAGCGACAGGCCGGCAATCCATAGTCCGCCCCACCCGCATGAAAGGCCGCCCGTTCAATTGTCTCCTGAAATTTGTAACCGTCCAGGACGGCCGGGTCATCGTCCGGGGTTGCCGGAATATCGTCAGGACGCACCGGAGCCAGAAACGCGGCATTACCGAATTCCGTATCCCGCCGGGAAAAACTCATCCCATTGGTTGTCAGCATGCCACGGGAAGAGGCGCACGCGAATACAATGCCACCGGGACACATGCAAAAGGTATAACATGGGCGAAATCCCATTTCCTCTTTTCGCGTCAGTTTAAAACTGGCCGCGCCCAGCCGCGGATGGGAGGCCCACTGTCTCCATTGGGCATGATTGATCACGCTCTGGGGCAACTCAAGCCGCACACCGATGGCAAAAGGCTTGCCTTCCAGGGGAACATCCCCCGCAGCAAACATCCGGTAAATATCCCGGGCGCTGTGTCCGGTGGCAACCACACAATGATCGGCCGGGATCCGGGTTCCGTTCACCGTGATCGAGGCCAGCGCACCCGATTTAACTTCGATCTGATCCATCCGGTGGTTAAAATGAACCTCCCCCCCCATTTCGATCATGTGGTGGCGCAACCGGGGAACGATCTCGGCAAGCTGATCACTCCCCAGATGCGGTTCGGCATCGATGAGAATATCAGCGGGGGCACCACAGCGGACCAGTGTTTCCAGAAAACGCCTGAGACGGGGTCGATCCTTGCTGCGTGAGGTGAGTTTGCCGTCGGAAAAGAGACCCGCGCCCCCTTCTCCAAAAAGCGCATTGCTCTCCTCATTCAGAACACCGCCGGACCAGAAGGCTTGAACGCTTTTTCTGCGCTCTGCAACCGCCTCCCCTCTCTCGTACAGCACCGGATGCAATCCTGCTTCCGCCAGAGCAACCGCAGCCATCAGTCCTGCCGGTCCGGCTCCGACAACGGCCGGCCTGGGACGATGATTCACCTGAATGGCCGGGTCCGTCTGCGCCGGTTCCGGTTGATCGAAACTGACAATCTCCAGCAGTTTTCGATGGCGTTTATCAATGCTCTTCTCCGGCAGGTTCAGTTGGACCGATAACACAAAGAAAGGGGCCCTGGTTTTATTGCGGGCATCAATCGATCGCCGAATAACGACCAGATTGGTGATAGCGCCGGTAGGACACCGCAGGTGTTTCCCAACGATGTCTGGCAGCTCGTCCTCCTGGTAATCCAGGGGCACTTTGATTTGATGGATTCGAACCAGCATGGAATATTCTGCAGATAGTTGGACCGGGTTGACAACAGTGATTGGTTGACATCGGGCCCAGTGTACCGTTTAAATCTCATTCCTGTACAGGCTTAAGGGCCCCTTGATCAACTAAAAATACCGAAATGCACCAAAGGGGTGGTGTTTCCTGGTCGGGAACGGAACCTGAAAAAGGCAGGGCAGGGTTCTGCTGGGGTCAGAAGAGAGGCGCCGGAAATATCCGACGTTTCAAATAGATGGTTCAAACGGGAGGTCCTGCTTGAATGGAATCTGGAAACTCAATACCGCGCCACCCGTCCGCCGGCTCTCGGCCCAGATTCGTCCCTGGTGATACTCGATGATTTTTTTTGAAATCGACAGCCCGAGCCCTGTCCCTCCGGCCCCGCTTTTATTCTTGCTGCTTTGCACAAACTGATCAAAGATACTCTCCAGTTCCCCTTCTGGAATACCGATGCCATTGTCGGTCACTGTCAGCTGCAGCCAGCTACCCTCCTGACGGATGACTATTTTGATCCGACCGCCCTGTTTTGAAAACTTGATGGCATTCCCCAGCAGGTTTCTGATGACCTGCCCGATTTTTTCAGCATCGAAAACGGTGGTATCATCAAAATCGGGATGGATATAATCGATCTTTATTTTCCTTTCATGAATAACCGCATACAGTTCGTTGATTATGATCATCACAACCGTCGACAGCTTTTCAGGCCTAAAATCAAAATCCGTCGTCCCCGATTCAAGCTTGGATATATCCAGCAGGTCATTTAAAAAACGCATCAGTCTGGCGCCGCTGAACTGAATCTCCTCAAAGTACTGGTGGATTTTTTCCCTGCTCAATTCACCGCATCTGTCGGTCCCGAGTCTGGCAAAGCCGAGGATTCCCTGCATCGGGGTTCTGAGCTCATGAGAGACATTGGCCAGGAATTCGGATTTCAGTTTGCTGGCAACTTCAGCCTGTTCCTTGGCAAATTTGAGTTGGGCCTCGGTCTCTTTCTGCTTGGAAATGTCCCGGGCAATGGCTTGAATGCCGTACACCTTTCCATCCTTATAAAGGAGTGCCCCGATCGACTCCACCCAAATGAATCCGCCACCATGCTTGCGCAGCCTGAACTGGGCAGGTCTGCTCTGTGTGCCGCTTTTCAGTATTTCCTGCAAAACGTTGCGGGCCCTGACCAGTTGCTGTGGATCCAGGAGCGAAATAAAATTGATGGTTCGTATGTCTACATCTGAATACCCCAGCATCTTTAATGCTGCTGGATTGGCATCTATCCCGTTTCCTTCCAGATCGCTTATATACACAGCATCCTGCAGTCGATCAAACAGCGCGATGTAGCGTTCGTTACTTTCAAGCAACGCACTCTCTGAGTGTTTCCGATCTGTAACATCCGTCAGAAATACCAGGCCGGCAGGTTTCTGGTTCCATTCAATATTGACCGCCTTGATTTCGACCCAGAGGATGCGACCATCTTTGGTGATAATGCGATGGCAATAGACATCCAGAACGTTCTCGCCATTGAACCGTCGTATCCGGTTCCTGTTGATCAGGTCCCTGTCTTCCGGATAGACCGTCTCATCGGTGGGCAGGCGGCTCAGTTCGGCCTCCGTATAGCCGAATAGCCGGACCGCTTCCGGATTGAAATACTGAAACCGGCCATCCTGAATCACACAGATCGCCTCAATCGCGAACTGTACGACATTGCGATATTTTTCCTCACTGTCCCGAAGGGCTGCTTCGGTTTGCTTCCGCCCGGAGATATCACGAATGGTCCCCTGAAGCAGGACACGATCACCCAATGCCAGCCGGGTCGCCAGCACGGTTGCTGGAAACGCGGTGCCATCGACCCGGCAGTGTGTCCATTCAAAAAAACAGGAGCCGTCTCTCAGCGCTTTATCGATGGTCGTCTTTGCTTTTACCGCGGAACTATTCCCATCAGGCTGATATTCCGGAGAAAGAGCAACCGGATCCAGTTTCAGAAAGGCCTCTTTGGATGGAATCCCAAACAGCTCCAGAGTGGCCTGATTGCAATCCACATAACCCGATTCGGGATCCAGGACAAGAATGGCGTCTCTTGATGATTCAAAGAGTACCCTGTACTTTTCCTCACTCTGCCGCAGCTCTTCTTCCGCCTGTTTCCGTCGGCTGATGTCGTAGTGTTGAAGAGCGGCATATTTCAGATCACCGTTGCTGTCCAGGATCGGGTACCCGAATACCTCTAGAAAAATCTTTCCTCCTCTGGTGGTGATCACGCCTGTCGAGCGGGAAGCGACATCAATATCAAACCATGTCTCCCAGGTTTTTGTTTTCTTGTCGTCAAAAACCTCCTTCAGCAATGGAACGAGACCGGCGTCGATTGCTGCCTGATCGTGAAACACGTTGTACATTCCCGCCGTAATCCCTTTCTCCACGCCAAACATGTTGCAGAATGCGTGGTTGACATGGGTGATATAGCCATCCGGATCATACAGACACGTGCTGGTGGATGACTGTTCAAACATCTGGGAAAAGTAATGGCTACTGTCTGATATCTCTTTTTGCCGTTTCGACATTCCTTGTTTGTAACTACCGGTTTGGATACGCAGCCTATCCTCAGCCGTTTTAATCCGCAGCATCGATCTTATCTGGGCGATCAGTTCTGAATGATCGACCGGTCTGTTTATAAATGCATCAACACCGGCTTCCAGGGCTTCCGCCTTGCAGCTGGCACTTGATTGGGCCGATGCCAGCATGATCAGCGGGATATGCCGGGTAACATCATCCGTCTTCAGTGTTCTGCAGATCCCGATGCCATCTTTTTCCAGCGGGTCGAAATCCAACAGGATCAAGTCCAGGTCTACATCCAGAACCTCTCTGTAGGTTGAAACCCCGGTCGTGCTTGTCACTACCACGCCCGCTGGCATGAGATCCTGAATTAAGTCAGGTATCACCGGGATGCTGTCTTTTCTATCATCAATTACCAGAATTCTTGACATCGTTTGGTCCTTTCGGCTTAAGAAACAGTCTGCTCTGAATCCTTTAAGGTCAGGCTGTTTCGTGTTCCGCTTGAATAATATGTCCTGTGAAGTTTGACGGGAACAGGTCGCTTGTCGAGGGGATCTTTTTTAACTGATGACACGCCGGATTTACGGCTTCACCAGTGACGACGGTTCTTTACGATACCTGCAGTTGCAGGAATCTGTTGATCGAATGATCACCATAGATCTTGAAAGGATCCAATCCGCTTTTTATGAAAATATCCTTTTCCGTGTTCAAATCGATAAAGGTATTGTGGGTTAGCTCCTCATCATACGAATTCCGGGTAACGACAACCGATGGTCGATGCAGGCCGTTGTATGCTTTTTCGACAACAAAGGCCTGGGAGCCGTCGCTCAATTCAACCAGGGAGCCAACCGGATGCCAGCCCAGGGCCTCCCGAAAAGCGATCCAGACCCTGGGATCATACTCAATACCTGCAAGTTGATGGATATACTTCATGGCATCGGAGGGATGCCAGGACCGCTTGTAGGGCCGCCGCCCAACCAGTGCCTGAAACATGTCCACGATCGCCAGTAACCGGGTTTCCAGCAGCACCGAATCGTAGCTCTGGACTGCCGGATAACTGGTTGTCAGCAAAATATCATATTTAACATGGTGATAGCGGGCCATGTTGATGGCGATGTCCGGCATATTCAATTTGGACAGTAATTTTGCACCGTCGAGGGGGTGCTCCCGCAGCAGTGTCATTTCCGGTCCAAAGGTCTCAAATGCAACCCGGCTCTCTCTGATTCCCTCTGGCAACCAGATCTTGCCGATATCATGCAGAACCGCACTCAGCATGATTTCCGCATCGTTTTTGAAGTTGTTGACTATGCCGTTGGCCTCCACCCAGCGCAGGTAAGCAGTCAGGTATATCGCTCCCACATCAATGGAATGGGTGTATAGCTGGTCTCCCTTTTTCAGGGCGGCGATCACGCTGATGGCTTCGGCAGCGCCATTTTCAGCGATTCTGTTGATGTGCCCCACCAGATCGAAGGGGTTGATCTCTTCCTCGTCATTGCTGGAAAAAAGAGTCCTGAGAATATCGCTGATGGTGTCCCGAACCGCAATGTGTTCGCCAACCTTCCCGATAAATGCTTCCGTGCGGCGGATAGCCCCCAGGCGGATTTTTTGAAAAAGGGTCTTTTCAGTTGGCTTCCGTTTGACTTCAAAAGCCAGAAACCCCCGTTTTTTAAGCTCTTTTACCAGCTGCTTTCTGACAAAGGTCAGTTTCATCAGATTGATGGGAAACTGATACAGCCGCTTTAAGTGGTCGCCCGGCTCAATCTGGTCAACCGGTAGATTGATTTTCTGGCCTCCACGGGCAATTTCAGCCTGGGCGCCTTTGAAGTTGAGTTGAATCCAGGTGCATGTCTGTGGGACGAGCTTTTGATATGTGTTGCTGAACCGAACAAATGCAGTGATTATCATGCTTTCATCCAAGTCCAGAATGGAAACCGTTTCCGGCTTATCTATACCGGATTCAGCCATTCTGGCGATTGGCATATTTCCCGTTTTGAGAAGGGAGAACACATTGATCAGGGACGGTATCAGTCGATAGGGTGTCAAAGGAGTGTTGATGATTTCAACGATCCCACAATCTGCCGCCTTTTTTTTCAGCGAGGGATTGGCGTAGTGGCTTGCAAGAATCAGTTTTATGCCGGGTTTCAGTTTCCTGGCTTTTTTACAGAACTCCAACCCGTTCATACCCGGGAGTTTGAGGTTGCAGACTATGATGTCCCATAAAGGGCCATCCAGCAATGAAAGGGCCTCTTCAGCGGATTTGACAGCCGTAAACATCCGCGTGATATTTTTGAAATACGCCACCATCGCGCTGCGAACCGATGTTTCACCGTCCACCAACAGAATTCTTGACTTACCGAGGATACTGGTTTCTATATCATTCATCCCAGGTTCCGGAAACATGTTAAAATAGTATTTTATATCAATTTATTACAAATAATTATTCTGCGACTACACACGGCAGTCGTCAGATTTTTAGCGGGTTTGCCAAAGGATATGGCTCAAC
>Ga0180009_10005740_pt1 | contig 13212 bp, 11 predicted proteins | sample OS_PC_MetaG_FD_123537 | JGI IMG/M metagenome (GOLD analysis project Ga0180009, IMG submission 123537) | Groundwater microbial communities from the Aspo Hard Rock Laboratory (HRL) deep subsurface site, Sweden - OS_PC_MetaG | ecosystem: Environmental > Aquatic > Deep subsurface > Groundwater... | reverse complement strand
GGTGGTTCTGCAAGGGTCACCCCACCACCTCTTTTAGCCGTCTGATGAGCATAGCTCTCGATACGGCACTGCCAGAGGCTTGTCACAGTTCGGCATTTCTGCCGAACTAATTTGCTTCGCAAATTTACCATGCTTTGCATGGCTTGATAAAAGAGGTGGTGGGGTCATTTTTTTGATTTTATCGCATCCTTAGCCATTTCGACTAGATTTTTTGGTTCAAATGGTTTTTCAGCAAAAGCAAAAACATTTGATGAAAGTTCAAATAAATCCCTCATTTGTCCTTTAGCAGTAAGAATTATAATGGGAATTTCATTAAACTTATCATTTTCCTGCAATTTGGCTTGAAGAGTATAACCGTCCATTACCGGCATCATAACATCAAGCAAAATAACTTCAGGTAAATCATCTTTGTTAACAATACCAAGGAGCTTATCATAAGCTTCCTGACCATCAAAGGCTTCCAACACTTCAAAACCTTCTTTCTCCAAAACCACTTTTGAAAGATAAACAATGTCCTTCTCATCATCAATAATCATTACTCTGGGCATAAAACCCCCTATATCAATAGTATAAATTTGGCACAATGTTGATTATTCTTATTATAATACAAGATTAATCTCAGCTAAAACAAGGAATAAATGGCAAACAGTTGAATATTTGCTCCGCGCGAAGTTACTATTTTTTATTCTTGGGCCAAAAGATGTAAAATAAAAATTGTTGGCTTATTAAAAATAAAAACGGAGGCAGTAATCAAATGGCTATTGAGAAAACTTTGATACTTATTAAACCTGACGGTATTTCAAGAAAATTAAGCGGACTTGCAATAGACAGACTCGACAATGCGGGTTTTGAAATGATTGGCGCAAAAGTGGTGGCCGTAACTAATGACCTTGCCCATAAACATTACTCTGAACTTAAAGATGAGCCATTTTTTGAAAGCCTTATGAAATTTATACAAGGCGAATTTCACGCGACTTATAAAAAAAAGGTTTTGGCTTTGGTTTACCAAGGCGAAAACGTTATAAAAGAAGTTAGAAAAACAGTAGGCGCGACAAATCCCGAGGAAGCAGACCCCACAACAATAAGAGGCTCCTTTGGAAGAGTTTCCACAAAAGGCTATTATGAAAATGTCGTACATGCTTCGGGAAACGCAAAAGATGCCGAGAAAGAAATAGCCTTATGGTTTAAGACCGAAGAATTATTGGACTAACTATAATGAAATTAACACTCATTCTTCTTTTGGTATTTTCGTTTATCGCATCAGCTCAAACTAGCGAATTTGTAACTTTTAAAGCTGATGACGATTGGCAAATACATGCCAAATACTCTAATCCCCAAAACAATAAATCCTTTTTTCTGCTCTTGCATGCGCAAAAAACAAGCCACACTGATTTCACTAATCTTTTCTACCATCTCCAGAAACATAAATACGGCTATCTGGCTTTGGATTTACGCGGCCATGGGAGTAGTATTTATAATCTTGAGGGGACGACCGAAACGTATAAAACATTTGCTCTGTCGGGCGCGGACAATCAATTTAATAAAATGGCCCGGGATATTGAAGGCGCAATTAAATTTTTAGCGTCTAAAGAAATAGGCAAAGAGCGCCTTATTGTTATGGGCTCTCTGCTTGGGGCAAATCTTGCCATTAAAACAGCGGCTATTCATCAAGAAGTCCAGGGCGCTATAACCTTATCGGCCGTTTTAAATGTAAATGATGTTCTCTCAGTAAATCCTATGAAAGCTTATGGAAAAAGACCGCTTTTATTTATTTCAGGCACAGATAATAAACGGCAATATAAAGAATTTCAACTTTTGGAGAATTTAGCTAAAAGAATAGCGGGAGAAGAAAACGTTACCACCATTATTGCCAGAACCGGTTTAGGGGCAAGCCTTTTAACATCAAGCACCATCGGAAAAATTTTAGCCTGGACAAAATACCAAAAGCTTCCAACCATAGTTGATTCTTCAACCTCAACAGTAAATATCCCTTTATCAGATATCGAGAGCCTTGAAGCGCAGGAAGAATATATAATTGAAAATAACTCTGGAACCGTTATGCCCGATGAAGCTGAACCGGATATAGAAACCCCTGTAGAAGAAGAGGATACCATCGATGACATCGAAAATTAATAATTCCTCAAAAGCTCAAAAATATTCCGCTCTTGTAACCGAACAAAATAATCCAAGAACTTCAAATATTGACAGAATAAGCCTTAAAGAAGTTCTGCTAAAATTAAATTATGAAGACTCCTTAATTGCAAAAGCCGTAAAAAAATCAATCCCTCAAATTGAAAAAGCCGCTAAAATTCTTTCAAAAACCCATCTTTCCGGCGGGAGAATTTTTTTTATGGGCGCCGGCACCAGCGGGCGTTTGGGAGTTTTGGAAGCAGCCGAACTTGCGCCTACCTTCGGAGTCGAGCCTAAGAATTTTATTCCCATTATGGCGGGAGGCAAATACGCGGTTTTCCTGTCTAAAGAAGGCGCTGAAGATATTTTTAAAAACGGTTATAATGAAATTTTCAAAAAAATTAAACCTCAAGATATGCTCGTAGGCATAGCGGCAAGCGGCATAACTCCTTATGTGCAAGGCGGAATTCAAGCGGCAAATAAAAAAGGCGCTAAAACCGCCTTAATCACCTTAAACTTTAAAGATAAAACAAGCCAAGCCGACATTGTCATCTCCGCAAATATCGGCCCTGAACCCATAGCGGGGTCAACAAGAATGAAATCGGGCACCGCCACAAAACTTATGCTCAATATGCTTAGTACTTCCGCCATGATAATATCAGGCAAGGTCTATAAAAATTGGATGGTAGATGTAAAACCCACCTCACAAAAGCTCATACTGAGAGCTCAAAGAATTACCGCCTTTCTTGGTAAAATTCCCGAAAATGAAGCGAAGAAACTTCTAAATAAAACAGCCTATAATGTAAAAACAGCCATCATAATGGCCAGGCTCAAAATAGATTTAAAAAAAGCGGAAACACTCCTGAAAGAGCATGAAGGTTTTCTAAAAAATATCATAGAATAAAAGACAGTAAGCAGAAAGTAACAAGTCGTGAGCAGAAACAGCCTCAAGACAAAAACCAAACAACAAACACCCCCTAAGATTCAGATTAAGAACAGAAAAACTAAAACTCTTCTGTGGTAAATATTCAGTGAAGAAATATCCCACTCAATATCTTTTATAGTTCTAAACAAATGTTATATATCTTGATGTTTTTTTTACTCAACCTTAATCTTAACCTGCTGTTAGTATTCTTGGGCTATTTTTAGGAATAGTTTTTGATGCAAGCCGTCTATTTCAGAGGCTTTTATGGAATAGTTATTCATTATGGAAGTAAAAGAAACAAGCCTGTTCTTTTTTGTTCTAAAATATCCGCAGTAAGCGCGCACGCCGCTTAAGGAACCCGATTTTATCCTGATATTTTTTTCAAAAAAAGTCCCGATGGCAAATTTATTTATATGCCCGGTTGCACCGTTTTCCCCGGGGGAGACCAAAGACTCATAAAAATTATTAAAGTATTTTTTATTATAAAGTTTTACGAGAAAATTCGTAAAGTTTTTAGTCTTAACGGTATTTAAACGCGAAAGTCCCGAAGCATCCTTGAGTTTCATCTCGGACACATCTATGCCATTCTCGGATAAAAAATCTTTCAGAGTAAAAAGTCCGGCGGCCAAATTGCCATTACGGCCTTTAGTTACGGCGATATGCCTTGAAAGCATCTCGGCATATAAATTAAAACTTTTTTTATTGGTGGTAAAAACAATATTTTTTAAAGGCGGAGATGCGATTTCAGTTAAAAGTTTTTGCGGCGCATATTTTTTTATCGGCGAAACTCTTACAATTTTTCCTTGTACCTTAATGCCCCTGGCTTTCAAATATCTCTTAAAATGCTCACCGCAAAAAAGAGCGGGATCGGGAATAGCGCCTTTAATTGAAAATTCCTTTACGCCTAAAGGAACCGTCCCTCTTAAAACCGCTCGATAATTTTTTGGCATATTAAATATATAGCCATGATCGCCGGAACCTAAGGGGCCTGTCTCCATAAAATTTGTGAATTTTAAACCGGGAATATAAGGCTCGGTTCTTATCACCTCGGCTCTTGAGCCTTTTTCCTGTCCGGGCTTAAAATATAATTTATAAATATTATCTTTTATGGAGAGAGCGGACGGCCAGGCGGCATAATAATTGCCAATATCTTCCCAAGCCCAGGAACTTGAAATTGGAATACCTTCATATAAATTGTCATCAATATAAATGGGGCCGTTGATTCTTTTTATGCCAAGCTTCTTTAATGCTTTTGTCCACTTGGCAAAAACATTATTGAAAGAAGTGGCTCCCATAACTCTCTCTGAGCCTAAGGACGGGTCTCCCCCTCCCGTAAGACAAATATTCCCATAAAGCACGCCTTTATTTATTTTGCCTCTATAATAAAGCTTTGTTGTAAATTGATAATCGGGGCCCAAATATTCTAAAGCCGCAGCCGTTACAAAAATTTTCAAGATACTGGCGGGAATTAAATTTTTATTTTCGTTCAATGAAATTAAATCTTTTCCATTATCTGCGTATTTAACACTTAAACCCCATTGCGCGTTTTGAAGACCTACTAGAGAAGATATGTTTTTAATCTCGTCCTTTACGCTCCCTGAAAAAGCCGGGGACACAAAGAGATTAAGGACTATAAGGGTTAAAAAAATTATTTTCATATTTAAATAATAGCAAAAAAATATTACTCCTTGGCGCGGGGATGAGATTTGTCATAAACTTTTTTTAACTGATTAAGCGATATATGCGTGTAAATTTGAGTCGTTTCAAGATTTTTATGGCCCAGCATTTCCTGCACGCTTCTTAAATCACAACCATGCTCAAGCAAATGCGTGGCAAATGAATGTCTTATGGTGTGAGCGTTTACGGGACGGGAAAAACGGGCACGCCTTGCCATTCTCTTAACTAAAAGCGCGACTCCGCTGTTAGATAATCTTGTGCCTTTATTATTTAAGAAAAGCGGCATGCCGGATGTGACCGGCTGAGGACGGGTATCTAAATAACTTCTTAAAGCTTCCAATGCATTATCTCCCACCGGCACCATTCTCTCTTTAGAGCCTTTACCCATAGGTCTTACAAACCCTGAAACAAAATCCACATCACCTTTGTTTAAGAAAGATACTTCCGAACGCCTTAGCCCGCAGGAATACATAATTTCAAGCAAGGCAAAATCTCTTTCGGCAAATTTATAGTCGGGGTTCTGCTCATAAACTTCTTCGGGCCTGTTATAATTTATTAATTTTTCCATTTCCATTTCAGTCATAAAATGGGGTAATCTTTTTTCCTTTTTCGGAATATTAATTAAAGCGAAGGGGTCATTTTCAATATTATTTTCAGTTAGTAAATAATTAATGAATGAACGCAGGGAGGATATTTTTCTAAGCGTGGTATTTCTTGAAACTTTCTTGTCCTGAATAAAACCTATATACCCCCTTAAAAATAAACGGTCTATTTTATTTGGGTCGTCTATATCGGAACCTTTGGCGTAAGTAGTGAATTCTTTGAGGTCGGCTTGATAGGCCCTTAAGGTATGTTTTGAAAAATTAAGCTGTGACTTCAAGTGCAATAGAAATTTTTCAATCAGCAGATTCATAAGGTAATTGTAGCAAAAGAAGAATGCGCATGAGAGGATTAGCAATTTTTGCTAATAGTATTTATATAAATAATCGAGATGCCCAGAAAGTCTGTAAGTTTACAGAGTCGCTCATGCAGAGGTTTTTCACGCCGTTGCTCTCTTCGGTTTATTCGGCGGCTGCGGAACTCAGTTGAAAACAATGTTTTCGCCTTCAAACATCCTCGCCGTTTCGGTGAAATCCCCTCATAAACCTTGCTCACAAGGCTAAACCTCAGAAATCGCTCCCTAGCAAACTCCCAGCCTTTTTTATAGTAAATGTCCCGCCCATCCCTAATTATGGTGAAGCCGAATTACAGTCATAAATAAGGAGAGCTTTATAAAAAATTAATTCAACAATTCTTCTATTTTCCCTTTCTTACAGTGATTAGAAATTTTTTTTATAAGCTTTGAAATCCATTTTTCCTGACTACTAATAAATCCAGGAATTGAATAACTCTCTTCTGGAATTTTCTTTGAAAAGTGTGAAACAAATTGAAAGGTTTCAGCAGTCAATGTTGGACGAGATAAAAAATGACATGATTTTTCATTTTTTGTATATTGTGTTGGATGTCCAATAATTTTATTTTGTATTATGCGAATACTTTCATCCTCTTGGAACCTTCCCTTGGCAGATGGCATTTTTAACCTTTTCATTAAATTTGTAATAGCATCCTGTTGAACATAAAGCGCTTGTAAAATACCATATACCGCAATATATTTTAAACCAGTAGAGGAATTAAAATTTTTCTTATTATATACTGAGATAGCTAAATCACAATCCTGTATTGTATCTAAACAACAAAAAAAAATATATCCATGATTTATTATTTTTTATTAAGTCATAAATAGATGCTTCTCTGTCTATAAAATTTCTTATTTCTTCAATGTCGCCTGAAACTTTGGGCCATGAATCTATTTTTTCTTCATATATGATTTACCGCAATTTTTAATTGCGGGACTTTAAATTTTGTCTACTACTCACTATTTAATGTTTGTGTTCTTCACCTTTCTTTGTTTCCGTTTGAACTTCAGGTTCCGCTACCTTTTCCACTTCATCAAAATTAGTTAAACCATATAAAAGAGCGGAATAATAAAGACCGTGGCCTATGCAACATTCCCCCTCAAGTCTTACTAAATAATTCCTCATATTATTCTTTACAATAAACAAAGGATTAATCTGATGGCGGCCTTTTTTTGTTTCATATAAATAGGAAACTTTTGTTTCGCCTTGGGCGGTTTTAAAAGCATAAGACTTGCTTTTTATATCCATGCTCTCATAATTAAAAACAGTTCCATTAAAATCGCCATACATTTTTTTATCTTTATAATAAATTGAGAAAGGCAATTTTTTTCCGGCTTTAACAACCCAGCCATTATAACCGGGTTCAGCCTTTTTATCATTTTTAGACAAGTAAACCGACATATCCTTAAAAGTTCCCGTTACCGTATTTTCATTAACCTCAGTTAAATTAAATTCAGGGCTCACCAGCTTTCTTATGGTTGAATGCTGTATTTCTTCAGCTACAACAAAAGAACTTGATAATAACACGGCCATTAAAAATAATGATATTTTTTTCTTTAACATTTTTATTCCTCAGTTTCGTCTTCAGTATTTTCAACAATTTCAGGGCGTTCAGTATTTACAGGAGCTTCAGCTTTTTCAGTTTTTTCCGTATCAACAGGAGTTTCAGTTTTTGCAACAAGGACAACAGGCACATATTCAACGCCGGCATCCTTATGAAGCTGTAAAATTTCTTCTTCTGTTATAGGATTAATATTCCTGCATCTGGGAAAGCCGGAACAAGCCAGGAAAAATCCCCTCGCGCTTTTTCTCAAAAGCATTTTGTTCTTTTTGCATTTGGTGCAGGTTTTATCCGTCTTAATCGGTTTAACCACTATTTTTTTATTGCCTTCAGCGTCTAAAGCCATCTTGCCTCTGCACTTTGGGAAACTCGAACAAGCCAGATACTTTCCAAATCTGCTTTCACGCAAATCCATAAGGCTCCCGCATTCAGGACATTTCTCTTTGGTTTTTTGCGCGGTTGGCTTTGTAACTGTCATATCCTTGCTTGCAGTCTTCAAACTCTTGGAAAATGGCAAATAAAAATCTTTCATCACCGTTATCCATTCATCTTTTCCCTCGGCAATACTATCCAATTTACCCTCAATATCGGCCGTATAAGAAAGACTCATGATATCCTCGAAAAATCCCGTAAGCTTATCGGTGACCAAATCGCCCAACTCAGTAATAAGAATTTTCTTCTCTTTAGGATTCCTTTTGATGTAACCTCTATCCATTACAGTCTTGATAATAGCTGCATAAGTTGATGGCCGGCCTATGCCGTGTTTTTCAAGAGTTCTAATTATACTTGCTTCATTATAATAAGGAGGATGAGAGGTCTTATGACTTTTGGTTTCAATATCCTTAAGGTCAAGAATATCACCTTCCTTTAATATAGGCAATAAACCTTCTTTATCATCATCATCATCATCGCCATCATCACTTTCTTTTTTAAGGTCTTTATAAACCTTAAGATAGCCTTCAAACTTCATTGTTCTGCCGCCGGCGCGCAAAAGAACTTTATCTTTTTCGTCGCTGACTTCCATACTTACAACATCAAACTGAGCATCTTCCATTTGGCAAGAAACATATCTTCTCCAAATCAAATCATAGAGCTTATATTGGTCAACATTTAAAAATTCCTTTAAACCGTTAGGAGTTCTGTAAACATTGGTAGGATGAATAGACTCATGCGCTTCTTGCGCCCCTTTGACCTTCTTTTCATAAACCCGGAAATTTTCAGGAACAAAATCCGTGCCATAGGTTTCTTTGATAAATTTGGCGGTCTCTTTCAGCATTTCCTGTGAAACATTAAAGGAGTCCGTTCTCATATAAGTTATCAGACCTTCACGCTCGCCCTTTAAATCAATACCTTCATATAAACTTTGAGCTATGCGCATAGTCCTGTCTGATGAAAAACCCAGTCTATTATAAGCGTCCTGTTGAATTGTGCTTGTAATAAAAGGAGGCCTCGGTTTTTGTTTTGAAGATTTTTTCTCAACCTTTTTTACTTTCAAGGTATTTTCTTTCAAGTAACTTGCAACGGGCACGGTATTTTCAAATTTTTTGAAGATAGATGTTTTATGCCTATAGTCCTCGGAGAAAAGTTTCATCAAGACTGTTTTTTCAATAGTCTGGCCGTCCCATTTAACAACTTTCGCTTCAAATTCATTTTCCTTTTCTTTGGTTAATTTGGTGAAAATCGTAAAATAGTCTTCTTCTTTAAAAGCTACTATTTCTTTAGCTCTCTCGGCAATAAGCCTTACAGATACCGATTGCACTCTGCCGGCTGAAAGACCGCTTTTTATCTTAGACCATAAAAGCGGTGATAATTTATAACCCACAAGCCTATCTATAATTCTGCGGGCTTGCTGAGCATTTACAAGATTTAAATCTATGCTTCTGGGCTCTTCGAGAGAATGGTTTATGGCCTGTTTGGTTATTTCATGAAAAGCGATTCTCTTAAACTTATCCGCCGGCACCTTGATAATATGTGTTAAATGCCAAGCAATAGCTTCTCCCTCTCTATCCGGGTCAGTAGCCAAATAAACAGTATCACAGCCTTTAGCTAATTTATTTAATTCAGCCGCTATTTTAGTGCCGCGCGACAAAAGTTTATAGGTAGGCTCAAAACTTGTCTCATCCACGCCCAAACAATCTGCCGGCAAATCTCTGATATGGCCGAACGAGCTTTTGACGCGATATGACGCGCCAAGAAATCTTGAAATAGTCTTTTCCTTGGTAGGTGATTCCACTATAACCAGGTATTTTCCTGAACCTGTCGGTTTTTCCTTTACTGCTTTTTCAGCTGTTGCTTTTTTAGTTGTTGTTTTTTTAATAGCCATAGGTTACCTATTGTATTTTAATTTTGAAAAAAAAGACACCTTTTAGTTGAGAACTCAGGCAAGAATATTAATTTTAAATCAATGATTCTTTATATTTTCCGTCGGACATTATGATTAATCCTGCAGTTTCAAGCTCAAAAACAGCGATGGAGGCTTGAGGAACGGAACAATTTGTTTTATGAACAAGGGCATCCATAATAATACCGTTTTCAGTTTTCACAATCAGTTCATAAATCTCTTTATCAAGTTTACTTAATTTTTCAATCTTTAATTCTTTACTTTTATCCGATCCGGTTTTTATTTTTCCCTGATTTAAATTTAAATTAATCAGAGCCTCGGGTGGCAAGCTTAAGATTATATCCATAGCCGTTTCACAAACACCCGCGCCTTCTTTTATAAGTTTATTGGGACCTTCACTCATTTCACTATCAATGGGCCCCGGAACTGCCAAAATCTCTCTTCCTTGTTCAAGAGCCGATTTTGCCGTAATAAGAGAACCTGACCTATAGCTTCCTTCAATAACCAGTGTAGAATAAGAAAGCCCTGAAATAATACGATTTCTTCTGGGAAAATGCTGAGGCAGAGGCTGAGTTTCCATAGGAAACTCTGAAATCAAAGCTCCGCCGGTATCAATAATTTTTTCCGAGAGTTTTTTATTTTCCCGGGGATATAAAACATTCAATCCTGCTCCCAAAACAGCTAAAGTTGAGCCATTACTTCTTACAACAGCATCATGCGCCACAGAATCTATACCGCGCGCCAAGCCCGAAACAACCGTAATCTTATTAAGTGCAAGTTCTGCTGAAAGTTTAGCGCAAACCCTGATACCGTAATTTGTAGGCTTTCTCGCGCCAACCACCGCTACCGCCACCTGCGGCTTTATTTCCCCTTTAACATATATCATAAGAGGAGGGTCATAAATTTCTCTGAGCAATTGAGGGTAATCCTCATCTTCAAAAAAAATTAATCTTGCGCCGGATTTTTCGGCTAAGGCCATTTCTTCATCCGGTTTACTTTTTAACGCTTTATCAAAGAGCTTCTCTGCCGTATCAAAAGACAAACCGCCTTCAACCGCTAATTCTCTTGGAGATTTCTTAAGTATTTCCAAAGCGCTGCTGTATATTTCCAAAAATCTCCAAATCCAATCGGTCCTGAGAAAGAAAAAGGAATTAAGTCTTATCCTTGAAAGCCTCTCTTCATCTGAAAGCTTTATATTCATAAACTGCCCGTCCCCAAAAAATTATTACCCTTTTATTTTTTAACTATCATGCCTTTCATTATAGAGCTGTTTGCTTGAACAACCACAGCCTTAACTTTCAATTTATCAACCTCTATAACTTCGACAATGCCCACTTTTTGAATTTTATTACCTTTAAATTTTCCATCATTGTCATACACTTTATCGCCAAATTTATAAATACTCAGCATATGTCCCACCGAAACTTTTTTCGAAAATTTCATTTTTATTTTGACAATATCTCCGCCAAAAGCAAGAGAATCCTCTTCCATCTTATCTTCCTTACCGACGATAAATCCTTCTCCTGACCAATTTTTATCAGCCAAATCGGTTTCAAGCATGCTGTTCCATTCGGTTTGATCATTTGGCATTTCTTCAGATAGGACCGGAATTTTAAACTTCCGGGTTTTTTTAGCTTCAACTATAATCTCTTTTTCCACAACAATTTCCTCGGCCTTTACTTCGGGAACGGTTTGTGCAATTTCATTAACTTCAATCTCGGGGATTGTCTGAATATTTTCAAGTCTGGCAATAGGTTTTTCCGGAACAATTTTTTCCTTAATACCGGGAATTATAAATCCTTCCTCGGGATAAATTAAATCGGGATTTTGAATAGCATCAATATTGGCATTATAAATTATTCCCCATTTGAAAGGTTGCGCATAATATTTTATAGCTAAATCCCATAAAGTGTCTCCTTTCTGGACATGATGCCGTTTCTCCACTTCAATACCACTCTCTTCTTTTATGGCATCATCATTTGAAACAGTGGCAGTATCAGTTTTAATGACATCATCATCTCCCACTAATTTCAAGACATCACCATACGCAAATCCACCCATAGATAAAACAAATATGCTAATTGATAATATTAATCTCATATCTTTTCTCCTATAAACTCAGTTTAAAGTTCAAAGTTTAGCGTTTAAAAATTCTGCTATATCCTTAACTTCTTATCTCTTATGCCTTTTTTCTGCTCTCTACTTACTATTTACTACTTACTACTCTCTATTAGTATTTAAGCGCCATATCTCCTGTTTTATCCAGTATCCTATACTGAACAGCTTCCATTATATGCTCTTTTTTTAAATCTTCTGATTTTTCCAAATCAGCTATGGTTCTTGAAACTTTTAGAATTTTATCCAAACTTCTGGCGGAAAACCCAAATTTATCCATAGCTATTTCCAAAATACTGTCAGCGCTTTGGGGAATCTTGCAATATTTTTTCATCTCGCTAATAGACATAAAGGAATTGGCTGAAGTTTTAGAACCATTAAATCTTTTTTTCTGAATATCCAAAACAGCTGAAACCCTCTCTTTTATATCGGATGATTTCTCAGCGGCAGGCAAACTTGCCCATTCTTCATATTTTATGGGAGAGAGTTGAATATGCAGATCTATTCTATCCAATATCGGCCCTGATATCTTAGAACGGTATTTATGAACTTGTGTGGGAGTACAAGAGCAATCCTTAGTGGGATGCGAAAAATAACCGCATGGACAAGGATTCATAGCGGCAATCAATATAAATTTAGCCGGATAAACAATACTTTCTTTAACCCTGGCAACCGTTATTTCTTTTGACTCCAAAGGCTCTCTTAAGGATTCTATCGCAGCTCTTGAAAACTCGGAAAATTCATCTAAAAATAAAACGCCATAATGCGCCAGTGACGCTTCACCCGGTCTGGGATTGGAGCCCCCGCCTATAAGAGCGACATTTGAAATAGTATGGTGAGGATCTCTAAACGGCCTTAAAGAAATAAGTTTTGAAGATTTTATCAAACCTGAAATTGAATATATTTTTGTAACCTCAAGACACTCCTCATAACTTAAAGACGGCAAAATAGAGGGAAACCGCTTTGAAAGCATACTTTTACCGGAACCCGGAGGGCCAACCATAATCACATTATGAAATCCCGCAGCAGCTATTTCAAGCGCGCGTTTGGCAAAAGCCTGGCTCTTAACTTCACTAAAATCTCCACGGTCTTGAATCTCTTCAATCTCTTCACTTTTTTGGCAAAGCTCAAGTTCTCCTTCGCCATTTAAATAATCCACAATATTTTTAATAGAATTTGCCTTTAAGGCATTTATTTTTGCCGCCGCCGCTTCTTCACTATTGGCGGACGGAACAATAATATTTTTTACTTTGGAATTTTTATTTTTAAGCGCCATTGTCATTGGCAAAACTCCGGATACGGGCCTCAAACTTCCGTCGAGAGCAAGCTCGCCTATAAAGGCTGTTTTTTTTATTTTCTCAGCCGCGTTTTTGTTTATTTTTCCGGCAGCGCACAAAATACCCAAAGCTATTGGCAAATCAAAATGAGTTCCGGCTTTTTTAATTTCAGCCGGAGCGAGATTTACCGTAATCTTTTTTACGGGAAAATCAAAACCTGAGTTTCTAAT
>Ga0180009_10005739_pt1 | contig 13213 bp, 12 predicted proteins | sample OS_PC_MetaG_FD_123537 | JGI IMG/M metagenome (GOLD analysis project Ga0180009, IMG submission 123537) | Groundwater microbial communities from the Aspo Hard Rock Laboratory (HRL) deep subsurface site, Sweden - OS_PC_MetaG | ecosystem: Environmental > Aquatic > Deep subsurface > Groundwater... | reverse complement strand
ATTTTATGGATTCAAATGAATATTTTGGAAGCAAGGCAGGAGCTGTTTGGGGTGCAATGAATAACAATAAACCAATGAACGCAGTTCAAATAAAAAAAGCAACTAAAATGAAATCAGAACATGTTTTTGCTGCTTTAGGCTGGCTTGCAAGAGAAGGAAAAATTGGAATCTCAAAAAACAAGTTTTATCTCACAGAATAATTCTGATTTATTTTTTTTATTTGTTTTCAGTTTAATTATAACTGAATTATTTTTATTTTTCATACGCCTTAATGTAATTGTCAATTAAATTACTCCAGTCAGCCAAGCCAGAGTATTCTTTTGCCTTTATTTTTTTCTCCATTCTTTCCTGTTTTGTCATTGAATAAATTTCTTTCATTGCTTTTTTTAGTCCTTCAACTTCTTCTTTGTAGGTTTTTCCTTTTCTTTTTAACACATCAATGCTTGCTTTTGCTTTTTCGCCTAAATTTTCTTCTATGAATTGTCCAAAGCCCCCTAAATCTGTTGTAAGCGAGGGAACACCTAAAGCAGCTGTCTCTAATGGAGTATAACCCCATGGCTCATAATATGAAGGAAACACGCCATAATGCGAGCCAATTATTGCCTCATAATAATTTAATCCAATTAATCCGTCTGCAGTGCTTAAATAAGTCGGATAATATATTACTTTTATTTTGTCTTCTTCTTTGTTCAGCAAATTATTTCTTTTAATTGATTTAAGGATTTCATTTTCAGGCATTTCAAATGCACTTAAAGGCGGCAAAAAATCTTTTTTGCTTTTCAGCTTCATAGTCATTTTTTTTGCATCCAATAAAAATTCTTTTTCAAATAACCCTTCCTCTAATTTTCTTCCTTCCATTAAGTTCTTGAATAATTTTTTGTTTATTTGAGGCAGTTCTCTTTCAATTAATTCTTCTATTGTCTGGTGTATTGCCATGTTTTCCATTACAGCCATGTTTCTTGCAGTTGTTTCTTCTGCCACCCATAAGAACGCCACGACAATTTTATCGCTTTTTTCTTTTTTTAACTGCCTGTTTAATTCTCCTAATGCGTCAATAAACAAGTCTATTCCTTTGTTGTGGAATTCATATCTTCCTGCAATAAAATAAAACATTGTGTTTTTGATGTTAAAATAATAATAAGGATAAAAATATGCTTCAACAAAATGTCTTATCTGGTTTCTGTATTCTTTATGCAATACACTTAAGTCTTCCATTATCGGGAATTTTTCCATGTCTAATCCGTTTGGCAGAATTAAATCGCATTTTTTCCCTAAAATAAATTCTGCTTCTCTTGCAACAGCTTTGCTTACGCTTGTAAAAACATCAGCGTTTTGCGCGCTTGCTTTTTCCAATAAATGTTTTGCTTGAATTCCATAAGAGTAAGCTAATTCATTTGATGCAGGCTTTTTGTCTTTGAATCCTTTTTCTATTAATTCATATAAGTCTTCTTTTTTTGTTTCTGCTATTGTCCTTCCCATAAAAGTTGCATGAGTTGTAAAAACAGTCTTCACTTTGCTTTTAACTTTCTTTAAATGCAGTAATCCTGTTCCGCTTAAATATTCATGAAAATGCGCTACAATTTTTTTGTTTCCAAAAACCTTGTTTTTTTCCATTTTTTCTATTAATAAACCTAAAGCTTTTCCCCATACTGCCGGCTCATTAAACCATTCATCTGTTCCAATTGAATCAATCTGAAAACTTTCCCATAACTCTTTTTTTATTTCATTTATTTTTTTTCTTATTCCTGAATGGTCTATTAAAATGCATTCAGGGCTTTGTTCTGCCATTACCCAGTTGCCGTAATGACATTTTACTCCAAACTCTTTTTCCATTTCAACAAAAGTTTCATGGAATTTTTCCGGAATGGTTTTTTCTTCGAATTCAACTTGCGCTTTTTTTTCGTAATACGGCCCTATCTCATAGAATTCTTTTATTCTTTCCATCATTCTTGCGCTTTTGCTTGTCAAAACTGTATGAATGCCTCCAACCTTGTTTCCGACTTCATAAGCTGCTTCCAATACAACGTAATCCATTTTCTTCAACCAAAAACTTTAATTCAATAATAATCAGTGTTTTCTTTTATTAAATTTATTGGATTAGCTTTATTTTTGTCTTTTTTCAAATTCTTTTAACTCTGATTCCTTTTCTTGCAAGTGTTCTGCGCATTCTTTTTGGGTTTCTGCCCCATCTCCTTGCTGTTTGTTGAATAAGCGCCTGTTGTCTTGTCTTCCTTCTTTGGGTTTTCGGGACTTGCTGGCGTGTTGGTTTTTTCCTTTCTTTTACAACAATGTCTTTTTGGTTAACTGCCCTTAATTTAGTCATTACTATGTTTCTGGGCACTCCAAGTTCCATTTGCAGCCTGAATATTCCTCTGAGCTCTTTTCTTTCTTGTTCTGTAATAGTTCTATTCCATCTTTTATCCCACAATACTTCTTCTCTTATTTTGCTTTCAATTAATTTTTGTTCCTGTTTTTTTGAAGGTTTATGCGGGTGAGCTTCTTTTGTTCTTACAACAGTTTTTCCCCGCTTTCTGCTTACCACTCTTCCTTTGACTGTTTTTCTTCCAGACTGGATTGTCAAAGTCTGCCCTACTTTTGGCCCTGTTTTTTTTCTGCTTTTTTTTGGTTCTTTTTTTGACGGAATCTTTTTTGGCGTTTTTTCACTTTTATTTTTTTTCTGTGCTGCTTTATTTAATGTGAAGTCTTGTTGGTTTTCTGTTGTGTGTTAATTTTGTTTTAGAAGATTTTTCTTTGCCTGTTCTGCCTCTCCATTTGCCAAAAAATGCAAACCCTGTTCTTTTCTGAAACTTTTGTCTTATTTTTTCAATAGTTGTTTGCTTTAGCAAAACAAGATTCATTTTTTCGTCAAAGGTAAAACCAGGGTAAAATTTTTTTACTGTTCTTTGATTCTGGCTTGATAAATCTATTCCATAATGCCCTTTAATTGGAGTATTTTTATTTAATATTCCTTTTTTTTCCATGACTTTTGAAGCAGTTTCATATGCTTTCTTTATTTCTTTCAGGTTTGTTTCTAATTTGCTTGCACTGCCTAATCCAAGTAAGCTTCCTCCCCCAAAAAAAAATACGCCTTCAGGGCTTACTATTCCTTGAGGGAAAATTGTTAAGGCTGCTGTCTCTCCAGCTAAACCAGCTGCAATTCCTATTTTTTGCATTCTTGAAGATTTGGTGTGTTTTCTGACATGCCTTGCCAGTTTTTTAAGTCTTTCATTCAAGTCTTCAAAATAAACTACAATTTTGTCGTCTTTTATTGTATAAACTTTTCTATTCATTTTTTCAGTTCTCCTGCAGCCTGTTCTGGGGCAACTTCAATTAAGATTATGTCGGCAGCTTTTTCTATTCCGCCGTAAATTTTTTTTACATTAGGCTGAATCTCTACATGAAAACAATAACTCTTATTTTTTTCCATTGATTCATGCAAATAATAATTATACGGAGGGTTTCCAAGATTATCATGGATTTTTTTCAAAGCTTTTTGCATTATCTCTCCCAAATCCCTCAAAGTTTCTGCTTCCATTTCCCCTAGATTAGAATATTGTTTTTTTGGAATAATCCATACTTCAAAAGTCCATTTTGGAGCAAAAGGAGTAATAGCATAAAAACTCTTGTTTTCAAATAATCCTCTTTTGGTTTTGGATTCTTTTTCTCCTATTTCCAAGAAAGCGTTTTTTCCTGTTTTTTCAAAAAATTCTTTTGCTTTAATCATTTCTCTTTCTATTTTACTTGGGGTAAAAGGAAAAGTGATTAACTGTGAATGATTATGGTTTAATGAAGCACCACATTCTTTTCCGAAATTTTTAATGATCAAGACATGCTTTACTCCTTGTTTTTTTTTCAGTGCGTTTTCTCTTTCCTTGTAAGCAGTAAATAATTCAGTCATTTCTTCTTTTGTTAATTCAGCTAAAACTTTTGAATGATTGTTTGTTTCAACTATTACTTCATGTAAGCCAAAAGCATTTCCGTATTCTAAAATATTTTCTTTTTTTGTTTTAAATTCTTTTTTTGTCTGGACTGCAGAAAACTTGTTGTTAAAGCCTCTTAAATTCCATTTAATTTTGCTTCCTGTCCGAAAAATTTCCGGAGGAGTCTGTTTTTCATTTCCCAAACAAAAAGGGCAATCTGGATCAACTGAAATTTTATTTTCTTTTTTTGTTGTTTCTTCTTTTTTATGATCAAATGGACGAACAGATCTGTTTTTTGAAATTATTGTCCATTCATCAAGTAAATAGTCTTTTCTGAATTCATTCACTTCTTCCATAATCTCTTTAAGACTTTGGCTTTTATATTTCTATTGGTTTTTTATGGAATTAAACCCTAATATTTTCAGGCAATATGACATCAGAGGGCTGGTAAACAAAGATTTATCAGGCGAATTTGCTGAATTGCTTGGAAAAGCTGTTGGCACTTATTTAATCAGAAAAGGAAGCAAAAAAGCTGTTGTAGGCTATGATAACAGGCCTAGTTCTCCTTCTTATGCAAAAAATTTAATCCGCGGTTTAGTTTCAACTGGACTTGATGTTTTAGACATTGGAATGGTTCCTACTCCGGTTTATTATTTTTCTGTTATTAATTTAGAACAACACGGAGGAGTAATGATTACTGGTTCCCATAATCCCCCTGAATTTAATGGCTTCAAAATTTCTGTCGGAAACCATGCAATTTTTGGAAAAGAAATTCAGGAAATAAGAAAGCTGATGGAATCAAAGGATTTCATTAAAGGAGAAGGAAGCGTAAGAAAAGTTGAAATTTTGGAAACTTATAGAAAAATGATTGAAAAGAAAATTTCTTTGAAAAAAAAGCTTAAAGTTGTTTTAGATTGCGGTAATGGAGTTGGTTCAGTTATTGCCCCTCAAATTCTAAAAGATTTAGGAATTGAATTAACTGAATTATATTGTGTTTCTGACGGAACTTTTCCTAACCATCATCCTGACCCTACTCTTCCTTCAACTTTAAAGGATTTAATTGCTAAAGTAAAATCTTCTAAATCAGACCTTGGAATTGCCTTGGATGGAGATGCTGACAGAATTGGAGTAATAGATGAAAAAGGAAATATTTTGTGGGGAGACCAGTTAATGATTTTGTATTCAAGGGAAGTTTTAGAAAAAAATCCTGGCTCTAAAATTTTGGTTGAAGTTAAATGCTCTCAGGCTTTAATTGATGATGTAAAAAACCATGGCGGAATTCCAATTTTGTCTCCTACAGGCCACAGCATTATTGAAGCAAAAATGGCTGAAGAGCATGCTTTAATTGCAGGCGAAATGTCTGGCCATATGTTTTTTAGGGATGAATACTTTGGTTTTGATGACGCAATTTATGCTTCTGCAAGAATTTTAAGGATTTTATCTTCAACTCATGAAACTTTATCAGAATTGTTGGCTGATTCCCCTAAATATTTTTCTTCGCCTGAAATTCGAGTTGAATGTTCTGATGAAAAAAAATTTGAAGTAGTAAAAAAAGTTGGAGACTATTTCAGGAAAAACCATAAAGTCATTTCAGTTGACGGTGCAAGAGTTTTATTTGAAAACGGATGGGGTTTAATTCGTGCGTCAAATACCCAGCCGGTTCTTGTATTAAGATTTGAAGCAAAAACAAAAGAAGAATTAGAAGAAATCAAATCGCAGTTCAGGCAGAGATTAAATGAATTTGATTGTGCTAAAATCGATTTCTGATTCTGTTTTCTCGTTTAACTTCTGCTATTTTTCTTAATAATGCCTTAAATTCTTTTTTTTCACTTGCAGTTATAACTGGCGGGGCAATTGATGTTCTTTTTACAAAACTAAAATTTTCGTGCACTATTTTCTTTTTTCCAATAACTTTTTTTGTTTCAGTTGGTATTAAATTTGATTCTTCTATCTCTTTCCAATTTTTTTCACTAAGTATTATTACGTCTGCACTTTCTGCTTCCCTTATAAAAGATGTTGAAGGTACATTCCCTCTGCTGTCTGCATAAGCAAAAATTCCACGAGCATCTAATTCAAATCTGCCTTCAATGTCTTTGAGCATTAGTTGGTTTTGGAAACGAATCTTGTTTAGTTGGGAGTTCATCATTCCATTTCGGCACAAAAAAAGCACTTTAGTTGGTTTTCTTTGAATTTTTTGCGGAGGGCGAGGTTTCCATAAAGATTTTTTCCTTAAACTTTTTTTCTTTTTTCTAAGCAACAATTTCTTCATGTTTCTCAAGTATTTTTTAGTATACTTCAATTTTTATCTTTTTGTTTGTTGTTTTTGCCTTAATTTTTCCTTTCTTTTTTTCTACAATCAAATCAAAAAAACTATTTCCAATTCTCAATCTTCTCTTTAAATAATTCATTTTTTCAGGAAGTTTTGGCTGCAAAAAAACTTTTTTTTCAAAAGCATTAAGCTTTATTCCAAGCAAAAATTCGTCAATGCATTTGATTACAAAAGCATGCCCCCAAAACTGCATTCCACAACCTCTTAATTCTCCTGAAGAATTCCAGCATTCTCCTATTCCTCCAACACAGTCATCTTTGAGGTCATTTATTAGCAGCATTAAATATTCCAATCCTTTTTCAGTTCTATCTGCTTTGAATTCAGCACAAGCCATCCAGCCGTTAACTAAACTCCAGCTTAAACCAGTATGATATCCTTCAAAACCAAATCCAAATTCATTTCTCCCTCTAGTTAAAACTCCTTTTTTTCCGTTGAATTCCTCTGATTCAAACACTTCAATTTCCTGCTCGCTTGCCTGCTTTTGCATTAAATAAACCAAAGGATTGCAGCTCTTAACAAATTCATTTTTTTCATTAATCAAATCTTTATAAGCCCCGCCAGATTGAAAGTTATGTAGAATTGATTTATTTAATTCAATTGCTTTTTTTTCTATTTCTCTTGTTTCTTTTTCTTTTCCTTGTAACACAAGCAAATTTCTTATTGAATGCAGTGCTTTCAAATATAATGCCTGAATTTCTATTCCTGCGCCTTTTCTTTGAATTGAATCCATCCATGTTTCGTTTCCTTCATGAAAAATCAACTCATCTTTTTCTTGTGATTCAAGGAATTTAAGTGTTTTTTCCCATTTAATTTCCTTTAATATTTTCCTGTTTCCTGAAGCAAAAACATAATCTTTCAGTCCAATCAAAAACAAGAGCGAAGCATCAATTGAATTAAAATGGGTTTTTTTTCCTTCAATAAAATTTGGGATTTTTCCTTTTTGGTTTTTCTTCCAGAAATACCCAAGAACTTTTTTTGCTTTTTCAAATTCTCCCAGGAAAATAAGTGAGTTTAGGCTCCATAAATTGTCTCTTCCCCAGTACTGCAAAAACCAAGGATAACCTGCAAAATAATTTCCTTGATTTTCAAGCAGTGAAATCCCTTTAGCTGAATCAACAAACCCTTTTTCTAATTCCTTTAAATTAGTTTTAATTAATTTTTCTTTTTGTCCAAATTCTATTTCTCTTTCTTTTATTTCTTTTTTTAATTCTCTTTCATTTAATATTTTTTCTCTTTTTCCTTTTTTTCTTTTAATTTCTTTTTTCCCTTTTTTTTCCATTTTATTCTGTTCTTTTTCTGGTTCAGGAATTAACCCGAAAATAATTTCTTTTCCTTTTAATAAAATTTTTCCCGGAATAAAGCAGTTTTGTTTTTCTCCTGAAGGAAAATGGATTTTTTCTTCTCTTTTTTCTTCAAACCTCATTTTTCCTTTAATGAGACTGAAGGAAATCTGTCCAAGTTCATTTCCAACAATTATTTCATTCTTTTTTTTGTCAAATTTTACTTTGTATTTTCTTTCAGTTAAATTTTCTTCTCTTTTTCTTATATTAAACCCTAATTCTAATTCTCTTTCTTCTTCTTTTCCAAAAACTATTTTTACATATAATCCTGCCTTGTTTTCTGGCACAAAAACTGTTTCAACTGCTTTATCATAATAGTGTATTGCTTTAGCATAATCATATTCTGTTTTAATGCACTTGTTTTCTTCCAGTCCTTTTATCGCATAATATTCCAGATATTTTTGTGAATTCTTCCATAATCCTGTCCATTTGGTTTTGAATCCGTTGTCTGCATATCTTGAAAAAAATCCTTTTTTCCCTGAAAGAATAAAGTATTTTTTGTCTTTGTTTTCTGTAATTGAATGCATCCTTTTAATTCTTGAATTAACTTGATTTAAATTTATTTATTTTAGTTTTGCATCTGGCTTTCTATTTTGTCATTTAATTTTTCTTTGAATTCTTTTTGTTGTTCTTTGCTTATCCTGCATCCTGCTGCAATTTTGTGGCCTCCGCCTTCTGCTTTTCCGCCTAACTCTGAACAGCTTTCCCTTAAAAGTTTGCCTAAATTTAATCCTTTTTCCACTAAATCTTCTGTTGCTCTTGCACTTACTTTGATTAAATCCTCTGACTGCTTTGCAAAAGCAATTATTGGCTTATTCTGCCCTATTAATTTTGATCCATAAAGCATTCCTGCAATTATTCCAACTATTTCTTCTTTTATGTTTTCTCCTGAATCAAAAAAATAAAATGCTTTTTCTTCTTCTACTCCATTTTTATGAACCCATTCAATTCCTTCTCTTAACTGCCTTCTGTGCTCTAAAAGCAATTCCATTGCATTCTGGTATGCATTAATTCTATCTCCCATGCATACTGCTAAACCAATTTCCGGCTGGCCGTTCCTTCCACAGGAATTAAGTAAAGTGGCAAACTCTTTTGCATCCCTTAAAGGGCTTTTAGGATTTTCTTTAAGCAAAGTGTAAGTTTCCCCAATTAAATTTTTTGCTTTCCATTCACTGAAACCGTTTTGGATTAAATGCATAATTAAAGCTGAAGTAAATTTCTTTTTTTCTTTTTCATTTAAATCAGAGTAAGTTCTCCATTTGTCTCCTTGTCTTAATTCAATTCCATTCTCTGAAATAAATTCAGCGCTTGCTTTGTCGTCTGCCGCTAAACCAGGAAAAACCGGATTGCTTGAATAAGAAATAAACTGCGTTAAAGGCCTTGAAATTCTTCCATACAATCTTAAATCGTTTTCTTTTTTTATCATTCCTGTTTTTTCTGCGTCTTCTAATATTTTCCTGTTTATTCCTTCAAGTTTTCCTTTAAAATCCTGCATATCCCCTACTGCACCCACAACTGCCAGAACACTTAGATCCTTGTTTTTTTCATTTAATTCTTTTGCCAGCAAATAAGTCATTCCTGAACCTGAAATTTCGTTTCCTCCGTCAAAGCCAAAAAAGAATGGATTGGAATGGAATTTGTATTCTGATTGTTTTGGCTGGTGATGGTCTATTACAAAAAAGTTTTCTTTGATGTTTTCTTCCAATAAATCCATTTGCCCTGAACCAAAATCCACAAAAATAAAGTTTTTTCCCATTTCTTTGATTTCTTTTATTGTTTCAGAATACAATTGTTTTGTTGTCTTGTTAGTGAATTTTTTTCCTTTTCTTTCTAATGCTTTTGCAATTATTGCTCCTGCACATAAGCCGTCTGCGTCATGATGGTTTACTATTACAAAATCATCTCTTTTTTTGATTTCTGATGCAATCAGCTTGTTTCTTTCTTTTAGTTTTTCCCATCCTCCCATATAATTAATTCCTGTTTGATTGTTACTTAAAATTTATTGGTTTTTACATAGCCGTTTAATGCTTTTCTTTTCCAATTATTCATTACATGGGTTTTTTGGATAAATTATTTGGCGGAAAAAAACAGGAAAAAACCAAGACAGTAGAGGAATTAAAGCTGGATTTCAGTGAAGTCACTTCTTTTTCTGAATCATTTTACGCTAAAGAATTTGATGAAATAAGCAAAGAAATTTTTTCCAGGTTTTCTGAAGTAAAGCATTTGCTTAAAGAACTTGAACTGGTTTTGAATGAACTGGAAAAAGAAAAGGTTTCACAAGATGAAGGCCACAAGAAGCTGAGAAAAATTGTTGACACAAGCAAGAAAACATTAATAGAAAAAATGAGGCATTTGAATTCAAAATTAACTCCGCCTAATTCAGCTGATTTCATTGAATTAAATTCTTATTGTGATTCTTCTTTAAAACTTCTTGAATCTGAAATAAATTCTTTCGGCAAAAACATTGCTTACACTGGAATCATTTTAAAAGAACAGATGAAAAATTTAGGCGACAAAGTAAAAGAGCTTAATTCTGTTTTCCTTGAATTAAAAAAAATTTTTGCGCAAAAATCAGGCCTGCAGATTTTTCCTGAAATAAAAGAAAGGCTTTCTGAACTGAACTCAAAAATTGATTCAAAACAGGAATCAGTTTCAGTTGAAAAAGAAATTTCTTCAAGAATTTCTTCTGTTCAAACAGGATTAGCAGAAAAAACAAAATCATTAAAGGAACTGCAGGATTCAATTCAGGCAAAACAGCTTGACTTGCTTTCTAAAGAAAAAAACAGTTTATTGCAGGAAAAACAGGAAATCAAAAACAAGTTAACTGAATTGTTTTTTCCTGTTGAAAAACTTTTAAGGGTTTTCAGGAAGCTGGCTGAAACAGAAAAATTTCATTTAAATGAAGAGGAAAAAAATCTTTTAACTTCTTATCTTTCAGACCCTTTTCTTGCGTTAAAAAAAGACAATAAAGCAGAAAGCCTGAAAAAAATCTTTAATTACATTAAAGAACTTGTTTTGAAAGGAGAAATTTCCCTTAAAGAAAAAGAAAAAGAAAAAAAGCTTTTTGCTTTAGATGAACTGATTAAATTTGATTTTTTTGGCAAATTTTTCTGGGAACTCAATGAACTGGAAAAAAAACTGATTGAAACAGAAGCAAGAATTAATTCACTTAACATTTCAAAGGAAATTGCTTTTTTGGAAAGCGAAATTTCTTCTCTTGAAAATTCCGCTAAAAGCCTTTCACTTGAACTTGAAAAACAGAAAAACCATTCACAGGAAGTTTCACAACAGCTTTTAAAATTAAAGAATTCCTTTGAAGAAAAGCTCTCTGATTTTTCAGGGAAAAAAGTTGAACTATTTATTAAAGGATAATCCTTTTATTTCCTAAAGCCTTACTTTTATCATGGATTTTTCTTTAAGTGCCTTGGAAATAAAAGAAAAAAAGGCTGTTTTGTTTTCAGGCAAATCCAGCCAGTCAAAAACCTTGATTGAATTAATCCTGAAAAACCAGGCAAAAAAAGAAAACATTCTTGTTGTTTTTGATCCTGCAAACTATTCTCCTTTAATGAATTCTTTTTTTGTGATTTCAAAGAAAGTGTTTGGAAAGCATTCTTTTGTTTTTGATGATTATTCTTCTCTGCCTGAAATCTCTTCTTTGGTTCATTCAATTGAAGGAAAAAAAAGCAGTAAAGGAATCCTTTTGTTTGATTCCCTGTCATCTTTGCTTTCTTTTAATCCATCTAATGCAGTTTATTCTTTTTTGTTTTTTGAGACAAGAAAAGCAAAAGAATTAAATTATTCTGTTGTCTGTTTTGTTGATGAAAGGCTGCATGACAACGCAGTATTAAACAACATAAAGAAAATAATGGATTATAATTTCTTTTTTGAGGTAAAAGAAAAAAAGCTTTTCATTGAACAAACTGCTTTTCCTTTTAATTCAATTACAAAAAATTTTGTTTTTGATTTATAAAATCTCTAAAATTCTGTCGCAGAACTGGCTTAAAGAATTTACTACGCCTTTGTGTTCTTCTGATTTAACCATTAATAAAACTCCTTTGATTTTCCAGTCCCTTAATTTTCCTATGATTGAGTGAATAAACCTTTCAACTGCATTAATGTCATTATAGATTAACAGTGTGCTTATTGAGTCAAATATTAGAAACTGGGGTTTTTCTTCTACTTTTTTGTATGCGTCATCTATTGCAACGCTTAATCCTGTCAGATTCCTTGGGGATTCAACAAAAATAACGTTTTCTTTGTATTTTGTTGCTTTTCCGCTTCCACTGCTTATTGCATCAACAAAAAATAATTTTTCTGTGTCAATTTTTTCTTTTTTAAGGGTTTCCTCTAAGAAATCAGATGCCCTGTTTAATGTAACATAAAGCCCTCTTCCTTGAGTATGATTTATTAGGATTCTAATTAATTCATGGTTTATTTTAGAGTAATTTGTAGGTTCAACTAAAAGCAGTGCAGTAAACTGTTCTTTTGGCAGTTCCTCTAAATACCTTAAAATTTTCAAGTCAATGCTTCTTTTAGGGCTGATTAAATCTTTTAGTTCTTCGTCTTCATCTCCAATTTCTTTTCTTAAACTGGTTTTCATTTCAATTTCTGCTTTATCTTTGGTTACAAAAGTCCTTTTTTGTTTTTCTGGTTTAGTTAAAAGTTTTTCTAATTCTTTAACAGGATCTCTTAAACCTTTGGATTGTTTTTTTGCCTGCTTTTTTTTTGCAGGTTTCTTTTCTTTTCTTTTTTTTCCTGTTTTCTGGCTTTTTTTCTTTTTCATTTAAATGTCCTCAAATAATTCTTGTTTTGACAAAACTTTTAATCCTGTTGGGCCGATTGTTACTGGATGCAATTTTTCTGTTATTTTTGTTCCCCTCATTTTTAGTACGCCTAAACTTCTTACAAACCTGTTCTCTATTTTTGTGTGATATAATAAAATCACTCCGTCTGCAACATATTCTTCTAATCCAAACAAGCTTCTTGTTTTATCCAAGTTTATTTCATTTGTTATTATTGTAGTGCAGTCAATTTGTTTAAGCATTTTGCCTAAACTCATTATTCTTTTTCTTGCATCTAATTCTCTGTCAAAATATAGTCTGAAAATAACTCCTGGGTCAATTACAAGCCTTTTTGCATTAATTACTTGGATTGAGTCTTCAATTAAATTCTTTAATTTGTCAAAGTCATATAATTCCACTACTTCAATTGTCAGCATTTTTTTCTTTATTAATCCCTCTAAATCATAACCGAATTCTTTTCCGTTTCTTATTATTTCATCATAGCTTTCTTCAAGCGAAATATATATTGCGGGTTCATTGAATTCTATTGCCCCGCGGTAAAGGTATTCCAGACAAAAGCAGGTTTTTCCTGAACCAGGATCTCCTGCTAATACAACTAAATTTCCTCTTGGAATTCCTCCGTCTAGTAATTCATCTAATCCAGGAATTCCTGTTTGTGTTCTGTCAGTTAATCTGGGCATTTAAATTCACTTTCAAATAAAATACTGTTGAAGTTATTTAAAATAACTACCCTGCTTTATTTTGTTTTTTTGTTCTTTTCCTTAAAACTGCGTTGAAGTTATTTAAAGCACACTAAGATTTCTTTTGTTTTTTTGTTCTTTT
>Ga0180009_10005738_pt1 | contig 13218 bp, 21 predicted proteins | sample OS_PC_MetaG_FD_123537 | JGI IMG/M metagenome (GOLD analysis project Ga0180009, IMG submission 123537) | Groundwater microbial communities from the Aspo Hard Rock Laboratory (HRL) deep subsurface site, Sweden - OS_PC_MetaG | ecosystem: Environmental > Aquatic > Deep subsurface > Groundwater... | reverse complement strand
TCAACCTCTCCGTCTTTATCATACAAAACAAAGCTATAAACCTCGCCACTTATATATTTATTATATATATCAAGCTCGTCTTCTATAACCCTTTGAAAATCCTTTTTCTTTGTTCCTAATTCTTTTTGTGTTTCTTTTGTAATAACATAAAATCCGTTATTGCTATAATCCCAACCATTTCTCCTACCCAAACCATAACTAACTCCTCCGTGTTCATATTTTGATATAAGGTATATTGCAACTATATCCTGACAATTCTGTTTTATTCTCCTGATATGGTCATCTAAATCTGACGCTTCGTCGCCTGTTTCTCTTATAACATTTTCTAAAATCTCGTTTTTATCTGGACTATTATATTTATTATCTATTGTTATAAAGTATCCTAAATTGCTCCACTCTCGTGGACTTGTGCTGTCTTCTTCGTGCCTAATCTCTAAAATCGGCACATTCATTGTCTTTTTATAAGTTTTCATACTATCTTATAATAAACATTATTTTGTTTTGTTTATTATTATTTAATTATTTTACTAACTAATGCACTAACAACGCCTTGTAAATCACTTCTTGTCATATCGTCGGCATTGTCTATTATATCCAAAATCTCATTTTCCAACTCCTCTTTTGTATAATTTTCCATATTTTTATTTATTTAATCATTAAAACAACCAATCGCACTTATAAACTCCCCCAACTACATCTCCAACTTGCAACTCCGACCCGTTGCAACCCATTGATATATAATTATTTTGCGACGCTTGTATTCTGCCTGCCTGCATTTTCATTAAGCAAAATACAACTATAAGCACAAGCAAACTTATAGCTCCAATTTTATAAGCTAAACGCTCTAATTTGATGGCTCTGGCTTGCCACTTCCATTTATAAGCTATCTTTTTATAATTGCTTATATACATATTATTATAGTAGTTAATTATTATTTAAAATACTCTGACAATATACCAATAAGAGCGGTTAATTTATAATTGCGTATAACCATTATAAAATTATACGCAATTATAAAATTATAATGTTATTTATTGTATTTCTGCTAATTTTTCAAGCTGTTGCTCTGTAAAAATAGCTTTTAATCCAAAATACTCTTTTTGCACTGCTTTATATGTTTTTTCTGCTTTTCTACTGTCCCCATCATACCCAAATCCTGAACAGAAATCTGCAAAACTTCCTATATTATACGCTGTCATACAAGCCAAAATATCATAAGCTGTCGGCTCTTTGCCCTCTTCTGTACCTGCTATACTCTGCCCAAATCTTCCCGTATAAGTCCCTTTTTTATTTATAAGCCTAAAAAGATAAGTCGCTCTTTTTTCTGTATCATCTGCAAAGTGTTTTCGTTTCCCACTATAAGAAATCGTTAAAATTGTTTTGGTAGAAGATAAAAAATCTTCTGCCTGTTTTTGATAATTCATATATTTTTTGTTGTTGCTCTTGTTGATATATTGTCAAGGAACTTATTCACTAAAAACTTATCACAATAGCTGGCGGTTAATTTATAGCTATTTATAACCCTTATAAAAATTATAAATAGCTATAACATTATAAGGTTTATTTAATTATCTAACACACACTTTAACAAAAAATCCTGCTGTTCCTCTGTTAAGTTTCCCAAAAATACTGTTTCGTATTCTCTGTTGGTATATTCTTTTTTATTTATTTCAATTGCTGTTGTCTTTTCTATATTATATATAGCCCCTAATACTTTTTCATATCCCATCCCATCATCTAACGCATCCAAATCTTTACTTGCATTTTTTAGCATTACATTTTTAATCTTTCCTGTTAATTGTATTGCTTTATATGCACCTTTTCCACCTCCCCAATATTTCCCATAAACTAACCCTGTTGCGGTATAGTTTATTTTTTTCTTGTAGTCCATATATTTATATTCTTTGCCTTGCCTTGTGATAAGTTTTTAATGAACTTTACGCGTTTTATTGCTTCCTATTATATTATATCGCATAGTATTATAGCTGTCAAGGGTCCAGTTTAGCTTTATTTTTGGCTTTTTTATGTATTCCGGTAGGATATATTTATGGGGCTGTGGATAAGTTTTGTTGGCTAACTATTATCCAAATTATTAAAATGATTGCACAAGTAGTATTGAATTTTTGTTCTTCCCTCTCTTTTCCTTCTTTTTATCTCTAAAAACTCCTAAATCCATCTTTTTCTAATTTTTTGTGTATTTATAATAATATATATATATTATATATATATATATATATGTATATTAAGCCAAAAAAACAAGTTTCTAACTATTATCTAATTATAATTTTTATTGCTATTCTGTTAGCTATTATTTATGCTATTATTTATATTTTTTGTCAAAATAAGTGTTTAGAAATAATTATAATTAGGTAATAACTCTAAAAAAAAAGTGCGTATTTTCGTAGTAATAATAACTATTATAATGGCAGAAAGAATTATAATTAAGTAATACTTATTGACACCTTCAATAATAGTGTGCTATAATTAAGTAAAGGTCTAAAATTTATTAAAAACAATTATTTAATATGTATAATATAAACAATACTTTTGAGTTGCGTTGTGCGCTAAATCTTAATCGCATTAAAAAAGCCGGAAACGAAGGCATAAATAAAAGCGACTTATATTTATTAGCACATTTGCCGGCGCCTATATTAAATGAAGTATTAAATCGCCTAATAATTGATGGACATATACAGGGAGAAGTTATTGTAAATCCAACTACCAACAGAATACAACGTCGTTATTACGCCATATAATCCCAATACACTCTAAGCCTCGCACCTCGCGGGGTTTTTTGTGTAATTTTAGCCAATTATTCTAAACTATCCACAGGTTGGGGATAACTTGTTGATAAGTATTTTTGCTAAAATAAGCCAAATAAGGGGGACAGGGCTGTGAGATAGGGGGGTAATATATATTTACCTATCCAAATCATAGCCAACCAGAAAAAAGAGAGCTATGTCAATTTCAAATAGCTATACATAAGTTATCCACTATCTCACTTTTAACTTGACAAACTATTTGAGGTGTGATATGATATAAATATAACCCCTAAGCGCATCAGGAGGAGTGGCGGAAAAGGAAGACGCTATATCCTATACATTAAAAATCTGGGGTATAGGATGAAGAATACAGAGGTTGATAGCCCTTTAGTTAGAGTGCCCAGCTCAATTAAAAATCACTATAAAAATTCTGTAGGGTGACCAAATAGTTTTACTATACGAAATCCCTGCCTCCTCCTGAGCCGCTTAGAGGATTATAAATAACCCCAGAATTAAAAAATATCTTAAAAATAATTGGGGAGATGTGATATGAAAACACCTGCATACACAAGAGGAAAATACGCAACCAAACATCAGGAAGCAATCCTGAAAGAAATACAAATACTTTATCCACAATACAAAACGATAAAAGAGTTTCTTATTTTCGCACAGGATTTTTATAAGATGGGCGTGCAACGACTGCAAATAAAGCTAAAAGAGGACTTGGATATAGACATCTCAGCAAGCTCCATATATCGCTTTCTAACAAGAAAATAAAACAAACTTGACAAAACTTTCAAAGTGTGTTATAATAAAATCAAGGTAGTATTTTTATAACAAATTAAGGGGAATACTATGGGTGAGATAATAAAACTAAATGTCTGACACGCTTTTTTTGGCGTGTTTTATTTATTATAAGAGAAATTTTAATCTTCTTCCGCCAGCTCCTGGTTAAAAACCAACAATAGGGATGTCTTGAACATATGCGATAAGTGCCTTGTCTGAAAATCGCCGGACTAAATCAAGAGCAGTGGAACTCTGCAGAGCTGGCGATAGATGATTAAATCGCGACAGCTTTCGCTCTGACCCTCTCGCTCAATTAGAGGACTGACTTTTTAAGCCGAGGTCCACAAAACCAGCTTACATAATTTAAACTCAACCTCATCTAATAATTATTAGGGCGGAGGGCTCGGAGCAAACTTATGACAAATAGAATTATTTTTGATAGTGAAACAGCAAATTGTTTTGAAAAATTACGATTATCCAAAAATCATATAGAAATGGATGTGTGGGAGGCGATGCGGATATTAGAAGGACAGAATCAGAATATTACCTACAAGAATCTCATAGAGCAAAAGGATAACTATATAAAGACAACCAATTTATGTCCGAAAAATCCACAAAAAGAACAATAGACGATTTGAGAAAACAGGTTGAAGAATTGGACGATGAAAGGGTTCTAATCGCATTAGATTCTCTCTTTGAATTGGCAAAAGGGGTATATATGGAAGAAGAAACTCTTAGCGGGAGCATAAAAAGATATAAAAAAGAGCCGGACAGGCAGGCGGCTCAGTTTATTGTTGAAAGGGCTCTGGGCAAGACGCCCGTAGCGTTGCAGGGAACTGGGGATAAGGGGCAGATATTGTTTGAGGTTGTAAATTTCGGCGGAAAAGACAACTGTGGTAAAAAGTAATTTATGAAAGTAACCATACCTTGGGACAATACGACACAGTCGGCTTGGCAACCAGAGCCTCATCATTTGGAAGTTTTACGTAATCCAGCAAGATTTAAGACACTTTTATGGCATAGAAAAGCAAGAAAGACAACTTTTATTATAAATGAGGTAATTAGAAGGGCTGCTGCGAAGGTTGGTGTGTATTGGATAATATTTCCCTATTTTACACAGGCTAAGAATACAATTTGGGACGACCCTGCGATGCTTGCGAGATATTTACCGCCAGGATGGAAGTTAAATAATACTGTAGCTAAGGTTACTGCTCCGAATGGGAGTGTTATAAAATTAGTTGGAGCTGATAATCCTGAAAGTTTATTAGGTGCTGGGTTGCACGGGGTTGCATTTGATGAATTTGACGATATAGATTTGGATATTTGGCATAGAGTTATAAGACCGATGCTTGTTCTTACAAACGGATGGGCGATATTTTCTGGAAGTCCACGAGGTTCAGGGCATCTTTATGGATTTTATGATAAAGCAGAGGGAGGTAGGGATAAAGATTGGTGGGCAGCACCCATATTAAGAGTTACAGAGAGCAATTTATTACCAAAAGAAGAAGTAGAATCTTTGCAGAGGGATGTAGAGAATGGAGATATGCCAAGATTGACCTGGGAAACGGAATATATGTGTTCAAGGGTAGCAGCTGCATCGGGTATATTCAGGAGAATAAAAGAAAATGTGTGGAACGGTAATTTGAGCATAAAACCAGATAGAAAGTATCAAATAGGAGTAGATTTGGCTAAATTATCAGATTATACGGTTATAACTCCTATAGATTTGCACGATTGGAAAGTTGGAACGCCAGAACGCTTCCAGCATCTTGATTATCCTTTAATCGAGGCGAGGATAGAAGCAAATTGGCACAAATATAATAAAGCGAAATTGATTATTGAACAGAACTCTATTGGCGAACCGGTAATTGACCACCTTATGCACGATAAGAATGTCACGCACATAGAACCTCTTTTAACAACAGAGAGAAGCAAGGAGGCAATTATAAAGAACCTCTCAATTTTATTAGAAACCGACCAGATAGCACTTCCGAACTATGAACCGCTACTCAAAGAAATGAGAGCTATGCGATATGAGAGAAATCCAAAGTCAAAGAAATTAAAAATAGTTTCTCCAGATGGCTACCACGATGACTGCGTAATGTCTCTCGCTTTCGCTTGCTGGAACCTGCCGAGATTACCACTCGTGAGACCTGATACTTGGATACACAGGGAGTTCCAGAAATATAAAGAAAGTAGGAGAAACAAAAAAAGCATAGCAAGCAGAATATGATTATAGTTCCAAAAAATCCCAATCAGCTGCAAAAAGATATCTTGCAGGCGGAAAAGAAAAGAAGAGAAGATTTGAAAAAGATAAATGAACCAGAGGGAATTATAAAAAGTTATTTAGAGGACTTGAAAGACCAAAATTTTCCAAAAGAGGATTTGTTAGAAATCAGATGGACAAAAGATAGAAAAGGAAGAAAGCTATATGCTATCTGTTGCCGCTGCGGAAATATAAGGATGCTGAAAGTTGAAAGAGGGCTGAGATGTTCATATTGCTCTTTATTCCATTCTTATGAAACTTGGAATAAATTGCGAATCAAAGTTCACGCTATAGCAAGGTTTTCAGAAGGCGGATTGTTAAAAATAGAACAAAATTTTTCAAAACAACAGAAAATAGATAAAGAAATTTATTAAATATGGACAAAATCCCACAAAATCAAATCCCAAATAATTTTCCTGCTTATTCTCCTGATGAGAACGAGAGGAAATTGTTGTTGCAAATTTATAACGATTTACAGCAAGACCAGCAGTTAAAAAATCACAGCCACCCGATTTTATCAAATAGAACACTTAAAGATTTCTGGGACCAGAGCAATATTGACTATACTCAATTTGTGGAGGGGGAAAATACAGATGACGACTGGTTTAGAGAATATCCGTCCGGAATTACAAGGGACAAGGCAAACACTTTTATTTCAAATTTAGTTCAGAAGATGATATTGCCGAATGTTTTTGCCCAGAATACGATGCAGTTCATAGACAGGATTATAAGCAGAGTATTAAGAATATTATTGGGCTGGGCTATAAAAAATGACGGAAAGCCGACCAATTCCGGACATTCCAAGTTTGTCAGAGCGACCCACAAGTGTGTTATAGAGGGAACGATGCACCGCTTGATTGCTATAAATGGCGATAAAAACCACGAAACAACAATTATTCCGAATGAAGAGGTTTTTATTCCTAATTTATGGCAGCCAGACATACAAAAGCAGGGACACTTTATCTGGTTTCAGGAAAATCTAACTTATGAAGAAGCAAAAGCCGAGTTTGGTGACTTACCAAACTTTAAATACGTTGTTCCTGGCAGGATACACGATTATTTGTCAGAAACTCCATATTTGAAAGATTATATCGGAAGTATTATAGATGAAAAGAGAGTCCATATCATAAGGGCGTGGTATCCTGTTCCAGGCAGTAAAAAGCCAAAGAAGTATTTTGTTGTTATTATAAATGGCGTTCTGATGTTTCCTTATGATAATAAGGACGCATACAGGCACGGACTCTATCCTATATCCAAGTGGATTTTTGAATTATTGGACAGCCACTTCTATTGGGGCAATTCTCTTCCAAATAAGATGAGGCACGATAAGAAATGGGCGGACGCATACAGGACGATTATAATGAATAAGGGCAAACTAGCAATGTTGCCACCTATGTTTGCGGAAGACGGATTAAATGTGGACGGAGAGGTGTATGAGCCAGCAAAGATTACAAGCATAACCGGCAAAGCCGACCAGTTAAAAGAAGTTCCTGGAGTAAAGCCGATTACGCAGGGCGAAGTTGCATTGCTGGACGTTATACAGAAGTCGGGAGATGAAGCGTCTGCCTCCCCGGTTGCATCAGGTATGCCGTCGCGAGAACAAAGAACGCTTGGTGAAGTTCAGATGCAGGACACCGCCGCTACGCGGCTTATGTCGCTGTTCGGGCTTATGCTCGCATTCGGAGTGGAACAAGAAGCGTATCAGATATTGAGAAATATCATCCAGTTCTTTCCAAGAAAGAAAATAAACGAATTGTCAAAAGTTAATATTCCGAACCAGCAGTTGTCTTCTGGAAAAATGGGAACAATGGAAATCATATTTGAAAATGTTATGAGTCTATCCCCAGAAGAAAGATTGGTTAGAAGTAAAGAAATTCTTTTGGAAGAAATGAAGAGTAAGAAAAGGGGTGAGGCAAGAGAGATAAAATATATTGACCCGTCTTATGCAGAGAACCTTGAACTATTTACAGAGACAGTTGCAAATCCTGTGGAGCGTAGGTCTGCCGAGATGGAGAGGTATCTTGCTGTGGCCACATACCGCGAACTCTATTTCCAGAATCCTGGTATAAATCAATCTGTCGCACTTAGAAGGACTGTAAGAGCAGTTGACCCAGATGCTGAGGAAGAATTAATAATAGAAGAGCCACAGGTTCCACAGTTACCACCTGGAATGGAGGGACAAAAAAGAGCAGGCGAGACAGAAGAAATAAATGAAAAGATAGTGCCGCATAGCAGAATGCCTCAAGCTCTCAAATCACAACAGCAAGTAAATACTATGTTTTAAAAATTATTGTTTTATATGTATAAAGAGTTTATAGCGACAAAAACAGAAATGAAGATTAGTGAGATATTGTTAGAAAGTGGTTTTTATGAGTCAATACCAAAAGCGTTGGAGGCTATAAAACAGGGTAAAATATTATTGGAAGAAACGAAAGAAATACATAGCAATATTAAGAAAAGTTATCATCCACTTGCTCTTGCCAGTAGGCATATAAAAACACGTTGTTTTGAAGGTATAAGAACACCAATAAAAGAGGACGAAATAAAAAAAACAGAGAAATTGATTTTATGGTGTAATAAAAGAATATTAAAAATTAATAATTAAATATATTTTATGGACAAAGAACATTCTAAGGAGATATTAAAACAAATTTGGAGAAATTATAAGATATTTTGTAAAGAGGCAAGCATAACTTTTAATATGAAAGGTGATAGTGCACCAGATTTTCTTGGTTGGCTTGAAAAACATATTAATAAAGATGAAGACAATAATTAATAATTAAATAATTTTTATGGGAAAAAACAAAGTACCACAAATGAGAAAACCTACAAGGGAGGAAATCCAAATGCAGAAGAAATTTGCAGAAGAGAATGGGAAACTTCACGAACTTTGCAGGGAGTTCGCGGAGAAATTAAGAGATGAAGGACTTATGGGACAAACCTTGCAGGGAGCAGGACAAGTATTGAATCACAAGATGCAAGAATTATTATTTAAAACAAAGGAATTTGCGGATTGGCAAAAGTTAAAGATACGGATTGATATTACTCCACTAAAAGATTTAATTATTGAAGAATAATATGAGCGAAGCAAAATTAGAAGAAGTAAAGAAGCAGGGAGAAGATGTATATAAAAATCTCAATGAATATTTAGTAAATCTTGATGAAACGCAAAAGATGAATTTTTGCAGGGAAGTGAGAGAGAGCTGGGGAAATGCTATGCAAAAAATATATCAGAATGTGCTGAATGGATTTAGGGAAAAGTTTGAAGACCCTGCCTGGGCTACCAATATAGAAAGGGTAAGAAGTTTGCAGCAGGCAATAATTATATTCAAAGAGTTTGAAAAAGAAATCCAAAAATATATATTTTTTCATAAACAAAAGGTCGCAAAATTGCAGGAAAAACCAAAGTTTGGAGAAAGTAAAAAAAATATAAGTGAGAAAATAAGTAATTTATAATTATGTCTCCATTTGTTTCAAAAAGTCAAAGAAAGTGGATGTACAAAAATAAACCAGAGCTGGCTAAGAAGTGGGAAGCACATACGCCTAAAAATAAAAAATTACCAAAAAAACTAAAAAAGAAAAAATAAACAACAGCTTTTCGGGTAGTTTGAGCGGTATCAAATTACTTATGGAATATTTAGTGGTGTTCCGCCACATAATTAAGTCAATATTTATATATGACTGAAGAAGAAGCAAACGCAGCCGAAGCGTTGGAAAAGAAATCGGCTACCCAAACAGAGGAAGACCTTAAAAAAGCAGAAGAAGAGAAAAAGGTAGACCTCGGTAAAAAAGAAGGAGAAGAAAATAAGACACTGGACTGGTATGAAGGTGAGCTAAAAAGGGTTAATGAAGCTCACGAAATAGACCTAAAAATAAAGCAAGAGGTGATAGACCACAAAAACAGGGCAATAGATTCCTTGAAAAAACCGAAAGAGAAAGACGAAATAAAAGCAGACGATGAAGAGACGGTCGTTATCAATAATCAGGTTTATAAGAAATCCGATGTTGAGACGATACAAAAGATTGCCAAAGAAGCCGCAAATGAAGACCTTGGCAAAAAGATAGACACTTTGATGGAGACATTCACTGGTTCACAGGTTGACCAACTGGTAAGCCAAATGACCGAGAATGTGTCCGAAAGAGAGCTGATAAAAATGCACTACAAGAACTCAATAAAGCCGACAGGCGATTTGAAAGAGGACTTGAAGAACGCAAGATTATTAGCCAACAAAGCGTTTATTTTTAACGAAGGTCTGAAGGAGGGGCAGGAAAATTCAAGAGAAGATGTAATTGCTTCATTTTCAACTCCAAAGACGGCTACAAGAGGAGGAAAAGGCGGAGATGAACTTGACGAAAACGACCCAGCGGTTCAGATAGTAAAATCGGTTAACCCAGAAGCGTTAAAAAATCCAGAAGTTAGAAAAAAACTTTTGGGACACTAATAATTAACAAACAGTCCTATGCAAAGATTTTTGAGAGAAATCCCAGACCAAAAAATGGCATATCCTGTTATTGGAAAGAATAGTGAAGTATTTGCCCCAGCAGACCCCGTATGTATTGACAGCAGCGGCTGGGCAGATGTTTTAACTACTCCAGGAACAACTACACAGGTGTATGGAATCGCTATTGCTAATGAAACGATGGCTGCGGCGAATCAGACGACTGGCGGCAAGGTATGCCCGCAACTCATATACCCTACAAATGTTGAGGTAATCTATGGTTCTGATACAGATTGCGTTCAAACAGATATTGGCGCAAAAGCACATTTTACAGCAGGAAGCGCAACAGGAGCATTTGTGGTGGATTTGTTGGCAGGGGGCGATGGACCAGTAATGGTTGCGGGTTTTGACCCGTACAACGAGTCAGACAATGATGCTGTAGTAGTTGTATTCGCAGAGCCACAATACTTGGGATTCGTACAAGCATAAGGACCTAAATAAAATACTATGCAGAAATTTTATCGGGGTCCTGTGCGAGAAGAAAACGGGATACCCATTATAGGAAAACTTTCAACAACTTTTAATGAAGTTGACCCAGTGTATATCGATAGTAGCGGGTGGCTTACAACGGCAATCGCTGGTTCTAAAATACTTGGATTTTGTTTGGAATATAAGGTTACAACAGCCACAAACCAAACAACTGAAAAGTATAAGCCGCACTATACTCCTGCCGCAGGACAGCACATTATCTTCGGTTCTGATGCAGATTGCACACAGGCAAAGTTGCACAATTACAAAGATTTCGGAACCGTAACATCAGGAGCATTTGAAGTAGCTTTGGCGAATATAACTGGAGGTCAGCTTAAAATTGTTGAGTTTGACCCATTCGGAGAGAGCGACAATGACGCTGTTGTCGTTTGTGTAGCAGAGCCGCAATTAGCGGGATTTGTACAAGCGTAATTTTAATAATTAAATACCAAACCTATGGCATTACAAACCATACGAAACGTAGGTGTGGATTTGGTGACACGCACAGTTGGAGCATTGTTTGAGGCAGCAAAGGACACAATGGGAGCAACTCTTGAATATACCAGATATGGTTTTCAAGACAAATTTCCTGATTCTCCAGACGAAACAATGAATGCGTGGTGGGCTCCGGCTCCAGCCGCTCTGACCGTTGAAGGAGAAACATATTTTTCCAACCAGCGCTACAGAGGCTACCCAGATTCTTTCACCCTCTACAAATACACATCACGGCTTTCATATTCTGAAGAAGTATTGGCGTGGCTTGCAAAAGCTCCGCAGGCAAAGCAGACAATGGAAGTTAAATCAATGACAACAGGAGCAGTCCAATCATTGAATTACAGAATTGATGAATTGGCAAATAAATTCTTTTATCTCGGATTCGGGACAACTTTTGTAACTGGCGGCGACGCCTCAGCAATTTTCGCCACAGGACACGCGAACAGATATGGTTCAACATTGGGAGATGATAATATCTTCCCGTCTGGCGAGACGCACAGAGCATTTAGTGAAACAGCTCTTGTAGACGCTCTCATTCAGATGAACCGCTATGTCGGACAGAATGGAGTTCAGATGCTTCCTGTGAAAAGAGCTGTTATTCTCTGTTCTCACGAAAAGTTGCCAGTAGTCCAGAAAATAGTTGAGTCCAAATACGGCATCAATAGTCCGAATCTTGGCGTAAATGTTGCCAATAAAGAGGCAATCGCAAGGCGAGGAATCTCTATTGATTACCAAGTTATGTCCATACTGCCGGTAGCTTACAAAAATTACTGGTGGATAGTTGATTTGGACAGAGCGCAAGACCGGCTCTTTATGTGCTGGTTATGGAAACCGAGAACTGCGAATGACGCGACAGTATCAAATGGAACTTGGGAGATGGACGCTTCATTTATGGGGGGTCCGGCATCCTGCGGATGGCAGTGGGGCTTTGGCTCAAAAGGCGACGAAAGTACGATAGCTTAACAATTAACTAATCGTATATTATGAAAAGAAAAAAAACACAAGTTTCTTCTTTCCGAATGCTGTGTATTTCGCTGGCGGTTAGTATTGTTGTTGTAGGCATAGGCGGAGCTGTCTTCGCGCAAGCGTCTGATGGTGGACTAATTCTCAAACTAAAAGCAGTTGGAGAGTTTTTACAGATTCTTGATAAATCAGATGTAAGTGTAGGCGAAGCGAATGTTGGATTATTGGCTACTACAGATGAAACACAAACCGCGAATTTCAATAATCTCGGTTTGCGGACAAATTCAGACCACCCAGATACCTATGTAAATGTTCACGAAGAGTATATGGAGTTATTGAGCAACGCGGCATCAAGCACAGTTCTGTCTATTAAGAATACTTGGGAACAATGGATATTGGTAACAGATACATTTGTTTTCCCAACTTCTGCCGTTTCTTCAGGACTTTACATTAGTGCTGGAACATCTACTAACCAATCTGCTGCATCATATAACGCAACAACAGATATAAGCAAGTGTGCTATAAACAATCAGTTTATAACTACAAGCACAATGGATTTCGTGTCCAGTATCAGTCCTGCGAATGCGGCACCAGAAAGAGGTGGATGTTTAGTTGCACCTGGCGACTTCTTCTTAGTTCACGTAATGACAGAAAACCCAGTAATTTCAGTAACATCATCTCCGCTAACTTCTCTTGGAGCTGATTTGAAAGCAACAGCAAGGGTTCGCGTGATTTCAACGAGCACGAGCTACTACTAAATTCTAACTTACAGTAAAACTTTTCCTCGTAATAAAAACGGGGAAAAGAATACTGTGAGGTAGAATATTTAAAAAATTAACTAACTAACTAATAAATATATGTCAATGGCATTCCCACAAAATTTCAACAAAGCGTTATTTACGCTTGAAGAGCTGCAGTCGCTTAAAAAAGTTATATCAGGCGGAGATTTAAAATATCTCACAGGTGTATTAGCATCTGG
>Ga0180009_10005737_pt1 | contig 13218 bp, 6 predicted proteins | sample OS_PC_MetaG_FD_123537 | JGI IMG/M metagenome (GOLD analysis project Ga0180009, IMG submission 123537) | Groundwater microbial communities from the Aspo Hard Rock Laboratory (HRL) deep subsurface site, Sweden - OS_PC_MetaG | ecosystem: Environmental > Aquatic > Deep subsurface > Groundwater... | reverse complement strand
GCGCGGTCGACGGCTTCGATCAGGTTATCGGTTTCGTCGTAAACGTAGGTTTCGGTCCGGTCCGGCGTTTCGATCAGGGGATCGATTTTTTCAATCAACCGGCCCAGGTCGTCGTAGCGGAACGTGGTCGTGCGCCATTCGGCGTCGGTGACCTCCGTCCGGTTGCCGAGCAAGTCGTAAGCGAAGGCGGTGATTTGGTTTTGAGCGTCTTTGCTTTGAACCAGGCGGTTCAGTTCGTCGTATTGCCGGCTTTCGCTGCAGCCGTCGGCGTTGAGCGGTTGGTAGGCGGGGTCTTGACTGTCCTGGTGCTCGTTCGCGTCGATCATGCAGGTTTGGTTGCCGTTGGCGTCGTAGTCGTAGGTCGTTGCGTGACCGAGCGGGCCGGTCGTTTTTATCAGGCGGCCGAGTGGGTCGTAGTCGTTTTGAAGGGTTTCGCCGTTGGCGTTGGTGACTGCGATGACTTCGCCGCGCAGGTTGTATCGGGTTTCGGTCCGGTGACCGTTCGCGTCGATGACCGCTATTCTTCGATTCATGCTGTCGTATTCGTAGCGTGTTATTTTGCCGTTCGCATCGGTACTTTCGATCAGGTTACCTCGTGGGTCGTAATGGTAGCGCGCGATGTTTCCAAATACGTCGGTGGTTGCAATCCGACGGTCGGCAGCATCGTATTGGTGTGTCGCATCGGTACATATCACGTAGAAGGTACCTTCGACGCTAGCCGGGGCGGCGCAGTCCGCTTTAGCGGTACCGGACGGATACCAGGTCTTCTCTTGAGTAATCTTGCCGTTCGCGTCGTAAACGGTCTCGCGGATCGTTCCCATCGGGTCGGTGACCTTGACGAGGCGGCCGAGTGTGTCATAACCGAAGGTCGTGGTCAGTTCGATCGGAGTCGCGTCGGCCACCGAGGTGCGCCGGTGGCGGGTTTCGGTGACTATTCGGCCCAGGTTGTCATAAGTAAAGGTCGTGCGTTGGGTTTCCCCCGATCCGCTGATTTGAATCTCCGCAACATTAAGGCTGGAGCTGCCGGTTTCGTATTGATAGGTTGTCCCGCGTTGGCGGTTGGTATCGTTCGGGTCGAGGTAGTCGGTTTGACTAGCCAATGTTCCGTCCGCGTTCCAGCAATATGAGCGCAGCAAGACGTTACTCGCGCCGTTCAGTTCGGCGATCCGAAGCTCGTTCGGTTTGCCTGCCACCCCGCAACCGGCCGTTGTGTCATAGTGGCTAACCGTAACCGCGTGTCCGCGCTTGTCGATGACACCGGAAAGCTGTTCGTAGGGTCCATATGTGTAATCGATGTCCTGGTTCAGCGCATCGCGCTCACGGCTGACCCGGCCCTGTTGGTCGGTGGCCGTACCGCCGATCATGCGGTCGCTGCGGTAGGAATAGTGGGTCCGATAACCCAGTCCGTCGGTTTTTTCGTAGCGCAGGCCGTCGACGGTGTTTTTGAATTGCAGCACGGCGCCGTCGGGTTCTTTTAGCTTGATCAGAGCGCCGTGCTCGGTGTCGTAATAATGTTCCCGGCTGAAACCGCCGGCATCGGCGATCCGCGTGCGCTGCCGGTACAGATCGTAATCGACCGTCTCGCCCTGACCGTAGCTGTTGGCGTTGGTAAAGGCTTTTTGATTGCGGTAATAGGTGAACGCGGTTTTGACTGTTTCTCCATTCCGCTGTTGCGGCAGAATCATTTCGTGCAACAGGTGCGTGCCGGCGTGGTAGGTGTATTCGGTCAGATGCTGCAGCGGATTGCGGACCGATTTTAAGTTGTCTTGAGTGTCGTATTGGTAGGTCCAGGTCCGGCCGGTCCAGTCGCTGACGGTGTGCACACGCTCCGTTGCGCCGTGATAGGTAAAGGTCAATCCTGTCCGTCCGTTAATGCCGAGGTTATCCCTGACCGCGATCAATCGGTCGTTGCTGTCGTAGGTCATGGTCAGCCGATTGCCGTAGGGGTCTTCGATCGTTTTGAGTCGGGCCGTTCGTTCCGGCACTGTGATCATTCCGGGCGTTCCGGTTTCTTCGAAGACGTAACGGGTGCCGTTGCCGAATACGAGGCTATGCTGTCCTTCGGACGGCGTATTGAGCAGAAGTTCATCGAATTCGCCGGGCGGGAGACTTACGGCGTGGGTTTGGTCATTGATCAGGTAGAGATGTTCGCCGCCGCGTTCGTCGGTATAGCTGATGGAGGAGGTTTTGCCGTTATCATTCTCAGGCCTCTGTCCTTGTCCGCTCCCCTTCGGGCAGTTCGGACATTCGCCGTAGTCGTTCGAGCGCAGGCTCATGTTGTAGGAGTGCGTCCAACCGTGGCCGAACGGCCCGTTTTTACCGGTCCGCGCCGGCGCCGAGTTGTAGCTGCGCGTGAAGACGTAATCCAGTCCCCGGCCTTTGATCGTGAAGTCGGTTTCGTCGTGGTACATGTTGCCGGTCACGGTCGAGATCGGGTCCGCCGTGGACGGCGTGCGGATCAGATCGTTATTGGTTTGCGCTATCAGGTTTTGGTCGGTGAACAGCGTATTGTTAAAGGTCGGGAGAACATTCGATGTACCGGGCACCGATTGCGCCGCTTGGAGGGCCATCGTGCCGTCGACGTAGCCGCCGCCGGCAACGAACGAATCGTTTCCGATGCTGTAGCTTTGGCTGGACAATTTATCATTATCGGCTCTGAATATCTTTTCGATATACACACTGAATGTGTTGAAGACGGTCTCGGTTTTCAGCGAAGGGACCGCGTATTCCCATCGCCCCGTACTGATCGGCTCCCCTTGCTCGTCAAGAAAAACGATCCTATCTCCGACCATGACATCGTCGCGAATGCCTTTAATTCGAGTTCCGCTGTGCTGGTTGGCCGATAAGGGCAGCGCACGATAAATGTAATGGGCAGGTTCGAACCCTTTGGCTCGATCAAAGTAATCGAAGTAGATCTGTCCGATATAGGTAGGAATGACGGTATTGAAGTAATAATTCTCTAGTTGGCTAAGATATTGACTAACCGTACCCGAGAACGTCCCATTGCAAACTATTTGGGTCCCTAGATTACTATTGCCGTAACCCTGGTCGATCCAGTCCGACAATAGGTTTTCAGTGTCATCGATGCACTTGACCCAGGCATAAAGTCCCGAATTGGGATTGTAAATATAGCTTTGCAAGGCTTTATTCTGATTGCTTGTGCCGCTGTCGACGTTTCGTTTCAATAACTCCATGGCCTAGCCTGAATTGGCATGCGCCCAGGTAGCCGGCCGGGTCGAGAATACCGTAAACGGGGTGTAACTGAATCCGGCGGGTGTCGTATCGCTGAACTGAAAACCCTCGTACTGATCGGCCATGTTATTGCCGGAACCGCTGTTCATCGGCGTTTGTAATGTGGTGTCTCCAACCAGCGCCATTTGAATACCGCGTACTGTCGAGACGGCATCGAAGCCCGTCAACTCCTGCCAAATTTCATGTTCCAACGAGGAAGCTTCATGCCCCAACAATTCGAAATGTGTATTGGAAAAGTCGGAAACCGCATCGGTACGCCAAGAGCCATTTATGCTTAGTCCTTTCATATCGATCAGCAGGCCGCCCGGCATTACCGAATAGGCGGTAGTGTCAAGGTACTCGACATCGTAGGTGGAACTGACGATACCGACAAAGCCTTCAAGAGGAGAAATGACATGGTTCAGCGCATCGAGGCGCCGCGTATTTTCGACAAACTTCGTGTAGTAAAGCGACATCGCAACGTTCAATAACCCTCCCGTCAATTGGTCTTGAGCGACCGGGTCGTCCAGTAAGCGCCGCTCGCCGTTATCGATCGTGCCGTTATCATTTGCGTCTATATAAGGTATGCCGTTGCTATCGTTGACAATTGGAAAAGCGTTGTTCGCCGATAACAGTTGATTGGCCGATCGGTGCACTTGCGACCAGTTCGTTGTGTCTCCACCGGTCCCGATGACATAATAACCTCCAAATAGTAAATTGTTATAGCTTGCCTCTATCGTTGACCCGGAGTCTCCAGATGTTGTTGAAGGTGCTCCATCCATTCTGAAGGTGATATGGAACGGGCGACCGATATAATCAGCTTGGTCGTTTTGCCAAGCAATCAAGATCGGCCTATGAATAATCTCACCATCCAGGCGCAAAGCCATTTGGTGATGTTCGTACAGGTGTCCACTGATTCGGTTACCTTCAAAATAACTGAGTGTAATCCGTTTCGTCGATAAATCCGCTAAGGCAATGGGGTTGGTAGACGATGATAGCAAAAATGGCCCGATCAAGCCGTCGGTAAAAGAAAAGGCTCCCAATGAGTAATGAATGGTCAAAAACTTGGCCCATTTGGGATCGTGTACGTCATCATGCGCTTGAATACTGTCAAACGCCTCGTACGTTCCGGTCACCCGATACGGTAAAGATGCCGGCAATATGCCGTCGCTGGCCGGGATAATGACGCCCGAATCGGCGACATCCTCCAGCGTTTTACCTGGATACTGCGTCTTCAAGTACGCAAGCATGGCTTCTTCGTAAATTTCCAACGGGTTTTTATCCCGGTATTCCGGATCGTTGTTTTTGATTGCGTTGTAATAGCGTTCGTAGTCGAAGCCGGTAAAACCGGTGTCGCCGTATAGGTCTATGGCTTGCGGATTAAAGCGGCGCTGTTTCCATGACGGATCGAGATCGATCCAGCGGCACCGATCGGTTGCACTGATACAATCGACAGCCGGCGACGCTGCACCACGGTAATCGTCGAAAGGTAATAACACCTGGACCCAGACGTGCTCGAATTCGATTGTTTGCCTATCGCCGTCCGTAATCAGTTCGACCTGCTGTATTCCTTGGTCGTCCATGATCGAGGCCGCCAATTCGACGTTTTTGACGCCGAGCCAGTTGGCGACTTCCGAAGCGGGCGCCGCTACCTTGCCGACTGCATAGCGAGCCGGTAGCCCTTGCGAGCGGTACATCGCGATCAGTACCGAGGCGATATCCACATCGCTGCCCCGGCGGCCCAAAAATGTATTGATCGTGTTGGAACGGGAACCGTGATAGAGCGCATACTCGTGCGTATTGCGAACGTATTCGTACATCGCGGCCGGCGTATTCAGTTCGGCGGCCTTTTGTTTGATTTCCGACTGTTCGCATCCATTTTCGCCTACCGGGCATTCGAATAGGATTTCCCGTGTTTGCCCTAAGGGATCGGCTATTGCGCCTGGCGAAACGAAGCCGATTAGTACGGCCGACAAGAGAAAAATGCTCTGAGTTATGCCTTTGTTCTTCATTACGGTGTCCTGTTTCCGGCGGCTTCAATGTTTTTTTATTGGAATTGGCGGCGATGCGCGGTGCGTGTGGTCATCGTGGGTGTGCCGTCTGTTTGCCGGGCATCGGGTTGTTTACCGTCGCTGGTTCTAACCGGCACATCCGGAAATTGCCGTTCGAACTTCATGCGTTTAGACAGCGTACGCAAACGTTCATAGCGCTCTTCTTCCGGCAGCGCCAAGGCGGTGCGTATTTCGTCTTGCAAGGTCGCGATGCGTTCGAGTGCGGCGTCGGATACCGGCGTCGCGATATGCGTCTGACGGGCCGTATCGCTCGGCTCCTGCTCGCGCATTACCTTAGCTTTCAGGCGCTGCCACCATTTTGTTTGAGGCGGATTCCTTTTTACGATTTCGCTTACACGTAACTCTTCGAGCGTTGCCAGAGATGCTTCCAAGCGTTGCTGCCGGGCGGCCTGGCTTTGCTTCCAGTCTTGCTTTTCAGCATGCTTATTCGCTGCAGCGGATGAGGCGGCTGGCGGCATGGCTGTAACGGGCTGCACGATTCCGGTAGGTTTGCTTAGCGCTTCGAGATGTTTTCGAACGGTTTCGATTTGCGCACGGACGGCCAGGGCTTGTTCATCCGGTTCCGCATGCCGTTTGGCGGCCAATACAGCTTGGCCTACCGTCTGTATTTGCTGCCTTTGCTCGGGCGGCAGAACCGTGGGCAACGTTTCCTCCGCCCATGCCGACTGGTGTCCTTGAATACAAAAGCTAAGAATCAGTAATAACTGTTGTTGCATTTTTGATTTCATCTTGTTTTACCTGTATTTATCGCTGTTCGGGCTTCACCGGCTTCCGGTAAGTTGGCCGTTTTCAGTACCGATTGTTCGGTATGAGTGACGGCTCAAAAGCCATTTCCATACCATTAACCGTGTTATTGATCTTTTAGTTGATTGGTCGGTCGGTCGCATTGAAAATTAATCCATTCGGCCGTTGCCTGTTACCGGTCTCTGTTGCGTTAGAAGTCGTTCGGATCATGCGGGTCGGTTCCGTTGAGATATTCTTGCAGATTATTCACGCCGTCCCGGTCCCAATCCCAGTCCGCGTCCGCTGGATTGAGCGGATTGAACCAGTAAAGGTATTCCCAACCATCCGGCATGCCGTCGCCGTCCGTGTCGTCCAACATGGGGTCGGTGCCGATGCGGTATTCGGCAAGATTATTCAAGCCGTCGTTGTCCGGGTCGCAGTTGTCGCTACAGTTGGCATCACCGTCATCATTCGGATCGAGCCCGTGCTCGGTTTCCCAAGCGTCGGCCATCGTATCGCCGTCGGCGTCTTCGCTAAGATTATGGTTACGCTGCACATTGCCGCCGCCCATTGGCCAAATCGAAGCGGACAAACCGCCGGCATCGTCGTAGACCGCATAAAAATTCCCGTCCGTCGATCCGAAATACACGGTGCCGTCGTCATCGATCAGCGGCGCGCTGTTCCAGATCATCTGTCCGGTGGGGTAAGCCCATTTAAACGAGCCGTCGGGGTTGACCGCGTGGAGCTTTTTGTCCCACGAAGTTACGTAGACCGTACCATCATAAGCAACCGCCGGCGCGCTGAATATTCGCCTTCCGGTAGTCGGTGAATCAGGATACCGCCAGCGCTCGCTGCCGTCCGTTGGATCGATTGCGATTAGGGCGCTCAACATGCCGCCGCCGTTATACCAATCACCACCGGCATAGACGGTCTCGTCGGCACCGACGACCGGCGAAGAAGCCGAAGGCACCCAACCCGGCCCATAGGGCGCTGAAGTCCATCGCAGACTACCGTCCGGATTCAAAGCATGCATTCGGGATCGTCCGTTGACATACACCGTGCCGTCCGCTCCGAAACCGGCCGATGAATTGACAATTGTACCGGTATGAAAAGCCCACTTCGTCCGCCCTCCCGGCGCAACCGCAACCATGTAGCCGTCCGAAGTACCGACATAAATCGTGCCGTCTTCTCCAATGACCGGCGTACTGGGAGTTTGACTGTAAAATCCGGAAGTCCAGTTGATCCACTGCAACTGAAGCTCCGAATTCAATGCGAGCAGTCCGCCGCCGATTGTAGTGATGTAGACGGTTCCATCGGCGCCGACCGCCGGGGAGCTGGATGATGGAAAATAAACATCATCTTCAGGATTGTAGACAATATTGAAGCTCCGCCGGATTTGCCCGTCTTCCGGCTCGATCGCATACAGAAAGTCGGTTTGCGTCCAGTGACTCCAGACTCTCAAATAAATGGTGCCGTCCGGACCGACGACCGGACTGGACATAACTTCCGGCGCATCGGCTCCGTAACTCCGGCTCCATTCCAATGTGCCGTCCGGGTGATAGGCATATAGGATGGCTGTGTTCCTTGCCACGACATAGATCGTTCCTTCCTGCCCCATCGCCGGTGAAGACCATATTTCTCCGATTTGTTTCGACCAGGCCAATGTGCCTGCCATGGCCGGATTTCCGGCAAGCCGGATCGCGGTAGCGGTTAAACCGTCAAGCGGGGAAATATCGGTGATTTGATTATTCCGTAAATCCAGACTGACCAAATTGACGGCCGCTTCCAGCCCGGTCAAATCGATGATACCGAGTCCGTCCGCATTCAATGAAGTTAGCTGCGCCATTTCTCCTCGGTTGATTTCGTCCATGGCATTTCTGTTCAATTCGCGGTTGATCGCGGCGCGTAGCGCTTGATCCTTGATGTCTACCGGTTGACGTTCCACAGCCAAATCTTCTCGGGCTGCGGCAGCCAGGGCATGAAGCGCGGTTATCGTATCGACTAAGCTGCCGTTCACGACGCCTTGGGCCGATTGCGCGGCAACCAAGGCATTCAAATAAGGCGCCGCCTGTGCGGCCTGGTTCGCGAGTGTAGCGGCTTTGCCGGCCAGCGCCTGCAATGTTAGCGATGAAGTCGGGCCGACCTTGTTCCCGAGTGTTGTCAATGCATTTTGCACCACCGTTGCCAGACTGCCGTCAGACGCTGAATAGGGCAATAACGCAAGACAAACTTGCGCTGTTGTATAGGGTTCGCTGACGGGTTCCAAGGCAACCGACCAACCTTTGTCGCTACCGCCGTTTAATTGTTTGCTTTTCAAAAATGCGATCGCATCGCTGACCCCTTCCGTTTTACCGGACGCGGCATAGGCTTGCAATACCAGTGCGGTATCCAAAACGGCGCTTTGGTATCGAGCGCTTAGACCCCACCCGAAGGTATCGTTACGCTGTCTGTTTTCCAGCAGCGCCAATTGCGCGCCGATATTGGCACGATACCCGGCAAGGCCGACAACCCGGCGGGAGCGGAAATCGGTATTATCTACTTGATGATTTTGCAACCAAGTCAGACCTTTGAAATAAACCGCATTACGCCGGTTTAAATTTTGTAACGCCGTCACTGCGCCGGCTGTGTAATAGGTTTTGATTGTCTCGCTGTTACCCCAGCTACCGTCGGGATTCTGCTGCGATTGTAACCAGTCGGCTGCCTTATTGGCCGGTGCCAGATATTCGCTTTCCGCAAAACCTTTTCCGGTATATAAAATGGTGAACAACAACAAAATAAACCGGATTGTGCGCATGTCGATTCTTCCTGGTAGCGTCTAAAGTCAGGAGCATAATAACAATCGACTATTACAAAACGGTTACAAATTAAAAAAATGTCCAATTTTGTTGAAAAAAGACGTTAGTGTTTTGTTACACATCATTCACAGATGTATAAACCTAAAAAGAGCAGTTGAGAGCCTCAAACTACCGTTCGCCCTGAGCCCTTCGGCTGCGCTCAGGAGAGCCCTGTCGAAGGGTGAACGGTAGTTTGAGGCTTCACCGGGCGGGTGAAAGTGTTGTAGGCCGTTCATGCTTCGACTTTACTCAGCACGAACGATCTACAACACATGGTAACTGCTCTTTCTAGGATAAACATGCATTCTTTGCCGATTATAAAAGCGGACGACCGCTGCCGCTTACTACACGGTCTTTTTGCTCGAGGGGATTAGCGGTTACCGCCTTAAACCGTAAGTTCCGGATGGCGGCAACAGGATAAATTTGTTTTATGTATAAACTCTCGCTGGAAATCTTGGAATCGGAGAGATAGCGAAGTGAAGATTTTTACTCCCAGGTAGCCATAGCGCAGGGTATTTTGCCGGAGTCTGTGCGAATAACGCAGGAGGAGGCAAAATACAAGGCATCGCGACACGACACGGCTTCAAGCCATTTGCGGGAGTACTACGAATACGAAGCCGGCATCAAGGATACGATGATGTGGCGGAGTGGAATGGACGTAGGGCGAATCGGGGCCGACAAAGGCAATAGCGACGCCCTGGATTTAAATAAAAAGGTTACCGCGCATCTGAGTAAATATTCGGCCACCCCATCGGGTGAGCAGCTTGGAAAGCATAACCAATAAAATATTTTCGCGATTTTTGTATTTTTCGTGGGCAAAATGCTTTTTATAGGTTCAAACCTCTGCGCGAGATAACTTGATTCAATCGCCGACGATAAATTGACCGAAGGCCCGGCTGCCGCCGCCCGTTTCGATCGTATCGATCACTTCAAGACTTAACGCATCGATGACCGACACATTGTCATCGAACCAATTAGCAACATAGACGAAGCGACCTCCTGCCAGTGTGTCTATACCTTCAGGTTTATCGCCAACGCTGATTACGGCCTTTTCTTGCAACGTTTCAGTATCGATCACCGATACGGTACCGTCGTCCTGATTGGTTACGAACAACAAGCTATCGTTTTGCGCCAGCGAAGCGGCATAAGGCAGCATCTTGACCTTGACAATGCCGATTCTTTTCAGATGATCGCGACTCAAGACCGTCACATCGTCACTTTCGACGTTCGCGACATAGATCTTCTCGCCTCGGCTATCGATCGTTAAACCGAACGGGTGCTCACCAACCTTAGTCGTATTGCGAATCCGCAAAGTTTCCAGATCGATTTGCGACACCGAATTATCGAGCCGGTTCGCGACATAGAGCCATCGGTTGTCGGGGCTTACCGCAAGACCGGACGGCGATTGTCCAACCGGTATCGTTTTCTTAACTTGCAGGCTTTCGGCATCGACTACCGATACGATGTTTTTGTACCAGTCGGCGATGTAGATCGTCTTGCCGGTCCGGTCCGTCGTGATGCCCAATGCGCCCGCACTGACCGGAACCTGAGCGATCAGCTTGTTGTTGGCAGTATCGATCACGGCTAGTTCGCCCGATTCCGGCGTCGTGACATAGACACGGCTACCGTCCGGCGCAACTGCGATCCCTGCCGGTTTGCCGGGTACCGCGATCGTTTCAATAACCGTATTCGACGCAGTGTCAATAACCGATACGCTATCGCCGAGTTGATTGGTGATATAGGCGCGTGGCGCGGCGGCGGCCAATGGCAGGGATAAAAAAAACGCGGCGGCCAAAGCCGCCGCGTTTTTGACATGCGTTAAAAACACTGCAAACAACCTTATTTTTCGGCTAAGGCTTTCAGGTTTTCCAAACCTTCTTTAAAAATAGCGTTAACGGCAGTGTTGGCCGCTTCTTCGTTCATTTCAGCCGGCGGGTTGTTGTTCATGTATGCGCGGTAGTAACCGGCTTTCCAGATGACCTGCGTTTTATCGCCTTTGGCCTTGACGTCGATGCTGGCAGCATAGTTACTGACCGGCAATACCGGCACCTCTTCGTCTTGGCCGGAATGCGTTATGGTTTTTGCAGCACTCATATCTTTGATTTTATAAGCATAACTCATCTTTTTATCGTCATGTTTTTTCAATTCTTCTTTAATCGTGCCCCCGTCTTTTAGCGTTAAAACACGGGTTGCGCCTTTTTTGTTGCCGCCCTCACCGGTTGTGCTGGCCACTGCCGGCAACCATGACATATCGTCGAAATTTTTAATCAACGCCCAGACTTTATCAGCCGGTGCATTAATGGTGATATCCTGCTTTACTTTCTGACGCACCGGGCCATGAGCATGGGCGCCGGCTGCGAACAAAAACAAAGCTGAAACTAAGAGCGTGAATTTTTTCATTATTGACTTCCTATTGCGGAAAAGTGAAAAGATAGTCGGCTATTATATGCCAAAACACCGATCGCTAAAAACGAGTCGTGGGTTAATTCTGCAAAAAAGCACCTGAATTTTTCCTGAATTCATGCGCCAAGGATTTGTTCATAAACTTATAAAAAGTATATTCTGTCCACGAAAACCACGAAAATATTCAATTAACTATACGTTCCAAGCCGCTCACCCAATGAGGGCTAAAAAAGATTTATGGAACCGCATGAATACTTTACTGTGAAAGTTCGTAGATTTGGACACTTTATCTAATTTTTCGATATACAAAACTCTGTGCTGGCAATACCGGTTCCAGAGAGGGTGCGGTTGCTCGATCGACAGGCGTCGGCGGCAGGGAGCCGCCGTCGAGCCTACATGGACGTATTCACGGCGTCCTGTCGGGCGAGTGACCGCACCCTCCGCCACCAGAGAACTTTCATTTGCCGGGGCGATGGCTAGGCCTTCATGAACGTTAGTGTATTTCTTGGAGCGAATGCCGAATTAAGGATAAATAATTTCTATATTGTGGGGGCAGCAGTGACCCGCTACAAAGCCATAACTCCGAAAAATGATTTGTTACGAAATCCTAAACAAAAGCATTCACTGCCGACAAATCTTTTTTGATGTCCTCGATGTTTTCGAGACCGACCGAAATACGCACCAAACCATCCTTGATTCCCGCAGCGTCCCGCGCCTCCGGCGTCAGGCGCCCGTGTGTGGTGGTCGCAGGATGAGTGATAGTGCTTTTGACATCGCCGAGATTTGCCGTAATCGATATCATGCGCGTCGAATCGATTAAATTCCAGGCCGGCTCTTTGCCGCCCTTCAATTCAAAACTCACGATGCCGCCGAATCCGGTTTGCTGACGCTTTGCCAACTCATGTTGCGGATGCGATGCCAGCCCTGGATAATGAACCCTTTCAACTCCCGGTTGCCTTTCCAACCAACGGGCTAAATCCAAAGCATTGGCGCAATGTTTTTCCATGCGCAGCGCTAGCGTTTCGAGCCCCGACAGAAAAGCCCAGGCATTAAAAGGACTCATCGAAGCGCCGCCTGTGCGCAAATAAGGATAGATGGCCTTTTCGATGATTTCATCGGAAGCGACAACAGCGCCGCCGACACAGCGACCGTGGCCGTCGATATATTTGGTCGCCGAATGCACGATAATATCGGCACCCAATTCGAGCGGTTTTTGCAGTGCCGGCGTACAGAAACAATTGTCGACAATGAGCAAGCAATCATGCCGATGCGCTAAGTCGGCAAGCGCTTGAATATCGGCGATTTCAGTCAACGGATTAGACGGCGTCTCCAAAAACAAAAAACGGGTATTCGGTTTGATCGCCGCTTCCCAAGCGGCCAAATCGGTTAAGGCGACAAAATCACTCTCCACCCCGAACTTGGCAAAATAATTTTGAAACATCAACACAGTATTGCCGAATACACCCCGCGAAACCACCACATGATCGCCCGATTTCAGCAAACCCATGCCTACCGCCATGATCGCGGCCATGCCCGACGCAAAAGCCAAACACCGCTCACCGTTTTCCATCCTGGCCAATCTTTCTTGAAATGTATTGACAGTCGGATTGGTAAAGCGGGAGTAGATATTACCGGGAATTTGGCCGGTAAACTTCAATGAGGCTTCTTCCGCGCTGTCAAACACATAACTGGACGTGATGAATATCGGAATGCTATGTTCTGCTTCGCCCGTGCGCCGATGCCCCGCTCTAATGGCCTGAGTTTCGAGCGAATAATCGTTCCAATCGGTATCGTTCATGTTGCTCCTATTCTAACCGGCGAGACCTTTTTTTATATACCTTTCGCACTTCAAATTTCGGCAGTGCCTGAGGAGGCGCCAGGGTGTGCGGCAAAGGCTTTGCCAGCATGGAGCTGGCATAGAGCCTACAGGGATGTATTCACGGCGTCCTTTGACG
>Ga0180009_10005736_pt1 | contig 13218 bp, 17 predicted proteins | sample OS_PC_MetaG_FD_123537 | JGI IMG/M metagenome (GOLD analysis project Ga0180009, IMG submission 123537) | Groundwater microbial communities from the Aspo Hard Rock Laboratory (HRL) deep subsurface site, Sweden - OS_PC_MetaG | ecosystem: Environmental > Aquatic > Deep subsurface > Groundwater... | reverse complement strand
GCCGACCGATCAGGACGAGCCGTCCGACCAGGACGAGCCGCCCGACCAGGACGAGCCGCCCGACCAGCAGATACCGCAGAAAGAGCTGCCGGAATAACCGCCGACCGATATGGAAGGCGGAGAGTAAGGAGCCTAATGTCCGACCTTCTGGTCAAGCTTTACGCTCTGCCCGAAAGCGGTAAAATCTACGCGGCCCTGGCTGAAAAAGGCATAGAGATAAAACGCGCCATCGGCCCGGAAAAACACGCGGTGGCGGCCTGGGTGCTGGCCAACTTCTCAAAACCCTGGGCCAGCGAAGCCGATACGGCTTTCTCGCAGAACCCCCCGGCCATCTTTGTGGCCGTAAAGGACAAGGCGATCATAGGCTTTGCCTGTTACGACACAACGGCTAAAGGCTTTTTCGGGCCCATAGGCGTGGACCAGAAAGTCCGGGCGGGGGGGCTTGGGAAGGGCCTGCTCTTAAGGACGCTGGAGGCCATGCGCGAAGCCGGTTACGGCTACGCCATTGTGGGTTGGGCCGGCCCGGTGGATTTCTTCAAAAAGACCGTAGGGGCCACTGTTATAGACGGGTCGGAACCGGGCGTTTACAAGAATCTGATAAAAGGATAATTGTAGAAGTCAGAAGTAAGATGTCAGAAGTCAGACCATAAGGAGTTCCTTAAAATCTTACATCTTCCCTCCTGCTTCTTACATCTGACTTCTTACTTCTGACCTCTAACATCCATTTTCATGAAAATCAACCACGAGTGGCACCGGGATTTCTTTAAAAATTCTTTTTATAATCCAGCTTCGCCCGCGTCCGTCGCAAAAGCGCCTGAAGAGGTCCGCTTCCTCTTGAAACACCTGAAACTGAAGAAAGGCGCGAAACTTCTTGACCTCTGCTGCGGGCCGGGCAGGCATGCTGTGGAATTCGCAAAGAAAGGGCTGTCGGTCACCGGCTATGATTTTTCGGGGGAATATCTGCAGGAAGCCGCCCGGCGGGCGAAAAAGAAAAAAACCGCGCTCCGCCTTATCCGCGGGGATATGCGGCGGCTGAAGTTTAAGGATGAATTCGACGCCGCCGTCAATCTTTTTACCAGTTTCGGCTACTTTCAGAAATTTCCCGACGACCTTAAAGTGCTGAAAGGCGTAGCCCGCGGCCTTAAGCCCGGCGGCCGCTTTATGCTGGACACCATGAATGGCGAATTCGTCAGAAAAAATTTTCACCCGCGCAGCTGGGCCAAAATGCCGGACGGCTCATACCGCCTGGATGAAACCATTTTTAAAAAAGACGGGGTTTTAGTTGCCTGGACCTTCTTGAAAGCGGGCAAAAAGCCGGCCGGCCGTTTATTCTTCGTCCGTCTTTATTCAAAAAAAACCATAACCGCCGCCATGAAGAAAGCCGGCCTGACCCCCCTGAAATTCTGGGGCGGCTTCTCAGGCAAACCCCTGACCGACAAAACCAACCGCCTGATAGCCTTAGCCGTAAAAAATAAATTACATTAACGCCCTCCGGGCGGACTTTCCGATATTCACCGCAGAGGCGCTGAGGTCGCAGAGTGGAGCGAAGCGATACCGCGGTGTGCGAAGCATAATTCAATCATATCTTTTTCTTCTCTGCGCACTCTGCGACTCAGCGGTGAAACCAAAAAGGAAATCTATAGTATTAAATTTAGAAGAGTTTGGGGATTTCTTTTTCGAAGAACGCTTTTATTTTAGTCCAGGCAGCGGGGTTGAGCATTTTGGGCATAGGCTCCTTTTGGGCGTCTTCAAAATATATCAGCGCTTTCGCGGCCTGTACGGCGAAATGAGGATGGTCCGTAAATTTCCGCTCAGCCCATTTGAAGAGGTCTGCCGCTTTGTGCGACCGGCAAATAAAAAACAGGTCAACAAAATCCTTTTTTGAGCCCCGGTTTATTACGGCGTTCAGCTTCATGGCCGAGATGTCTTCAACGGAGGCGATCTTAAGCCCGTTCCATTTTGACGGCGGTTCAAGCAGTTTGTAAGGATAGTGGAAAAGGCTTACCGCTGTGTTTTCCAGCCGTAAGTGGCAGGTTCCGTCTTTTTCCTCCAGAATTTCCACTTTGCCGGAGGTTTCAAGCCTCTTTTTAAGCGCGAGCCTGTCCGAATAGTCCAGAAGACAGTCCGTTGAAAAAAGATCCAGGTCCAGCGATCTCCTGTGTCCCAGCCGGAGGGCCAGGCCCGTGCCCCCGGCCAGATAAAAATTTCCGCCCGCGGCCAAAGCCAGTCGCCGGACCGCGTCGCGCCCGGAGCTGTCCAGAACTTTTTCGTGCCAGATCATTTTTATTTCCTCCAGATCCCGTCGTTCCTCCACGCCGGGATGGGGTTCGGCCGCGCTCCCAGGACAAGCGACCAGAGCCGGAGCGAGCGGGAGCCTAAAAGCCGGGCGCCGTCTTCCTCTATAAATTTGGCTAGTTCCCGCCGGTTGTAGCGCTTAAATGCCCACTTTATCTCAGCCGACCCGCCGTTTTCCAGTACGCGCGAGATCACGAGGGTTTTGTCCCTTCCCGCGTTAATATTTGAGATATTGTATTCGGGAAAAAGGGACTTAAGCTTTTTCGGCAAAGGTTGGACGGCCAGTGGCCTTTCCGCCGTTCTTTCCACTTCAGCGGCGTCCAGCAGCCATTCCCCGAGGAGTTTCGCTTCCGGTTTAAGGAGGCCGGTTTCAATATAGCGGTAGACCTGTCTGCGTGTGCGCCTTAAAATCCGCGCGGCCTGCGAGACCGTGCGCACTGCCCTGGTCCGCCCCCCGCTCTCAAGGAACAGCGAGCCGTCCGTCTTCTGTATAAGCGATAATTCAATCTTCATTACATATAGTATGACATAAATATACAGGAAAGTCAATGCTTTCGGGCTTGAACATACGGTCCTCGCCGTTCCAGAGGAATGCGCTCCAGCTCCCGGCCATGGCGGAAGACTTAAAAGCCGGCGTTGAGACCTTCTTTAAGGCCAGGGAGATATACAAGCAATTTGATCTTCCATACAAGCGCGGCTTTATTTTCTCCGGACCGGCAGGCTGCGGCAAAACGCTTACGGCAAAAACAATTCTGGCAACCATGCGCCTGCCGTCATTTCTGCTTACCCCCTCTCCCAGCCGGGAGCGAACCATGGGCTGCATAAACTGGGCTTTTGACGCGGCCGCAAGGCATGCGCCGGCTATTCTTCTTATCGAGGAGCTTGAGAAATTCTCCGACCCGGCCTATATTTCAATGGTTTTAAACCTTATGGACGGCTTAAGCGCCATGAAAGGCGTGCTGGCAATTGCCACCACGAATTACCCGGAGAAAATAGACCCGGCGCTGCTGTTGCGCCCCAGCCGGTTCGACCGGGTGTGGAATTTTCCCCTGCCGGATTTAGACTGCCGGTTGCGCCTGCTAAAGAAAAAAGCCAACGGTTACGTTAATACTCTTGTGCTGGAAGAGGTTGCCAGGCAGTCGTCGGGTTTTTCCATGGCCTATGTACAGGAGATTTTTGCCTCGGCTATTTCCCTGGCGCTCAGGGAGGGGCGGAAAGTAACGGATAATGACTTGCTGAAAAGCGTTGAATTGCTAAAAAAGCAGATAAAATCCGCTCCCGCAACAGCCGCCGAGGTAGGCACAGGCGATCAGCGGCTCGGCTTCGTGGCGGTGTAAGAGATGCTAAATTAACTTGTATACTTCAATAAGGCGGATAAGACAGGAGGGATTTATTATGGGAGTCAAGGCCTGTTTGTGTGGGTCATGCAGTTTCGGCAATAAAGCCGACGAGTGTATTAAGTGCGGCCGGCCTTTTGCAAAAATTCCGGCGCAACTTTGCGGAAATTGCGGATTCGGCAACAAAGAAACGGAATGCGTAAAGTGCGGGGCCCCTTTTGCCAGCACACAGGCGTTTTTATGCGATAATTGTGGCTTTGGCAATAAGGCGAACGAATGTGTTAAATGCGGCAATCCGGCGTAAGATGCAAAGGGTGGCATGAGCCTTTTTTCATGAGCCTTTTTTCTTACAAGGAGAAACCATGAAAGAAATTGACGAAAAAATAAAGGAGCTTGAGGAAATAGCATCGAAAATTACCGCCACGAGAAATAATATTGTAAATCAGTTTATTGAACAATGGGAACCAAATCCAAACTTCATTGATGAACGGTTTTACAAGTTTCTTGAAGCCGAGTGGAAAGTGTCGCCTGCCGGAACGGCATATGGAACGCAGCTTAAAGAATCTCTTTTTAAAATTCTTAAAGGGGTTCTGGAAAAAGAAACATATAAAGTTGGAAAAGAAGAAAGTATTAGACCCAAAAAAAGGGAAGATATTGTTATTACCAGTAAAAACTCTTCTCAGACGAAGGTAGTTGTGGAAGTAAAATCTTTTATTGAAAACTCTAATAGCTCACAAAGCATACGGTCTTTAGAAAAAGCAAAAAACGAGATTGAGAGCAGAACTGACATAAAACATAAATATTTTGTTTTTGCCAGTTCCCATTCCTGCAAGCCATCGTTTGATGCCTGGAAACGAAACAAAGACTGGATTTTTTTACAATCACATCGCTTGAATGATGGGAAACACGAACGAATTTGGACGGTTAAGGACTTCGCGGGTTATTATCCACTGATTACACTTATCGAAAGTATAAAAAAGTTTTTGCGATTTGATTGTTATTCTTTTCTATTTCCGGCTTATAAGACCTATTTTATCAGACGGGATTTCATTTTGCGGATAGAGAGGTAGGCGATGGCGGCGGTTAAAACCAAGATATAAAGAAGATCCCAGAGCAGGGCCGGGTTCAGGCGGCCGAAAGCGGCGGCGCGGGTAATGTTAACCAGGTGGGTAAGCGGCAGGAGGTTCGCCGCCAGTTTCACCCAGGCCGGCATGCCGTCAAGCGGAAAGAAGGTGCCGCTGAACAGGAACATCGGGTTGATGAAAAGAAAAACAGGCAGGTTCAAATTGTCTATGTAAGGCGCCGTGGCCGCGAACAGCAGTCCGAAAGACGCGAACATAAGCCCCGCAAGCGCCGACAGGGGCAGAATTGCCAGGCTTGAAGGGTAGGAGGCCAGGCCGAACAGCGTAACTATAAGCAAGATGGCGGCCCCCGCAAATACACCCTTGGTGGCGCCCGAAAGAATCTCGCCGGCCAGTATATCCTCGGCCGAGAGCGGCGTGGTAATGACGGCGTCAAAGGTTTTCTGATAGCGCAGGCGCACGAAGGCGCCGTACATGGTGCTGAAAATAGAATGGAACATTACCCCCACGGCTATCATGCCGGGGGCCAGGAACGTAAGGTAGTCGTAAGCCCGGCCGTCAAAGCTTATCTTCTGCACATAGGCGCCAAGGCCTACGCCGAAGGCCAGGATGTAGAGCACCGGCTCAAGCAGCGGCGGGATGACATTGGTCTTCCAGGTGACCAGCGACACCTCCATATTGCGCCGCCACATGTGCCAGGCGCGGTAAGAGATGTTCCTTAATATGCAGGCGTTATTCATCGCGTAAATGCTTCCCGGTCAGCTTTAAAAACACGTCTTCCAGATTTCCTTTTCCGTCCAGGTGTTTTTCTATAAGCCGCTTCGGCGCTCCCTGCTCCACAATTTTACCGGCGTCTATTATCACAAGCCGGTCGCACAGCAGTTCGGCCTCCTCGATGTAATGCGTGGTCAGCAGGGTGGTCAGGCCGTTGTTCGTCATCCCGCGCACTTCTTCCCAGATCTGGCGGCGGGACTGCGGGTCAAGCCCCGTGGTGGGCTCGTCAAGGACAAGGACCTTCGGTTCGTTTATCAGCGCGCGGGCCAGAAGCAGCCGCTTTTTCAGGCCGCCTGAGAGGTCCTCTATGGGGCGGTCCAGTTTATCGTGCAGATGAAAGCGATTAATCAGCTCTTCGGCGCGCTTTTTGGCTTCGGCGTAGGGAATGTCGAAATAACGGGAATAGACTATAAGGTTCTTTAAAACCGAAAAATCAGGGTCCAGGTTTATCTCCTGGGGACAGACGCCCAATATGTATTTTATCCCGCGCGGGTCTTTGGCGACGCTCAGGCCCTCCACGGTTATGTCGCCGCCGCTCAGCGGCAGGGCGCAGGTGAGCATTTTTACGGTGGTCGTTTTCCCGGCGCCGTTGGGGCCCAGCAGGCCGAAGCATTCTCCCCGGCTTATTTCAAAATCAATGCCGTCCACGGCGCGCAGTTCGCCGTAGTTTTTGCGGAGCTCCGTAACCTTTATCACAGGCTGCATAGCCATACTCTATAAAAAAACCCCGCCCACAACAATGGGACTGCGCCGGCAGGCTTTGGGTTAAGCGCCGCAGGATTGTAAAATCGGGGCCGCCGTCGGGTTTTTCGCGCGCTCCTAGCCGGGTTTTCCGGGGTGGACTTTACCGCAGTCCTGCGTCGCCCAGGGACACAATTCAACTGTATCAAACAGGCGCGCAGAAAATCCACTGGCGGCCCCGACTGAGCTATCCTGCGATGCCAAGCCCAAAGCCTATCAGCCCTGCGTTACTTTTTTTAGATTAGAAAGACGCCTTTTTAGGCGCATGACATTTTTGCATATTGCTGCAAAATTGTCAGGTTCGGCGTTACCTTTTTCGGCTTAGGCGGCGAGTTCGAACATTTTTTCTATGGAGGTTTTGGCGCGGGCGGCGACCTTGGGGGGAACCGTTATTTCCAGCTCCGGCCTGGGGTTTTCCAGCGCGTCAAGCACGCTTTCCAGCGTTATGGACTTCATGTACGGACATAACCTGCACATAGCGATAAAATTCTTCTCAGGGAACTTTATCCTCGCAAACTCGCCGAAACCGCATTCCGTCACCAGCAGGTACGCGGAAGCGTTGGTGTTCCCGATGTAGCGCATCATATCGCCGGTCCCGCCCATAAAATCGACCGCGCTTATGATATCCGACGGACACTCCGCGTGCGCCAGCGCCGCAAGCCCCGGATAGCGCTTCCGGTAGATTTCTATCGTTCTTGCGTCGAACTTCTCGTGGACCACGCAGGTCCCCCGCCAGAGTATCATATCCCTGCCCGGCGTCTTGCCGAGGGTAAAGCTGAGATTGGCGCCCATCAATTTATCGGGGATGAAAATAACCTTCTCATGCGAAGCGTACATCTTGCGCAGGATCTTCTCGGCGTTAGCGCTGGTCACTATGCAGTCCGACTCCGCCTTTACCCCGGCAGAAGTGTTTATATACGTCACCACCGGCGCTCCGGGATGTCCGGCCTTTAATGCCCGGACGTCCGCGGCCGTAATGCTTTCGCTCAGCGAACAGCCCGCGTTCTTTGAAGGCACATAAACCTTTTTGCCCGGGTTCAGTATCTTGGCCGTCTCGCCCATAAAATTCACGCCGCAGAAAACTATCACCTCGGCGTCCGTCTTCCTGGAGTCGTCGGCCAGCTTATAAGAATCGCCGACAAAGTCCCCTATGCCGCATATTATGTCCGGCGTCTGGTAAACATGCGCGCATATTACGGCCTTTTTCTCCTTTTTCAGCCTGTTTATCCGCAAAGTCAGCGCGGCCGCGTCAGAGAGCGGCCGCGCCAGGCAGCCTCCGGCGAGGCCTTTAGCCGTTAATCTTTTTATTTCCTCTTTAATTTCCGTTTCGTTGACCATAGGTCAGGCGCGGGGCGGGAGGTAAAGAAGCAAGGAGGTAAGGAGGTAACGGTAAAAACTTTAAAATTCTTACTTCTTTACTTCCTTGCATCCTTACTTCCTATTCCCTGCCTCCCTGCTTCCCTACCTCCTTACTTCCTTTTCTGTTTTCGCCTTGCTGAGGATATCCGGATAATTTGAGAATATGCCGTCCACGCCGATACGCTCCATCTTTAAGGCGTCTTCTCTTTTGTTGACCGTATAGACGCACACCCTCATGCCGGCTTTGTGCAGCATGGCGACATGGAATTTATAGGCAAGACGCAGGTTCATATGAAAGTTCACGGCGCCGACGGCCTTGGCGCGCATTATGGCCGGCAGCAGCAGCGCCGTCTTGAGGCGCTGCCCCCGGTATCCAAGCTTTAGGCCCTTGTCCAGCGCCCGCAAACGCTTAAGCGTTCCGTAATCAAGGCTTGAGAACAGCGACTTTTCATAGATCCCCGGCCTGGCATTGATGAATTTCATAAGCTCTTTTTCCAGGCCCGGATAAACGTTATCGTCGTTTTTCAGCTCGAAATTTATCCATTCGGCCGCCGGCGAGAGCACGTCTAACGCCTCCGAAAGCAGCGGCACCCGCTCGAACGGATAGCCGAAGCGGTTGCCCACGTTCACTTTTTTGAGTTCGGCGTAATTCAGGCCGGCGATCGCCAGCTCCGGGCCGGCCGTGCGCTTCAGGTCGTAGTCGTGGTGCACGACCAGCTTCCCGTCCCTGGTCAGGTGCACGTCGAACTCGAAATTCTTCGAGCCCATCTTAACGGCCAGCTCAAAGGCGGCTAACGTGTTTTCGGGCGCGTAGCCGGAGGCGCCGCGGTGCGATATTATTTTCATAGAAATCTTTTCCTTATCGGGCCGAAGAATTCCTCCTGATATTCAAAGCCCGCCATTTCTTCCCGGCCGGACCCGGGGCCGTGAAAATCGGTGCCGGCGGTGACCAGCAGGCCGTATTTTTTCGCCAGCTCAAGAAATTCCCTTATGACGGCGTTGGAATGGGCGGGATAAAACGCTTCTATGCCGTCCAGCCCCATATCCTTCCAGCCGCCCAGGTCCATTATATTATAGATAACGCCCGGATGGGCCAGCACGGAGACGCCGCCCGCGGCCTTTATGGTCTTTATCGCTTCCTCTATGCCCGGCCCGCACGGCGGAACATAGGCCGGCTTGCCGTAGGCTATATATTTTTCAAAGGCTTTCTGCCTGGTTTTAATAAAGCCCCTGTTTTTCAGCAGATCGGCCACATGGGGCCGCCCGTACGTATGGTCAATGACGGTGTTCAATTCCTCAAAAGAAATGTCAAAGCCCTGCGTCTTCAGAAGAGCTATTATTTTTTTAATGCGTTCGATCCTTTTTGAGCGGAATTGCGCAAGCGCGGCCAGGAACCCGGGGTCTTTAAGGTCCAGCCCGTAGCCCAGGATATGGAGATTGTCGTGGAGGCTGGCGCTCAGCTCTATGCCGTAAATATAGTTTATCGCCAGCTTTTTGAGACAGGGTTCAAGCTCCTCCCAGCCAAGGCTCGCATCGTGATCGGTCAGGGAAAAAAAAGTTATGCGGGCCTTTGAGGCGGCCCCGGCCAGCTCCGCCGGGGACAGCGTTCCGTCGGAGAAGTTTGAATGGGAATGGAGGTTAATAAGGGGCATCGGTAAAAGTATACAGGCATCAGAATACAGGATACAGGATGTGAGAACAGAAGCAGACATTATACAGAAAATCCTTTAATCCCTGTTTACTGTCTACTGCCTACTGTCTGCTGCCTACTGTCTACTGTTTCCTCAGCCTGCCACCACTTCTTTTACTTCCGGCACGTCTTCTTTGATCGTGCGCTCCACAACGCCTTTAAGCGTCATGGCGGCATGCGGGCAGCAGCCGCGGGCGCCGGTGAGCCGCACCGTCACTATGCCGCTTTTTTCGTCCACGTTCAGCAGCTCAACCGAGCCGCCGTCGGCCGCGAGCATGGGTTTTATCTTGTCAATGGTCTTTTGCACCTGGTCTTTCATAAACGCTCCGTTCCGGAAATTTTCGCAATCGTCGCGCTCATTTGGAGAGCGGCTATATAAATTATACCATGAAGTCGTAAGGCTCCTCCGGCTAAAAAATGCATTTTGGGCCGGAATATATATATAATAGGTGTTTATGCTGCGCGAAAACACAAATGTCCGGCAGATAGCGGGAGACCCGCCCAGGCGCTGGTTCTCGGACGATTTTTTCGACCTGATAGTGTGGTTCGCCCCTGACGGGGCCATTCACGGCTTCCAGTTGTGTTATGACCGCGAGTTTAAACCGCGGGCGCTCACCTGGCTCAGGGACAGCGGCTACACCCACGACGGGATAGACGACGGGGACTACCCGCTGGGCGGTCATAAAGCCGCGCCTATTTTAGTGCAGGACGGCGCGTTCGACTCAAATGATATCGGCGCCAGGTTCGCGGCGGCCGCCGGGGAATTGCCGGTTGACATCCGCGAACCGGTGCTGGCGAAGATCCGCGAATTTAAAAAGGATTTATAGCTCCCGCCATGTCCGCTAATTATAAACCGAAACCGGGTTCCGGCGATAACGGCTTCACCGATCTGTTCGGGGGGAAAAGGGTCGGAAAAACCGACCTGCGGGTAAGGACTAACGCGCTCATTGACGAATTGGCCTCGCTTCTCGGCGTTATTAAGAGCGGCCTTAAAAGCGGAAAAAGCAAACAGGAAATAGCCGGCGTTCAGGGCGCGCTCGTCGCCGTTTCCGGATTTATAGCGGGCGCCGCAGCGGCGCCGGAAATAAAAGCCGCCGTCAGCGGCCTTGAAGCCCTTATCGCCGGCCGCTCGAAATACCTGCCGCCTTTAAAAAAGTTCATACTCCCCGGCAAGAATAAAACCGAAGCCCTGGTCCATCTCGCCCGCTCCAGGGCGCGCCTTTGCGAACTCCTGGCCTGGCGGCTTAAAATGAGGCTCCCCGCCGTTTACCTTAACCGCCTGTCGGACTATCTTTTCCTGCTGGCAAGAAAAAATCTGTAGGAACCATTTTGGCATTGAGGCGGGGATTGTAGCGGAGAAAATACTTGGGTTAAGGATGTGACATGGAAAAACTAAAAGCGGTGGAATCGGTTATTGTCCATCAGAAAAAAGAATGGGGGGAAATTTTAACGAGTTTTGAGACAAAGAACAGGTATGCAGTTTTGGACTCTTCAGGTCAGCAGCTGTATTGGGCCGCCGAGGAGAGCTCGGTTTTAGCCAGACTGCTCCTTAAGGCGCTGCGGCCTTTTAGCATACACATTTTATCCAAGGAAGGCCGGTCCGTCATGAAGGCCGTTAAGCCGTTCCGGTTCTACTTCCACGAGATGGCCGTTTTTAATTCTAAAGGCAACCTCCTGGGGAACGTCAGACGCGAGTTGTCTGTATTGGTAAAAAAATTCACGGTTGAAGATCCCCGGGGGGCCGCGCTTTATAGCATCTGCGCGCCTATCCTGCACCCCTGGACTTTTAAGATCTCAAAGGACGACGCCGAAATCGGAGAAATAGTGAAAAAATGGAGCGGCTTGGGGAAGGAAACTTTTACCGACGCGGACAATTTCAGCGTCAGGTTTCCCCAGGGCGCGGACGCGGACCAGAAAGCCGTGCTTCTCGGGGCCTTATTCCTCATCGATATGGTGTACTTCGAAAAATAAAAATCAGGTTTTTTGGCAACGCTTCCGCTGTCAGGCGGAAAAAATGCCCGGGCAAAATAAAGCTGTTCCGGGTGAAGACATAACCCTGTGATGATTTTAAGGGGAGAACGGGACTTTTTTACCATTCCGCCAGCGCTTCGCGCAGCCAGGGCATAAATGTGGGGTCTTCCCACATGAATCTGGTATGCTGGCCATGAAACGTGTCAACTATCCTGGCGATGATCTCGTCGTAGCGGACTTTAAACTCTTCCAGGGTCTTTGACTGGACGGCCGCCTGATAAAACCCGGCTTCGTACGATTTGAAATCCGAATCCCTTTCAAGGGTCTGCCAAAGCTGCTGGAGTCCCTGCTTACGTATCAGAATTCCCCACTTCCAGCCGTCCAGGCGGTTGCCGTCCGAACTTGGAGTCCTGAGGAACTCCCGGATTTTCCGGAGTTCGCCCTTGCCAAGCTCGAAAGAATACCAGCCGTTCACAGGCTCGATCATTTTTTGGGGGCCGGGGGCGGGCACGTTCACCATCCGCACGGTTACATTGTCGGGGAGCCGGAGATTGAGCACGGTGTTCATGGAGCCGGTACGGTTGACAACGGTCAGCGCGCTGTGCGTGGCTTTTTTGGGCAAAGGAATCCTGGGCAGGATTTCGCCCACTATATGCTTGACGCCCGGAAGCATGAAAATCCACGGCGCATCAAATCCGCGCCAGCCCGCATCCACGCAGAGGTAGAGACTTTTTGGGAAAAGACTGCCGGGGCCGTCATGGACAAGCCCTTTCTGGACGAGATTTGCAAGCATCAGCTGCCCGACCAAACCGCCGAAACTATGCCCTATCAGGCGCAGTTCCCTGTCCGTTTTTATTCCCCGGGCCTCAGCCAGGGCAATGCGATACCGCATGAGCGCTTCCACGGCCTCCGCCACCTGTCTGCCGTTATCGTTGAGAGTATATTTCTGATTGTAATTGACGATGACGAACTGATACGTGTCGTTGAGCCTTGCAAGCGCATACGCGTCCTGGTAATTAAGTCCTATGCCCGGTATGAAAACCACCAGTTTTTTTGACGGATCTATGGGATCAAGCGGGGCAATGGCCGCCCTGCGCCCATTGGCCTTAAGGCGCCTCTGCCATTCAACTTTGGACTTGTGTTTGATCCCCTCGCCCAGGGAGAAAAAAACAGGGTCCAGAGGCTCCCCTATTACCGCACCCGGATGCTCTGCCGGGGCCTGCGCCGGGATGGCCCGCGAAACTCCCGCATACTCCTCCCGCGCCGGTGCGGGGGCCTGAACCTTTACCTGAATTTCTTCCAGCGCCGCCTTTATGTCAAAGCCGCGGTCAAAGTCCATTTCCGGCGCAGCCGCCGATAAGGACGGCGCGAAGGCCGCTGCCAGGATAGCGGCTAACAGGATTTTTTGTCCAACTTTCATTGTTTCTCCCGGTATTTAAGCGTATCACACTGAAAAAACTGCGTAATACATTGTACCGTGCCGGCGGCTTTTTGTCATGGGTCTTATTGCCCAGACGGTTCCAGTCCTTTGTCCCCGCTCCGGCGGGGGGCGCCGCGGAATTTTAGAAAAACACCGCTGCTTTTGCCGTTACGGCGGCGTCGGCTTGGTCTTGAATTAACGCCCTTTCCACCGGAGGCGCTGTGCCCGCCGAGTTGTATTGGCGGGGACCCGCCGGATGGTTGGCGGGCGGGCGCCTGCCTGCCGGCAGACAGGGACTTTACTGCGATTCAGATAAGAAAATGTTAAATCAAACCACAGATGAACACAGGTAAACACAGTAAAATCGTAAATCTTTCATAGTCTGCGTCTGTGTTCATCTGTGTTTACCTGTGGTTGATGTCAAAAAAGGAAATTCCTTACTGCGGTTCAGACAGTGCAGAATTTGCTTAAAAAATCCCCCTTCATCCCCCTTTTTGAAAGGGGGAAAGAGGGGGATTTGGAGCTACTGTCTGAATCATAGATTCAGTT
>Ga0180009_10005735_pt1 | contig 13219 bp, 12 predicted proteins | sample OS_PC_MetaG_FD_123537 | JGI IMG/M metagenome (GOLD analysis project Ga0180009, IMG submission 123537) | Groundwater microbial communities from the Aspo Hard Rock Laboratory (HRL) deep subsurface site, Sweden - OS_PC_MetaG | ecosystem: Environmental > Aquatic > Deep subsurface > Groundwater... | reverse complement strand
TCCGCCTAAGGCGGACGCAGGCTGCCCGCCAAACAGCCGGCGGGTCCGCCGAAGTTGTGTGGCGGAAAGCCTGCGGCTACAAAGGCGATTTTTGAGCAAAATCGACTTTTTACGGGAGAATCATTATTGATTATAAGTTTGGCTGCTGCCTTGGGGGTGGGGATGGCTGTATCGTTAGGGCGGGGATAAATAAATTAAAATAGTTAACCAAAAGGCCAGCCGGGGGGGCGGGGTTTTGCTGGCGCACGCCCTTCTGGCTTTCGGCCAAGCCGTTGGAGCTTTACCGCTTATCATTAAAGCGGCGGCGAAGAATGTTTGAGCCACGCACTGTGTGCGTGGTGAGTTCTTCGCCGGCGGAAACGGCTTGGCCGCTTCCCCATAAAGCCGGTCCCGGCGTGCGAGCGGCAAAATCCTGCCGCCACGGCCAATTGCATGATTAGCGTTAGTCAACCTAAGGCGGTAAACCCCGTGGATCTTAGAGTACTTGCCCTTTCCGCCTATCAACCGCGGCAGCCGCACCCGTTGCCGCAGCTATGGCCGCCGGGATTCATCGGGCAGGCGTCCGGCCCGGGGGCGGAGTTTTTCTTAATGCCGACTATTTCGTCGGAAATTTTCACCACTTTGCCGAGCTTCTTATCGTAGATATAACGCCCGGTGGCTTTTTCCTTGTTTTTTTTCCGGTAATTTGTTTGAGACATTTTGATTTTCCTGATAAGTATTAGTGAGGGGATAGCGTATAGGGGCTAGGGTATAGGGATTGAATTTTACGGGTGATTTCTTTTTTCTATACGCTATCCGCTAACCCCTATTCCCTGAAGTTCACGTGCGCCCACCAGGAATCGAACCTGGATCCTCAGCTTCGCAGGCTGGTACTCTATCCTTTGAGCTATGGGCGCATCTGTCGCACCACTAACGCTGTGCCAGACACTATTTTATAATTATCGGCGGGGTATAACAACAGATTTGAAACTCCCGCCAATCCCCTGCGGGACATTCCCCCCGCCGCTTATTTTTTGGTATTATAGCCGGAGGAGTTCCCGCGTCGCCTTGAGGCGGACGAGGGAAAAAATCCCTATCTTTTTGCTCAACGGAGGCGCGCGATGAACGGATGGACAGGCAATATCCTCAGGGTCAACCTGACGGCTAAAACCTATAAAAAAGAGACCTTCAGCGAAGAGTTCGCCAGGACCTGGGTCGGCGGACGCGGCTTTGCCGTGAAGATCCTGTACGACGAACTTAAGCCCGGCATCGATCCTCTCGGCCCGGAGAACAAACTGGTCGTCGCGCTGGGGCCGATAGCCGGCATCCCCGCCCCCAACACCGGGAAGGCGGTGGTCGCCGCCAAGTCGCCGCTGACGGGCTTTTATGGCGACGGTAACCTGGGCACACGTGTCTCCGAACAACTCCGGAAAGCCGGTTATGACGCGATGATAATCGAAGGGAAAGCCGAGGGGCCGACAATGCTTTATATCGAGGACGACAAGGTCGAGTTCCTTCCCGCCGGCGAGGTCTGGGGAAAAGGCACGTACGCGACCAACGACTGGATCTACGCCAGGTATGGAAAGGGCGTAGGCGTGCTGAACATCGGCCAGGGCGGCGAGAATATGGTCCGCTACGCCGTAGTCCGCAGCCTGGAGGGCCGGGCGGGCGGCAGGCCGGGCATAGGCGCGGTCATGGGGTCCAAACTTCTGAAGGCCATCGTGGTCAAAGGCACGCGGCCTATCCCGCAGGCCGATCCCCAGGCCATGAAGGCGCTGGGTTTCGGGGACCTGAAGACGGTCGGCCAGACCGACAAGAAGACGGGCTGGTCCATCCAGGGCACGACCGCCGTGCTGGCCTGGTGCAACGAAGTGGCGGGCCTTCCCGTCCGTAACTTCCGCAAGACCCACCATGCCGACGCCTGGAAAATAGACGGCGAACGGCTCAACGCGGCCAGGGTCGCCACGTACGGCTGTCCGAACTGCACCATGAAGTGCGGGATCACGATTCACGACAGGGAAGGCCGCGAGTCCGAGCTGGATTACGAGAATGTAGGCCTGCTGGGTTCCAACCTGGAGATCTTCGATCTTGACCAGGTCGGTTCCCTGAACTATCTCTGCGACGAATACGGCATAGATACGATGTCGGCCGGCTGTACCCTCAGCTTCTATGCCGACGCCATCGACCACGGCATCGTGGCCGGCGATTTTAAGTTCGGCGACGCGGAGAGGGCGAAAGAGCTGCTGGGTCTCGCCGCGCGCCGCGAAGGGAAACTGGGCAACCTGCTCGCCGACGGCTCCCTGCGCATGGCCAGGGAATTCGGGCATAACTCCGAGGCCTACGCCATGCAGGTCAAGGGCCTCGACGTGGCCGCCTACAACTGCAAGTTCATCCCCGGCCAGGCACTGGCTTTCGGCGTCGCCGCCATCGGGGCGCACCACCGCGAGGCCTGGATCATCACCTTTGAGCTAAAGAACACCACCCGGGATTCCTACGGCCCGGAGAAGGCGGCCAAGGTCATAGAGCTCCAGCGCATCCGGGGCGGCATGTTCGAGTTCATCGTCGCGTGCCGGTTCCCCTGGATAGAACTGGGCTGGCCGCTGGACAACTATCCCAAGTATTTCAATACCGTCACCGGCCTGAACTGGACGCTGGACGACATGTGGAAGGTGGCCGACCGGATCTACGCGCTGATAAAGCTTCATTATATCAGGGAGTTCCCGCAAGCCTCGCGCAAAGGCGACTATCCACCGGCCGTCTGGTTCGATCCGTCCAATGCCGACACCGAGGGGCCCATCGCCGGCAAGTGCCTGGATATGGACAAATACGACCAGCTCCTCCAGCATTATTACGACCAGCGCGGCTACGACGAACGGGGCATTCCGACCAGGGTCCTGCTGAATAAGCTCGGCCTTTCAACGGAAGCCGCCGCGGCCGGGAAATACGCGAAGCTAAACCAGGAATTTAGGTAACTACTCAGGTTCTCCGTATTTTTCACGTATTTTTTGTAGTGGCAAAGCTTGCTTTGCCTTTTTGGGCAGAGTAAACTCTGCCACTACGACGACAGACCTGGGTAGTTACGAATTTAGGCTGAAGACGGAGTAGGCTGTTAGGAAGAAAAAGGGGGGGAGACTGGAAGCGGATTGGGATAAAAAGTTGTGCCTAACAACCTTCAGCCTGGTCTTCCTTCAGCCTGATAGTTTCGATAAAGATGTTATGAGGATAACCGTTAAATTGATAGGCCCGCTTATCTACGAGGCGGGCTTCAGCGAAAAGGTGATAACGCTCCCCGGTTCCGCGACCGCCGGAGCTCTTGTCGCCCGTGTTAAAATAGATAAAAAGCGGCCCACGATCATCACGCGCAACGGCAAAGCGGTGGAGTTGAACGATACGCTTGAGGACGGAGACCGGGTGGTGATTTCGCACATCTACTCCGGCGGCTGACCGGATATAACAAAGCCACGGATCCCTTCCAGGGCTATTTAATTACAACCCGCAAAAGTCGGCCAGATATTTCAAGGCTGTAAATGTGATGATGCCGGCGAGCAGCCATTTAATAGCGCCGGCCGGCACATGTTTCTGGCAGCGGGCGCCAAGATATATTCCGCCCATGCCCCCGAGCCCGAACAAGATCCCCAGAAACCAATCCGGCCCGACGGAGATACCGGGATAGAACGGCGCTATGGCCAGATAGGAAGCAACGCCTGCTACCGAGGTGATAAAAGTGCCCATCAGCGCCGCCCCGGCTATGCTGTAAACCGGCAGCCCGAAGAACGTTACAAGGAAAGGGGCGATTATCGCTCCGCCGCCGATCCCGTAAATCCCGCCGATTATGCCTACGATAAGGCTTAATGTGAAAACTCCCGGGAATGAAATATCGAACTGCTTTCCATAAAACTTATATCCAAGCCGTCGTAAATTAAAATGAGTGACCTCGACAGCCGGAATTGCTTTATCGCCCGGCTTTTCTGAACTGGCGGCCTTTATTATATCCTGAAAGGGGTTTTCGCCGGATGCCCTGTTCGTGCCGTCGGAATTTTTAGATAAAAGGCTTTGTATCAACCTGACACCCGTATACAATAACACGCAGGCGGCGAACAGTTTAAAATTCTTCGGATCTGGGAGGTATGCGACCCGCACGAAAGCGCCGATAAACACCCCGGGCAGAGCGCCGGCCGCTATAACCCAAGTAAGCGGCCACACCATTCTTCCTTCTTTATGGTAACGATAGGCCCCGCCGGGAATAGCGATAATGTTGAACAGCTGATTGGTGGCGCTTACCGAGGGGGCCGTATAGCCTAAAATTGAAACCTGGAACGGAAGCAGCAAAAAAGCGCCGGATACGCCGCCCATAGAAGTAAAGAACGAGATGCCAAAAGCGACGAGTGGCGGGATCCACGGAGAAATTTCAATGCCTGCTGTCTGGAAAAACATTGCTTTATCCCTACGGCGAGATCACAATTGCCGGGTTAAAATTTAAATAAATCCTTCCTAATCTTTGCCGAATCCGCGGCCCATATAAGGATATAATACAATTCTTTTAGTATCAACTTTGCGGCCTTTGCGGTTAATTTGAAAAAAGTCCGCCCGCCCGCCAACCAGCCGGCCCTCCCCCGCCAAACAGTCCGGCGGGTCCGCCGAGCAGTGTGGCGGAAAACGGCCGGCGGGCAAGCGGGTCCCCGCCAATATTGCCCGGCGGGCGCAGCGCCTCCGGCGGAAAGGGCGTTAATTTAATAAATGGCAATGGCGGGGATGACGGGGGAGTTTTTTATTTTACTTGCTGTTATGACGTGCATTTGCTAGAAAGTAAGAAGCGCTTATAAAGGAAAGAAAAACATGATCGATTTAAAACCGGATTATCTTAAAAAGGTGAAGAACATCCTGGCCGGGCATGTGCCGGAATTCGATGTGCTTGTTTATGGTTCCAGGGCGGAGGGTACGGCAAAGAAACATTCATACCTTGACCTTGCGGTGATTACCGAGCGCCCTCTTGTCGCGCAGCGGCTTGAAAATCTTTCGGCGGCGTTTGCCGCCGCTGGCTTCCCCTTCAGGGTTGAGACGATCGACTGGGCGGCCACCGGCGGGGATTTCCGCAAAGTGATACAAAAAACAGGCGTCCTCATCCAGCGTTCCACGAAAAAATAAGGCTGACCGCCGGTTTTCCAACCCCGCCGTTAAAAACACGTCCACAAAAGCGAGCGGGTTGTTGTTTTATCATACGATCGTGTTCCAGACAATTAAGGAGACCTTTATGAAAATAACTGTTTTGGGAGCGGGACTGGTGGGAAGCGCCATGGCCAAAGACCTGGCGAAAGAGCGCGGCTGGGAGATAACTGTTTCCGATCTTTCGAAAGAAGCGCTGGCGAAGTTAAAAGGCGAGCCCGGGATAAGCGTAATCCAGTCGGACCTGGCCAAATCCGCGAATGTACAGAAGCTGATAAAGGACGCCGATATCGTCGTCGGGGCTATGCCCGGGTTCATGGGGCTTGAAACGCTTAAGACCATAATCGAAGCTTCCAAGAATGTCGTGGACATCTCGTTCTTCCCGGAAGACCCCTTCCTGCTGGACTCGCCGGCAAAGAAACATAATGTCACCGCTATCGTGGACTGCGGCGTGGCCCCCGGCTGCAGCAACATGCTTACCGGCTACGCGGCGGCGAAGCTGGACAAGGCGGAAACCTGCCTTTGCTATGTGGGCGGCCTCCCCAGGGTCAGGGAATGGCCGTACGAATATAAAATAGTTTTCTCGGCCGTGGACGTGATAGAGGAATACACGCGGCCGGCCCGGTATATCGAGAACGGGAAGGCCGTGGTGCGGCCCGCCCTGTCGGACCCGGAACTGCTGGATTTCCCGGAGGTCGGGACGCTTGAGGCCTTTAATACCGACGGCCTGCGCACGCTGGCGAAGACCCTTGACGCGCCGAACATGAAGGAAAAGACCATGCGCTATCCCGGGCACATAGACAAGATGCGCGTTCTGCGGGAAACCGGCTTCTTCCGCAAAGAGCCCATCAAGGTCGGCGACGTGAGCGTGAGCCCGATGGCCGTCACCGCCAAACTCATGTTCCCGCTGTGGAAGCTGAAGGAGGGGGAAGAGGACTTCACCGTGATGCGCGTGATAGTGGCGGGCAAAAGAGCGGGCAAGAACGTGAAGTACGTCTACGACCTGTATGACAAGTACGACCCGCTGACCAAAACGACTTCCATGGCCCGCACGACCGGTTACGCAGGCACCGCCGCGGTAAGGATGCTGGCCAAAAAAGTTTTCAGCCGCAAGGGCGTCTGCCCCCCCGAATATATCGGCCAGGAAGAGAAGGCCTGCAAATTCATGCTGAAGACGATGGAAGAGCGGAATATAATTTATAAGGAAACAATAACGGAACGGAAGTCTGAACGCTGCGAGTGCAAAGTCTAACCAGAAAAATTCAATTGAATTTTTCTGGAAGGATAAAGGATTAAGGCTAAAGGGTGGAAAAAATCTCTTTGTTTTTTAGTGTCTTTTCCTTAATCCTTCAGCCTTTATCCTTTAGCCTTTTTGCCTTACCTCCCCACCAGCCTGCGCCACCAGGACTTTTCTTCTTTTGTCTCCGGCAGCTGCTCGAACACCGGCGTTTCAAGCTGTCCCCTGTAAACGGGCATGGCGACGCGGAAAACAGCGCCGGCCCCGTAATCGCTTTCCACCGTCAGCTTGCCGCCCTGCATGATCACCATGGCCTTGGTGATGGCCAGTCCCAGCCCCGTCCCCCCGACCTTCTCGCCGGAAGCCACCTGCACGAACTGCTCGAAGATCCTGGCCTGGTCTTCTTTCTTTATCCCGCAACCGGTGTCTTTAACGGAAAAGAACACAAAATTCGCCGCCGCGTCGCGGCCCGCCTCCACGCCTATCTCTATTGAGCCGCCGGCCGGGGTGAATTTGATGGAGTTGGAAACCAGGTTTATGAGCACCTGAACTATCCGCCGCTTGTCCGCGAATATGCCGGGCGCGCCGGGTTCGGTTTCGACCTTAAGATTTAAGTTTTTGGTGCCGGCCCAGGCCCGCATGGCGTCGGCCGCTTCCCGGACCGTCTCTTCCGAAGACACTGCTTCCTGATGGAACACAAGGTTGCCGGATTGCAGTTTTGAAAAATCAAGGATATCCGTCACGATGGAATTTAAACGTTCGGAATTCCGTATGGCCGTGTTAAGTATGTTCTTTGACGTGCCATCGACGCTGGTCTCTTTGGACAGCATTTCCAGCGCGGCTTTTATGGAGGTGAGCGGGCTCCTCAACTCGTGGGTCATGTTGGCGACGAAGTCCCGCTGCATCTGCTCCACTTCCCGCAATTTAGCCTTGTGCGTCGGTATCGAGACCGTACCCACTATTTTGCCTTCCTCGTTATGGATGATGGCTGTGGATTTTTTTATCGCCTCCGCCATTTCCGGCGCGCCCTGCCTGACCAGCTCCTTGCCGAGATCCTTCTGGTTCTCGCTCTTTATCTCTTTGGCCAGGGACAGCGCCTGATCCTCTATATGGGTGACGTCGAAAATCTTGCGGCCGGAAAGTTCGCTTAAAGTTTTGCCCGAGATGGCCTCGGCCTGCGGGTTCATCATCAGAATCTTGCCGTCCTTATCCACCACGACGACGCCGTCGGCGATGTCCGAGATGACCGCTTCGGTGCGGACCATGTCGTTCTCCACCTGCTTCTTTTCCCGGCGCACTTCGTGAAGGGCCTTTGAGATCTGGGCTTCCAGCTCGGCCTGGAACTTCTTTATTACGATATCCGTTATGCGCTTTTGCTCTTCGGCGTCCGGGCTTACCCTGGAAACGAGCGTTCCAATGGCGGTCTCAAAATTCTGGGGAGCTATCTTCTCGTCCATCTTTTCAGCGGGCCCCCCGCCGCCTTTCCCGGCCTCTCCGGCGTCTCCGCCGGGGCCGGAACCTTGCTGGGCGGGGTTTATGGCCGCCTGGTCGGGCGCTTTGTCCACCTTGGCGTAAACGGCCTGGCTGAGCGCTATTTTCTCAACATTGTTCTGTTTTAAATATTCCCGCGCGTCGCCTTTAAAGGCCTGTATCTGGCAGAAGAGCATAAGCTCGTCCCGCGAGACGCCGTTCAAAAAGGCGATGGTCTGCACCTGGAACCTGGAAAAGATATTTTTGAGGGAATTGGGCAGCCTGTCCGCCGTCAGGAGCGGCAGGCCGTTAACTATCAGCTTGTCCTGGTCCAGCGTCAGCGCGAATTCATTGCCGGGCGAGGACGCGATTATGCGGCCGAGCAGTTCGTGGCCTTCGTCCAGCGCGGCCTTCACCTGGGGGTGGTCCGGCTTGTAAAGGTTTATCTGCACCAGCGCCCTGGTGAAGGCTTTAAGGAAATTCAGCCACAGGAGTTTCAGTTCTTTATCATCCGTCATACTGTATTAAAAGTTCAGGTTGAGGTAGAGGTGAAGGTAGAGTAAGAAAATACGGTTACTTTACCTATACCTATCACCTGTGCCTATGCCTTTACCTTTACCTGCTGTCATAACTTATGTATGTTGGCGCCTTTGAGGCCTTTTGTGGCGTTCCTGGCGTCAAAGACCAGTTTTGAGTTCTTTACCAGCGCGGCGTAGTCTATTGCGGAGTGGGGCGTGATGATGGCCACGCAGTCGTAGCGCTTCAGGTTCTTAAGCGCGTTCTTCGCGCTTTTATATGTTTTCCCGTCTATCTCTATGGAGGGCGCGTACGGGTCGTAAAAATCCACGCGCGCTTCGGTCTTTTTTAGCAGCACGAAGACGTCCTTGGCCGGGGATTCCCTGTGGTCGGAGATGTCCGGTTTGTAGGTCATGCCTATCATCAGTATCTTCGCCGATTTCATCGCTTTGCCGCTCCGGTTCAGAAGCTTGGAGATCCTGGCGACCGTGTGCTCCGGCATCGCGGAATTTATCGCGCCGGCCAGCTCTATGAAGCGCGGCTCGAAATTGAGGGCCTTCATCTTCCAGCCCAGGTAATGCGGGTCCAGCGGGATGCAGTGCCCGCCTATGCCGGGGCCCGGGTAGAAAGGCATATAGCCGAAGGGCTTGGACGCGGCGGCGTCTATCACTTCCCAGACGTCCAGGCCCAGCCTGTGGCACATCAGCGCCAGTTCGTTTATCATGGCTATGTTCACCGCCCGGAAAGTGTTTTCAAGCAGTTTTACCAGTTCAGCGGATTCGGTGTTGGAGACTTTTATCACCCTGTCCACCACCTGCGCGTACAGCAGGGCCGCCAGCTCGGTGCAGGCCGGGGTCAGCCCGCCCACCACCTTGGGGGTGTTCTTCACGCCGTATTTCTTGTTGCCCGGGTCCACCCGCTCGGGCGAGAAGGCCAGGTGAAAATCTTTTCCGGCCTTAAGGCCTTTCTGCTCCAGCATCGGCTTCACCAGCTCTTTCGTCGTGCCGGGATAGGTGGTGCTTTCAAGTATGATGAGCTGGCCTTTCCTCAGGGTCTTCAGCACTTCCCGCGTGGCGCTGACGATGTAGGAAACGTCCGGGTCCTTGCTTTTCCTGAGCGGCGTGGGCACGCAGATGATGACCGCGTCCTGGCCCTTAAGCTTTGAAAAATCCAGCGTGGCCTTAAGCAGGCCCGTTCCCGCCAGGGCGGCCATGTCCGCGCCCGGGATGTCCGGGATATAGGATTCGCCCGCGGCGATGTCCTTAACCTTGTCAGGGTCCACTTCAAAGCCGGTGGTCTCGAACCCGCCCCTGGCGAATTCCACCGCCAGCGGCAGGCCGACATAGCCGAGCCCGACTATGCCGACTTTAAATTTTCTTTCCTTGATGGCCTTTTTGATCTTGTCCATAATGTATGTTAATTTTAGGTTAATTTTAACCGCTTTACAATACGGGTCGCCCGGCCGTTTTTCGGTTGAGCCTGACCGCCGCCGCTATTCCCGTCAGCACCAGGTCGGAGACTATATGGTCGAATATCCCCGCGTCCTCGAATATCCTGGAAAAGCCGCCCGTGCCTATGACCAGCGTTTCCCCGTCCTTGAAACAGCCGGTTTTTATTTCCGCGACAATTCCCTTTATCGCGAAAAAATGGCCGTAATAGAGGCCGGACTGAATGCTCTCGACGGTGGTTTCCCCCACCACCACCTTCGGATGCACGATCTCCACCCGGGGGAGTTTCGCCGTTTCCCTGGCCAGCGCTTCCATGGAGATGTTCAGGCCGGGCAGAATGATGCCGCCCAGGTATTCCCTGGCGCGCGAGACGGCGCAGAACGTGGTGGCGGTTCCCAGGTCCGCCAGCACCAGGTTCTTGTCCGGAAACATGCCGGAGGCGGCTATCGCATTGGCTATCCTGTCCGCCCCGACTTCCGCCGGGTTCTTGTATTTGATATTCAGCCCGGTCTTTATGCCGGTCTGTATCAGGAACGGCTCAAGGCCGAAGTATTTTACCGCGCTCTGGTAAAGCGGGTAGATCAGGTCCGGCACCACGGAGCAGATGGCCAGCTCCCGTATTTCCTTCGGCTCTATGCCGTTCTCGCGCAGGACGCTTTTGAAGAATATCCCGAATTCGTCGGAAGTGGTATGGCCTTTTGAGGTTTTGCGGAACTTGAAGAGCAGTTTATCCTCTTTGAACACCCCGCCGAACACCTGGCTGTTGCCTACGTCAAGAGCTAATAGCATACGCTGTCTCCTTGCGGACTGAAGGGTTTAAGGGTTTAAGGGTCTTAGGGTTTTAGGGTGGGGAATTTGTGTTTTTTCCTTAACCCCTCAAACCCTTAACCCCTTAGACCCTTAGTGATTATGCGGTCAAGTTTTTCCGCCAGGGCGAGCGCGCCGCGGCAGTCGTAAAACCTCAGGCCGTCCTTGTAGATATGGAAGATATGGGCGTTCTCCGCTTCGCGTTCGCGGAGGTCGTTGTGCACCACGAAGTCGGCCGAGCCCAGGGCCCTTACGCATGCGAGCGCCTTTGCCTTTGAGGCCGAAGCCGTAAGCTTGAAGCCTATGACCAGCGGCTTGTACGGTTTCCTGTTCCGGAGCGCGTAATCCTTTATCCTGTCCAGTATCTTAAAATTCCTTTTCAGGACTATGGTCATCCGGCCGGCGTCGGAATTAATTTTGACCGCGCGGCCCGGCCGGGCTTTTTGTGCGCCCAGCTTTACTGAAACCGGAGAATAATCGCTTACCGCCGCAAGGTGGATGACGGCGTCAAAGGTCCGGCCTTTGAGCAGCGCGCGCATTTTAGAGTCCAGGTCTTTAAAGCCCGAGAACTCTATCGTTTTCACGCGCTTCGTTTGCGGCCGCAAGGCGCCTTCCGAGCGGAGGCAGACCACTTCATGTTTCCTGCGGCTTAAATATCCGGCTATGGCGCTGCCTGTTGCGCCGGTGCTCAAATTGGCAATAAAACGCACGGCGTCTATATATTCTCTTGTCCCGCCGAAAGTCACGAGTATTCGCATAAAAACAGGGTATAGGGTGAAAGAAAGGGTGTGGGGTATAGGGTGTAGGGTTCGGAATAAGGAGTTCCTTATTTCTCTACCCTATACCCTAAACCCTATACCCTACCCCCTGGCCTTTATTATTTCCTTATAGATCGCTTCCGGCTCAAGCAGCCTGCCGGCGCCTTTGTCTCCGCAGGCCTGGCAGCCGACACCCGTCCCGAGCACTTTTACGCCCCAGCCTTCCAGCGTTTTTATCGCTTTTACGGTGGCCGGGTGCGCGTACATGTTCTTGTTCATCGCCGGGGCTATCAGGTAAGGCTTGGCCGTCTGAGGCACACCGTGCTTTGATACCTGCCTGCCGGCAGGCATGGCGGCGCCTGCGCAAGCGTTGGCAAAGTCGAAGGCCAGGAAAGCGGTGGAGATATAATCGTCGCCTATGCCGGCGGCCAGTTTGTTTATGATATTGGCCGTGGCCGGGCAGATTATCGCCAGGTCCAGCCATTTAACTATCTCCACGTGTTCAAGCGCGAACTTTTCTTCGAACGTGTCCACGTATACCGGGTTGTGCGTCAGGCCTTCCAGCGTGGATTTGCCTATGAACTTAAGCGCGTTCGTCGAGCAGATGGTCTTTACCGAGAAGCCTTCCTGCACCAGTCTTGAAATGACATTGCAGGCTTTGTAGCAGGCAATGGAGCCGGTCAGCTGGAACAATATTTTATTTTTCTTCATAAATTATCTCCTTGTTACTACTCAGCCACAAAGTCACAAAGACACGAAGGAAATCAGACAACAAACCGTTTGATCCATAAACTTTCTTTGTGCCTTGGTGTCTTAGTGGCTGAGTAGTTACATCTCCTTAAAGATAGTAGGTGGTAGATAGTATGTAGTAGGTGGGTTTTTAAGGAATACCGCCTTCCCTGCCTGCTTTCTTCTCCACTCTCTCCCTACCTACCACCTACCACCTACTACCTACTACTCTAACATTATCTATCAATCTCACCTTTCCGAGTTTTACCGCGCCGAACCTCCGGCCCCAGCGTTCTTCCACGTATTCCGGGCGGAACCCGGCCGCGGAGAGTTCTTTTTTTATCCGTCCCGGCGGCAGACGGCGTTCAAGCAGCGCGTGGAACAGCGGCGCGCGCTTTCTTTCTTCGGGCTTAAGGAGCCGGTTCCTGGAGCTCATCGCCAGGCCGTCGGCTTCCCGCAAGATGGGACAGGGGATTATTTCCGTGTCCATAAAAAAAGCTTCGGCCATGCCTTTGATAAGGATATATTGCTGATAATCCTTCTCGCCGAAATAAGCCCTGTCGGCGCCGATGATGTTCAGCAGCTTCATGACCACGGTCAGGACGCCGTCGAAATGCCCCGGTCTATAGACCCCGCAGAGTTCCTTGCTTCTGTCCTGCCCGGCCACCCGGTACGCGTAGCCGTCCGCGTACATTCGCCCCGGGTCCGGCAGGAAAAGAAGGTCCGTTTTTTCCGCTCTCAGCATTTTTATGTCGTCCTTAAGCGGCCGGGGATAACGTTTAAGGTCGCCCTTGTCGTTGAATTGGGCCGGGTTCACGAAAATACTGACGACGGTGGCGGCGTTCTCCTTTATTGAACGCCGGACCAGCGACAGGTGGCCTTCGTGAAGCGCGCCCATGGTGGGGACAAAACCGATGCTCCCACGTTTCAGCAGACCGCCCGCTTTGAGTTTTTTCCATTTTTCCGCGGTTTTTATTATCTTCATAAAATATAACTACTTCTACAGCCGCACTTTACGAGGTAATATTCGGTGAACCCATGTCTCTTTCACGTATCTGCGTAGTTGCAGAGCTTGCTCTGCGTAAAAGGCAAAGCAAGCTTTGCCACTACAG
>Ga0180009_10005734_pt1 | contig 13222 bp, 7 predicted proteins | sample OS_PC_MetaG_FD_123537 | JGI IMG/M metagenome (GOLD analysis project Ga0180009, IMG submission 123537) | Groundwater microbial communities from the Aspo Hard Rock Laboratory (HRL) deep subsurface site, Sweden - OS_PC_MetaG | ecosystem: Environmental > Aquatic > Deep subsurface > Groundwater... | reverse complement strand
GGAATACGACCTCGGCCCCCCCCTCGGCGGAGTCCAGAACAACTACCCGTTCTACCGCCGGGATTTCGAGCGGGGCCACATCACCCTGACCATGCGCAACGGGGCCTACCCCTATCCCTTCGACTTCGAGGTCTGGCAGGACGGCGTCATGATCCACCGATCGCCGTATCCCGCGGCGAAATAGCAGGACATCCGGGAGCAGGGGAAAACCGGCCGGGTCACCGGCCGGTTTCTTTTCAGATGAAGGATGTGAGCCAGTCCGAGCCGTAGATCTCCCGGGGGAAGATCCTGGGCACAAGTCCGTAGAGGAACTGGCGCAGCTTCAGGGCCAGGTGGCTGGCGTCGTGGGCCCCGCAGACCGTGCGCAGGTAGCTCTCCAGGGTGAAGATCTGGATCTCGACCGGATAACGGTAGGGCCGGCCGCCGTCCTCGCAGAGGATGTCCACGTCCCCCTTGAAGACCTTGAAGGACTTGCTGCTGAAGGTGTTCAGCTCGGCGCCTGCCGGCGCCTCGTTCAGGGTGTCGGTGACGTTGCGCCAGCCCAGGGGCGTGCCGATGCACGAATCCAGCAGGCCAAGCAGGTCGTTCAGGGCCTCGTTGTCGTTGACGATGAACATGGCCCCGATGATGTCGCCGATCTCGTCGGGGTTGTTGATGCCCTTGCGGATCATCTTGGAGAGGATGGACCCGCTGGTCTCCTGGCGCATGTCACCCCAGCGGACGCTCTCGACCACCCGTCGCGCACCGTCCACGACCTCGAAGCTGATGGGCGTGACCGCGCGCTTGAACCGGCAGTTGTAGTAGAGGACGTCCAGGGCGAGGGTCCGGCCGCCGACGGGCTTCTCGATGAAGGTGGATCGGAAGTCCCAGCGCTGGTCGCCGGGCTCCGGCCGCGTGGAGTACCGGATGCGGTCTCCGTCGGGATCGAGGTGGAAGCCTATGGTGATGTCGTGGATCTGCTTCGTGAACTTCCAGAGCCCCTCGTTCAGCAGGTTCTCGAAGTTGGTCCTGTGGTTGGGGCCTTCCTGGATGAGGCGGGTGTGGTCGATCTGCAGCAGCATCTGGGCCAGATACAGCTTGCGCCGGGCCTCGTAACGCAGGCGTTCGGATTCCCCGTAAAAGGACAGGCCCATGAGATCCCGGACGTCCTTGCAGGAGGTCACCACGGGCAAGGGCAGCACGGCGTCCCGGCAATCGTGGGGCAAAAGCTCGATGGTCGAGGCGAGGTAGATGTCCGCCTCCACCAGGTATTCCGCCGCCATGGCCTGGAGCTCCCTGGTCCCGATGCCTTCGGCCTGGGCCGAACCCAGGGGATAGAACAGCCGGGCCAGCTCCCGACGATAGATCTCGTCGTCCTTGAGGACCCGCCGGTACGCCAGGCGGGTCAGGGTCTGCAGGCGGGAGGGCCGCCGGGTGAAACCGGGGTCCAGAAGCGGGTGGGCGGTGTAGTCCACCGCCCACATGTCCTGCTCGCTCTGGTGATTGATCTTGGTGACGTCGATCCAGCTCTGGTACATGCCTCTCGCTTCGCTTCCGCCACCGGGTTGATCAGATCATGTCCAGGACCCGCGTCAGATCCGCTTCCAGATCGGCGTAGGTTTCGCAGCCGACGGCGATCCGGACCAGGTCGTCGCTGATGCCGGCCTCCAGCCTTTCGGCCAGGGGGATGCCGGCGTGGGTCATGCTGGCCGGGTGCTCGATCAGGGACTCGATGCCGCCCAGGCTCACCGCCAGGGCCGGGATCTCGACGTTGTTGATCACGGTCTTGCCGGCCTCGATCCCGCCCTTGACGCCGAAGCTGAAGACGGCGCCGGGCCCCCGCATCTGCTTGCGTCCCAGTTCGTACTGGGGATGGCTCTCCAGGCCGGGATACCTGACCCACGACACCTTGGGATGCTTCTCCAAGTAGGCCGCCAGCTTGAGGGCGTTCTCCTGGGCCCGGTCCATCCGCAACCCCAGGCTCTTGACACCGCGCAGGACCAGCCAGGCCTGATGGGGGTCCATGGTGCCGCCCATATTATAGTGGACCTTGCGCAGGCGCGCGAGAACTTCGGGGTCCTTCGCGACGACCATGCCCGCCACCACGTCGGTGTGGCCGTTGATGAACTTGGTCATGCTGTGAAGGACGATGTCGGCCCCGAGTTCCAGGGGATTCTGCAGATACGGCGAAGCGAAGGTGTTGTCGGCAACCAGGAGAGCCCCGCCCTGATGGGCGATCTCGGCGCAGGCCCGGATGTCCGTCAGGGCCAGGGTGGGGTTGGCGGGGGTCTCGATGTAGACCAGCTTGGTGTTGTCCCGCATCGCCTTGGCGACGTTCTCGGCGTTGCTGGCGTCGACGAAGGAGTACTCCACGCCGAACCGGGGGTATTCCGACTCGATGATCATCCGGCTGGGACCGTACAGGCTCTCGTGGCCGACGATGTGGGTTCCCTGGCCGAGGAAGGTCAGGTAGACCATGTTGACCGCAGCCATGCCGGAGGCAGCGCCGAGACCCCCGCAGCCGCCCTCGAGGGTGGCGATGTTGTTCTCCAGGGCCTCGATGGTGGGGTTGCCCAGGCGCGTGTACTTGTAGCCAGGGGCGCCCCCGAAACAGGCCGCGCCGTGGTCGGCGTTCTTGAAGGCGAAGGTGCTGCTCTGGTAGATGGGAGTGGAGACGGCTCCGGTGGCGGGATCGACGTGCTGGCCCGCGTGGATGATGCGGGTCATGAGGCCTCGTTCGGAAATATTCTTCATGGCTGGTTCCCTTGTTTCGCCGGGCGGGCCCGGCAAACCGTGTTCAAGGTTTCAGTCCCAATATGAGTTTTTTCCATGGTTAATCCAATCCCAAATTGAGTCCCATCGGGGACTAAAGTCCGGGGCAATTCCTACCGAAAGAAGTTGACCTTGGCCTTGCAGGTTGGAAGGTGGTATATTCTTGTTTCCAAGAGGGTTTCCCCACTGGGACACTGTGCTCTCCACCCCGAGGTTCTCCCAAACGTAATCAAGGACATTCAGGATGTTCTTCAACTCCTTCGTTTTCTTCATGTTCCTGGGACTGGTCCTGCCGGTATATTTCCTGCTCCGGAATCAGCGCTCAAAAGCCCTCTGGTTGTTGGCTGCCAGCTATTTCTTCTACGGATACTGGGATTGGAGATTCTGCTCCCTCCTCCTTCTCTCCACCGTCGTTGACTTCATCATCGGAAAAAAAGTTTTCCAAAGCGAGGATCCGGTCACCAGGAAACGGTTGCTCTGGGTCAGCATGGCTGTGAATCTGGGGATTCTTGGTTTTTTCAAGTATTTCAACTTCTTCATCGGCAGCGTGGAGGCCGTTTCAGCAAGCTTGGGCCTTCAGGTGGATTCGCTCCATCTGAACATCATTCTCCCTGTCGGAATCTCCTTTTATACCTTCCAGACCATGTCCTACACCATCGATATCTACCGACGCAGGCTGGAACCGACGGATTCCCTCATCGATTTCGCTCTATTCGTCGCTTTCTTTCCCCAGCTGGTCGCCGGTCCGATCGAACGGGCAAGAAACCTCCTGCCCCAAATCGCCAAGCTGGGCAATCCGGGCCGGGCGCAGGTCGGTTCGGGTTTGGCACTCATGGCGAACGGGTTCTTCCGCAAGGTCTTGATCGGGGATACTGCCGGCAGGATCGTGGACCAGGTCTTCAGTGATCCGGAGCGATATTATTCCCCGGAACTGCTGGCGGCCCTGGTCTTGTTCTCCATCCAGATCTACGCCGACTTCTCGGGTTACAGCCACATTGCCCGGGGCCTGGCGAGGCTTCTCGGCGTGGACCTCATGAGGAACTTCGAACAGCCGTACCTTTCCGCCAACATCACGGAGTTCTGGCGCCGCTGGCACATCTCCCTCTCATCCTGGTTGAGGGACTACCTGTACATCACACTGGGCGGCAATCGTCTGGGAAACGGCAGGACCTACGTCAATCTGATGCTGACCATGTTGCTGGGTGGGCTTTGGCACGGAGCCAACTGGACCTTCGTGGTGTGGGGGGGGCTCCACGGGATCTATCTGGCTGTCCATAAACTCTACCTTGGAGATCGGAAGATCCCGGATCATTTCACCTATGCGGGTCCTGTGAGTCTGGTCAGGTATCTCGTGGCCATGGGCTTGACCAACCTCCTGGTGCTGCTGACCTGGCTCTTCTTCAGGGCCCGGGATTTCGGTCAGGCGGGTTATTTCCTGGATAGATTCATCCATTGGGAAGGGTCGGACCTCACCACGAGATGGACATCGATCACTGTTGCTTTCCTGGTCGTCATCCTGGCACTTGATATCATCGAATACAGAACGGGGCGCCACGATTACCTGGCCTCCACGGTCAACCGACCCCTGGCATGGGGCATCGGAATGGCCGTTGCCTGCGGGGTGTTCCTTTACATGGCGACGTCCACGCCACTTCCGTTCGTGTACTTCCAGTTCTGATCGAAGGTGTGACCATGCGCATTCTGAAGAACCTCTCAATTGCGGCGATGGGATTCATGGTCTTCCTCTTCGGCCTGGACCTCTTTCTGCAGGCCGCAGAAATCCAGACTCCCCTGGAAACCACCATCGACCCGGAAATCGGACCGGCCTTTATAAAAGGGAAAAATGTCACGCGCTTCAACGAAGGGTTCTTCATAGGCGAGGTCAATGATATGGGATATTTCGGGGAGGAACGTCCATACTCCCTCGAACCCGGCCAACGGCGGATCCTCCTGCTGGGTGATTCCTTCGTCATGGGGGCCACAGTTTTTGCCCGGGATCATTTCGCCAGCCTGCTGGAAACCAGGATGGCGAAGGAAGGCCCTTCGGAGGTCCAGGTCCTTAATTTCGGGCGGGCCGATTTCAACCTTTCCAACATGTACCAGTACTATGAAGATTTCGCTTCGCGCTGGGATCATGATCTCGTGCTCTACTTCGTCGGGTACTCGGATCTTGTTCCTTCCCGCCAAGTCGAACAAGACCTGTACCCCGCCTGTGTCGTGGAGAACGATTCGTTGTACATCGACTATTCGTTTCGGAACAGCGCCAGGTTCCATCAGTACCAGCTCCTTGCCCCCATCGTTTCCAATTCAGCACTGGTGAGAATGGGCTTCAATGCGAAGAAAATGGTCATGCGCGGCGAATTGACGGAGATGATGCTGGGGAAGTTCTCAGGTGCCATTCTGGAATCAAAATCCCACCCTGATACCGAGAAGTCCTGGCCGACGACGGAGCTTCCGCTCTTGACCCGGAAGATCCTGGAGAAATTGGCCGGGGATCCCAGGGTTGTCGTCGTTGTCAAGGGTGAGCTTCCCCCGGAGATGATCCAGGAGGTGAAGGCATTCGGATTTCCGGTCTGGGACCTCTACTCCGTCCTGGAGGAAATGAATCGCCAGGGGGTGGATCCATTCTATTGGGAGGTTACGGGGAAGAGGGGTCATTGGAACCATGCCGCCCATGTTAAAATCGCCGAATTTCTCGATCAGGGTCTTCAGAATCTGCACTTTCTCGATCCCTGATTCCCAGGTTTTTTCTCATGTTTCCCAACGGGACGCATGGTGCTGATGTCCGAATCGAGCCCGGCATGCCCGGTCTTGTCCCTCTGTAGATCAGCGCTTATTGTTCACGGGCCATAGTCATCAAGACGGAGTTCCTTCCAGCCGTGAATCTCGTGAGCGGAGGTCAATGATGTCCAGATTCTCTAGGATTCGTCTCTTTTCCCTTTCCAGCGTGGTCATTGTTGCCCTCATGCTGGCCAACGGCGCTCCGGGTGAGGAGTGGAACTTCCTGCCCGCACGCCAGATCGGCGCCGTCGACTTCATCGCCCTGCATCCCGAGTGGGACGGACGGGGGGTCGCCGTCGCCATCCTGGACACGGGAGTGGACGCCTTCGCCCCGGGAATGCAGACGACCTCCACGGGGGCGCCCAAGCTCATCGACGTGCGCGACTTCAGCACCGAGGGCGACTGGGAGACCGAGAACGCCGAGGTCGAGGACGGCGTCCTGCTGACCGCTGACGGTTTGCGCCTGCGCGGAGCCGGATCCCTGCCGGTTCCCCCGGCACTGGACGACCCTGCCGGCCGTCCGGTCTTCATCGGGGTCATCGCGGAGAAGGACTTCGTCAACAACAGCAGCGTCCACGACCTGAACGACGACGGCGACACCTCCGACCGGTTCGGATTCCTGGTCTACCAGGCCGACCGCGCGGCCGTCGAGGCCGCCCTGGGCGTGGGCAAGGGGTACGAGCTGCTGCAGGGGCTGAACGAGACGGCCGCCGGGACGGTGGCCGCCGAGCGCCGGTCCGCCCGGGTCTGGCTCGTCGTGGTGGATACCGACGCGGACGGCGACCTCGCCGGCGAGAAGCTGCTGCGGGACTACCACGTCAACCACGACGCCTTCGCCCTGACCAGCCCCGCCGCGCCGGATTCGCGCGAGCTGATGGCCTGGGAAGTCAACGTGCGCGGCGAGGAGGATCACCTGGGCGCGCCCCTGCCGCCAACGGTGGAGTTCCACTTCGACGATGGCAGCCACGGGTCGCACTGCGCGGGCATCGCCGCGGGCAACGACGTCGGCGGCCAGGCAGGCCTGGACGGGGCGGCGCCCGGGGCCTTCGTCCTGTCCCTGAAGCTGGGAGACAACCGCCTGGCCGGCGGCGCCACCCGCACCGGCAGCATGAAGAAGGCCTACGAGTACGCCGCCGATTTCGAGAAGCGGTGGGGCATCCCCGTGGTCGTGAACATGAGCTTCGGCATCGCCTCGGTCGAGGAGGGCGACGACGCCATGGGCGAGTGGCTTGACAAGCTGCTGGCCGAGCATCCCACCCTTTACGTCTGCACCAGCGCCGGCAACGAAGGGCCGGGCCTCTCCACGGTGGGCCTGCCCGCCACGGCGTACAGCGTCATCAGCTCGGGAGCCTACCTCTCCCGGGACACGGCCGCCGACCTCTACAACGCCCGCATGGCCAAGGACGCCCTCTTCGCCTTCAGCAGCCGCGGGGGCGAAACCAACAAGCCCGACATCGTCGCTCCCGGCTCGGCCATGAGCACGGTGCCGGGGTTCGTGGACGGCCCCGCCAGGTTCAACGGCACCAGCATGGCCTCGCCCCAGACCGCAGGCGGGGTCGCCTGCCTGGTGAGCGCGGCCTTGCAGGAGGGGCTGGACATCCACTGGGGCATGATCAAGCGCGCCCTGATCGCCGGCGGCCGGCCCGTGCCCGGCCTGAGCCTGAACGACCAGGGCGGGGGCCTGGTCAGCGTGCCCGCATCCTGGGAAGTCCTGAGGGATCTGGCCCGGAGCCGGTCCGCCCACGACGTCCTCTGGTACGAGATCGAGACGGCCTGCCCCTTCCAGTCCGACGGCAAGGCCGAGGCCGCCTACTGGCGCACCCCCGGCGGCGCGCCCCTGGCTCCGGAGGAGGTCACCTTCACGGTCAAGCCCGTCTTCCATCCCGACCTGGATCCGAACGCCCGCGACACCTTCTTCCGCAGCTTCAGCTTCCGCAGCGAGGCGGACTGGCTCCAACTGGTGTCGGGCGACCGGTACATCCGGGGGGACATGGGCATGACCGTGGTCTGCCGGTACGACGGCCGCAAGCTGCCCGCATCGGGCGCCGCCTCGGCCCGCATCGTCGGGAGCCTGGACGGGGGCGACCTGGACGGCCTCGCAGCGAGGGAATTCTACCTCTGGAACACGGTGGTCCGCGGCGACACCTTCGGCCCGGACAACGGGTATATGCGGACCTACCAGGGCAAGGATCTGGCCCAGAGCTCCGTCCACCGCTACTACGTGGACGTCCCGCCGGGAGCCGCCGCCATGCGGGTGCGCCTGGAGACGAGCTCCGACGTGGGGTCCTCGCGGGGGGCCCGCGTCCTGACCGAGATCTGCGATCCCGAGGGTCACGTGCACGGGGGGTTCGCGGGATACGCCTGGCCGGACGAGCATCCGGTCCGCGATCAGACGGTCCTGGCCCCTGACCTTTCCACCGGCACCTGGGAGATCAACGTGGCCGGCAGCATCACCGCGGCCGACCTCAGCACCTACAGGCTGACCGTCTCGTTCGACGGCTACGCGGTCGAACCGGAGGTCCTCACCGAGCTGGGGCGCAAGGGGACCGGCAAGGCCGCCAAGGCCGACCTGACGGTGACCCGCAGCCTGCCCGGCGTGTTCAAGGGCGAGGTGGAGGCCGCGGTCCAGGGCTGGCGCAAGGAGCGCGAGGTCGAGATCGAAGACGCCGACACCTGGACCCTGCCCTTCACCCTGGACGGCACCACGCCGCGGGCGACCTTCCGGCTGGTGATGGACGAAAAGGTGGGCAACCTGTTCACCGACTGTGCGGTGAACGTCCTCGACGGCCAGGGCAAAACGGTTCGGGCCGGCGGATTCGACGGACTCGAGGCCGCCACGGGAGTGTCGCTGCCCCAGGGGACCGATTCCGCCTCGTTCACGCTCGAGGTGGTGGGGGCCTTCGCCATCGCGGCGGACATGGCCGACTGGGGTTTCGAACTCGAGGAGAAGTACCATTTCGGCCGTCCGGTGAAGGGCGAGGTCAAGGCCGGGCGCGGCGGGCTCGAACTCTACGCCGGGGTGCCGTCGGAGATCTCCCTGAGCTTCCCCGACTCCTGGCCCGAAGCCCCCTCGGGGCTGAAGCCCTTCGGTGCGGTGACCTTCAAGGACCGTAACACCGCCGACCGCCGGCCGGGGGATGAAGGCGGACGCGTGGTGCTCGAGGTTCCGATCGAACTGGAATGACCCGGCCGAAAGCTGCCGGATAGAGGGGGCCGGTCCTGCGGGACCGGCCCTTTGTTCAGCGGTCCACCAGGCCGCCCAGGATCTCCTGGAGGGCGGCCATGTGGGCGCGGCGGGAGGCGTGGCTCTCGGCCCAGCGCCGGCAGGCGGCCGGTGCTCCTGGGGGCAGGGCCGCCGCCCGCAGCAGGCCGTTCACCAGGCTCCGCGCATCCCCCGGTTCGGTGAGGCAGCCGGTGACCCCGTCCTCGACGATCTCGGGGATGCCGCCGATGCGGGATCCCACCAGCGGCAGACCCGCGGCCAGGGATTCCAGGGCGGCCATGGGGCTGTTCTCGTAGCATTCGCTGGGCAGCACCGTGAACCGCGCCCGGCCCAGCGCCTTGCGCAAACCCTCGCGGTCGAGGGGGCCGAGCAGTTCCACCGTCCGCAGCTTCAACAGGGCCAGGTGGGCCTTCAGGTTCTCCTGGCAAGGGCCTTCCCCCGCGATCAGCAGACGCAGCGGGGGAACGGCGATCGACCCCGACCGGTGACCCTCTTCCCAGAGGGCCTGGGCGTCCAGCAGGGTGCGCAGGCCCTTCTCCTTCGAGATGCGTCCGAAGTAGAGATACGAGTCAGGATCCCCGGCGCGATGCAGATGATCGGGGTGCCATGCATCCAGGTCCACGAAGTTGGGCAGGTGGTGCAGCTTGCGCCGGGGAAACCCCCAGTCCGCGTACTTCTCGAGGATGAAGCGGCTGGGGCACAGGAACAGGTCCACGTTGCCGGTGTAGAGGCCGCGCGACCGCTGGTGGAAGGTCTCCAGGGCGGCCAGGGCCGAGGCGGCCACCGAGTCCTTCACGCAGCGGCCCAGGACGGCGTGGTGGAAGCGGCCCCCGCGGCACCGTTCGCAGATTTCCCCGCGGCGCAGCATGTGGATGGCGGGGCACAGCAGGCGCAGGTCGTGCAGGGTCATGGCCACCGGAACGCCGTGCCGCTCGAGGACCGGCAGGATGGAGGGGCTCAGGTGGTGGTAGATGTTGTGCAGGTGGGCCACCGTCGGCCGGGACGCCAGGACCAGATCATCGAGCTTGCGGGCGGCCTCCCGGTTCCAGATCAGGGAGGCGGCGTCGCGGAGCCCTGCGATTCCGAACCGGGGCCGGGAGTAGTCCCGGGCCTGGATGAAATACCCGGCCCAGGGGGAGGGCCGCGTCTCGGGCTCGGCCATGGTGAACGGGACCACCGTCCAGCCGGCCGCGGTCAGGTCCTCCTCCTCCTGGACGAGGTAGCGGCCGACCCCGCCGGCGGGTCCGTGATCATGGTAGAACTTGTTGACCAGCAACAGGGTCGCGGGCGGCATGATTCACTTTCCTGGGTGTCACGGGATCTTGCCGCGCAGCCTGGGGCCGGACGATCCCGGTTTCCGGGTCCTCAGAGAGCCATGATTAACCCGCAGGCAACAAAGGGTCAACCTTTCCCCGCGGCGGCCGATAACAGCTGGTGGAAACGCCGGGTACCCGGGGTGGGGTCCCGGAACCGACCGGCCGTGTCGATACGGATAAGGTGGCATGCGGCGACTCTGGAACCAACTCAATTACCGGATCCGCAACCGGGTCTACCTGCGGACCCTGCCGGCCTTCCTGCTGGCTCTGGGGGCGGTCTCGGTCTTCAGCTGGTCCATGTTCACCGGACAGGTGACCCGGACCATGCTGCAGTATCAGATCCAGGAACTGGACACCCACCTGGAGAGACTGGCGGCGCGGGCGGCGAGCGAGGCCATGTCCCTCGAGGCCCGCAAACCCGAATTCAGGGAACTCGTGCCCTCCCGCACCGGCCAGGACGCCGCGGCCGCCTTCACCACCCTGGGCGATGACGGTCCCACCACCGACCTGGTGGCGGGACTGGCGCTGCTCGAAAGCCGCGGTCCCCGGACGGGCTGGCCCCTTGTCATCGGCTTCGCCGAGGGCGATTCGGCGGTCCAGACGGCGAACCAGTCCCATCTGCAGACCTGGCTGCGGGACAACCGCTTCCACTTCCGGCCCTCCGAACGTCTCATGCGCAACGCGGGGGACCGGGAATCCGCATCCCCCCTGGAAATCGAAGGCTACCGCTGGCACCGGGTCGCCCTGTTCCCACCCCTGATGGTCCAGCACCGGATCGCGCCGGTCGAGGACGGCGCCCAGGTCATGTACCGGAGCCTGCTGCCGGTCCTGGTCCAGGAACGGGGACGGCCCGGGCAGGGTGGGCGGAACCATGGCGATGCGCGTGGCGCGGCGGACCGGGGGCCGGGTCTCGATGCGGTCTACTTCCTCGATCTTCAGGAATTGCTGGAATCGGCGGCGCCCGACCAGTGGTGGTGCGTCCTGGATTCCCAGCGGCGGTTCCTGGCCGGATCCGAGGTGACGCTCCCGGTGGGGCAGGTTCTCGGCGAGGAGTCCGGCCACTGGGAGCGCGCGCTCCAGGACGGGAAGACCGGAGCAGCCCTGAAGGCCTGGCTGGGAGGCGAGACCGGCTTGCACCTCGATTCCCGCGGGCTGAAGGCGGGGTCGTGGCTGATCTGCGCCGGGTCCGGCAAGTACCCCTTCATCACCCTGGTGGGCAGGCCGGCGGCGGGGCTGCAGGGTTTGATCTCGCGCTACACCCTGATGGGGCTGGCCGTGGGCGTGGTGGCCCTGGTCCTGGCCCTGCTGGGGCTGACCCGGGTCATCAACGAGGTGACCCGCCGCCTGGGCGATCTGGGGGCCGGCATGGACCGGGTCGCCGGAGGGGATCTCGGCTGCCGGCTGCCCGAAGACCTCCAGGGGGAACTGGGTGACCTCTTCGGGTATTTCAACGGGATGGCCGAGCACCTCCAGGAAACCCACAAGGTCGCCCGGAAGAACGAAGCCCGCCTGCAGGTCTCCCTGTCCAATCTCCGCCTGCTCGACAAGGCCAAGCAGGACTTCCTGGTCCTGATCAGCCACGAGGTCAGGACCCCGCTGACGGCCATCATGGGCGGCGTCGACTATCTCAAGTCGACCCTGAAGGGCCTGGGGCCCCAGGAGGAGCAGGTTCTTGCTCAGCTGAATCTCAAGGAGATCCTGACCATCATCGAGAACAACGGGCTGCGCCTGCGCGGGTTCATGAACGATGCCATCCTGATGACCAGCATCCAGTCGGCTTCCCACCGCCTCGACCGCAAGCCGGTCGCGGTCCGGGATCTCGCCGCCAGGGTCATCGATTCCCTGGGGATGAAGATCAAGGCTCGCGGGATCCGCCTCAGGAACGAACTGGCCACGCGGGGCGACTGGTCGCTGTTCGGCGAGAGCGAGGTGCTGCGGGTCGTGCTGACCAAGCTCCTGGACAACGCGGTCATCCACAACGTCGACGGGGGCGAGGTCGTGATCCGCGAGGTGGACCGCATCCCCGGCCAGGGAACCGTCGAGGAGCTGGCCGCGTCCCTGGAGGAGGCCACCGCGGCCCTGCAGGAGGAGGGGGACGGCCTGGAGGTCACCTGGCGGCTGCTGGAGATCCACAACACCGGACGGCCGATCCCGCGAGAGAAGCGCGCGGCCCTGTTCAAGCAGTTCGAGCTCGTGGGACCCATCGAGAACCACCAGAGGGGCACCGGTCTGAGCCTGCCCATCGCCCAGGCTGCGATGCAGAAGAACGGCGGGAGCATCTTCTGCCACGCCCCGGCCGAGGGCGGCAACTCCTTCTACCTGCTGATGCCGACCGTCGATTCGGCCCATTTCGCGGCCCTGAACCGGCGCACCAACTTATGGGACGATCAGGGGCAGGGTGTCGGCCGTCGAACCGGCAACGAAAAGATCGGCAAGATGGGTGATCCCGCCGGGCTCGAGGTTGAACTCGACCACGGTGGCTCCGGCACTCCCGGCGACGTTCACCAGGCCGGCGGCGGGGTAGACCGCCCCCGCCGTGCCCACGACGAGGAAGAGGTCACAGCCGGCGGCCGCCTGTTCTGATTCCCGCATGACCCGGGGATCGATTCCCTCACCGAACCACACGACGCCGGGACGCAGCAGCCCGCCGCACTTCGCGCACAGCGGGAGGATGGGCAGGGGTACCCGGAAGTCCTTGCCTTCGGCTCCGCAACCGGTGCAGCGGACCGTCCAGATGGAGCCGTGGTATTCCAGCACCGTCCTGCTGCCCGCCGCCTGGTGGTAGCCGTCGACGTTCTGGGTGACGATCACGATCCCGTTGGTTTCCTGCAGCCGGGCGAGGGCCTCGTGGGCGGGGTTGGGCGCCGATTGGTGGATGAGCCCGCGCCGCCAGTCGTACCATCGCCAGACCAGCTCGGGATCCTGCCGGAAGGCTTCCGGGGTCGAGAGCTGTTCGGGCCGGTACCGGGCCCATAAACTGTCCTGGGATCCGCGGAAGGTGGGGATGCCGCTGGCGGCGGAGATCCCGGCCCCGCTGAGCACGGCGATGCGGGCTCCGGCGGCGATCCTCTCGCGGAGCGCCTGAAGATCCTGGTGATTCGGGCCTGCCGGTGGCATCATGTCCCCTTTCCAGTGCATCCCGCCGGGCGTC
>Ga0180009_10005733_pt1 | contig 13222 bp, 10 predicted proteins | sample OS_PC_MetaG_FD_123537 | JGI IMG/M metagenome (GOLD analysis project Ga0180009, IMG submission 123537) | Groundwater microbial communities from the Aspo Hard Rock Laboratory (HRL) deep subsurface site, Sweden - OS_PC_MetaG | ecosystem: Environmental > Aquatic > Deep subsurface > Groundwater... | reverse complement strand
GAAGCAACAACGAGGACAACTATCTGGTCCTCCCGGAGCAGGGTCTTTTCGTCGTGGCGGACGGCATGGGCGGTCACAATGCCGGTGAGGTGGCCAGTCAGATCGCGGTGGAGACCCTTTCGGAGGAGGCCCGGCGCCTGCCTGAACTCAACGCCAAAAGGTCCTGGTGGAGGCGTCTGTTCAGAAGCGAGTCTCCCTTCAACCCGGTCCAGTGGCTGCACGATTCGATCGGCGAGGCCAACGCCCGGATTTTCGGCAAGGCCCAGAGCAATCCCGAGCACAAGGGCATGGGTACGACCGTAGTCATGATCCTCAAGCGGGAACAGGCTCTTTTGACGGCCCACGTCGGGGACTCGCGGGTTTACCGCTATCGGAACAAGAAGCTGGACCAGTTGACCCAGGACCACTCCCTGGCCCAGGAACTGGTTCGGCAGGGCGTGTTGACCGAGGAGGAGGCCTTGTATTCCGCGCCGTCCAACGTCCTGACGCGGGCGCTGGGGGTCAAGGAGGACGTGACCGAAGAGATCATCTATCATTCGGTCGAGACCGGTGATCTGTTTCTGTTATGTTCCGACGGGCTTTACAACATGGTCGAGGACGAAGGTCTTACCGCCATCATATCCCAGGCCAGTCTGTCCCTCGAAGACCGGGTCTCTCGCCTGATCGAAGAGGCCAACACCAATGGCGGCAAGGACAACGTCACGGTGGTGCTGGCCTCGTTCGGTTGAAGGGCCTGTCCGATCGGATAAGGAAAAACCGGCCGTGAGCCGGTTTTTTTGTGGGAATTGGAAACCGCTCGAAGATCAGGGGCAGCCGCATGTTTTCCAAGGAAGAACAGATGGCCGCCCCTGGTTATTCCATCCCGGATTTCTCAGTGCGCTTCCTGCCGCGGCCGTGAAATCCTTGCTGCAACGCTCGTTTCGAAGATTTTGGTCCTCAACATATCGCCCTGATATGCCCGCGGCCAAAATCTCCTCCAACTTCACGTTTCGCTAATGATTTCTCGACCTCGCTACGGAACCCGGTAAGACATCCGGGCTAGAAGCGCAGCCCGAAGCCGATATACGGGCCGGCCATGCCCTCGTTGAAGCGCAGGTCCGAGTCCTTGATTTTAAGGAGCAGGACCCGCAGGCCGACGAAGACGTCGAAGCGTTCCGTGGGCTTCCAGGTGAGCCGGGCGTCCACGTCGCCGGCCCGGTCCTCGCCCGCCGGGAGGAAGCCGGCCTTGATCCGGGCCTCGGCCTTGCCTGAGGCCAGGTTCATGTGCGTGTCCACGCCGAAGATGGGAATGGCCGCGTTGAAGTTTCCGGAGCGGTCCTGGGCGGCCGATCGGAGCCGCGTCTTGCCGTCGAAATATTTCAGTTCACCGAAGCCGTAGACGGAGGTCATGCCGCCCGAGCTTTGATAGAAGCGGTAGCCGTAGAGCAGATTGAAGTTGGAATACTCCAGGTCGAACTTGACGTGGGTCCCGGCGGTGAAGAGGGCGCCGTCATAAAAGGAGTTCTGTTTCAGGGTCGTCGAGCCGGAGTAGTCGGCGTAGGTGTAGCCCGCTTCGATTTCATGGTCCCCGTTCCGGTAGAAGGCCTGGATTACGGGGTAGTTTTCATCGTCCACGTTCAGATCATCCGTAATGTCGAAGTCCCGTCCGGGCTGGCCGCCGCCGTCGAGTTGGACGCTGGCGTGCATCTTGGGAAACCAGTACGACCCGCTCAGGCCGAACTCCCCGGCCGCGGCCGTTTGGCTGAAAGCCAGTAGCAAGACGAACACCAAACCGATCGATCCGTATTTTTTCATGGCACCCTCCCCGGTCATATTGGACGCCTAATCTACACCGGTATGGGGGGCGGGCGCACCTATTTTTTTAATAAAACTTGAAGTACGGCGATGGCCGCCGGCGTGATCCCGGAGATGCGGGAGGCCTGGCCGAGGGAGGCCGGCCGGATACGGGAGAGTTTTTCCTGGACCTCCCGGGAGAGGCCGGGCAGCCCTTTGTACTCGATGTCGTCGGGCAGGCGGAGGTTCTCGAGCCTCTTGAAACGGGCGACCTGTTCGGCCTGTCGGGCCAGGTAGCCTTCGTACTTGATTTCGATTTCGAGTTCTTCCAGGACCTCGGGGGCCAGTTCGCCCAGCCAGGGGGCCAGGGGGACCAGGTCGGCCAGGCCGATTTCCGGCCGGCGGACCAGGGTTTTCAAGTCGACCGGGTTCTTGAGGGGCGCCGAACCCAGGCCGGCCAGGAAGTCGTTGAGACCGGGGCCGGGCATGAGGCGGTGCTCGACGAGCCCGGTCCCGCCTTGTTCGAGGGCCTCCATCTTGTTTCTGAAGGCCTGGTACGGACCGTCGGGAACCAGTCCGATATCCCGGCCGATCCGGCAGAGTCGCTGGTCGGCATTATCCTCCCGGAGCAGGAGGCGGTATTCGGCGCGGGAGGTGAACATCCGGTACGGCTCGGTGGTGCCCAGGGTGACCAGATCGTCGATGAGTACGCCGATGTAGGCCCGGGCTCGGTCCAGGACCAGGGGCGGGCGGTCCCGCTCGGCCATGACCGCGTTGATTCCGGCCAGGAGGCCCTGGGCCGCGGCCTCTTCGTACCCGCTGGTCCCGTTGATCTGGCCGGCGAAATAGAGGCCGGCGATGTGCTTGGTTTCCAGGCTGGGCTTGAGTTGGGTCGGGTCGGCGTAGTCGTATTCGATGGCATAGCCCGGCCTGACGATTTCGGCCTTTTCCAGGCCGGGGATGGTCGTCAGCATGGCCTGCTGGATTTCCAGGGGCAGGCTGGTGGACAGGCCGTTGGGATAGACTTCGTGTGTGCTCAGACCTTCGGGTTCCAGAAATATCTGGTGGCGGGGCTTTTCCGGAAATCGTACGGCCTTGTCCTCGATAGAGGGGCAGTAACGGGCTCCGACGCCCTTGATGACCCCGCTGAAGAGAGGGGAACGGTCCAGGCCGCTCCGGATGATCTCATGGGTCCGCTCGTTGGTGTAGGTGATATAGCAGGGGACCTGGGGCCGCGGCAGGTCCCGGGTCTGGAAGGAGAAGGGACGCGGCGGATCGTCTCCGTGCTGGGTCTGGAGAGAGGCGTAGTCGATGGTTCGGCCGTCCAGCCGGGCGGGCGTCCCGGTCTTGAGGCGGGCGATTTGAAAGCCCAGTTTTTCGAGACAGGAGGACAGGGCGTTGGAGGGCAGGTCGCCCATGCGGCCGGCGGCAAAATGCCGCAGTCCGATATGAATGAGTCCGCGCAGGAAGGTGCCGGTGGTCAGGATGATCCGGCGGGCCGGAAAGACCTGGCCCACGGTGGTTCGAATCCCGGCCGCGCGGCCGCCCCGGACCAGGATGTCTTCGACCATGGCCTGTTTGAGGTCCAGGCCGTCCTGCTCTTCCAGGACCCGCTTCATGCGCTGGCGGTACAGCTCCCGGTCGGCCTGGGCCCTCGAGGAACGGACGGCCGGCCCCTTGCGCGTGTTCAGCCGGCGGAACTGGATGCCGGTGGCGTCGATGTTAAGGGCCATCTCACCGCCCAGGGCGTCGATCTCCTTGACCAGGTGCCCTTTGGCCAAACCGCCCACGGCCGGATTGCAGCTCATGGCCGCGACGTGGTCCGCGTTGATCGTCAACAGCAGGGTCCGGGCCCCCAGCCGGGCCGCGGCCAGGGCGGCCTCGCAGCCGGCGTGGCCGGCGCCCACGACAATCACGTCATATGTTCCGGGTTTTTGGGTTTCCATGATATCGCCTCGATCCAAGCAGTACACCAAGGGCCGGCCGGGTGTCAACGCCGGTCCGATGAAACCGAATCGGTGCGGTGGTCTCTACTATATAATGTGGGGAGGAGAATTGACTCGGACCCCGGCCGGAGGAGGGAAGCATGGGAAAAGTCGTAGTGGAACTGTCGGACCAGGAACTGCAACTCGTGGAATCGATCCTGATGGACGCCGATGCGGAAGAGGCCCTGCGTTTCATTCGCCAGGTCCTCAAGCCCAAGTTGCGGGCCAAGACCCATCCGGCCCTGGACTCCGGCCGGACCAGCGGGATCATGACCTGACGGGATTATACCCGGGTTTTGCCGCCGTCTTTCACCGCGGCGCCAAACTGCCTGCCCCGACGCTTGTTTCCGCTTTTGGGCCTCGACGTATCGAATGATGCGGCCGCGGCCAATAGCCGGTCCAACTTCCCGTTTCGCCGGGCATTTCGACGCCTCGCCGCGAACCCGACGGCAATATGAGGGTAAACGCCGTGGGGCTGGACGGCCCCACGGCGGAGAGCGCTACTCGATCAGTTCGAATGCCTTGATGTCCTTGATATTTCCGTGTCGTTCCTCCTGGAAGAGCACGCGGGCTCTCGCGCCGATTTTGAGCCGGGTTTCGTCCTGATATTCGATGAAGTGGGTCAACTGGGTATCGGCGCCGTCCAGCTTGATGACGGCGTAGGCGAACGGGGACTTCATCGGCTGAAGGGGCGTGCCGCGATGGACGATGGTAAAAGCGACCACCTCGCCCTCCCCGGTCAGCTCGGCCCACTCCGTGGTGTGAACGAAGCAGAAAGGGCAGCATTTTCGCGGAGGTGCCAGGACCTGTTGACACTCGGGACATTTTTTGCCCACGATTTTTTGGCGGTCTCTCAGTTGGGTCAGAAAGTAACTGGCCGTCTCTCCCGCTTGCCAGGAGTACGGGACTTTGATCCGGCCCTCGTAAACGATGGGCTCGACGGTCCGCCAGAACTCATGCATGTTCGCCCCCCCTCATCGTCTGGTTATAGGATCGTCATCTCCCTGATTTGAAATATGCATCAAACCCGCCCGAGACCGGGCGCCATTCCAAAGCCGCCTTGATAATATTGTTAATAAAATAAAATTGTTATTGGCATTCGACCCGCCGGGAAACAGACGCTTGCCACTGAAAAAAACAAATCAAGAACCCGGACGGGGCGGAGGCCCCGCCCGGCCTTCGGCTCAATAAACCTCCCGCAACCCTTCCCGCAGGTCGACCATGTAGAGCAGCCTGGCCTGGGTCGCGAGTTCCTCCTTCAACCGGGCCAACTGCTTCCGATCGATCTCATACATGCGAATGTGGACCTTGCGGTGCTGTGCGGGCACGTCGTTGTAGCTGGTCATGATGCTGGCCACCCGGCCGCCGTACTTGCGGATCGCCTCTTCCATCTCCTTGACCGCTCCGGGACGGTCTTCCACGACCAACCCGAATTTGATCCCTCGCTTTTCAAGGCCGGTCAGGGCGATGATGGCCTTGAACAGGTCGGCCTGGGAGATGGTCCCGATCAGGCCGCCGTCCGCTCCGACGACCGGAGCCCCGGAAATTTTATGCTTCAGAAGCAGTTCCGCCGCTTCTTCCACGGCGTAGTCCCAGGGAACGGTAATGGGTTTCCGGGTCATGATTTCCCGGACCTTGATGTTGTCCGTGATGTAGCTGAGCTCATGGGCCTTGAGTGAAGTGGATTCGGAAGCCGAGGCCCGCTTGACGTCCCGGTCGGTGACCACACCGACCAGTTTGCCCTTGTCCAGGACCGGCAGCAACGAGACAGTCTCTTGCCGCAGGAATTTGACGGCCTGATTCATGGAGTCACCGGCGTCCAGAGTGACGATCTCCCGGTTCATCCAGTTGTTGACCAACATCGCTTTCCTCCTTGCCGTGGGGCGCCTGGTTTACACCGATGACCCGTTTGACGGTGGCCTGGGTCTGAAAAGGATGCTCAAGAGATGTTTTTCAAACCATATTTGATGGTGACTGCTGGGAGATAAAACCGGTAACGTAGTAAAAAATTGTTTAATTACAGTTTGTTAAACGTTTCTGGCCCCGCGGCCTTGTTTCTGCACGTTCCCGTCCCCTATGGTATGCGTCGAGTGCATGGATTACTTAAAAAGCAAAAATTATGCCACGTCCATTCAAGGGAGTTTGTTAAATATTATTTTAAAAACAGATTGTTATCTATATGGCTTGGCAAGGGTCCGGTCGGGATGGGCGAGGAGGCGTCAGAGAATTTTACGGAACGTAAATCCTGGAATCGAGGACCGCCCTGTTTGGGCGATACAGGCCACCCGGACCGGGGCGGTCCCGGCGTGTTTTTGCGGACGGCGGGGCGAGAATCGGCCCTGGGTCATCGGAATGATTACGCCGCGGGTCAAAAAAGACTTGACGAGCCCGATCGGAATTGGGTAAATATTACTAACCAAGAAAGATGAACCGCATGGGCTCGGCGTATTTTCCGCCAATATTATGTGGTTATATGCATTATGCATCATGGTGAGTGATAATTCCTCACTTGCCATATTCCATGTCTTGGCCCTGCAGGTTTTCAGGATGCGTCCAGGCGGCCCGCCGCATTCGGTCGAGGCACGCGCCGGGGGCGACCCGGTCAGGCCGGCGCGGTACTGACGTCCTTTGAGGGGCTGCCCGGCGGCTTTTCGACCCGGTCCACTTGACAGGGATGGTTGGCTTTCGTATTTGTTGGAAACGAACGCTCGTTAGCAAAAATTGAACGCTCATGTGATCCCCTCGGTATTCAGAAGGAATCGTGCATTCGTGTCGCGCTGATTTTGCCTGATTAACCGGTAGGGGGAATGTTGTGAGGCCAGGAAGGAGGGCGGAATGGGCCCTGTCTCGAAGGGCGGTGATGCTTCGGTATTGCTCAGTTGCCACGGCCTGCACCGCTGGTTTGGCGGGGTGTCGGCCCTGGATGGCGTGTCGATGCGGATCATGCGGGGCGAGATTTTTGGACTGGTCGGCCCCAACGGCAGCGGCAAGACCACGCTGGTCAACGTCATCACCGGATTTTATCCGCCCCAGCGCGGCCGGGTCGAGTTCGAGGGGCGAGATATCACCGGCATTCGGCCGCACCGGGTCACATCATTGCGGATCGTGCGCACCTTTCAAAATATCGCCCTGTTCCGAGGCATGAGCGTGCTGGACAACATCCTTCTGGGCCGTCACGTTTACATGCGGCCGGGCGCGCTGCGCACGGCTCTCTACTGGTGGCTGGCCCGGAAGGAGGAGGTGGCCCACCGCCGGGTGGTCGAGGACATCATCGACTTCCTCCAACTGGAAAGCGTCCGCCTTGACCCGGTGGATGTACTGCCCATCGGGCTTCAAAAGCGTGTCGAACTGGCCCGGGCCCTGGCGGCCGAGCCCAAGCTGCTGATCCTGGACGAACCCATGGCCGGGATGAACATGGAGGAGAAGGAGTACATGGCCCGCTTCGTTCTGGACGTGCATTACGAGCGGGGAGTGTCTGTGATCATGATCGAGCACCAGCTCGATGTGGTCATGGGCATCTGCGACCGGATGGCGGTTCTCAACTACGGAGAAAAGATTGCCGAGGGAGTTCCTCGGGAGGTGGTATCGGCCCCGGACGTGGTCAAGGCCTATACCGGTTTGAGGAGGAGTGATGCCTGAGCCGATCCGGCCGGACTTTTTTCACGGCGGCGAAATCATCGACCCGCCTTTTCCGGAGGCGGCGACCATCATCGGTCTGCTGGCCCGCAACGCCGCGCAGTGGCCCGACAAGGTGGCCATGCGGGAAAAGGACCTGGGCATCTGGCACGAGTACACCTGGCTCGATTATTTGACCGAAACCCTGGCCTTTGCCGCGGGAATTGAAAGCCTGGGTTTCGGGGCGGGCGACGCCATGCTGACCCTGGGGGACCCGCGCCCCCAGATTTATTTCGGCATGCTGGGGGCCGGCGTGGCCGGCGGTTTCCCGGCCCCGGTTTTTCCGGATGCCACGCCCCGGGAAATCGCATATGTTTTCAAGGAATGCGGGGCCCGTTTCGCCCTGGCCGAAGACCAGGAGCAGGTGGACAAGCTGCTGGACATGCGGGAAGAGACCGGCGGCCTGGAAACCGTCATTTTCAAGGACCCTCGCGGGCTGTCGATGTACGAGGCAACGGGGCTTGTGGATTATCGGGAGGTGCGGGCTGCGGGCCTGAGACGCCTTGAGGAGGAGGCGGGACTGCGGCAGGCCCTGATCGACGGGCCGTCCTGCGACGATCCGGTCGTGTTCCTGCATTCGTCGGGCACCACCGGCCTGCCCAAAGGCATGCTGATGAGGCATCGCCAGCTTCTGTCCGGCGCCCGGAGCGCGTATGCGGCGGGCACGTTCAAGATGCATGAGGAAACCATGGCCTACGTGCCCATCGCCTGGATCGGCGACTTTGCCTTCACGGTCACCGCCGGCATCTCGATGTGCTTCACGGTCAACATCCCGGAAAGGCAGGAAACCCTGCTGCCGAACATGCGCGAGATTCCTCCGACTTATTTTGGCGGGCCGCCCCGGGTCTGGGAGAACATGCTGACGACGATCCAGGTTCGCATGGAAGAATCGACGGCTCTGAAGCGATGGCTCTACAACTATTTCATATCCCTGGCCATGGATGTCCAGCGGGCCAGGGGGCAGGGCAGGTCTCCATCCGCCTGGCACCGGTTGTTGAACACCCTGGGTGATCTGATGATTCTGGGACCGATCAAGGACCACCTGGGCCTGTCCAATGCCCAGCGCGTTTTCACGGGCGGGGAGGCAGTCGGCGAGAACGTTTTTCTGTTCTTTCGGGCCTTGGGCATCAACTTCAAACAGCTTTACGGCCTATCGGAAAGCTCGGCCGCGGGAGCGATCATGGAGGACGACGACATCCGGTATCATACGGTGGGCAAGCCGTTACCAGGGGTGGCGATCAAGCTGACCGAGGATGGCGAGATATGTATCCGCGGGGACAACGTCTTCGTCGGCTACTACGATAATCCCGAGGCCACGGCCAAAGCAATCCGGGACGGCTGGCTGTACACGGGTGACGCGGGCTACTTTGAAGAAGACGGCCACCTGGTCGTCCTGGGCCGGATCGGGGAGGTGGTTTACACGGCCGCGGGGGAACGGTACGTGCCCAACTTCATCGAGAACCAGCTCAAATTCGACCCGTTTTTCAAGGACGCCGCCGTGCTCGGCTCAGGGCGCGACTTTTTAACGGCCATGGTCTGCATCGATCTGGACGCGGTCGGGCACTGGGCGGAGGTCCGGGGCATCCCTTACACGTCCTATGCCGATCTGTCTCAAAAGCAAGAGGTCCACGGTCTGATCCAGGCCGGGATTTCCAGAATCAACGGGCTGCTTCCGCCGGGCCTTCGAATCAGGCGCTTCGTCAACCTGCACAAGGAGTTCGACCCGGACGACGGAGAACTGACCCGGACCCGGAAGCTCCGGAGGAATGTGATCGAAGAGCGGTATCAACCGGTGATCGATGCTTTGTATGGCGGGGCGACCTTCGTTGATTTCGAGGCCCAGATCACATACGAGGCAGGTGATATGGGGATAATCAGGCGCACGTTGTCGATCCAGGAGGTGGACTGATGGATGTCTGGTTCGTGGCCGAGCTGGCCCTCAACGGCGCCCTGATTGGCCTGATGTACGCTCTGGTGGCCATTGGCATCGTCCTGATTTACAAGTCGTCCTCGGTCGTCAACTTTTCCCAGGGGGCCATGGTCATGTTGGGTGCGTTCGTGGTCTGGTCCATGGCCGCCCAGGTGGGCGCGCCCATCTGGGCGGCCATACCCATGGGTCTGGCGCTGATGTACCTCTTCGGCCTGGTCGTCGAGCGCTTGGCCCTGCGACCGATGGTCGGCCAGCCGATCATCATGATCATCATGCTGACTCTGGGCCTCGAGATATTCATTCGGGGCCTGGCTCCGGCCGTCTGGGGCATCGATCCCCGGCCGCTCCGGATCGGTATCAGCGAGGACCCCCTGTTTCTGGGCCGGGTTCTCGTCAACCGATTCTACCTGTTCGGTGGGTTGGCGGCCCTGGGGCTGGCCGGACTTTGCGCTTTGCTGTTTAAGACCCGCATGGGGGTCAGGCTGAGGGCGGTATCGGACGATTACGTGGCCTCATGGTCGGTCGGAATTTTCGTCGAACGGGCCATCGGCGTGAGTTGGGCCCTGGCCGGGGCCATCGCCGGTATCGGCGGGGCCATGTGGGGCGCGATGCAGGGAGTGGACTGGTCGCTGTCCCTGCTGCTGCTCAAGGCCGTGGCGGTGGCCATACTGGGCGGTCTGGACAGTATGGGCGGGGCCTTGGTGGCCGGAATCATGGTCGGCATCCTGGAAAGCGTCCTCTCGGCCTACCTGGACCCCCTGGTCGGCTCGAGCAAGGAGGTCATCGCCGTTCTGGTTATTCTGCTGACCATTCTCATCCGGCCGTACGGGTTGTTCGGCAAGGAAATCATCGAAAGGGTCTGAGTTTATGTTTTATCGCCTGGCTGGCATCCACCACACCCGGTACGAGACCGAACGGCGCGTGCTGAACTTTCCCTTCGACCGTTTTCAGGTCGGCTTGGTGCTGGTGCTGGTCCTTAGCGCCCCGCTCTGGATATCCAAGCTCTACCTCTCCGGGTACATTCTGCCCTGGATCATCTGGAGCACGGCCGCCTTGAGCCTGAATCTGTTGATGGGCTGGGCCGGACAGATTCACCTGGGCTACGCGGCGGTCATGGCCATCGGCGCGTACACGGCCGTTCACTTGGGCAACGCGGGTCTGCCCCTGGAGCTGGCCCTTTTAGGGGCCGGCCTGGGCAGCGCGATGATCGGACTGGTGTTCGGCGCGGCTGCTCTGCGGGTCAAGGGCCTGTACCTGGCGGTCAGCACCCTGGCCCTTCAGTTCCTGGTCCAGTGGATCATCGTCCACGTCCCGGCCATCGGCGGCGGGCACGCCTCGACCGTACAGGCCCCGGTCATCAAGGTCCTGGGTTTGGCCGTCACGTCCGACGCAGGGGCCTATTACGTGGCCCTGGCCTGGTGTCTGCTGGTCACGGTCTTTATGATCAACCTGCAGCGAACCGCTTTCGGACGGGCCCTGGTGGCGCTTCGGGAGAAGGACTACGCGGCCGAGATGATCGGGATCAACACCTTTCACTACAAGACCATGGCCTTCTGGGTCAGCTCGTTTTTAGGGGGCGTGACCGGGGCGGTGCTTGCCTTTACCTATTACCGGGCGGTGACGGTCGAGCAGTTCAGCATAGACGTTTCGATCCAGGTCCTCGCCATGGTCATCATCGGGGGACTGGGCAACATCGTCGGCAGCTTCATGGGGGCGGGCTTCATCCTGCTGGCCCCGAGCATCATCAACAACCTGCTGAGTTGGACCTCCGGGGGCCTGGGTTTCAACCTGCCGGTGGCCTGGCTGACCAACATCCAACTCATGACCTACGGTGGGCTGATCGTGGTTTTTCTCCTGGTCGAACCCCTGGGTCTGGCCAAAATCTATTTCAACGTCAGGAATTATTTCCTGGTCTGGCCCTTTGGGTACATGAAGCGACAGGTTTGATGGGGGCCGGCCGGCGGCGAGGGCCGCGGCCGCGGGAGCAAGAACTGGGGGTGAAGGGAGGTAAGGGCATACATTTGGAAGCGGCATGGCGCAAGAGATACGCATCGACCACCAGGATTATTCAATCACCCTGAGGCGACCGACCGCCGGCAGGGGAAAGGAGAGGCGAGCATGAAAAAGGTTTGGGTTTTTCTGATTGCGGCCCTTCTGATCACCGGGTTGGCCATGGGGCCCCGGCCGGCCCTGGCCGAAGACAAGGTGTTTTACGTCGGCAGTCCCATGGACTTCACCAAGATTTACACGTTTTTGTCCCGCATCTGGGAGCAGGGCATCAAGGACTACTTCACTCTGATCAACGACCGGGGAGGCGTCAAGGGCTATCGGATCGAGAATCTGATCGCCGATCACGCCAACGAGCCCCAGCGGGGGATCGAGCTGTACGAGCAGATGAAAAAGAAGGGCGCAATGGTGATCGACACCTTCAGCACACCCGTGGCCCACGCCATTCTCACGCGCTGCATGAAGGACAAGGTCGTGTTGCTCACCCCGATGCATGGTCGAGGGGACGCCATGCTAGGCGAAGTCTTCCCCTGGGTCTTTCCGATGGGTGCCACGTACTGGTCCAAGTCGGCCGCCATCGTGGAGTATATCTACATGCAGGAAAAGGAAAACCTGAAGGGCAAAAAGATCGCCTTCATCCACATCGACACGCCTTTCGGCCGCGAGGTTTTGCCGGTCGTCAATCGGCTCAAGGAGAAGCTGGGTTTCGAGTTGGGCGTTTTCGGCTATCCGCCCCCGGGTAACGAGCAGGCGGCTCTTTGGACCCAGGTTCGCCGCTTCGGTCCGGACTGGGTGATCCTGTGGAGCGCGGGGATCGGCCAGTCGGTTTCGGTCAAGGAGGCCATTCGCAACGGCATTCCCGTCGACCGGATCACTTCGTGCGACTGGCTGCTGGAACCGGGCATGCAACTCGTGGGTCCGGACCGGGCCAAGGGGGTCGTCCGGGTGGAAGGCGTGGCTCCCGGCCGGGATTACCCCATCATTCAGGAAATCCTGACCGAAGTCTATGCCAAGGGAAAAAGCAAGGGCGACCCGAAATTCGTGGGCTCGACCCTGTACAACGTAGCTGTCGGTCTGTCCATGCTTACTCCTGAGGTGGTCCGGCTCGCCGTGGAGAACTTTGGCGAACCGCTCGACTCGGACAAGGTCCGCCGGGCTTTCGAAATGTTCAAGGATTTCAACTGCGGAGGCATGACCGCGCCGATCACGACCAGCCCCCAGGACCACGAGGGCGGCGGCGGCTGCCGGCTGGCCAAATGGGACGGCAAGCAGTTCGTGCCCATCACCGGTTGGTTTTCCAGCCGGTTCCGGCCGGAAGTCCTGGCCGTGGCCAAGGAAAGCGCGGCCAAGTTCAAGGCCGAAGGAAAATAAGACATGGCCCTGCTCGAGCTTAAGGCCGTCGAGGTCATCTACGACAAAGTCTTCCTGGCCATCAAAGGCCTTTCGCTCGAGGTCCCCCAGGGAAAGACCGTGGCCCTTTTAGGGGCCAACGGCGCGGGCAAGAGCACGACGCTCAAGTCTGTCAGCGGTCTGCTCAAACCGGAAAGGGGGGAGGTGACCCGGGGCGAGGTCCTCTATCAGGGGCGGAATCTGGGCAGCATCTCCCCGCCCGTCCGGGTGCGCATGGGTATCGCCCAGGTGCTCGAAGGCCGCCGGGTCTTCGAGCACCTCAACCCGGAGGAAAACCTGCTGGCCGCTTCACTGCCCAAGAGCGACCGCAAAAGGATCAGCGCCCTGATCGAACGGGTGTACGGCTATTTCCCGGCGCTCAAATCGCGGCGCAAGTCCAAGGCCGGCTATCTGTCCGGGGGCGAACAGCAGATGCTGGCCATCGGCCGGGCCCTGATGACCG
>Ga0180009_10005732_pt1 | contig 13224 bp, 8 predicted proteins | sample OS_PC_MetaG_FD_123537 | JGI IMG/M metagenome (GOLD analysis project Ga0180009, IMG submission 123537) | Groundwater microbial communities from the Aspo Hard Rock Laboratory (HRL) deep subsurface site, Sweden - OS_PC_MetaG | ecosystem: Environmental > Aquatic > Deep subsurface > Groundwater... | reverse complement strand
GCCCGATGAACTCGACTCCCGCCAGGGTCAGGTTTCCGTTGACCAGCTTGTACAGGGCCGCCTCCTGGCCCGGGTTTTCCCCGTAGCGCAGGCCTTTTTCCACGACCGACCCGTCGGCCTCCTGAATTTTCCAGGACTGTTTGCGATAGACCAGGGTCGTTTCGCCCAGGGTGATGGTCATATCGTCCGGAAAATGATCGTCCATGACCCGACGATACATAGCCTTGATGTCGCTCATTTGGTATGCTCCCCGTGGAATGTGTTTCAAAGCAGCGCCCGCTTGCCGCCGACGGGACTCAGGGTAATGAATCGGGCCGGGAAAATCAAGGGGCTTGGGCCCGGGAATCGGGTGGATCGAGGTAATGGAACCGAATCAAGTCATCGTGTTGACCGTGGACGCCCTGGCCGCCGGGGGGGCGGGACTGGCCCGGTACGAAGGCCGGGTCGTCTTCCTGTCCGGCGCCCTGCCCGGCGAAACGGTCCGGGCCGAAATCCAGGGGACCGGTCCCGGCGGGTTTCGGGGGCGGACGGTCGAGGTCCTGGAGTCGCACCCCGACCGTCGGGAGCCGCCCTGTCCGTTGTTTTTGGACTGCGGCGGATGCCAGTTGATGCATGTCCGGGACCGGGCCCAGCTCGATCTGAAAGCCGGGGCCGTCCTGGGGGACCTGGCCGACGGCGTCCCCGGGTCCCTGACGAGAGTCCGGGCGCCCGAGGCCATGCACTATCGGACCCGGGTCCGGCTTCAGGCCGGTATGGTTCGGGGGGAAATGGCCCTGGGTTTCCATGCCGCCCGCTCCAATCGGCTGGTTCCTGTGGATTTCTGCCATCAGCTTGCCCCCCGGCTCAACCAAAGCCTGGCCCCGCTGGCCGACTGGGCGGCCGGCCTGCCTCTGGCCGGGGTCGTCCTGAACGGGCTCGAACTCCTGGCCGGGCGCCACGACGAACCCCTGCTCCTGCTCCTGGACCTGGAAGGCCGGCCTTCCGAAGCCTTGAAACGGGCCGCGGCCGAGGGGCCGGACCTTGCGGGCGGGGCGGCGACCGCACTGTCCGTGCGGGGTCGTCCCGTGGATTCGGGAAGGCGCGGACCGAAACCGGCCGTGACCTGGTGCGAAATCCTGGAGCCCCCCGTTCGGCTCATGGCCCGGTCCGGCGTCTTCACCCAGGTCAATCCCGGCCTCAACCGCCTGCTCGTCGGACGGGTTCTCGATCTGGCCCGGGAATCAGGACCCGCCCGGGTCCTGGACCTGTACGCCGGATTCGGCAACTTCAGCCTGCCTCTGGGCCGAACGATCCCCCAGGTCGTTGCCGTGGAAAGCAGCCCGGCCGCCGTGGCCAACGCCCGGTTCAATCTCGATGTCAACCGGTTCGAAAACATCCGGCTGGTCAAGGCCGACGCCCCGCGGGCCGCTTCGGAAATGGCCGATCGCGGAGATACGTTCGGATTGATCGTGATGGACCCGCCCCGAAGCGGGGCCAAAGGCCTGGCCCCGCGGGTGGCCAGGCTGAGGCCGAGAGAGGTCTTGTACCTGTCCTGCCACCCGGCCGCCCTGAAACGGGACCTGGCCGAATTCCGTTCCCTGGGCTTCACCCTGGATGAACTGGCCGCCTTTGACATGTTCCCCCAGACCGCGCACCTGGAGGTCCTGGCCCGATTGAGCCTTTGAGCGGTTTTTCTCAGGAGCCGCCGGCGCCGCCCAAAACGTAGCGGACGACCCGGAGTCCCTTTCGGGCCAGGAGCGGGGCGATTTCCCGGGGCAGGTCAATGGAGGTCAGCAACAGTTTCCCGCCGGGCGCGTGGACCAGGGCTCCCGGCACCGTGATCTCGATCCCCCGCCCGTTCGGCCGGGACGAGGACTGGATGTTCAGGCCGGAGTTCGTCTCGAGGCCCAGGGCCTGGAACAGTTTGAGGGCAAAGGCTTCCGGCCGCTCGCCCGCCTCGCGGGTGATGAGACGGAAGTGATGCTCCTCGAGCAGTTTCTCCATGCTGGGCGGTCGCCGCTGGAAGTCGATCACGTAGTTGGCCCCGCCCCGGGTCAAATAGATGGGGGCCTGGACCGTGAAATTGAAGTCGGCCCCGGATTCACCATTCCGGATCAAGGGGATGGACAGGTCGCTTTCGAACTTCTGGCCCACCAGATCGAGCAGGCCCCGGGTGAAGTCCTGGAAGTCCGACGCGGCCATTTCTTCAGTTTTGAGTTGAGGTTCGATCGAATCCCGGCGGGGTTCCGGACCGATCAGATTGCCCCGGGGATAGAAATCGATGATCTTCAGGCCCTGGGTTTCCAGGTAGGCCGCCACCTCGGGTGAAGTCCCCTGGGCCGGGGTCTGAGGCAGGTTGATGACCACGGCCCGCCCCGCCTGCCAGTCCGCCGCCGAGGGCCAGATGATCCAATCGGCCGAAATCCGGACGCCGATTTCCCGACTCAACCGCCAGGGCGTTCCATCCTCCCGGACCTTGTAATACTGGCTCATTTCGATCAGGCGCTTGAGAAGCGCGGTGAGCCCCTCGCCGGGTTGGGGCCGGAAAATCGTATAGTTGGCCCAGTTGGACCGGATCAGGGCGACCATGTCCTCGGGCAGCCGGTGGTCCAGGTCCAGCAGGACCCGCCGGCCCGTCCGCAGCTCGATGATGGGAAAGGACTGGGTGTTGATCGTGATCTGTCCGCCGGACTTCAAGGGCAGAAAATGCTGGCCCCGGTTGATGAAACGCTCCCCGATCCGGGTGAAGATCAAGCCCAGGGCGGCCCGGACGGCCAGGGAGTTCGAGGGCGGCATCGGGGGCGGCGTCACGGCCAGCTTCGGCGCGGGCCGGGGCTGCGGCCGGGGCGCCGGTTCGGGAGACACCCGGGTGGCCGTGGGTGGAACCGAGGGCGCGCGGGCCGGAATCGGCCCTGATCCGGTCGCAGCCTGCAACTCGCTTTCGCTCCAGGTCCCCGGCAGGGGCACTTTGATCTCCTGGCCGGCCAATATCAGGTTCGGGTTCTTCAGCTGCGGATTGATCTTGATCGTCAGGTTGATATATTCATTGAAAATCAGGTGTTCGGGTATGCCGACCCGCCTGAGAATCAGGGCCAGCCGTTCTCCCGGCCGGACCTTGACCGACTTGAACTTCATATCCCGGGTCTCGTCCGGCGAAACCGGCGGCGGTGCGGCGGGCTTCACCTCGGGCCCGGCCGGCGGTTTGGCCGCGGCCTTCTCTTCGATCTTGGCCGGCGGCTCGACCGCGGCCTTTTCCTTCGGCCCGGTCGCCGGACCTTCCGCTTCGACCGCCACGCCTTCCACGGGCAGGAACAGCTTCTGGCCCACGTGAATCAGGTCGGGGTCCTTCAGATCGGGATTGAGGGCCTGGATCAGGGCCAGAAGGTCCCGGGGAATCGGACCCTCGCCCACGACCCGCCGCCGTTGGAGAATCCGGGTCAGGATGTCCCCGGATTCGACCACGTATTCCTCCACGTCGATCTTGCGGCCCTGATACTCCCGGACGATAATGGTCTTGACCAGGGAAATGGTCGGGTCCTCGGCCCCCCGGGCCGGCCAGGCCCCGAAGAGGATGAACAGCGCCGCCGCCAATGCGGCCAGGCGACGGGACAAAATAATGGTCATGCGGCCCACGTTCGACTCCCAGGATGTCGGTTTGCGCGTCAAAACGATTTTACCAATTTTATTAAATGGTTTTTGTTTTGTCGAGGCCGGAGGCGCATGTCTCCGGCTGCCTGAAAATACTAGCACAATATCTTGTGGTGATCAATTAAAAAGATACATCACATGGTATTTTGTCCTTTACAAAAAGGCGGAATTTTGATAGCGTGCCCCGGTAAGTCGGCGACGCGCCATGCCGCGGCCGGGGTAACTTCCAACAGAATGAACGACATACTGTAAACAGGGTGCTTATGAAAATCAAGCGTCTGGACATTGTCGGGTTCAAGTCGTTTCCGGAGCGGATGCAAATCCCGTTTTCCTCCGGGATCAGCGCGATAGTCGGCCCCAACGGCTGCGGCAAGAGCAATATCGTCGATTCCATCCGCTGGGTCATGGGCGAGCAGAGCGTCAAACAGCTTCGGGGCGGGAAGATGGAGGACGTTCTTTTCAACGGGGCCAACGGCCACCAGGGGTCGGGGATGGCCGAGGTGACCATGGTTTTGGCCAATGACGGGGCGGTGGGTCCGGGGCCGACGTTGGGTCCGAGCGAAATTTCCATCACCCGCCGCTTTTATCGGTCCGGGGACAGCGACTATCTGATCAACAAGGTGCCCTGCCGTCTCAAGGACATCACCCAGTTGTTCATGGACACGGGCATGGGGACCAAGGCGTATGCGATTATCGAGCAGGGCCGGATCGGGGCCCTGGTGGACGCCAAGCCCGAGGATCGGCGGTCTCTGATCGACGAGGCGGCCGGCATTACCCGGTACAAGGCGCAAAAGCGGGAGGCGGAACGAAAGATCGAGGCCACGGAACAGAACCTGACCCACGTGGTGGCCTTGATGTCCGAGACCAAGCGCCAGATCAACACGCTGACCCGTGCCGCGCGCAAGGCGGCCCAGTACAAGGAATTCAAGACCGAACTCCGGGCGCTGGACCTGGGTTTGACCGCCGGCGAAATGGCCGGACTGGAAGCCCGCCGCGCCGAACTCGAAACCACCCGGTCCGGCCTCCAGGCCCGTCTGGACGGGCTCCTGACCGGCCTCGAACGCGTTGAAGTGGACCTGGAGCGGTCCCGCCTCGAGATCGTCGAACAGGAGAAGGCGTCCGAGTCCAGCGCCGCGGCCCTGTACGAGATGCAAAACGAGTATAACACCCTGAAAAAAGAGGATGAATTTCTCGGGGTCCAGCAGGAGGAGAACAAATCCCGCCAGGAACGCCTGACCGGCGAACTGGGTGGATTGAACGAGAAACAGGTCCAGCAAAGCCGGGAGCTGACCCGGCTGGGCGAGGAAACGGCCGGTTTGAAGGCGCGGATGTCCGAGAAGACGTCCACCCGCGAGTCCTTGTCCGCCGCGGTCCGGGAACTCAAGCGGGAGCACGATCTGGCCCACGGCCGCCGTGAGACCCTTGCCGGTCGCCTGTCCGAGTTGCGGGCCCGCATGGGCCGCCTCGAGGAGGTCCTGGCGGGCCACGACCGTCTGGCCCGGGCCAACGAGGCGCGCCAGGAGGAAATCCAAGACGAAATCGCTCAGTTGAGCGCCGATAGCGCCGAGGGGGATCGGATTTTCGAGGCCCTGCGTCGGGAGAAGAATGACCTGTCCGCCCGTCTGGAAGCCGCCAGGTTCCAGGTCGGAGAGGGCGAGGAGCATCTGGCCGCCTGCCGGGCCGAAGCGGAACGATTGGCCGCCGAGGGTCGCAAGGTCGACTCGGAACTGGCGGGGCTCGAGTCCCGTCTGGCCACCCTCAAGGACGTGCAGGCCAACTTCGGCTGGTACCCCGAGGGCGTCAGGGCCTTGATGGCCGACCCGGACCTGCGGTCGGCCGGGGTGATCGGTCCGGTAGCCGAGGGTCTTCAAGTCCCGGCCGGGTGTGAAACCGCGGTCGAAGCGGCCCTGGGCGAACGGCTGCAGTACATCCTGGTCCGGGACCGGGGGGCCGCGGCCGCGGCCGTCCGTTTCCTCGAGACCGGGGATCTGGGCCGGTGCGGTTTCCTGTCCCTGGCCGATCTGGGCCCCCGGGCCGAGACCGATCTTCTGGGCGCCCTGTTGGGCGATTTTGCCATCCGGGACGACCTGGCCGGGGCCCTGGCCGAACCGGCCGGGCGCTCCATTCTGACCCGTGACGGCTGCTACGTCGGACCGAACGGCCTGATCGTGGGCGGCCGGGCCCGGGAGGAAGACCGGGGCCTGCTCGAACGTCTGGCCGAAATCGAGGAACTGGAAACCCGGGTCGAGGCCCGCCGTTTGGAACGGGATCGGCTGTCCGGCCTGGAAAGCGAGGCCCGCTCCCGGACCGAAGGGGCTTCGGCCCGCCTCGATGAAGCCGGGCGGATCGTCCGAGGCCTGCAAACGGCAGTGATCGAAGTGGACAAGAAAGTCTCCGGGCTCGAGGGCCGCCGCAAGGACGTCATGTCCCGGCTGGCGGGCCTCAACCGGGCCCTCGAGGGGCAAAGGCGCGAGGCCGACCGCCTGGAGTCGGAAAAGGCCACGGCCCGGGACGAAGTATCGGTTCTCGAATCGGACGAGTTCGACCTGACCGGCGAGATCGAAGATTCGGCGGACGAAGCGGCCCGCCTGGGCGCGGAACTGGAAGCCGCCCGCGAACGAGACCGACAGGCCGCCCTCGAGGCCCAGACCGCTTCCGAACGACTTTCCAATGCCCAGCGGGAGGCCGACAAGACCGGCGAATGGCTGCAGGAGACCCGGGAGCGCATCGCGGCCAAGGAGCGGGATCTGGTTCTGGCCCGGACCGAACTCGAACGGCTGGCCGCCCGACGGCAGGAGATTTCCGGGGCCATGTCCGGATTCCACGAGCGCCTGGCCCGGGCCGAGGAGGCCTTGGCCCGGAAGAGACGCGAAGTCGACGATCTGCGCTCCCGGCTCAACGCCCAGGAATCCGAAGCCCGACAGGCCCGGCGCGAACGGTCCCAGGTGGACGAAGAGGCCCGGAAGGTGGACCTGGAACTCCAGGAGAACGGAATCCGGACCGATCACCTGGCCGAGCGCATCCAGAACGACTACAACGTGGACCTCAAGACCATGCCCGCCGACCAGCGGCCGGCCCTGGCCGAAGACCTCGATGCGGAGACGGCCCGGGAGCGGCGGATCGAACTCCGGGACAAGATCGAAGGCCTGGGCGAGGTCAACACTGCGGCCATATCCGAACACGAAGCCCTGATGGAGCGCTATACCTTCTACAAGGACCAGCTCGACGACCTGACCGCCTCGATCGAAAATCTCAAGCAGTCCATCGCCCGGATCAACCGGACCTGCAAGGTCCGGTTCACCAACACCTTCAAGGAGGTCGACCAGAAGCTCCGGGAGATATTCCCCCTGCTCTTCGAAGGCGGCGAGGCCTGGCTATCCCTGACCGACGAAAGCGACCCCCTCGAAGCCGGCGTGGAAATTCACGTTCATCCGCCGGGCAAGAAACTGACGGTCATGAGCCTGCTTTCCGGCGGTGAAAAGGCCCTGGTCGCCCTGGCCCTGATCTTCGCTTTGTACCTGATCAAGCCCAGTCCCTTCTGCCTGCTCGACGAGATCGACGCGCCCCTGGACGAGGCCAACATCGATCGTTTCAATCGCCTGCTCAAGAAACTGGGCCAGTCTTCCCAGGTCATCATGATCACCCATAACAAACGGACCATGCAGATGGCCGACACCCTCTACGGCGTGACCATGGAGGAGGCCGGGGTTTCCAAGATGGTTTCCGTCAACCTGTCCGATATCGAGGTTCTGGAACAAGATGCTCAAATGGTTCAGGCGGGGTAAAAAGGGGGATTCGGCCGCTTCCGAGCCGGCCCCCGAACCGCAAGACATCCCGGCCGGCGTCGAGGAGCCGGTCGAGGCCGTGGAGGCCGTTGCCCCGGCCGAGGATGACGCGGTCGTCCCGGCCGATGAGGATATCTCGGCCCTTCCGGCCGATGAGGAAGCCGCCGGCGCGCCTCCCGAGGAGGAAGGGCCGGCCAACGGGAAAAAGGGCTTCCTGGCCCGACTCAAGGAGCGTTTGGCCGGGACCCGGGCCGTACTGAACACCCGGGTGGACCACCTTCTGCTCGGGGTCAAGCAGATCGACGAAGACGTGCTCGAGGAACTCGAGGAGGTTCTCATCACGTCCGACCTGGGCGTCAAGACGACCCAGGCCCTGATCAAGACCATTGGCGACAAGGTGGCCCGCAAGGAACTCGATTCCCCCGACCACCTCAAGGCCGTACTCCGGGAGGAGATGGTCCGGATACTCTCCCTGCCGCCGGCCGACTTCGACACCACCAGCCGGCCCCACGTCATCCTGGTCATCGGGGTCAACGGCGTGGGCAAGACCACGACCATCGCCAAACTGGCCAACCGGTACGTTTCCGAAGGCCGTCGGGTCATGCTGGCCGCCGGCGACACCTTCCGGGCCGCGGCCATCGAACAACTGGGTATCTGGAGCGATCGGGTCGGGACGGAACTGGTTCGCCAGCAGGCCGGGTCCGATCCGTCGGCCGTGGTCTTCGACGCCCTCCACGCGGCCCGTTCCCGAGGGACCGACATCCTCATCGTCGACACTGCCGGACGCCTGCACACCAAGGTCAACCTGATGGAAGAACTCAAGAAGGTGCATCGGGTAGCCGACCGGGAGATGCCGGGAGCGCCTCACGAGGTCCTGCTGGTCCTGGACGCCACCACGGGCCAGAACGCGGTCAGCCAGGCCAGGCTGTTCAACGAGGTCGTGGGGGTGCATCACATCGCCATGACCAAGCTGGACGGGACGGCCAAGGGCGGGGTCCTGGTTTCCATCTGTCACGATCTGGGCCTGCCCATCCGCTACATCGGCATCGGCGAGGGCATGGACGACCTGCGCGACTTCGACGCGCAGGCCTTTGTCGAGGCCCTTTTCGGCTGATCGTCCCATATGATCGGGGCGCCGCAAGGCTTTTTCTCCGGCGCCCCGATCCGCAACCCTCTTGACATCCGTTTCGATACCCGCCACACTCGATTGCGAACCGATTCCCGAATCATTCCAAGTTGAAAACGGCAAACCAATCTCTGTACAGGAGGCGGCAACATGGCCGAAATCAGGTATGACGGCAGAGTGGCGATTGTAACCGGGGCGGGCGGCGGCCTGGGGCGCGCGTACGCCCTGCTTCTGGCTTCCCGGGGGGCCAGGGTCGTGGTCAACGACCTGGGCGGCGCGACCGACGGAACCGGTTCGGGCGCGACCATGGCCGAGAGCGTGGTCAACGAAATCAAGCAGGCGGGCGGCCAGGCCGTCCCGGACTACAACAGCGTGCTGGACGGAGCGGCCACCGTCAAGACGGCCGTGGACGCGTACGGCCAGGTGGACATCCTGATCAACAACGCGGGCATTCTGAGGGACATCACCTTTCTCAAGCAGTCCAACCAGGACTGGGACCTGGTCCTGGACGTGCATCTCAACGGCACGCGTAACGTGACCAAGGCCGCCTGGCCGGTCATGCGCGAACGGAAGTACGGCCGGATCGTCAACACCACGTCTTCGGCCGGACTGTATGGCAACTTCGGCCAGTCCAACTACAGCGCGGCCAAGATGGGCATCGCCGGCCTGACCAACACGTTGCGCCTGGAAGGGGCCAACTACAACATCAAGGTCAACACCCTGGCCCCGGTGGCCGGGTCGAGGCTGATGGCCCAGGTCATGCCCCAGGAACTGCTCGACGCCTTGCGGCCCGAGTTCGTCGCGCCCCTGGTCGCCTACCTCTGCTCCGAGGAATGCAAGGAGTCCGGATACATCTATTCCGTGGGCGGCGGGTACTTCAGCCGGGTGGCCTACTTCGAGGGGAAGGGCGTTTTTCTGGGAACGGACCAGGAAATCCGCATCGAGGACGTGGCCTCCCGCATGCTCGATATCAACGATTTGAGAAAAGGCACCGAGATGACCCAGGCTCAGGACCAGACCCGCAAGGTGCTTAACTTCATGGGGCTGGACCGGTAGACACCGGAGTCGATTGACTGCATCCCGGCCCCGTCCCGCTTTCAGGCGGCATGGGGCCCGTTTACATCGACTCCGGTTCGGGCGGTTCCGGGGTGGAAACGTCAGGCTGGGGATCGGTTTCCGGCAGCCGGAGAAAGATGCCCCGGAAACGATGCAGAGCGGCCAGATTGGTGCCCAGGGCCAGCAGGATCAGGGTCAGGAAAAGGACCCGGCCGGGGGCCAGGGGATCGGCCAGGCTGCCGATGACGATGACGACCAGGCGTTCGTCCCGGGTCAGAAATCCCCGCCGGTATTCCAGGTTCAAACCTTCTCCCCGGGCCCGGGTATAGCTGATCATGAACGAGCCGACCAGGGCCGCGAAGGCGGCCAGGGCGGCCGGCGTGGCCAGGCCCGGGTCGCGGCTGATCCAGACCCACATGCCCACCAGCAGGCAGGACTCCCCGTACCGATCCAGCACGGAATCCAGAAAGGCCCCCCGCTGACCGGCCCGGCCCAGACGTCGGGCCAGCAGGCCGTCCATGCTGTCGCACAGACCGGAGAGCAGGGCCAGCAGCCCGGCCGCGACCGGGGAAAAAAGATAGGCCAGACCGGCCATGACGCTCAGGGCCAGACCGATCGCGGTGACGTGGTCCGGGCTCAGGCCCCAGCGAATGGGCAGGGGCAGGAGCACCTTTTCGAGAAAATCCAGGTAGAGTCGGACCGGGGCCAGATCGCGGCGCATTTCTTCGTCTCCGCTTGGGATGATGGCAAAAGCCGGCGGCCGGGTTCTAATCGGCGGCCAGAATCCGCAACGCCCCCGCGGGCGCCTTGGCCACGCCCTCCTGAATGAAGGCCTCGGTTTGGTGATAGGCTTCGCCATCGTCCTGCTGCCGGGGCGGACGTTTCATGAAGTAGGATGACGGTCCGTGCAGTACGCCCCCCTGTCCCCGTTCCAGGGCCAGTTTGCAGCAGCGCACCGCGTCGATGGTCACGCCCGCCGAATTGGGCGAATCCTCGACCGACAGGCGCAGTTCCAGGTTCATGGGCACGTCGCCGAACAGGCGGCCTTCCATGCGGATGAAGCAGACCTTGTTGTCCTTTTGCCAGGCCACGTAGTCGCTCGGGCCGATATGAATGTTTTCTTCATCGAGCTGTTCGGCCGTGACCGACTGGACCGCTTCGGTCTTGGATTTTTTCTTGGACTGGAGCCGGCCGCGGTTGAGCATGTTTAAAAAATCGGTGTTGCCGCCGGTGTTGAGCTGGTAGGTTCGTTCGAGTTTGACCCCGCGTTTGCGAAACAGGTCGGTCAGAATGCGGTGAGTGATCGTGGCCCCGAGTTGGGACTTGACGTCGTCTCCGATCAGGGGAAGCCGCTTGTCCTCGAAGCGGCGGGCCCAGACCGGATCGCTGGCCACGAAGACCGGGATGCAGTTGACCACGGCCACGCCGGCCTCCAGGGCGCAACCCATGTAAAAGCGGGTCGCCTCCTCCGAACCGACCGGCAGATAGTTGAGCATGACCTCGGCCCCCGACTCCCGGATCAGGTCGACCACCTCGGCCCGGCTCGGTTCGGGTGAGTCCGCCGGAACGAAGGTATGGCGCTCGTCATAGTCCCGCATATGGTCGGACAGTCCGTCGAGCACCCGGCCCATGTGAACCGTCACGCCGCTTTTCGGGACGTGAGGGAAAAAAACGGTCGTGCAGTTGGGAGGGGCGAACATGGCTTCCGATACGTCCAGCCCCACTTTTCTCCGGTCGATGTCAAAGGCGGCCGCCACCTCGATGTCGGACGGTTTGTATCCTCCGAGGTCCCAGTGCATCAGGCCGATGGCCGTGTCGGCCCCCTGGTCTTTATAGTAATGCAGCCCCTGGATCAAGGAACTGGCGCAATTACCGACGCCGACAACAACGATTTTGATACCAGCCACTCGCTCTCAACCTCCTTGCGACGGAGCATTCGGATTCAATGGCTACGCCGCCAGGCATAAACAGAATCCCGAGATCAGACATGCGGGGCGGGCGCTACCAGCCGTAAGGATTTCTTCCTTCCATGTCAAAGATTCCCCTCGACTTGCCGCGGGGAGCTTCGATTGTCATTTGTGGTCACTGCATGCCCGCGGTCAGCAACCAAATCATTACGGCGCGTCACCGCGCCAACACCAGGCTGTCACATCATAATCATTCAGAACCGAGGAGGCAAGCAGGTATTGACGGAATCCGATTTTTAGGCAGCCCGGAGTGAATCCCGTTCAGTCCGCCGGATCGAACAGGTCCTTGAACCCGGATGGCTCGTGGGGACCAATGATCATCTGTTCGAGTACGCCGACCCCCCGCTTCTCCCGACCTTCCCCGTCGGTCATCAAGGCCTCGCAGAAGGCCTGGACGTGCAGATGGCGAAGGTCGGATTCGTCCAGGGTCTTCAGGTCGAGCACGTCGAAGCCCACGGCCTGTTCGCCCTTGAAATATCCGTGGCCCCACTCGGGGTTCAGGTAGCCCAGACCGGTCATGTAAAAATTGAACGAGGGATCGAGCCGGATACGGGTGGCGGGCCGGTTCCCGGGATGAAAGATCAGTTCCGCCGACCGGGCGTGCCGGGTGCCGGATTTGAAGGCCAGACGCGATTCGGAAGACGCCATCTCTTCAGTCGCACCGTCGCCCAGCGGCGCCCAGACCGCGCTCCGATGCCAGGGCCGGCCGGCCGCGTCCGTATTGACGTCGTACAGACTGGCCCCGTCCTCGAAATTCAACGGCGCCCAGAGCCAGTAGAACTGCGGCAAAGCCGGCGGAACCACGGGCTGCGGGTCGGAGACGCCCACCGGACGGATACCCCACGAGCGGTCCCGCGTACCCCAGAAGCCCTCGTCGTTCAAATCGAAACGACGGCCTGCCAGCTCGATCCAGCCCGACCAGGTCCCGTTCTGGGTCAGTCGCGTATAGTTCATGATGGTTCGCGGGCCGATTCGGTACAGAAAAGGAGGCTCTTCGACCGCCCGGGTCCGACCTTGAAAACGGATGTCGGCCCGAAGCCCGTAATCGTTTTCGTCCACGACCACCCGAAGCCGCCGAAGGGGTTCGACGACTTCCACCGCCACCGGACCGACCCGGGTGTCCATGCGCTCCATGCCCAGAACCCGCGAGGCATGCAGATTGTACTGGCGGTCGTCGAACAAAAAGCAGAACGAGGCGTCCATGACGTTGAGCTGGGGATAGACGCCCAGGGCCGCGGCGAAAAACAGATGGCCGTCCCGAGCGTAGCCGTTGAAGAAATACCGGTCGTAAAAGTTGCGGTCCGTACCGGCGTAGGCGATGGGCTCCGGAGTCTGGTGGATCGGGTAGTCGTCCCCTCGGGTCAGCATGAAATCTCCTTTCGCCCGGACTCGGACCGGGCAGAAATCCCGGCCAGGCCGTCTCCGGGCGCACCCACGTCGCCGCGGGCCCGGGCCAAGCCGGTTTCATTTCCGTATCCCTGCGGTGGTGAACGATCCATTCATAGCCCAACCCGGAAGAAACTGTCAACCCGGCCGCGCGGCCGGCAGCAATTCTCGGCGAAGTGGGAGATGGCATATTTTGTGTGTCCTGTCGGGCCAGGCCGCCAGGGAAGTTGGCCAAGGAAGTGGTTTCGCAAGTTGGAGTCAGAGAAGAAGGCCTGTG
>Ga0180009_10005731_pt1 | contig 13225 bp, 10 predicted proteins | sample OS_PC_MetaG_FD_123537 | JGI IMG/M metagenome (GOLD analysis project Ga0180009, IMG submission 123537) | Groundwater microbial communities from the Aspo Hard Rock Laboratory (HRL) deep subsurface site, Sweden - OS_PC_MetaG | ecosystem: Environmental > Aquatic > Deep subsurface > Groundwater... | reverse complement strand
CGCCATGCGTCAGGTATTCGAACACCAGGATACCGTTGCCGAACGGCATGCGGAGTTCAGGGTGACTGCCTCCGGCCGCGAGGCCGGAATACCGGATTGCCCCTTCCGGCTGGTTCAATCCCCCTCGATATCTATTGGCCCGGTATTCGGCGCCAGGGGATGCCTATGGCGCCTGCTGTCGATCGGTCAGCCCGTGCGCTCTGCCGCAACGGGTCAGTGGGGGTGGAGGCTGGAACTCTTCGGCTTCAGCAATGCGCCCCTCGGTTCTGACCATCCCTAACGGCTTTTCCACATTTGAAATAGGCGGTTCTCCGAATCTGAACGCTTGACGCCCTTTCCGGCCGATTTGAGTCAAACCGAAAATGATTTCCACTAATAAAGATACTACTCCCAAGCCGCCTCCCTGTCAACGGGCGCTCCATTGCATCCGGCCTCGGACCGATTGAACTGCTACAGGTATGCAAGGGCCATTGCCCCAAAAGGTATCGGACCAACACCAGCCGCCTCGCCGGGTAATCAGCGCCCGGTACCTATTGACGGCCGAAGGTCCCGTGGAGTAGTATTGCGGAAAACTTTGGCGAAAAAACAGGTCCGGATTTTTCCGGTGCATGTGATTCGTTTCGTGTTCTCGCGATGCGGTCCGGTATGCGGTTTCAGGTAGTTCAGTGGCAAGAATCTCCATGACTCCCGGCCTCGATTTGTCCCGGACGTTCGACGTGCTTGTCGTGGGCGGCGGAAACGCGGCGCTCTGCGCGGCCATGACGGCCAGGGAAGCCGGGGCCGATGTCCTGCTGCTCGAGTGTTCCCCCCGGGACTTTCGCGGCGGGAACAGTCGCCACACGCGCAACATGCGCTACGTACACGCCCGGGGCAATCATTACCTGACCGGACCGTACCTCGAGGACGAGTTCCGGGACGATCTCCGGCGCGTGACCGGAAGCGGGATCAACGAGCAACTGGCCCGTATGACCTTGAAAAAATCGGAAAACCTCGGGGCCTGGGTCGAGGGGCGCGGCGGCGTGTTTCAGCCCTCGATGCGCGGGACCCTGCATCTTTCAAGGACCAACGCTTTTTTCCTGGGCGGGGGCAAGGCCCTGATGAACGCCTACTACGCCACGGCCGCAAGGCTGGGGGTCGGGATATTGTACGAGGCTGAAGCGACCGACCTCGATATCCGGGAAGACGGCTTTGTTTCGGCCGCGGTTCTTTATCAAGGCGTTTGTGAAACGGTCCGGGCCGGGGCCGTGGTCGTGGCCTCGGGCGGGTTCCAGGCCAATATCGAGTGGCTCAGGGAGTACTGGGGACCGGCCGCGGACCGGTTTATCGTTCGAGGCACGCCCTATGACCAAGGACGAATGCTGCGGGTGCTGCTGGACCGGGGCGCGAGGCCGGTGGGCGACCCCCGTTCCTTCCACGGCGTGGCCATCGACGCCCGGGCGCCCAGGTTCGACGGCGGGATCGTGACCCGGCTGGACGTCGTGCCTTTCGGCATCGTGGTCAACAAGGAGGCCCGGCGCTTTTACGACGAAGGGGAGGAGTTCTGGCCCAAACGATACGCCATTTGGGGCCGCCTGGTGGCCGGGCAGCCGGACCAGGTCGCGTACTCGATCATCGACTCCAAGTCCATGGGCCTGTTCATGCCCTCGGTCTTCCCGCCCTTCGAGGCCGGTTCGATCCGCGAGATGGCCGGGCTGCTCGATATCGACCCGGACACCCTGGAAGAGACGGTCGCCGGGTTCAACCGCTCGACGACGAATCTCGACCGGTTCGACCCGGCCATACTGGATGAATGTCACACGCGGGACCTGACGCCGCCTAAAAGCCACTGGGCCCGTGCCCTGGACACCCCTCCGTTCTACGGGTACCCGCTCAGGCCCGGAATTACCTTCACCTATCTCGGCGTGGCCGTGGACGAGCGGGCCCGGGTCCTGAAAACGGACGAGCGGCCCTGGCCGAACGTCTTTGCCGCGGGCGAGATCATGTCCGGCAACATCCTGGACAAAGGGTACCTGGCGGGCTTTGGCATGACGATCGGGACCGTTTTCGGTCGTATCGCCGGCAAGGAGGCGGCACGTCATATCTCCCGATGATTACATTCAGGAAGCCCGGCGCGTGATGACGGTCTGCAATGCCTGCCGTTACTGCGAAGGATTCTGCGCGGTCTTTCCGGCCATGGAGCGCAGGCTCACCTTTTCGGACCCGGACCTCAAGTACCTGGCCAACCTGTGCCACAACTGCCGGGGCTGCTACTATGCGTGTCAGTACGCGCCGCCGCATGAATTCGCCTTGAACGTGCCCAAGGCCCTTGGCGAACTGAGACTGGAAACCTGGCGGGAATTCGCCTGGCCCCGATTTTTCCGGGGCCTGTTCCGGCACGGCGGGCCAACCGTCTGGCTGGCCGCGGCCGTTCCGGCGGCCATCGTTCTGCTGCTCGTCCTCGTCTTTCAGGGGCCGGGGGCGCTGATCCATCTCCAAGCCGGGAGGGCTGGCTTTTATGGGGTCATTCCCTACAAGCTCATGGTCGTCCCCTTTTCAGGACTGGGACTCCTGGTCCTGGCCGCCCTGTTGGTGGAATTCGCCCGGTTCTGGCGGGAAACCGGCGGCCGGCTGGCCGAACTGGCCGGTCCCGGCGCCCTGTTGCCCGCGATCTGGGACGCCCTGCGTCTGAAGTACCTGGACGGGGGCGGACACGGATGCAACTATCCGGACGACCGGTTCAGCCACAACCGGCGCTGGCTTCACCATTTCGTGTTTTACGGATTTCTGCTTTGCTTCCTTTCCACGACCGTAGCGGCGATCCTGGAGCACCTTCTGGGCCGGCGGGCGCCGTACCGGTTTTTGAGCTGGCCGGTCGTGCTGGGAACGATGGGAGGCCTGTCCCTGCTGGTCGGGACCGGGGGACTGCTTTACCTGAAGGGAAAAATGGACCCGAGGCCGGCGGCTTCGGGGGCCTCGGAACTGGACGTCGGGTTTTTGGTCATGCTGTTTCTGACGAGCCTGACCGGACTTCTGCTGTTGATCCTGCGCCAGACGCCGGTCATGGGGCTCCTGCTGGCGGTCCATGTCGGAATCGTGGCCGGCCTGTTCATCACCTTGCCCTACGGCAAATTCGTGCACGCGGTTTATCGTTTCGCGGCCCTGGCCCGCAACGCCGTCGAGCGGTCCCGGGAAGAGGACCATTAAGCCCGGGCCGGAAAAATCGGGAGCAGTCGGAGAGCGATGGATACGGGAACGAACGGATACTCAGGCCGGATACTGAGGGTGGACCTGACCGGGGGGACGGCCCTGAGCGAGCCCCTGCCGCCGGGACTGATCGAACAATACCTGGGCGGGGCCGGGTTCGGGGCCAAATACCTGTACCATGAAAACCCGCCGGGCATCGACTGGTCCGACCCTGAAAACCGCCTGATTCTGGCCGCCGGTCCGCTCAGCTACACCCCGGTTCACGGCTCGGGCACCCTGGGCTTTGTCACCAAGGGGCCCATGACCAACCTGGCCGTCTCGACCCAGGCCAACGGTTTCGGCGGCGCCTGGCTCCGCTCCTGCGGGTACGACGCGGTCGTGATTCAAGGACGGGCCGAAAACTGGTCCTATCTGTATATCAGCGATGACCGGGTGGAGATTCGGGACGGGCGGAATCTGTTGGGCAAGGACACCCGGGAGACCCAGGACGAGTTGAAGCGGGAACTCGGCCGTGACAAGGGAATCAGCGTTTTCTGCATCGGTCCGGGCGGAGAGAACCGGGTCCGTTTCAGCGTGATCATGGGCGACGGCACCCACACCGCCTCGAAAGGGGGCGTGGGCGCGGTGATGGGGGCCAAGCGGCTCAAGGCCTTTGTCATCGTCCGGGGCCGGGTCAAGCCCGGCATCTTCGACCGACCCGGACTGATCTCGATTGCCAGGGAACTGCACAAAGGGGCGACCGAGACCTACCTGGACGGGTCCCGCCACAAGTGGGGCACCAACGGCTCCTTTTCCAGTCTGCACCAGGCCGGCGCGCTGCCGGTCAGGAATTACACGACCAGCCTTTTCCCCGGCCACGAAAAGATGGACGGCCGATACGTCCGCTCCCGGTTCAAGGCCCTGCGGCGCAGACCCTGTTTCGCCTGCGGGATCAATCACACCTTTGACTGGGAAGTGACCGAAGGCCCCTTCAAGGGCCTGGAGGCCGAAGAACCGGAATATGAAGCCTTCGCGGCCCTGGGGCCCATGATCGGCCAGGCGGATGCCGGCGCCGTCTTTTATCTCAACGATCTGGTCGACCGCCTGGGAATCGACGTCAACGAGACGGGATGGGTCCTGGGCTGGTTGATGGAGTGTTATGAAAAAGGAGTGCTCCGGCCGTCCGACGTCGACGGTCTGGACATGACCTGGGGCCGGGTCGATTCGACCGAGGCCGTCATCCGAAAAATTGCCTCGAGGGAAGGCGTGGGCGATCTGCTGGCCGAAGGGGTCAAGCGGGCCGCGGAAAAGTTCGGTGACCCGGCCAAAAGCCTGGCGGTCTGCACCGAAAAAGGCGCGACCCCGAGGGGACACGACCATCGGGCCCGATGGCACGAGCTGGTGGATACCTGTTTCACCAACACCAGCACCCTCGAAGCGACCTTTGTCGGGGTCCGGCCCCACCTGCTGGACATGCCGCCCGTCAAGGACGCCTTTTCGCCCTGGGAAGTCCCCTTGATCAACGCCCATCAGAACGGTTGGGCCGTGATCGAGGACTGCCTGGGGGCCTGCCGCTTCAACCTGAACTATCCCAAGATCGTGGTCCGGGCCTTCAACGCCGTGACCAACGCCGGTCTGACCATCGGGGACATGCTGATCATCGGCCGGCGCATCGTCAACACCCTGCGGCTTTTCAATCTCCAAAACGGCCTCATTCCGGAGATGGAGACGCCCAGTGCCCGCTATGGGTCGGCCCCGGTGGACGGGCCGGCCCAAGGCCGCCGGATACTGGACCACTGGGATTCCATTCGAGAGATATACTACCGGAATATGGGCTGGGACCCGAAAACCGGGGTCCCGCTTCCGGACACCTTGAAAGCTTTGGGCCTGACGCAGTCCTCTGATGAGGACCGATAAGGAACCGACATGCATTCCATCATCCCTCTGGACGTGGGTACGTTCGACGCCCTGCCCAAGCAGACCTGCACCTATCGGATGTACCGGGAAGTCACCTACCGCGCCCCCTGCGTGATCTGGTCCATCACGGGCACGCGGGATAACATCCTGGTGGACCTGGGACCCCCCGATCCCCCCCGGGTTTTGGAAAGCCAGGGATTCGTCATGCTCCGCGGCGAAAGGCAGCAGCCGCGGGCCGCTCTCCAGGCCGTCGGCGTGGACCCCTGCCAGGTGAGGACCGTTATCCTGACCCATCTCCACTGGGATCACGCCTGGGGATTCCATCTGTTCGAGAACGCCCGGTTCATCATCCAGAAGAAAGAACTCGAGTACGCCCTGTCCCCGCTGCCCTGCCACCGGCCGGCCTATTACGGGAAGCCCCCGGGCCAGGCCCAGTTCGTGGATTACCTGGATCGGCTGACCGTCATCGAGGGCGACGCGGTTGTCGAACCGGGTGTCGAAGCGGTCTTCATTCCCAGCCATACCCCGGGGTTTCAAGGAGTCGCCGTGGACACGGAAAAGGGCCGGTATTTCATTGCCGGGGACGCGGTGGGCCTGTACGAATGCTGGGAGACCGTTCCCCACATTCCTTCGGGGATATTCAACAACCTCGAGGACTGTTACCGCAGCGCGGACAAGATCGAACGGATCGCCGATCACGTTCTCCCGGGCCACGATGCCCGGGTGTTCGACCGGCCGTCTTATCCTTGACTGTTACCCGTGGAGGTGGACGGACATGAATGAAAACGTGGGCTTTATCGGGCTGGGGGCCATGGGCGGCCCCATGGCCATGAACCTGGTCCGAAAAGGATACGCCCTTTCGGTATACGACCTCGATCCCGAACGGATCAGGCCCCTGGTCGAGCAGGGCGCGGCAAGCACGGATTCCTGCCGGGAGGCGGCCGAGCGGTCCGGGATCGTCATCACCATGCTCCCGTCATCCCCCCACGTCCGGGAAGCGATTCTGGGAGACCGGGGCGTCATCGAGGGCGTTCGGCCGGGATCGATCGTGATCGACATGAGCACCATCGATCCGGTGACAACACGGGAGATAGAAAAGCGGCTCGATGAACGCGGCGTCAGGATGCTCGACGCACCGGTCGCCCGGGGCGTGGCTGCCGCCAAGGGCGGTACTCTGGCGATTTTCGTGGGGGGCGATGAAGAGACGTTCCGGAAATGCCGGCCCATCCTCGAGGCCATGGGATCGGACGTCGATCACGTGGGGGAGATCGGAGCCGGCGAGGTGGTCAAGCTGGTCAACAACCTCGTCCTGGCCGTCAATGTCTGCGCCCTGGCCGAGGGCCTGGTCCTGGGGGTCAAGGCGGGCGTCAGGCCCGACGTTCTGTTCAAGGCCCTCAACCAGGGTTCGGCCGACAGCTATGCCCTGCAAAACCATTTCAAGAAGTTCGTCTTCAAGGGCAGGTTCGAAAAAGGGGTCTTCCCCGTGGAATATATCATCAAGGACCTGGACCTGGCCCTGACAACGGCCGAAAACTACCAACTGCCGCAAAAATTCGGCGCCTTGGCCCGTGATGTATACGAATCCGCCCTGTCCGACGGGTTGGGTGGGCTGTATTATCCGGTCGTGGTCAAGGTTCTGGAAAAACTGGCCGGCGTGGAAGTACGGGCCGATCTGGAAGACTGAACCCGGATTTTACCGTGGGGTCCTATCGATGCAGGCATTTGAAAACCATCGCGGCTCGCCCCGGGGATGGCCCGCAACAAGCCGCGATGAAAGCGCCCGCCCGGTAAAGTCCGGGATCGATCCGCCGGAGGCGGATGAATCGGCTTGGTGAGCCGACCGGGCTAACGATCGACCAGGCCTTCCACCGTTTTTCTGTACCCGTCAGCGAGATAGGCCCGATCGCACAAGGTCGTTATAATCCGACACCCTCTGCGTCTCCATGCATCCGCCGACTTCTTGATCTCATGAAGCTCAAGGCCGAACAGGACCACGATAAAATCAAGTCCCTTTTCAGAAGCGATTTGCACGACCCGGTTCAAAGCGTCGGTTACCGCCGGGTGTTCAATGTCTCCCTGGTGGCCCATGGACATGGATAGATCAAAAGGCCCCAGCATCAATCCATCAACCCCCGCGGCCGCAATGTCCTCTATATTCCTGACGGCATCGGCGTTCTCGATCAGGGCCCAGGCCATGGATTCCCGGTCGCTCCAGTCGCTGTACTGTTTCCAATCGGTCAGGCCATGGCCGGTCGCCCGGACGTAAGGACAGGCCCCCCTCGTGCCCTTGGGTTCGTACCTGACCGCGGCGGCTATTTGCCTGGCCTCTTCACCGGTTCGGATACCCGGTACGATCACGCCGACCGCTCCGGCATCCAGGACCTTCTTGATTCCGGATATCGAGCCATCCGGGAGCCTGACGACCGGGGTCGCGCCTTTTAACTCCACGGCCCGGATCATGTCCACGGCGCTTTCCAGGCCGAAGGAGCCGTGCTCCATATCGATGATGACAAAGTCAAATCCCGCCCCGGCAGCCAGTTCGCAAATCTCCGGACTGGCCATCTGGACCCAGGTGCCCAACGCGCTCCGCCTGGTTTCCAGTGCTTCCTTTATACGGTTTCGTGGCATCAAGAATCCTCCATGTTGTCGGTAAGGGCTGCGACTCGCTCTGTAACTCAAGAGCCCGTTTACTTGCCCATGATCAAATTCGGTATGAACAACGATATCTGCGGGAACAGGGTCACCAGGATCAGGACCGGAAAACATACCAAAAGGAACGGGATGAGCGGTTTCCATATTTTGTCGATGGTCAGTCCCGAGACCATGCAGCCTACGAACAGGTTGGCCGCGGCCGGCGGGGTGATCAGCCCGATTTCCACGTTCATGAGCATGATGGCCCCGAAGTGGTAGGGATCGATGCCGTACTTCTTGGTCATCTCCATGAAGACCGGCGTAAAGATCAGGACGATGGTGTTGCAGTCGAGGAACATGCCCAGGAGCAGGAGAAAGACATTGACCATCAGAAGCATGACCAGGGGGCTGGTGGTGAAATTGATGCACCAGGCCGAGACGACGTCGGGGATTTGAAGAATGGTGAATACGCGGCCGCCGATTCCGGCGGCCAAGGCGACGATGATCAGCAGGACGGAACTGGTGATGGTGCTGTTCATCAATATGGAATACAAATCCTTGAGGGAAACCGTCCGGTATACCAGGAAGGCCACGAGAAACCCGTAAACCACGGCCACCGCGGCCGCTTCGGTCGGGGTGAAGATGCCGCCGTAGATACCACCCAGAATGATGACCGGCATCAGGAGGGCCAGAAAACCCTGACGGAAGGATGCTGAAAATCCGGTCGCGAACTCGGACCATGTCTGTTTCTCCGTCACCTTCGGTTGTTTTCGGCCGAAGATGACGTAGTTGACCAGGATGTAAAGGGCGCCCAAAAGAATGCCCGGGCCGACGGTGGTCAGGAAGACGCGGGCGATCGAGATTTCAGCCATCATGCCATACAGGATGCCCGGGATGGAGGGAGGGATCAGGACGCCGAGGAAGCCCGCGGCTGAAATAAGGGCCGCGGCATAGGCCCTCGTATAGCCCCCTTTTTCCATTTCCGGAATCATCAGGGAACCGATCGCCGAAACCGTGGCCACGCTCGACCCGGTCAAAGCCCCGAAAAACATGCAGGCGGCCACGGCCGTGGCGCCCAGGCCCCCGCGAAGGCGCCCGATGAAAAAGTGTATGAAGTGGAATATCCGGTTCGAAATTCCACCATCCTGCATCAGGCGGCCGGCGAGAACGAAGAAGGGTATGGCCATGAGGGGAAATGAATCGATGGCGTAGAACGGCTGCAGGGATATCCATTCCAGGGGAAAACCATGTCCGACCAGAATGACCACGGAGCCTATCAGGAAGGCATAGGCCACCGGCAGCCCCAGGAGCAGCAGAAGCAGGATGATGATGACTGCTAAAAAAATAGTCATTGGGTTCGGCCCCTTTTCTTATGCTTGACGGCTGTTTTGAGACAAGGCGTCACCTCGGACGGGATGGTGTCGCCCGAACCTATTCCTTCCCGAGCATTTTTTCGACATTTCGATAGATCAAAAAAATATAGTGGATGATCATCAGCAGAATTCCAGTGAATACGGCCCCCATGGGAAATACCATGGGAATATTCAGGGCGGTGGAACGGTCGGACCAGGTCGGCAGGGCCAGATAGACATAGTAGCACATCAGGCAGAGCGCGGCCATGGCCACGACGTTGACGATCATGTCCCAGACGCGCATGGTTTCGGTGGTCAAACGAAACAGATGCCGCAATTCGACCTGGATGTGGACCCCGGCCTTGACTGCAATGGCCGCGCCCAGAAAGGTTCCGGTGATCATCAGGTACCTGGCCAGTTCCTCCGTGCCCTGGAGGGAAATTTCCAGGACATAGCGGCAGATGATCTGGATAAAAACCATGAGGACCATGATGATGGTCGCCACGGTCATGAGCACCTCTTCACATTTGGTCAGCCAGTTTTCCAGACGAATCATAATGTTCCATCCCATTTCCGCTGAAGGGTCCTGCCGGCGCGACTGCCGCCGGTCGAGGGACATGCCGCCCTCGACACGGCAGCCGCGGCGTTGTTATCGGCCAGGCAAAAGCCTTGGCCTAATCCTGCGTCTTGATCAGTTTTTCCCAGACCGCGGGTTCCAGCTTCGGCTTGATCATGCTCCAGGAGACCTCCATGGCGACCTTTTTCATCTTGGCCAACTCCGCGGGCGGCATGTCGGTAAACTCGACCCCGGCCTTTTCCATGGCCGCTTTGGCCGCTCCGACGTCGTTCCGATTTTCCTTGACCGCATAGTCGGCGGCTTCCTTCGCGGCCTTGGCGATGGCGTCCTGGGTTTTCTTGTCGAAGGTCTTCCAGACCTTGTCGCTGACGGTGTAGGATGTGCCGCTGTACATGTAGTTGGTAAATGTGAAGTATTTCTGCACTTCGTACAGGCGCGACGAATAAGTCAACAGGATGCCGTTTTCCTGGCCGTCAACGGTCTTCTGCTGCAGGGCCGTGTACAACTCGGGAAAAGCGATCGGCGTGGGGATGGCGCCCAGGGCCTTCCAGACCTCGACCATGATCGGGGCCTGCGGGACCCGGAGCTTCAACCCCTCGATGTCCTTGACGGTCTTGACGGCCCGTTTGGAATTGGTCAACTGCCTGAAGTCGTTTTCGCCCCAGGCCAGAACCCGCCAACCCTGCTCCAGGCAGTACTTGTTGGTCTGTTCGCCGACCCAACCCTTCAGGATGACCTTGTCGACCATGTCATAGCTGGATACCAGAAACGGAAGGGCGCCAAGGAACAGCCGGATGTCGTTGGTGGCCGCGCCCGGGTTGTGCACCGAAAAGGCCAGGGTGCCCATCTTCATGGCCTGGCCCAGTTCCCGGTCGCCGCCCAACTGGCCCGCGGGAAAGACGGCGATCTTGACCTGGCCGTTGGTGTACTTTTCTACGAGTTCCGCCCATTTCAGGGCCCCTTTTTGATTGGCGTTCGAAGTCGAAAAAACGTGGCCGAGTTGATAACTCTTGGCCAGGACCGGGTTTACCATGAAAACCGATCCCAGGGCCAGGACCAGGAGCGTGATGCCGAAAATTGAAAGACGAGACTTCATGATTTTTCTCCTTCCATGGGTGTTTTGAATAAAAAGGTTTTTTTCTTGTAGGGAAACTCTTTTTTACCCGGTGACGCCTTTCCACCTCCTCGTCGATAGGTTTCAATCTGGTTCAATTCATAGCGGTCAACTCGAACCGGTCGTTGTCCGGGCCGAAAATCTTTTGAGCCCCCTGGACCATGCCGTCGATCAGGGTCTTGACGGGCACGATCTCTTTCACCATTCCGGCCACTTGGCCGGCGGCCATGACCTTGGGGACCTTTTTCATTTTCAGATGCTCCTCCCAGTCAGCGCTTTCTTCACCGTCGGCCTCGAGGCCCTTCCAGTCGGCCTCGCTGTCCAGTGACTCGGCCACCCGCTGAAGCAACTCGTCGCGAATCCGCCGTTGACCGGCTCCGCTGGAACGGACCAGCCTGGTGTCCGTATCCCGGGCCAGCAACAGGGCTTGTTTGTAGGCCCGGGATGCCTCCGCCTCCTCGGTCGCCAAAAAGACCGTTCCGACCTGGACGGCGACCGCGCCCAGGGCCAGGGCCGCGGCAAAACCGCGGCCGTCGCCGATTCCACCCGCTGCCAGAACCGGTACCCGGACCGCGTCCACCACCTGGGGCACCAACACAAAGGTCGATATCTCCTCCAGGCTGGTGAAGCCGCCCGATTCCGACCCCTCGGCCACTACCGCGTCCACCCCGGCCTTTTCCGCGGTCATCGCGAACCCCACCGTGGGCACCACGTGCATGACATAAATGCCGCTCTCCTTGAGGCGGGCCGTATAGGTGTTGGGATTACCGGCCGACGTGGTCACCCCCCGAAGCTTTTCCTCGATCACCACCTCCACCTGTTGCCCGGATAACGGCGATCGGACCACGATGTTCACGCCGAACGGCTTGTCGGTCAGTTTCCTGACCGCGTCGATCTGAGCCCTGAGTTGGTCCTTCTTCCAGGCCCCGGCCCCTAGAATGCCGAATCCCCCGGCCTCGCTGACCGCGGCCGCCAGCGGGGCCGTCCCTACCTGGAACATGCCGCCCAGCAGGATCGGATACCGGATTCCGAGGGCCTGACAGATCGGATTGGTCATAAAAAACTCCTGTATTTAACAAAGTTGGATTGATGCGGCCCTGGCCGCGTGGATTCCGTCAATCAGCATCAATACGGTTTTTGGGCGGCCCGGGGGCCGCCGTAACCCCATTCATTGCCCGAGGGCGGTTCCGACCGGAGGCACCCCCCGCTGAGGTCGAACCGGCTAGGCGATGCGGACGTCGTGTCCTTCCCAGTACTTTTCCCGCAACTGGCGTTTGAGAATCTTGCCCGTGGGATTTCTGGGCAGGCTGTCCATGAAATCCACGCTCTTGGGACATTTGAATTTGGCAAGGTTGGCCTGGCAGTGTTCCAGGATTTCCGCTTCCGTCGCCTGCATTCCCTCCCGGCAGACCACAATGGCCTTGGGCACTTCTCCCCAGTCCGGATCGGGGACGCCGATGACGGCCGCGTCGATGACCTTGGGATGGAGCGTGAGGGCCTGCTCGATTTCCACGGGATAAATGTTTTCCGCTCCGGAGATGATCATGTCTTTTTTCCGGTCGGTCAGGTAGTAGTAGCCTTCATCGTCCATGTAGGCCATGTCGCCGGCGGTAAAGAAGCCCTCGTGGAAGGAGTCGTGCGTGGCCTCGGGCATTTTGTAGTACCCGTCGAACTGCATGACGCCCCGGCTGTATATCTCGCCCACCTCACCCAAAGGGACGTCTTTCTTGTCGTCGTCCAGGAGCCGGACCCTTTGCAGAAAGGCTGCCCGGCCGATGCTCCTCGGCCTTTTGGCATGGTCTTCGGGCAGCATGAGGGTCACCACGCCCCCCTCGCTGGAACCGTAAAACTCGTACAGATCGGCCCGGGAGAAGAAGTCCAGAATCGCCAGCCGCGTCTGGGAATGGAGGGGCGAGGAGGAACAGACAAAGCTCTTCATGGAACTGATGTCGTATTTGCCCTTGACCGTCTCGGGCAGATTGAGGATGCGTTCATACTGGGTCGGAACCATGGAGGTGGTCGTGGTCCGGTAGCTTTCGATGGTCGCCAGGGTCCGTTCGGCCTCGAACCGGGGCATGATGACCGCCGAACCGCCCAGATAGATCGTCAGGTTGGAAAAGACCAGGGCATTGGAATGAAAGAGCGGCATGTTGATCAGAATTCGGTCCCGCCCCGTGGTGCGAAACTCGTGGCAGAACATCAGGGCGTGGGCCATGCGGCTGCCGTTCATGACCCGGGCCCCCTTGGGAAAGCCGGTCGTGCCCGACGTGTACCCCAGATAGAGGACGTCGGTCTCGTTCACCGGCGCCACGGCTTCGTCCGACGAACCCCGGGCCAGCCAGGATTCATATTCCAGGCCCGGACCCTGGTCCCCGACCCGAATCAGTCGTTCTTGGGTGACCGCATCGAACTGGGGCAGGGCCTGTTCAACCCTGTCCGCGAATTGCGACCCGTAAATCAGGGCTTTGCTTT
>Ga0180009_10005730_pt1 | contig 13227 bp, 11 predicted proteins | sample OS_PC_MetaG_FD_123537 | JGI IMG/M metagenome (GOLD analysis project Ga0180009, IMG submission 123537) | Groundwater microbial communities from the Aspo Hard Rock Laboratory (HRL) deep subsurface site, Sweden - OS_PC_MetaG | ecosystem: Environmental > Aquatic > Deep subsurface > Groundwater... | reverse complement strand
GCCAATAACAAAACAAGAATAATTCAGCTTCTAAAGGGTACTTGATAATATGCGCCCAATAATTTGTTTTTATTGCGAAGCGAATGAAATAAAAGCTGCAGTCTTTTCCAAAGACAAAACCGGAATAAAGATTCATAGGACATTATCCGTTCGGTTAGAAGGATTAGGGAAAGCCGGGGCTAATGGAACTTTGGATATCCATAATTTGGATATGGGCGATCTATCGGGCGGAAATCTCTCTCTTGATGGAATGAGTGAACCGCACATATCTTCCGAATCGGCTCAAGACACTTCCGATGTGGGTAAAATTGCTGGTCTACTAAGCGATATTAAACTTACAAATGTTGATTTTATTCCGGTATTAACTGACCCCATCGTTAGCTTTCACGTTTATGAAGGCGAAGCTGCCAAAGATAAAAATAAACTACTGGATAGAATTTCCGACGACATTTATAATGTTAAGGGAATTTACATAAACAGGGATCATATTGATTGCGTTAAGCTAAATGGTAAAGCCCATCTGTGCGTATTCATTGAAAATGAAATACCGTGCGTTAATCTTTTAAATTCGCTTGCAACTTATCACGGGCGCAGCAGACCATATTCTATTAAAACAATTAAATGTGCGGAAATTGCTTTAGCTAATTATGTTTCGCAAAATTTAAAATTTTTCCCCGAAGATTATTCACTAATTATTTATACCGGAAAGGATACAAGCGAATTAATTTTCCTTGAAGGACAGAGCCTAAAGCATATAGGCTCCACACTAGATATTGGAACCAGCAATATTCATACTTACGATGTTTACTTTTCCAAGATTCTGTTGGAAATGGAAAACGGCGGAATTCCGCGTTTGGATAATGTTGTATTATGCGGTGACGATAAATCCGAAAATATGGTTCTTTCTTTCTACGGTACATTCCCCGAGGCGAACGTTATTCCGCTTACTTTTGATCTTTTTGACATGACAGAATTGTCAAAGGATGATAAAGAAAATATTTCTTCCTTTGCAGTTCCTCTTTCAGCCGCGTATGAATATTTTCATGAAAAGGAAAAAGAATTTAACGGAATTAATATTCTTCCCGCGTATATTTCCGAAAGCAGAAAGGTTCTTCAATTCGGTTGGCATAGTTATCTAATGCTAATTGTATTATTCATAGCCACATTATTTTTTACAATTAAATTTTTATCTAATATAAAAACCAGCGCAGATTTGGATAAAGAAATAGTAAGACTTGTAGAATTAGAAAGTAGAAATCAGGAAATAGTGGATAAAATTACACCTTTGACAACAAGAATTTCGAACTTCGATAATACTCAATCTATTTTAGATTCTGCTTCGGTTGGAACAGAAATTTGGGGAACAACACTTGAAAGCACATCCAACTTTATTGAAAGAAGAAGGAACTTTTGGATATCGAGTCTTGATGGTTTGAGCGAGGAGGAGTTAATTATTAAAGGATACTCCCTTTCGCGAACTTCAGTGACTGAATTTGCAGAATTTAGTAATTCCTCAATACTCAAAAATGTTTTGTATGAATCTCTGCGAGAGAAAAATGCTTTTACGTACGTCCTTAATACAAAAATAGATAGGAATTTACCCAAATAGGATGGACCGAAAACTAAAAAATACTTTAGCTTTAACGGTAATACTAATTTTTGTTATTGCTCTAGGATCGTTTTATGCGTTTTATATTCAGAGCAACGATCAGAAGGAAAAGAAAAGCAAAATAGCCGACTTAAACTTAAATGCCTATAACACGGCAGAGTTGCTCGATCAGTTAAATACTCTCCAGAAAAGAGTGGCGGAACTTGATTCAATACTTGCTATGCGTAAATACAACATACCTGCGAAATTAACGCAATCCAAATTTTATGATTTCGTAAATAGAGTAAGTTACAATTTCTCTCCGCAATCATTTGTGAATATTGAGTACGAGGATATTATTGCAGAGGAGTTCTACTCTTATTACACATATAAACTCAGCGGCACTGCTACATTTAACGATGTTTACTCGCTAATCTATGCGATGGAACAAAGCAAAGAGCTTAAAAAAGTATTGCGCTGCAACTTTGTAAATTTCGTTCAGGTAGATAAGGAAGGAATTCCGCACTATCTGGTGAGTTATAATATTTTTGTAGCAGTATACTTTTCAATTGAAGATAGATTCACATCTGCCACACTTAAAGAAAATAGATTAATCCCGAATCCAATTTACGATGTATTTTATCCGCTGATACGAAATGAAATTCCGCCAAATAAAGATAATCTGCTTGACGTGCAGACAGCTCAACTTTTAGCGCTTATTCCGGATGGCGCGTTTTTAGTGGATTCCGGCGGCAGAACTTATTTGCTCTGGGAAGGGGATCAAGTTTATTTGGGATATGTTACTGAGATTGATTATCATACAAACCAGGTATCCTTTATTCTTAATAAAGGTGGTTTAATTGAAAAAATAACTCTATCATTGGGCGAAAAAAAAAGAGAATAACGAGAGTGTAATAAAATGAAAAAGATTAGTTTGATACTCATACTGCTTTGCTTAACAATTCAAACAGCGGGCCAGAACGATTTTCAAAGACAATTGGGCGGGTATATAAATCCGGAAGAACTGGTTACTATGGCGGAAAACATTCCATTCTCAAAAGCAATTGAGGTTTTAAATAAAGTAAGCGAAAAGATTTCCGGCAGAACAATTTTATCCACTGTTGATCTTGAAGTTCCCATCGGCATTCAAATAGAAAGGATGCCGTATATGAAAGCCCTTGGCGTTATTGTTCAATTTCACAATTTGGAATATGAAGAAAAGCCGACCTCGATCGTTGTAAAATCAAAGATTGATTTAAAATCTTCACTTGATGCGGCAATTTATGCCGGAATAGACACAAGAGAAGTAAAGATTTCTGCGGTTATTTTCGAAGCAAATATCACTGACATGCAGGAAAGAGGAATCAATTGGGAATGGCTTCTTTCTAAAAGTGGAATTTCGATTGGAACAAAACTTAGAACTTTTAGTGCCGAAGCCACTGGAGAAGGCGCAGCCACAACAACTCAAGATCCGCCTGATTTTACCCTAAGTACTGCTACCGAATTCAACTTGGGTTCGTTTACAGGAACGGCGGTAAATGCATTTAAATTTTTTGAAAGTGAAAATTTGGGTGAAATAATCGCCCGCCCTTCGATAAGTGTTAGAGATAAAAATGAAGGTAAAATTCAGATTGGGTCGAACATCTCAATAAAAGAAAGAGATTTTGCCGGCAATTTAACAGACAAATTTTTTGAAACCGGCACTATCGTTGAAGTTACACCCTATATTTATCAAGAAGAGGGAATTGATTATGTCCTGCTTAAATTGATGGTAGAAAAAAGTTCTGCAGAACCTGGTGTTCTCAGTACAGAAATAAGAAAGACAATGGCTTCTACAGAAATTATTATGCTTGATGGCGAACAAACTGTAATTGGCGGACTCTATCAAAACGAAGAGCTAATTCTCCGCAGGGGAATTCCATTCCTCAAGGATTTACCATGGTGGGTCTTTGGAATAAAATATTTAACCGGTTACGATCAAAATTCCGTTACGAAAAAAGAAATTATTATTTTAATCGAAACCGAAATTATACCGTCGCTTAAAGAGCGTTTGGCAGAAAAAAAGAAAATCTTAATTAAAGATGAATTGCTGAAAACAAGAGCATTGATGGATTCGCAAAAAGTAAATATTATCCACGAATAAGGGTAGATTTTATGGATTCCATTTTGATTGTTGACGATGATTACAATTTATGTTCGGTTCTCTCCGATGAATTGAATGAAATCGGTTACAAATCGAATTTTGTTACAACTGCCGATGATGCTTTTGATTTTATAGCGTTCAATAAGGTTAGCTTGCTTTTGCTCGATTTAAAAATGCCTGAGAAAGATGGCTTCTATGTTTTGAGGAAAATTAGAGATGATGGAATTAAGATAAATGTAATTGTCTTAACCGCCTATGCCGATGTGCAAAGCGCAATTGAATCCGCTAAGTTAGGCGCTTCTGATTTTATAAGTAAGCCATACGATCTGGATGAATTACTTGTTTCAATAAGAAAAGCTTTAGCTAAAGAAAATAATGAAAATTAATGTCAGAATATTTCTTATTACGTTCTTCATTATTGCACTCTTCTCAATTATATCTATTGTATCCTTTTACACCGCAGCAAACAGAATAATAAAGGACCAAAACAACCAAAGCCTATTAAATTCAGCAAGCGATTTTGTGTTTTCTTTAGAAAGCGAAGTTGAAGAATTGAAATCTGATTTCAATAAAATTAATTTCCGGTACTCTCTCAATAAGGTCAATTTAGAAAGCACTGCCATAGATTTTATAGTTATTGTTGATGATGATTTTTCCATCGAAGAAAAAAATATTAAAACCAAAAGTTCGATGTTATTGAACTTCGGACCAAGTCAATTCAATGAATTCATTACGGAAAATTCAAATTTATTACTTTTCCATACACGCGATCGCCAGACACGGACCATTTTTTACGGTAAGATGGTAGATCAAATATTTCTGAATAATCTTGCAAAAAAAAATCGCGCCGAAATCGCATTTGTTTCAAGCGATGTGCCGCAATTAATTTCCAACATTGATGTAAATAATCACTTGTACTCAAATTTGACTAAAGCTTACAATGAATTAAAGTTCAAAAACAATTTTGATATTTCGTGGCTGGAGTTTGACGATTACGATTTGTTTACAACTATTTATAAATCAAAAACTGTGTTAGAAACCGAACAGCGGCAAGCCTTTTTAATATTTGACTCTCACATAGAGTCTGCTCATTTCCGATCTGATCTTCAAATGCTTACGATCGTAATCGCAATTTCCGCAATTTTTCTCACAATAATTTTCATTCTTATTTTCACTACAAAATTTAGAAAGCAAATTGGATTACTTTCCGCGGCAACCGAAATAACTCGCGAAGGGGACTTAGATCACCGTGTTACAATAATATCGAAAGATGAGCTGGGAGAGTTGGGCAAAACATTCAATTTGATGCTGGACAAGATTCAGTTAAATGAGAGTGAGGAAAAGGAATATTCTGATGTAATTCAGATTGTAAATCAAAATCCTTCTTTAGATAAAATTTCTGAGGCTGTGTTAAATAAGCTGCTTGAAGTATTGAGTATTAATTTCGGCGCTATTTATTTAAATAACAATGGAGAACTTCAAACCCTCGCCTCGAAGGGTTTAAGCATGAACACAATTTCCGTAAAGAACGGTGGAAGCATATATTCTAATGTAATTAACAAGCAAGAAGTCCACGAGTTGTATTTCGAAAGTGATCTGCCGGTATTAAAAACAGCTTCAATTGAAATAAAGATTAAGTATTCCCTTGTTTTCCCGATTATCTATAACAAAAAAGTAATTGCAATTATTGAGTTTGCGTCTGAGAAAACTCCAAGAAAAAATCCAAAGGTTTTTATCGAAAATATTGCAGATCAATTTGCAATCGGATTGAATAATGCCATGTCATACCATCAGCTTCAAAATCTTGTTGGCGAGCTTAAAGAATTAAATGAAGACTACTACAAACAGAACGAACAGATTACAGATCAAAATACCGAATTAAAATTGCTTCATAAAGCATTGCAAGAAAAAGCAAAGGAATTAGAGACTCAAAAAGAAAGTGCAATTGAACTTACAAACGTAAAATCGCAATTCCTCGCAAACATGTCGCACGAATTAAAGACTCCGCTAAATTCAATAATAGGACTTTCTGAGCTTGTTGGAAGCGATCCGGACTCAAGACCAAAATCAAAAGAAAAGATGAGTATCATTCTGCGGAACGGAAAAAAACTGCTTGCTTTAATAAATAATATATTAGAATTTTCCAAAATCGAATCCGGTCGTTTAGAAATAAAGAAGAGCAGTTTTCTTGTAAGCGCATTGTTCGAAGAGATTTATTCTTCAATTGAACCGCTTGTGCTGGAAAAGGATATTTCGTTTGAAATTTTGCTGGAAGGAGATGAAGATTATTTGATACTGACGGACAAAAGGAAGCTTGAACAAATCCTTTTAAATCTTCTGGGTAACGCAGTTAAATTTACGGATGAAGGAGTTGTTAAACTTATTGTTAAGCCATCCGCAAATAAATTGGATTTCCTAGTTGTTGATTCCGGAATAGGAATTACCGAGGAAGATCAGCGCTTTATTTTTAACGAATTTCATCAAACGGATTTTGGAAGCACTAAGAAATTTCAAGGCGCAGGTTTGGGTTTAGCTATCTGTAAAAGATTTGCAGACTTGCTCGAAGGCACCATAACGGTAAAGAGCAAATTGGAAAAGGGCTCCACGTTTACTTTATCCCTTAACAACATCGTTATAGAAACCGTCCCACTAAATAATACCGGGCACTTTTCAACGTTAAAAACACACTCAGCTAAATCAAGTGATGATGGCAGAAAAGTTATTGATGCCGCTCCGGAAGAGGAGAAAAAGGAACTGCTGATTAATAAGAAGCATATTCCAAAAATTTTAGTGGTGGATGACGACAGCGACACGCGTTTTACCGTGGGAGAAATTCTTAACAGTGTTAATATGGAAGTTCTTTTTGCAAGAGACGGAGTAGAATGCCTCAACGTTTTGGAAAGTATGATTCCGGATTTAATTCTTCTGGACATTATGATGCCAAATATGGATGGCTTTGAGACCATCAAGCGGATTCGAAAAAGATATAAAAAACAAAATATAGTAGTAGCAGCTCTAACTGCACAGGCAATGCTTGACGATCAAGAAATTATTAAGCAAAACGGTTTTAATGATTTAATTACAAAACCAATTGTAAGATCCTATCTATTGTCAAAAGTTAGCAATTTGTTATCCTCAGAAGTCGAGATATCATGACAAAAAAAGTTTTGGTCGTTGACGATCAGCCGGATAATGTTTTAATAATAAAAGACAGGCTTAAGAGAGTCGGTTTCGAAGTGCTTTCTGCATACGACGGACCAACTTGTCTTAAAATGGCAGCAGAGCACATTCCTGATTTAATTTTGCTGGATGTGATGATGCCGGGAATGTCTGGTTTTGATGTGTGCGAAAAAATTTTTTCGAATGACATCACAAAATCTATTCCGGTAATTTTACTTACTGCGCTTACCGACGCGGATGATATCCAAAAAGGACTGGATTTGGGCGCGTTTGATTATATTAAAAAACCGTTTAACAAAACTGAGTTGATTGCAAGAATCAATTCTGCCCTCCGCTTTAGCGAAAGCAACAAGTTAAAAGTTGAGATAGAAAAAATTAATACTTACGCCGCAACAGTTGTAACGGCAAACCATCAAATTAAGCAGCCGCTGACTTTAATTAATCTTTCCACTGCCGCTATTAATAGAGAAATTTTAAAGCAGCCGATTAAAAAAGAGAGCATTCAAAAGAGAATAAATTATATAGAAACTGCCGCAAAAGATATTGTGACACTTCTTAATAGACTGACCGCAATCAAGAAACCGGTAATAACGGAATACGTTAATAACTTGAAGATGATTGATCTGGAAGGGTCTGAGGAGAACAGTTTAACGAATAATCTGGGCGATGGTTCTAACTAGTTCTTCAAAATCATAAGGTTTTGTTAGAATGGAATTTATTTGAAGTTTTTTAATTCTCTTCTCGTCTTTTAACGACTGTGAACCTGAAGTTAGCAAGACTGGAATGGTAATATTGGATTTCCTAAGTTTTGCAATTGCCGTAAATCCGTCCATCACGGGCATCTTTTGATCAATGATACAAAGATCAATTCCATAGTTATATTTTTCTAATAATTCTTTACCGTTTTTAGCCGTAACAACTTCGTAACCATACGACTCTAGCAAATCGCGGAGTAACTCAAGAATTGTTTCTTCATCATCAGCTAATAGAATTTTTTTCTTCTCATTCATCTTCAGGTTACCTGAAAAATTATTTGCATATCGCGGAAGCAAGATAGTAAATGTGGCGCCCTTTTTTAATGTGCTGGCAATAAAAATTTCTCCGCTATGTTCTTCAATTATTTTCTTCGCAGAGTGCAAACCAATTCCGGAAATCCTTTCCTTTGTTTTGGTGCTGAATCCTTCTATGAATATATTTTTAATATACTCTTCGCTAATACCTGCGCCCGAATCCTTAATTCTAATAACGGAATAATCTTTAAAGTTTTTTAATCTTTGATCGGAAGAAATCATTTTTTCCGTAACAGAATCATAAGCGGATATTTTAATCGAACCGATATCTTCAATTGCTTCCAATGCATTTACCCCAATATTCATCAGTACTCTAGATAGCTGAGTGGCATTGCCGGGAACGTAAATTGCCTCAGCGGAATATTCCTTTTCTATTTTAACTCGTTTTCCTCGAGAGTTCTCCAGAGTAAAATATAATTCTTCTAAAAGAGGTATCAGATTTACTTTTCGGAACTTTTGACCCGGAACTGAGCTTAAACTATCCTCAATTATTTCAGCTATGCGTTGTGTTAAAGTAGCCATGTTTCTTTTTAGCACGAGGATTTTAGAGGGGTTTTTAATATTAATTTCTATTAACTCTAGACTGTTATTAATGCTCATTAAAAGATTGTTAATATCGTGAGCCGTACTTTTAGAAATCTGAAATTGATTTTCTTTGCTCATCTCGGTCTAAAATAATTGTTCCTGAACAAGTCCGTAATTTTTAATTTTTGTATACAGAGTTTTTTGACTAATACCAAGCGCTCTTGCGCTTTGCTCTCTATTCCAACGGTTTGCGTCAAGTGTTTTTTGGATGTGCATTCTCTCAATTTCTTCCATCGTTTGAATTCTCCCATCCTTATCGAATGAAAAATCATTTTCAAAACTATTTTTTTTCGGCAGGTTTAGATCTTCATGCTTAATAATTTCCCCGTCGGAGAAAATTAATGCTCGTTCAATTATATGCGAAAGCTCTCTCACATTTCCCGGGAAACTGTATTCAAGCAATGCTTTCTCTGCAACGGGTGTAAGCTTTTTCTGTACTCTTATTGGAGCATTCTTTTGTAAAAAATACGAGGCTAATAGCAATATATCGTCTCCCCTTTCTCTTAGCGGAGGAATTTGAAGCGTTACAACATTTAATCTGAACAATAGATCTCTTCTAAAATTTTTTCTTTCCGCTTCTTCGAGTAGATTTTTATTAGTTGCTCCAATAATTCTTACATCGGATTTTAAATTACTTACTCCGCCAACTCTTCTATATTCTCCCTTCTCTAAAAATCTTAACAGCTTGGGCTGCAACGTTAGACTAAGCTCGCCAATTTCATCTAAGAATAATGTGCCGCCGTTAGCCATTTCAACCAATCCCTGCTTAGAAGTTTTGGCATCTGTGAAAGCTCCTTTTTCGTAACCAAATAATTCGCTTTCTATCAATTGATCGGGAAGTGAAGCGCAATTAATTGCAACCATTGGCTTTCTATTTCGGATTGAATTTTTATGGATAAATTCTGCAAACAATTCTTTTCCGGTTCCGGTCTCTCCTTCAAGAAGTATACTGGAATCAGTAAGCGCCGCTCTTTCGGTATAATTAATAATATCCCGCATAGCTTTACTTTCGCCGATTATAGTGTTTGGCGTATTTTTGTTTACCCTTGATGTTAAAATTTTATTACGTAGCACCAATTCTTTATGCTCTAACGCTCTTTCGATTACCACCAACAATTGACCGAATTCATACGGTTTCACTATATAATCGTAGGCGCCGTTTTTCATACAGTCAATCGCTGTTCGAACTTCGTTTGATGCAGTAAGAACTATAACTTGAGTAGCAGGCTGATTCTCTTGAACAAATTGCAATACCTCATAACCCCCAATTTCTTTCATTTGGAGATCAAGGAGAAGTAAATCAAAATTTTTGTTTTTTAATTTTTCTATTGCATAATTCCCATCGAAAGTAATTTCAACGGAAAAACCCTGGATGACCAATTCTTCTTTAAGAAGGTAACATAAATTTTTGTCATCATCAGCTATTAAAATTTGCGCTTTGTTCATAACTATTTTGATTTTTGGTGTGTGCTAAATATAATAAAATAATAGAAAACATCAGTCCTGTGTCATTTTAATCTACTTAAAAAAGAGTATCTACCACGGGAGTTTTTCTAAATCCACATTACCGCCGGATAAAATTAGAGCAATATTTTTTCCTTCAAATTTATTTTGGTTTTCCATAACCGCTGCAAGCACTACAGTTGAAGAGGGTTCAACAATAATTTTCATTCTTTCCCAAATCATTTTCATGGCTGCTATAATTGTTTCTTCTTTAACCGTAATAATTTCCTCACAATACTTAGTAATTACGGCAAAGGATTTTTCTCCAAGAGAAGTTAAAAGCCCATCTGCAATTGTTTTTGGTTCAATAGATGGATGAATAAAGCCATCGCGCAACGACCTGAACGCATCATCTGCTCCGCAAGGCTCGGCTCCAATAACCTTGGTTGATGGATTAAAATAATGCGCGGAAAGTAAACTACCGCTCAGCAATCCTCCTCCGCCGACAGGAGTAATTAAATAGTCGAGATTAACTTTTATTTTTTCAAATACTTCCTTTGCTGCGGTTGCCTGCCCGGCGATAATGTAATAGTTATTAAACGGATGTACAAATTCTGCTCCTGTTTTGGAGACAACTATTTTCAAAGTTTCTTCACGCGATTTCAAAGTTGGTTCACAAAAAGTAATTTCTGCGCCATACCCTTTTACCGCTTCCTTCTTAATCCTCGGAGCAGTGTGAGGCATTACAATGTACGCTTTTGTGCCCGCAATTTTTGCTGCTCTTGCAAGTGCGGCTGCATGATTACCGGAAGAATGTGTCGCAACTCCGTTTTTAAGCTTTTCCTTTGGTAAAGACAGAACAGCATTTGATGCGCCGCGCATTTTAAAAGCGCCGACTTTTTGAAAGTTCTCGCATTTAAAAAATAAATTTGTTTGTGTAATCCTATTAATGCTATCTGAAGTAAGCACAGGCGTTCTATGAATTAAATCCTTTATTCTGATATGGGCCTCGAGGATGTCTTTTTTAGAAGGATAATTTTTCATCTGCGCTCTAATTTTTTACGGCATTCCAAAAGAATTTAATGTGATCGCTTGTAATATTTTCAATTTTATTCCAATCAATTTTTTCATTTCCCGATAAGTATTCAATTCTAATTTGAATGAGAGTATATACAAATTCATTTGCCAGCATTTGAGGATTACTTTTTCTTATAATTTTATTTTTTATCATTTCAGATAGTACGATACTCATGATAGAGCGCAGTTCATTGACGTGTTGCGTAAAACGACCATGAGAAAAAGAATCCTCCCTGAACTGATCAATCAGGATGATTCTGAAATACATAATTTGACTTGGCATACCCCAAATATGAATAAGCCTCTTTGCGAATAAAAGAAAAAATGTTTCCGGCTCTTTTAGTTTTTCAAATAAATCATTTGTGATTATCGCTTCAGGGTTTTCGCGTACACCGTATTTTTGAATTAGCGTTTCCAAAATTTTATCTTTGGATTTGAAGTGATTATAAATTGCGCTTTCCCTAACCCCTACTTCTTTTGCAATATTCCGGATTGAAGTGCCCCCGTAACCATTGACAGAAAAAATATTTAACGCCGCTTCAAGGATTTTTTCTTTTGTGTTCATTTATAATCTTCTTCACTGTTAACGATCGTTAATATGCGGCTTTATCTTGGGAAGGTCAATAGAATAAGTTCGTGAAAAAGCTGAGAAGTTAAATTAATATAACCATCTCACCCTGGCTTGCAGGGATGAGATGCAATTGCTTTAATTTTGTGCCAAAGCCTAAATTAAACTACTTAACTACGTTAATTTCAACTCTTCTGTTTAATGCTTTTCCGTCTGCAGTTGCATTATCAGTAAGGGGTGATTTAGCGCCTTCAGATTTTACAGAAACATTTGCGGCATCTACGCCTTTGGAAACCAAAAAGTTTTGAACAAAATCTGCACGCTTCTTGGATAAATCATAATTATATTTATCGGAACCAGTATTATCTGTATTGCCAACTATTTCGACTTTAAGAGATTTATTGCCTGATAAAACTTTTGCAGTGTGAAGCAAATCTTCCATAGAATCAAAAGTGGGAGTTGCTGAGTTAACAGAAAAGTAAACATTATCAAAATATGCAGGAACTGGCTTAGCGTCCTGTTTCTTTTTCAATTCCTTCATTAGCTCGTCAACCTGAGCGCTAAGTCCGTTTACTTCATCCTGAAGAGAATTAATTTTAGGTTCAACTTTTTCTGCGGCATATTTTTTATTGATGTTATCAATTCTTTCATAATCGACTTCAGTTATACCGGAAGGAAGAACGCTTTCTTTTACAACCTCACCATCAATATAATAGTGAATACCGATACCGAAAGCGAAGTAACTATCCATACTTCCGCCGAACAAGCCGCCGGTTAATCCGTTTATTCCATCAAAATAATCGGTTGATAATGTATGCTGAGAAAACTCGCCTTTAAGTTTTAATCTTTCGCCAATAATATCGAACATTGCGCCGAAAAACAGATTTGCCGATAGTTCATCAAATGTACTGCCTTCTCTTAAGCCATTATCAACACCGAAAGCTACGATAGAAAAACCAGCGCCAAAATATGGATAAATCGGTATATCATAATTGAATTTGAAAAGATAATCCAATCCAAGAGATAGACTGTTTGTGGTAATTTCCGTTGCAAGATTTGTTGGATCCTGACCGGTTAATACGTCATAACCAACAACAGCTCTAAGCGCATGTCTGGTTGAAAGGTCGTACTGCGCATAACCATTAAAGCCGAAATTCAGTTTATCAGCTATTACATCGGATGTAAATCGTACACTGTTAAATGTTGCGCCTACACCCCAAGCTTTCTCGTACGATTGAGCAAATAAGCTGCTCGCGAGTGTAAGAAGAACAAATAGTAAAAATACTTTTTTCATGTTTTCTCCAATTGTGTGAAATAATAATTGTTTTAATTTTCACTTATGATAATAAAAAAAAGGATGAAATAGTTCCCCAAAATGAAGTGAAATAAACTATATTTTAATTCGATTGGAACATAAATAAAAAGATTGTATAAATCCATATATACCGCCAACAAATTCTTTTAAAAAAGTAAATTAAACCGTATTTTGATGTATAATTCTGCTCATCTGGAAAGAGAGCATTTGTCTGTTTTAAATATCTAGTTATGTTTCATTAAAATTGGACCGCAATTG
>Ga0180009_10005729_pt1 | contig 13227 bp, 12 predicted proteins | sample OS_PC_MetaG_FD_123537 | JGI IMG/M metagenome (GOLD analysis project Ga0180009, IMG submission 123537) | Groundwater microbial communities from the Aspo Hard Rock Laboratory (HRL) deep subsurface site, Sweden - OS_PC_MetaG | ecosystem: Environmental > Aquatic > Deep subsurface > Groundwater... | reverse complement strand
GTTCTTCACCATCGAGCCGATGATCAATCTCGGCAAGCCGGGCGTGAAAATCCTTTCCGACGGCTGGACGGCGGTGACGCGCGACCGCTCGCTCTCCGCGCAATTCGAACATTCGATCGGCGTCACGGCGGAGGGCTGCGAGATTTTCACCAAGTCGCCGGTGGGCCGCGACTGCCCGCCCTACGCCTGAAGCGGGCGCGCACCCATGGGGGACGGGGGCGAGGGAAAGCCGCATTATGCAGGCCACCGCGAACGCCTGCGCGAGCGCTTTCTGAAGTCGCCTGGCGCCCTGCCCGATTATGAGCTGCTCGAACTGATCCTCTTTCGCGCCGTGCCGCGCCGCGACGTGAAGCCGCTCGCCAAGGATCTGATCGCGCGCTTCGGCGGCTTTTCCGAAGTCATCAACGCCGAACCCGCACGCCTGCGCGAAACGAAAGGCGTATCCGACGCGATCCTCACCGAGTTCCGCATCGTCCGCGAAACGGGATTGCGGCTCACCCAGTCGAAGGTGCTGAGGAAAGAGGTCATCGGCTCCTGGGACGCGCTCATCGACTATTGCTCCGCCTCCATGGCGCACAACCCGACGGAACAATTCCGCATCCTCTTTCTCGACCGGAAAAACGTCCTGATCGCCGATGAGGTGCAACAAAAGGGAACGGTCGACCACACCCCGGTCTACCCGCGCGAAGTCGTGAAGCGCGCACTGGAGCTCAACGCCTCCGCCCTCATCCTCGTCCACAACCACCCCTCCGGCGACCCGACGCCTTCCAACGCCGACATCGAAATGACGCGCCAGATCGTCGACACGGCAAAGCCGCTGGGCATCGAGGTTCACGATCATCTTGTCGTCGGCAAGGGACGCCATGCGAGCTTCCGTTCGCTGGGGTTGATGTAGATTTTCCGTATACGGATTTACTTAAAAAAACCGAGGATAAAAGGGTTCGTTTCGCCGCGTCCATCATCGAAATGTCATTGAATCGTCAAAAACGGATGGGGTACCCCCAAACGTGGGGATAAAGGCGCAAAACCGGAGCCCATTTTAGGGTCCGCCATTTGGCCGGGGATAAGCCCGGATCGCACTGTCACAAATCGGCGGCTCGGGAAATATCCTCTCATCCGGCGTCCACAAGGCGAGGAGCGTTTCTGTCCCTTCTCGATCCAGCCGGTCAACGTGCCAAACGAGGATTAATACGGTCTACCGTCACGGTAATGTCACATAAACGTCAAACGCGACGTCCGTAACTCCAGAGCGGCACGGGAGCGGTATCCCTTCCAGGGTCAGGCGTTTGGCCGGGGTAATAAGATACGGCACCTTCAATCATCAGGTCTTTGCGAGCTTCCCTGGACTTATCCGCGCTTTGTGCAATCCGAGCGCGCGCTGCCGGCGTATTTTTCTGAGGCATTTGTTGAGGGGCACGCAGATGACATCTCCCCAAAGCCAGGCAAGAAATCGCTCACCGAGCGTCGGACCGCGCGATGCCATGCCTGTCACGCACTCGTAGCCAAGCTGCCCCAGCAGCCAGGCAGCCTTGCTTTCGAAAAGCTCGACCTGATGAGGTGTGAGGCGCTGGCGCCAGAGTTCGGCCTGCGCCCTGTTGACCCGACTTCCGACTTGCCTGTGCTGATTTTTCGTATAGGACGGAACATCCGTCCACGGATTTTCCAGCATATCGCACGAAAAGGAAATATCGGTCGCAGCGCAGAGACGCCGAAGCTCGACTTCCGGCTCGGCCAGTATGTCTTCATAGCGAACACGGTGGACCGCGCCGGGAAACGCAGCCTCCGCGGCCAGCCCCCGCGCCATGCGCGAAATCCAGAAGTCGGCGGCGGAGAGTATCTCGTTCGGCCCCCAATCCAGGGGAATGGCGGAGCAGGCCACCGCCCGCCCGTCGCGGACGATATGCAAAACCCCCGCATCGGGAAAGGTCTCGACCAGGAACCGCACCCAGCGGATGTTTCCCGGCCGGTGATCGACCCAGACGCGCCAGTCGGGCTTGCCTTGCGCACGCGCATAACAATCGACCGCATCGAAGACGACGGCCCGATAGACGCTCCACGGATCGTCCGGCCGTTCGACCGCAAGCGGCCGATCCTCAATCTCCACGTTCCAGAAGCGAAAGCGCCAGTGGCCGGAAATGAAATCGCGCATGGCATCGACGGTCGGAGGAACGGTTCCAGCCTGTATCGCCTTCGCCAGCGGTATGAGGAAATCCGTCTCAGGCGGGGCAACGCATTCCGGCGATGCACCCAACATGGAAGCCAGCATCGTGGTGCCGCTACGCGAACATCCGCCTGCCAGAAGATATTTCTTGCCGGTCACCATAACGCCCCCTGGCCGACCTCGGTATCGGCCATGTTCCAATAAGCTCGGGGGATGTACGCAGCAGGAGGTGAATTCAGGCGCAGGCACTGCGCCTCATTTTGTGCCCTGGAACTTCCAGAAGCACATCTCGGATTTCGGCCATCTTCCCCCGAAGACAAGAAAAAGCCCACCGGCAAAAGCCAATGTTGCCCTTCCCCCAAAAGGCCGCCACCTGGAATCGCTATGTCAGGAGGTGGCCTGCACCCAGCATCGGCATTTTCCGCGCGCCATGCAATGCCCCGCACCCGCGCGCAAAATGCCGCACCGACGCCACCCAGGTCAGGGCATACGCACGCCCTCGGTATCAGCATCGCCCTTGCCCGCCTCGGAGGCTTGACCGACTGCTGTCCGGTTAAGCAGAAACGATTGCCAGACTGGTACGCTTCCCGACCCAAACCGTCATGGCCCGCTTTAGGCCACTGGTATTCGGCTTAACTCTCCAATCCAAAATTCACCGTCATGACCCGGCTCGTCCGGGTCATCCACGTCTTTCTTTTTTAGGCTTCCCGTGCCGCAAGACGTGGATAGCCCGAATAAATCGGGCCATGACGATTTGAAGCTGTGCAAACCGAACCCGGCCAAGCTATCCGAGCGGTTCAGGAAATTCGACTTCGCGGTTCCGAACCCCGGACGACGATGAGCACAGGTTTTCCCGCAAGGTCAAAGCCTTGAACGAACTCCGACGAATTTAAACCGGACACCAGTGGCTTTAGGCGGGCCATCCACGTCTTCGCGATCTGGAAACGAAGAAAAGAAAGACGTGGATGACCCGGGCAAGCCGGGTCATGACGATGAAATTTGAATTTGAAGCCGAAAATACTTTTTCGTCGAATGGAACGGCCCATAAACGAACAGCGGTGGCTTCACGCTGGCCACCCGGATCTAGCCGGCGATTTCGAGCATCAGGCGGTCGACGAACGACTTGCCGCTCATGACGTCCCAGTGCTCCGCAATCTGCCCATTCTCGATGCGGAAGCGATCCATCGCGACGATGGTGAGGGCGATGAGCCGCGAGCGGACGCGCTGCTCGACGTGAACGACCACCATATCGCCCTCGGCGATCACGCTCAGAATCTCGACATCGATCTTGAAGCGGGCGTGGATGCCGGCAAAATAACGTTTGAAACCGTCGCGGCCCGTCGGCACGTTCGGGTTGTGCTGAATGTAATCCGGCGCCAGAAGCTTGTCGGCGAGGGCAATGTCGCCCCCGCCGATCACCTTCTCGTAAAGCGCGACGACAAGGGCCTTGTTAGCGTCGCTCATGCGCTATCTCACCCCGCAAACACCGGCGCGTATTTGTCCGCCCACGGACGCGCCTGTTCGAGTTCGAAGGCAAGCTCGAAGAGGTTTTTTTCTCCGCCGAGCGGCGCGGCGAATTGCGAGCCGATGGGAAGGCCCGCCTCATTCCACGACATCGGCACCGACATGGCGGGTGTACCCGCCGCATTGTGCAGCGGCGTGTAGCTCACATAGCTCACCACACGATCGTACAGCGTGTCGAAAGGAACGGTCGGTCCCTGCTCGCCGAGCTTCGGCGGCGCGGAAGAGAGAACCGGCGTCAGCCAGACGTCGTAACCTTCCATGAAGGCGTTGGTTTCAGCCGTCACTTTCGCGAAATGAGCGAGTGCCTTTTCCATCGCATCGCCGGGCTTGGCGTCGTAATAGGCGGCAAGACCGTTGGTCCATGGCTCAAGCACCTCGTTCGGGTCGAGCCCGTTTTCCCGCGCGAGCTTGACCAGCGCGGAGGGACCGGACGCCCAGATCGTCAGAAAGGCACTCATGAAGGGCTCGCCCTCGACAGGGTTCTTCACCGGCACGATCTCGTGACCGAGATCGGCGCAAAGCTTCGCCGTTTCCTCGATCGCGGCCTTCACATCGGCATCGGGCTCATTCCCGTTGTAGTTCATCGTGTTGAACGCGATCTTGAGGCGCTTCTTTCCCGGCCCCTCGACACGGCCGACCGGCGCAAGTTTCGCACCCTCGCCCTGCATCTCGGTGAGCGCGAAAAGCGCCGCGCTGTCGCGCACCGAACGGCTGACGCAATGCTGCACCCCGATATCGCCCGGAAGATTCCGGTTGCCGGTGAAGATACGGCCACGGCTCGGCTTCAAGCCGAAGACGCCGCAGCAGGAGGCGGGAATGCGGATCGAGCCGCCGCCATCCGTCGCATGAGCGAGCGGCAGCATGCCCGACGCAACGGCCGCCGCCGCACCGCCCGAAGAGCCGCCCGTCGAGTGTTCGAGGTTCCAGGGATTGTGGCAGGGCTTGAGGAAGAGCGACTCCGTGGTGCCGAGCAGGCCGAATTCCGGCGTGTTGCTTTTACCGACCATGACGAAGCCAGCCTGTTCGTTGGCGGCGATGAGCGGATCGGTTTCCTGCGAAATATTTTCCGCGAAGAGGCGCGAGCCGGAGGTGGCGCGCGTGCCCTTGAGATTGTCGAGATCCTTCACGAGGTTCGGCACGCCGGTGAAAGGGCCTTGCGGGAGGGTGCCCTTCGCCTCATCTCGTGCGCGCTCGTAGAACTCGGTCACGACCGCGTTCACCTGGCCGTTCACCTGCCCGATGCGTTCGATGGCGGCGTTGACGAGATCGAGCGCGGTCACCTCGCCCTTCGCGACCAGTTCGGCCTGCGCCAGCGCATCCATCTTCGCGAGTTCGGGCGCGGCAAGTGCCGGGCGGAGCCCCGCGCCATAGGCGCCCGCGACCAGCGCGGTCGCCGCTGTCGATTTCAGGAACGATCGCCGGGAAACCATCATGCCCATCACCACTTCCTCCATTTGCCCGCGCTTCGAGGCGCGATTCTCGTGATGGCAAAGGCTAGCGCATGGACATTATTCAAAAAATAGAAAAAGATTGGATATCTCTTTCTATAAATCAGAAATAGTCATGCATCCCAATCTCGTGGACCAGCTCCGCACCTTCCTTGCCGTGGCCGAAGCCGGCACTTTTTCGGGCGCAGCGGAGACGCTCGGCCGGGCCGTCTCGGCGGTGAGCTATGCCGTGACCAACCTCGAAGAAGCCTATGGTTTGAAGCTCTTCGACCGCTCGGGCTACAAGCCGCAACTGACGGAGGAAGGCCGGGCGCTGCTTTCCGATGCCGAAATCGTTTTCCGCCGCCTCGACCGGCTGAACGCGCGCGTTGCCGCCATGACGGAAGGCGAGGATGTAGACCTGCCCCTTGCCGTGGACGCGGGCTTCAGCCCGAAACTCCTTGCAGCCTCCGTGGCGGCGCTCCTGAGCGAAAGCCCGCATGTGAACCTGCGCATCCGCATGATGCATGAGGCGCGAATCCTGGACGAAGTGCTGTCGGGCCGGGCGCGCATCGGCATTGTGAGCCTCGAGGCCGGGCTTTCCGGCAAACAAGTGGACGGGCGCGACCTCGCGACCCACGAAATGCACACCGTCGCGGCGCCGGGTTATCCGCTCTCGAAGGTCAAGGCACCCTTCCCCCTGTCGGCGCTCGACGACCACCGCCAGATCGTGGTGGCGGGCGGCGAGGCGGCGGCGCATGGCTTCGACTACAGGGTGCATACGACGGACGTGTTGATCGTCGACAATGCGGCGCTGAAGCTTGAATTGCTGAAGGCAGGCGCGGGCTGGGCCTTCGCGCTCGATCACGAGGTGGAGGGTGCGCTTGCCGACGGCTCGCTGCGGAGCCTCGAAAGCAGCGCCGTGCAGCACGCCGGGCTCCACCGTTTCGGCGCGATCTGGAGGGTAACCGCGCCGCCGGGCAGAGCCGCGAGCCGGCTTCTCGACCTGATCTCGGAGGAGGCCGGAAAGGCAGAGGCGGCAAGGACTTACAGGGCCAGTTGAAGGGGTCTCCCCCAGGTGCTACACCCCGCTCATCCTTTCAAGCATCACGAGGCGCCCGATGATCCCGCGCTATTCGCGACCGGAAATGGTCGCAATCTGGGAACCCGACACGAAGTTCCGCATCTGGTTCGAGATCGAGGCCCATGCCTGCGAGGCGCTGGCGGAGATCGGCGTGATCCCGAAGGACGCCGCCAAGAACATCCGCGAGCGCGGCGACAAGGCCGTGTTCGACGTCGCCAAGATCGACGAGATCGAGCGCGAGGTGAAACACGACGTCATCGCCTTCCTCACGCATCTGGCCGAATTCATCGGCGAGGATTCGCGCTTCGTCCATCAGGGCATGACGTCATCCGACGTGCTCGACACCTGCCTCAGCGTGCAGCTTGCGCGCGCTTCCGACATTCTGCTCAACGACATGGACGGGCTGCTCGCCGCCATCGAGCGCCGCGCCTTCGAGCACAAGGACACGATCTGCATCGGCCGCAGCCACGGCATCCATGCCGAGCCGGTGACCTTCGGTCTGAAAATGGCGGAAGCCTATGCCGAATTCACGCGCTGCCGCGAACGGCTCGTGCAAGCGCGCAGGGAAATCGCGACCTGCGCGATTTCGGGCGCGGTGGGAACCTTCGCCAATATCGACCCGCGCGTGGAAGAGCATGTCGCCAAGGCGCTCGGCCTCGCCGTCGAGCCTGTCTCGACGCAGGTGATCCCGCGCGACCGGCACGCCATGTTCTTCGCGACGCTCGGCGTCGTCGCCTCGTCCATCGAACGGCTGGCGACGGAAATCCGTCATCTTCAGCGCACGGAAGTTCTGGAAGCCGAGGAGTTCTTCTCGGAAGGCCAGAAGGGCTCTTCGGCCATGCCGCACAAGCGCAACCCGGTGCTGACGGAAAACCTGACCGGCCTCGCCCGCCTCGTGCGCGGCATGAGCATTCCGGCGATGGAAAACGTCGCGCTGTGGCACGAGCGCGACATCTCACACTCCTCCGTGGAGCGCATGATCGGCCCCGACGCGACGGTGACGCTCGACTTCGCGCTGGTGCGCCTCACAAACGTCATCGACAAGCTGCTCGTCTACCCCGAGCAGATGCAGAAGAACCTCGACCGGCTGGGCGGGCTCGTGCATTCGCAGCGCGTGCTGCTGGCGCTGACACAGAAGGGTGCAAGCCGCGAGGATGCCTACCGCCTCGTGCAACGCAATGCCATGCCGGTCTGGCACGGGGAAGGTAACTTCCTCGAATTGCTGAAGGCCGATGCCGACGTGAAGAAATATCTCAGCGACGCCGAAATCGAGGAACGCTTCGACCTCGGCTACCACACCAAGCATGTGGACACGATCTTCGCGCGGGTGTTCGGCAAGGAAGCGATGGCAAAACAGGGCAAGGCGGCGGAGTAGGCGTCACCCGTCCGTCACATTCCGGCCCATACTGCGCGGCATCGACATTTCGCGAACGAGGGACATCCATGCTCCGCACCGCTTTCGACGGCTCGCGCCGCCGCCGCATCTATCTCTTCCGGCACGGCGACGTGTCCTATGTCGACGACAAGGGCAACCGCGTCGCCGATGCGTCGGCCGTGCCGCTGACGGATTGGGGCCGCGAACAGGCGAGCCTCACCGGCAAGGCGCTGGCAAAAATTCCGTTCGACCGGGCGGTGAGTTCGAGCTTTCCGCGGTCGATGGAGACGGCAGGGCTCATCCTCGAAGGACGCGGGCTCGAGATCGAGCCGCTCGATCACTTCGTCGAACTGCGTGGCGACCCGGCCTTCCGCAACGCCGTCACCGACCTCAACGACATCGCCTATTCCTTCCGCAATGCGCATGAGCCCGGCGCCCGCTACAATGGCGGCGACAGCTTCGAGGACGTGAACACGCGTGTCGTCTCCGCGCTCGAAACGGTGATTGCCGAACCCGAATGGGAAACGCTGGCGCTTGTCGCGCATGGCGGCATCAACCGCCTCGTCATCGGCTGGGCGCTCGGGACCGGGCTTTCGACTTTTGCCGCGCTCGACCAGAACACGGCCTGCGTCAATGTGATCGACTTCGACGAACACCCGGAAACGAGGACGATCGTCCGCAAGACGCTCCGTGCCCTGAACGTAACGGTCTACGATCTGGTGAAGGAGGGGAACCATCTCCTCTCCCTCGAACAGATCGCATCCCGGCTGAAGGTGAAGGAAGTAGCCTGAACTACTTCCCTCCCTTCACGAACTTGTCGCTTTCCTCCGGCGCCGAACGGAAATTGGTCGAAAGCTGGCTCTGGTCGGCATCGGCGTAGGCGCTCACCTTGTGAAGCGCATTGGCCGTTGCGTTGACCGCTTCCTTGACCATGCGGACGGCGGGCGCGGGCATCGACGCCGCCGTGGCGGCAAGCTCCATCGCCTTGTCGACCACATGGCCGTCATCCGCGATCTCCTCGATGAGGCCCCAGTCGAGCGCGTGCTGAGCGCTCATGCGCTCGCAGAGAATGCAGATGCGCTTCGCGCGGGCGGGACCGACGAGCGTGATGAGGCGGGGCAGCGCCCCCCATTGCAGGTTGATGCCGATCTTCACTTCGGGAACGTAGAGAAAGGCGTTCCGGCCCATGACGCGCCAGTCGAGCGCGAGTGGCAGCGCGACGCCCGCGCCCACCGCCATGCCCTCGATAGCGGCGACCGTGATCTGCGGCATGTCCTCCCAGGCCTGGCAGAGCTTCACGCCGCGATAATAGACCTGCCTGAGTTCGAGATCGGTGCCCGCCGTGACGGCGCGGCTCGCCCGCTCCTTCAGGTCGATGCCGCCGGAGAAGGCTTCGCGTGTGCCGGTGAGGACCACGGCCTGCGTTTCGAGATCGTCCTGGAAGCGCCGCGCGACATCGGTGAGTTCGAGGATCGTCTGCTGATTGAAGGCGTTGCGCGCGCCCTTGCGGTCGAACCGGACAAGCGCTACCGGGCCGTGTTTCTCGATGGTGACGTTTTCATAAGCGGTCATGACCACCCCTCCCCTTGTTATTTTTATCGGAGGATTGTGCATGGTGGAGACCGCTATAGACAAGCGGAATGGCGTCTACTCCGGCAGTGCGTAGGCAACCACGAAATCTCCGCGCGTCGTCGTCGAGGTCGAATGGCCACCGGCTGCAATGACGACGTATTGGCGACCCTCCCATTCGTAGGTCATGGGCGTTGCCTGACCGCCCGCCGGAAGGCGGCCTTTCCACACCTCCTCGCCCGTCTTGGCGTCGAAGGCACGCAGATAATTGTCCATCGCCGCGCCGATGAAGACGAGACCGCCGGCGGTGACGACAGGACCGCCGAAATTCGGCGTGCCCGTCTTCCACGGCAGCGGAACCGGCGCTAGGTCGCGCACCGTGCCCAGCACGCTCTCCCATTTGATCGTGCCGTCATTGAGGTCGATCGCATGGAGCATGCCGAAAGGCGGCTTGTTGCATGGCAGGTCGATGGGCGAGAGGAGAATGTCGCGCTTCATGCCCCACGCCGTTCCCGCTTGCGGCGAAATCTCCTTGTTCGGCTCCGCCGCCTTTGCCGCTGCAAATTTGTCGCGCGGGATCAAGGTGACGATATGCGCCGCGCGGCTCGTGTTGATGTACATCGTCTGGCTTGCCGGATCGAAAGCCATGCCGCCCCAGTTGGCGCCGCCGCCCGTGAACGGAAAGAGGATCGTCCCCTGTTCCGACGGCGGCGTGAAAATCCCCTCGGAGCGCGCTGCCGCAATCATGTCACGACAAATATTGCGATCCACGAATGTGAGACCCCAGGCATCGTCGGCCGAGAGCTTGTGCGGCACCAATGGCGGCGGTGCGACGGGGAATGGCTGCGTCGGCGACAACACCTCGCCAAGGACGCCGCCTTGCGGAACCGGGCGCTCCTCGACCTCGAAGACGGGTTTGCCGGTATCGCGGTCGAGCACGAAGACGAGACCCGTCTTTGTCACCTGCACGACCACGTCGAGCGGCCTGCCGTCGCGCTGCAAGGTCACGAGGCTCGGCTGTGCGGGAAGATCGTAGTCCCAGACATCGTGATGCACCGTCTGGAAATGCCAGCGCACCTCGCCGCTCGTTGCGTCGAGCGCCACGACGGAATTCGCGTAGGCGTTGTCGCCCACGCGTTCACCACCGAAAAAATCCGGAGAGGGCGAAGAAGTCGGAACAAAGATCAGACCGCGCGCCTCGTCGGCCGACATCGGCGCCCAGGCATTGGCATGGCCGGTGCGCTCCGCCGAGCCATCCTGCCAGTCATCGGGGAAATCTTCCGCGCCCCGCGCCACGGGATTGAAATTCCAGAGCGGCTTGCCGGTGCGCACATCATAGGCGCGCACGGTACCGCGCGGCGCATCCGCACGCTGGTTGTCGCCCATGGCCGAGCCGATCACCACAACGCCGCGCGCGATGGCGGGAGGCGAGGTGATCTGGAATTCGCTGCGCGTCAGAAGCGGCATGCCGGGATCGATATTCACCTGACCATCCATGCCGAAGCCGAGGCAGGGTTGTCCTGTCGGCGCATCAAGCGCGATGAGGCGTCCATCGGTCGTGCCCATGAAGAGACGCGAGGCGCAGAGATCGCCCTCGCCCGCCGCCGCATCGGCCCAATGCGTGACGCCGCGGCAGACGAATTGATTGGCGGGGCGGTAACCGCCTTCAATCTTCGGATCGTAGCGCCACTTCTGCGCCCCCGTGCCGGGGTCGAGCGCGATCACCTCGTTGAACGGCGTGCAGAAAATAAGCGCGCCAGCAACGAGGATCGGCGTGCCCTCGAAGGCGCTGTATTTCATGTCGTCCGCGCGGGTTTTCATGTCGCCCGTGCGATAGGTCCAAGCACGCTGAAGCTCGCCAACATTCCCGGGCGTAATTTCCGCCGCATCGGAATGGCGCGTCCCGCCGGCATCGCCGCCGTAATGAGGCCAGCCCGCCTCGGCCCGCGCCAGCGAGGCCAAAGCCACCAGACCGATAAGAGCCATCGTAACCGTCCGGATCATGTCCTGCCTCCCGGTGAAATAATTTGACTGAATGATTCATTCATTTATTTTAAGAGTCAAGACGATTCGAATGCCGGACATCCCGGCGAAGGGAGACGAGCGTGGCGCGCAAAAAGGAACCGCGGAAGCTGGAGGCAATCGCCGAGGCGGCAATTGCCTGCTTCACCGACCTAGGCGTGAGGCGAACGCAGATAACCGATGTGGCGAAAGCCGCAGGCGTTTCGGCCGGTGCGCTCTATCTTTATGTATCGAGCAAGGAAGCGCTTTTTCACCTGGCAATCCTGAAGCTCTGCGCGCGGCCGCTCGACACGCTCGCCCTGCCCCTTGCCGATCCCGGCATGGCAGAGACGGTGGCGGTGTTCGTCACTCGGGCGGCGGAAGTCCGGCACTGGCCATCTCTCGACGCGGCATCGAAACCACGCGCCAAGGTTGACCGCGAGGCGCTCCTCGCCATCGGCCGCGAACTCTACGACATGCTGCACGAAGCGCGGCAGGCGATCTGGCTGGTCGACCGCTGCGCCCCGGAAATCCCCGAATTCGAGGAGCTGCACGCACGCGAATTGCGTGGCCTGCACCGGGACAAGCTCGCGCAGATCGCGATGAAGGCCATGGACCGGAAGGGCGCGCCCTCCCCTGCCCTGAAGCTCGCGGCGCGGCTCGCCATCGAGGCGGTGGCCTGGGGCGCCATGCACCGGATGCGCGAATCCCCGGCAAACAGGATCGCCGGCCTCAGCGAGGAAAATGCGCGGGAAACGGCCGTCGCTTCCTTTGCCGCAACGCTCACCGGCACCGTCGTGTGAATTCACGAAATGCTCAAAAGAAGCGTGTTAACTGCATCTTATCGCGTCTGCGGCGAAACTCGGGGACGTGTCCGCGAGGGGCGGCGCGACGGACGCGAAAGCCGGAAAGATGTTCGCTGAACACCAGACATATGCGGCAAGAGGGCCGGAAAGCGCGGTGCGGCGGATCGAAACCAATGTGGTTCCGGTCGGAGCGGCATTGCATCCTCAATCGCTCAATCTCATTGCCTTCTGGGAGAAACACAGCGGCAATGGGCGCCTGCTCGGCCGCACGCACCTTCCCTGCCGCGAAACCACCGCCCTGCTGCCGAACCTCTTCGTGCTGGAGCGGATCGACGAAGGCGGCGAGGACTGGCGGCTCCGTGTCGTCGGCACCAACCTGACCTGCTGGCTCGACTTCGATCCGACCGGCCTGTCCATCTCGGCCCTCTATCATCCCAATTATGTGGCGCACAACGCCGGCGTCTACCGCCAGGTGACGCAAGAGCACCGCCCGCACATCACGCATGGGCGCATTCACGGCGTGGACCGGGATTTCCTGCGGCTCGAATTCGTCCACCTGCCCATGGAGGGGTCAAGGCCGGACGACATCCTGCTGCTCGGCTGTATCTCGATTTTCGAGAACCGGCCTCAGCTCTGAAGCTGGCGGATCGCTTCGTCCATCAGCTCGGCCATGGTCCGGCGGATCTGGTGATCGGACTGATCGACACCCTTGGCATCGAAATCCCGCCGGATCTTGCGGAAGACGTCTTCGTCGCCCGCTTCCTCGAAATCGGCCGCCACAACCTCCTGCGCATATTCAGCAGCAGCGTCGCCGCCGATCCCCATTTTTTCCGCCGCCCACAACCCGAGCAGCTTGTTGCGGCGCGCATTGGCCTTGAAGCGCATCTCCTCGTCATGGACGAACTTCTTCTCGAAACCGTCTCCGCGCTTGTCGAAGGTGGACATGAATGAGGTCTCTCCGTTCAAAAACTCCGGCGTGGGCCGTCCGGGATGCGTACCGGCCCCGCCAGCTGGGAATTGGCCTTAGGCATAGCCGTCCATTTCCGTCAAATCAACCGCGATCGGACGCCGGAGAGGCCATTGCGACGAAATAGCTAAGCTACTGATTTGCGGGTGCTTTTTTCCGGGCGTGCGGCGCAACAAAGCCTCATTGTATCGCATCTGGCCTTGCGTTACCTTGCGCACGCCGGAGAGCCGATTCCGCAGCCGCCCCCGGTTCTCCTTCCCGCATCGAGCGGCCCTCGAATCCGTGCGGAACGATACCCAAGCCCCGGAGTCGC
>Ga0180009_10005727_pt1 | contig 13235 bp, 14 predicted proteins | sample OS_PC_MetaG_FD_123537 | JGI IMG/M metagenome (GOLD analysis project Ga0180009, IMG submission 123537) | Groundwater microbial communities from the Aspo Hard Rock Laboratory (HRL) deep subsurface site, Sweden - OS_PC_MetaG | ecosystem: Environmental > Aquatic > Deep subsurface > Groundwater... | reverse complement strand
CTATCAGGATTCCGTGGTTTGCCTCTGCATGGGACGGAAGGAGTCTGTTTTTCCTGCGGCAGTATGATCTTCCGTTTAACAAGATTGCCTCGCCTATGCTGACCAACCGTCTCTTGGTGGAGATGGTGGCAGAGGAAGGAAAGTATACGTTCATCTCGACCGGGATGAGTACCTATGCACAGATAGACGAGGCAGTTCAGCTTTTCAAGAGGGCGACATATACCTTAATGCACACGACATCCGTTTACCCATGCTCGGATGAGGAGTGCAATTTGAACATCATACCGGAACTCAGGAAGAGGTACAACTGTTCTGTGGGGTACAGTGGTCACGAAGTCGGCCTGTTGCCTTCGGTGATTGCCACGGTACTCGGCGCAACCACCATCGAACGGCACATCACCCTCGACAGGGCTTCTTATGGAACAGACCAGGCGGCTTCTCTTGAAAGAGCCGGGTTGGAAAGGCTCGTAAGGGATATTCGCATGGTACAGGTGAACCTCGGGAGTGGGGAAAAGAGAGTCCTTGATTCCGAGAGAGAGATCGAAAAAAAGCTGAGGTATTTCCTATGATCCTTGGAATCATTCCCGCTCGGGGTGGAAGTAAGGGAATCCCCCGTAAGAATCTCTGTCTTCTTCATGGGAAGCCCTTGGTGGTTTGGAGTATCGAATCCGCAAAGAAATCCAAGTTATTGGACAGGTTCTTTGTGTCCACGGATGACGATGAAATTGCTGATGTTTCCCGTAAGGTCGGTTCGGAAGTCCTTCTTCGACCGGTAGAACTGGCCGGTGACGACACGACAACCCTTGAGGTCATGGAATACCATCTGAAGCACATTGAAGCAGACACGGTGGTTCTGCTCCAGCCCACCTCGCCCATAAGGGGTAGAGTCATTGATACTGCCATTCAGAGATTCAAGAGTACAGGATGTGACACTTTGGCAACGGGGTATATGTCCACCCATGTAGCATGGGGAGCGGTAGAACATGGCCCCAGGCAGAAGCAGAAGGCATATTTCCATGATGATGGGTGTGTTTACATATTTGATTCAAAAGTAATCAAATCAGGCCGGTGGATTGGGGACAAGCCTTGTAGCCTCGTCATCCCCACAATCTGCAATATGGAAATAGACACATTGACGGACTTTTGGGTTGTGGAAGGAATCTTATGGAATATATTATCCCGTGGAGTGGACGGTCGATAGACTATACTCAAGATGACAGGGATGCCGTTCTGGAAGCAATGAATGCTGATCCTCAGACTCAAGGCAAGTATCTTGCGGGATTTGAAGAGGTATTTTCGAGGTATCACGGGAGGGATTCTTTTGCGGTGAGTTCCGGGGCAGCGGCGCTTGAGATCGCGGCGATGCTGCTCAATCTTACTTATGACGATGAGGTAATCATCCCAGCACATACCTACTCTGCAACTGCAATCCCGTTTGCCCGCAGAGCCACTGTCAAATGGGCGGACATTCATCCTTCCATCCTGACAGTCACCTCAGAGATGGTGGAACCTTTGATCACAAAAAGGACAAAAGCCATTGTAGTGGTTCATCTTTACGGGGTGAACGCACCGATGTCATGCATTATGAAACTCGCCCAAGAAAAGGGAATCCCTGTCGTTGAGGATTGCGCCCAGTCCTTAGGAGCCGAGTACGAATACCCCCCGAAATGGAACAGTAGTTCACACATTCATTGGGGGAAGTCTGGAACACACGGAGATATTGCCTGTTACAGTTTTCACGGGCAGAAAAACATCACCACTTTGGGAGAAGGTGGGATGATTACCGTGAAAAGCAAAGAGCATGCAGAATTGATCCCTGGTCTCCGGCATAATGGGCATCGCCAGACCGGGGATACAAAGGTTACTGATTTCGACATCCCCGGGGTATACCCCTATAATTTCAGTATCGGGGAGGTTCAGTGCGCTGTGGGTATTTCACAGATGAAAAGATTGGACAAGTTGAATGAAACCCGCCGAACAAAAGCCAGATATATTATCGACAGCTTATCGGACATTCCAGAACTGGAGTTTCAGCAGATCCCTCGCGGCGGGACGCATGTCTATCACAATTTGTGCGGGAGACATCCAAAGAGAGACAAATTGAAAGAGATACTTGCAGAAAGGTACGGGATTGAATGCGTCACCCAATATGCTCCATTGTATAGATACCCTTTGTTCAGGGAGTTCCCGAAGGGTAAATGTCCGGTGACAGAGGACTTTCACAAACATGCGTTGTCCTTCCCGTTTGAGGAATGGTACAGCGTGAAAACGATTGCTTATTTAGAGGATTCTATCAGAGAGGCGGTGAAACGATTATGAGAGTCCTTGTCACGGGAGCCAATGGATGGATCGGGCGGCATTGCGTTCCGATATTAAAAGAGAAGGGGTTTGAGGTAGTTAAATATGAAGGGGATTTGCTGACACACTCCGGGGATTTGCCGGAAGCGTCGCATCTCCTTCACCTTGCGTGGGTTACGACACCGGGGTTGTATTGGGAGTCATCGTTTAACGGGAAATGGTTTGAAGCAAGCATTAAGTTGATCCAAGGGTTTTCCGGTAAACGCATTGTGGTCGCCGGAACTTGTGCGGAGATAACCAGTACTCTTTACGGGAGGTCTAAAAACGCCCTCAGGAAGGTCTTGGAGGCTTATTCAGACATCACTGGACTCAGCAGCGGGTGGGGGCGGATTTTTTACCTGTATGGCCCCTACGAGAAGCCTGAGAGGTTAGTATCGTCCACTATCATCTCGCTGTTGAAAGGGGAGAAGGTGGTTATTGGCAAGCCAAACCATATGGCGGATTTCTTTCATGTTCATGATGTTGCCGGGTCGCTATGCGCATTGCTTGATAGCGATGTTTCCGGGACGGTGGAGATTGGTTCCGGGACATCAGTCACGCTCAAACGAGTCGTCCAGATGATTGCCGAAGAGATTGGCCGGCCCGAACTTGTCGAATACAGCGACATTCCTGATCCAACATATATCAAGTGTGATATGGAAAGATTAAGGAAAGAGGTCAAATACAAGCCGAAATACGATCTCAAAGAAGGGTTGAAGGAGACAATAGACTGGTGGAGATATTCTTCGGGACAATATCCAACGATCCGTTGATACTGAAGATGGTTCTGTTGCGATCGGATTTACCGGGTTATACGGTGCATCAGGCAGAATCAAAAACGGCAACGGAAGGGTGGAACGCATTACTCGACGCTGCTAAGGGAGCGGATATTGCGGTTCTTTCGCATGATGACGTTTACTTCCCTCCCTGGTGGGTGGGGACTTTGGAGAAGAGAATCTCCGAGCTTCCAGACAGTTGGATCATCGCCGGGTTCTTTGGGGTGAATGAGAACGGGGAGGAGTGCGGGAAGATCCACGATAGGAGAACCCCGCTTCCAATAGTGACCCTTCACGAACTCCCTATGAAGGCACTGACTGTGGATGGATGTGTGTTTGTGGTCAATCTTTCCAAGGGGTTCCGGTTTGAGGAATTGCCCGGACATGACCTCTACGACGCTTATATGAGTCTCAGGGCGAAAGAAATGGGTGGGGAGACATGGATTATTGATTGTATGCCGGAACACTACCCACGAAGGGATGTGCGGTGGAAACCAGATGCGAAATTTCTTGAGGTTGCGGGATGGTTGAAGAAACGGTTCCCAACAGAAAAGGTGATAACAACCTGCTATGCTGAAAAAACTGAAGAATCGACATAAAGGCGAGACGGTTTGGATCATCGGTAAGGGAAAGAGTCTGGCCAAACTGAAAAGGTCTGACATCGGGGAGGGGCCAGTGATTGCTATTTACGAAGCTATTGTGCCCGTGGAGATATTGGGTTTTCCCAACAGTCTCTATTGTTTACAAAAGGACGGTGGGAGTATGAAAAGGCACCCGCTCACCATGTCTCCGGAATGCGACTATCGGAAATGTATCTATTGTGCAGGCGTGGTCCTTCCCGAAAAAGCCACCCTTCTTCAGCATCGTGCAGAGGCAAGGTATTGCTTTGAAGACTATTCCCCGAGGTATTTGTTTACTTTAAGGGAGATAGGTCTTAAAAAGAATGAGTTTTCTCTGGTATGCGCCATTAAAATCGCGCAGTTGATGGGGTGTGTTAAATTCAGGCTTGTCTCCTGTGATGCTCATGCGATAGGAAGCAACGAACATTTCCTGCCCCTGTTCAGTTCGGATTATTATGATTGGATATTTGACCTACAAAAGAAAATCTTACCAACATATTTAGAGGGGATTGATTACGAATGGGTGACACCAAGCTGAACCTGGGCTGTGGGTTCAGGCATCGAAAAAACTACATCAATATCGATAACCGGAAAGAAGTGAATCCGGACATGCGTCTTGATGTTACCGAAGGTCTCCCGTTTGCCGATGGCTCCGTGGATGAAATCCAGGCAATAGATTTCCTCGAGCATATCCCGATCGGGAAAGTGGTTCCATTGATTGAAGAGATATATCGTGTCCTTAAACTCGGCGGAAGTTTCGTTTCACTCATCCCTTCCACAGACGGAAGAGGGGCATTCCAGGATCCTACCCATGTGAGTTTCTGGAATTTCAATTCCTGGCTGTACTATATGGATGACGAATATAGAAACCTTTACGGGATCAAGGCAAAGTTTTATGGGATCATCCAGGATATTATCATGGAGGAAAACTCCAAAGTCATCCATACATACGCGAACTTAACGAAAGGAGATGTTAGTGGTAAGTATCATCATCCCCTTGCTGAATAATCTGGACTTGACAAAAGGGGTAATTGAGAGTATAGAAATCCATACGCCAGAACCGTATGAGCTTATTTTCATTGATAATGGCTCCCAAGACGGCACTGGGCAGTACCTTAAGTTCAATCTGAAGCCCCATTGGAGGCTAATCGAAAACGATTCCAATGAGGGTTTCCCTCATGCCTGTAATCAAGGCATGTCTCTCGCGACAGGCGAGCATATCCTCCTATTAAATAATGATGTATTGGTTAGCCCTGAATGGTTAAAAGGGTTGATTGATTGCATCGAATCGGCACCCGACATCGGGATAGTAGGCCCTCGAAGCAACTTTGTTAGCGGGGCGCAACTGGTAACAGAAGGTGAATACAAAGACGTTGATTCGTATCTGAAATTCGCGGAAGCGTTCAGAAAGTCGTTCAAAGGTCTGTATCTTCCAAGGTGGAGGATTGTTGGTTTCTGTTCCCTGTTCAAACGTAGTCTTATCGACAAGATAGGCTACCTGGATGAAAGGTTCACGCCCGGGAATTTCGAGGATGATGATTATTGTATCCGAGCATTAGAAGCCGGGTACAGGAACATGATCTGCGGAGATGTATTCATCCATCACCACGGAACCAAATCGCACACACAGGAGACCTATAAGGCCCTACTGGACACGAACAAGGTAAAGTTTGAACAGAAATGGGATGATTTGACTCCAAAAACCATTTCTGCGGTGATGATCGTAAAGGATGAAGAAGCTCTGTTGAAGCAGTGCTTGGACATCATTTATCCACAAGTGGATGAAATCATCGTGGTGGATACCGGCTCAACAGACCAGACAAAGGCTATCGCCGGTGCAGTGGACAAAGTCACGCTTTACGATTTCCCCTGGGGTGAAGATTTCTCTGCCGCGCGGAATTTCGCAACCTCCAAAGCCACCAAGGATTGGATATTCTCTGTTGATGCGGATGAAATAGTTTCCGGATTGGGCGAGGCACGGAAAACATTAATTCATCCCTTCATGGCTGTGAGGGTAAATACCCGCAACTACACTACAAACGTGAGAGTAGCCGGGTGGAGACCTAATGTGGGGGAGTACCCGCAGCATGAAACCGGGTGCGGATGGTTCTCTTCGGAGAAGATTCGGTTGTGGAGGAATCATCCAAAGGTGTGCTTTGAGTACCCTGTCCATGAGGTAGTAGAAAATAGCATCTATTATCTTGGGTGGAAAATAGTGACGGATCTCTCAATCCAGGCGCATCACTACGGTAGGACCAAAGACAATTACGAGTATGGTCACGGAACCAAGTATTACGATTTACTGCATAAGCAGTTTGAATCAGGCAAGAACGATCTCAGGAGTCTTGAACAACTTGCAACGCAGGCTCAAGGTTTAGAAAAGTATGAGGACGCAATCAATTTTTGGGATGAAGTCCTCAAGGTCGAACCCGAAAACGCGACTGCATTTCTCAATAAGGGACACAGCTACGCGGCATTAGGGAAATGGCCGGAAGCGTTAATATGGTCACATAAGGCATGGAAAGCGAATCCCGAAGCAAAAGAACCTGTTATGAATGTAGCCATTTGCGAACACATGACAGGCGGGGATCAAAAACTTGCGAAGAAGATATGTAAGGACTTGATCAAAAAGCATCCTTTATATCCACTCCCACGCGGGTTGTTAGGCGCAATCCAAAAAATACAAGCTAAGGAGAAAAAGGATGACTCAAAAAAGAACAGGCGAACTACTCTTCAACACAAGGGTAAGCGGCACACTCGACGTAGACGAGACTCTGAACGTTGATGGAGCCACGACGTTTGGAAGCACTGTTACGGCTTCGGGGCTGGTCACTGTAAACACCTTGAAACTTGTTCAGACCCTCGGAGGGACTGACGTAACAGCAACATGGGGAACGGCGGGTACTCCTGCATTGACTACGGGTATGTCTTATGCCACCTTTACAGCAGGGGCATCAACCTTTAGGATACCATGCTGGCCGACAACGTAGGAAAGAATGATCGTTTAGAGAAAGCCCGCAATGCCTTTGAAAGGGTTATGGGACTCGTCAAGAAAGGCGCGTATTGTGACGTCACCCTAAAAATGGAGGACGGCAAGATAGTCTTTCTGACGATATTGACAAAAGAAAAACCGTAAGTACCGATTGGAACCACCAACGGAGACTCATTGAAGCCGAAAGTATCGGCATCAAAGTCTCCTTTTTTTGAGCTACCCAAGGAGGACTCAATGGAAGCAAGAGAAACAGATTTTCAGTATGTGCAACCACAAGAAGTAGTGGATGCGCAAGTAGATGGAATCGCTGGCGGTATCCTCGATCAACTGGAAAATAAAGACCCCGATCATTCAGGGGTTGCAGTTCCAAGGGAGGCGACTGAGGAAGAATCCACTCCAAGGGTAGAACCCGAGGAAGAGGAAGAAACCGAAGAAGCAGAGGAAGCAGGCGAAGAACCGGAAAAGTATTCCATCAAGTGGCAAGGACAGGAACAGGAGGTCACGCAAGATCAACTCTTTGACCTCGCTCAGAAAGGTTTTGACTATACCCAGAAAACGCAGGCTCTCGCACAGGAACGAGACAACCTTGCGCCGTATCAGGGTTTAGCGAACAGAATCAAATCTGATCCACAACTTGCCTCACGGATAGCGGAACTGTTATCTGGAAAGGCTCCACAGCAAGAACCGGTGAGGCCGCAGTTTGAAGACCCTATTGAACAGCTCAAATGGGAGACCAAACAAGAAACCCTCGCAGAAGTGCGACAGGAAATGCAGAGGAATCTCACCCCGCTTCACCGGCAGCAGGCTTTGAATCAGGTCAAGGCACAGGTGCAGGCAGATCCGGATTATACGAAGGTTCATGGTGTAATCATGGGGCAGGTCATGGCCCTTCCGGGTGCGAGCGAGCTCATGGCGGAACTTCAGAAGGGTCAGAACGCAAACCTTCGGACCGTCCGCAACTCGCTTGCCAAAAATACTTACCTGCAACTTGACCAAGACCCGCAGTCTTATTTGGAAGCCTTCCAGCATTACAAAAAACAAATGGCACCGGGTTCACTCACAATACCTAAGCCAGTAAAGAAGGAAACACGTGCCCCGATTCTTGAATCAGGGGGCATGGAACCCGCCGAGGGGATACGATCAAAGGGTAAAGCAGAACGGCTTTCAAAACAGAAGGCTGCCGCGTTGAGATCGGGAGACCCCCTGGCAATAGCAGACTGGTTACAAGACTCCGGTGCGATAGACCATCTATACTAAGGAGACAAGATCATGGCAGATACAGCAACTACCTACTCACCATCGCAGGTGACTTACGCCCATAGGGAAGATTTGGACGATGTTATTACCAATATCTCCCCTACGGATACGGTGTTCATGTCGAACATCAGTAAGACCAAGGTAAAAGCGAAATACCACGAATGGCTTACCGATTCGCTGGCAACCGCAGCTAACTGTGCCGTAACCGAAGGTAACGATGCAGTCCTGACGGATGTCAGGGTAGCAGAGAGAACTGGAAACTATACCCAGGTAGCCGCAAAATGGTTTGCCGTTTCCGATACGTTGGAAGCGGTGGACAAAGCAGGACGCAAGTCTGAGATTGCATATCAGACCACGCTGTTCCTTAAAATGCTGGCACGGGACATGGAGTACGGGCTGATCAACAATACCGCAGCCACCTCCACCGATCCTCGTTCCGCAAAGGGACTCAAGGGATGGATCACCACGCACGATTACAACTTTACGACCGGTACCGCATCCACGACCCTTGAGGAAACCAAATTCAACGACGTTCTCGAAACCATTTGGACTTCCGGCGGAAACCCCGGAATGGTTCTGGCACCCCCGAACCTGAAGCGGAAAATCTCCGCCTTCACGGGGAACTCCAAAATCACCACCAACATGGATGCCGAGAACAAGAGAATCATCCTTGCCGTGGATTGGGAATATGCCTTAGCGGCATAGTGGTCCACGTTAAACTTGACTATATGCGGGGATACCCTAAGAGCCAACGGTACTTGACAAATGGGAAAAAGAAACTTGAATAAGATGCAACTGAGAGTGGTTTCGGAGTCAAGTAAAAATCCGGAGGATATTACAATGGGCAATCCGCAGGAAAGATCGTTATCGTGGCTGGCAGGAATCATTGATGGTGAAGGAAGTATAACCGTACAGGCGTATATGATGAAAAACGGAAACCTCAGAATAACCCCATTTATCTGCATAAACAACAACGACTATGGGATTATCGACGAGTGTAAACGAATCCTTGATGAGATTGGCGTAACGCATCGGTGGTACGACAGAGGGGATAAGGTTTGGATTGGTAGAATAGATGGTGAAAAACCAGTTCTTGCCTTAATTGATGCAATAGAACCCTATCTCTTCTCAAAGAAGAAAGATTATTGCCGAGTGATAAGAGAATATATCAAGGATCGGTCCGATAACCGTTTCACCAGAAACGTTTTAGGGCAGTTAATACGCAATGGTTATACGAAGCGCCAGATTGATTTAATAAGTTCAATAAGAACGTCAGCGCGAGCGAAATCCTCAGAGACTTTACGTCAAGCGGCCAATTATATTGGCTAAAGATAAAGTCCGGTCTCATGTGAAAGCATGAGAGGGCGGCAGAAATGACCGCCCCCGCCGCAAGGTGAGTAACAAATCGTACTATGAAAGTGATTTCGGCGTGGTCAAAGTCTACGCGTCTCGGTTCATCGCCGAGGATGCGCAGGCCGGTGCGGGTGGCAATGGCGCACTGAGCGGCTACTATCCTATCTTCATCCTGGAGAAGGAAAAATGGCAGCTTGGCATGCTCCAGTCCCTGAAGACCGAAAAGCTGGCAAAAACCGGCCTTTCTCAGAAGGTTCAGATGAGTGTCGAATACACCCTCATCTCCCGAGAGGAATCGGCAAGTGGGGCGATAGAACGATGCGCTCCGTAATTTAACCAAGTGGGGAGGGGCGACCCTCCCTGCTTAACCTTATGAGGATACTATGATTTACAATAGTCTCGGAGTAAAAATGCGAGGGGAGCAGGACTGCGTTCTGACAGGTTCTATCGTCCAGGACAACGTACCTGTACTTGAACAAAATTACGTTGAAAAGATGAATGCAAATAACGGGTTTACCGAGAAGCGGATGTTCCGGAAGATAGCCTCTATCCCGATAACGGCGGTATTGAAGGCACGGCAGGATGGATATAATTTCGATGACAGGAAAGACCTCAACCGATACTTGGAGGAGCATCCCGGATTCAGAAGCGTTGACCATGTGGACACCGGCAGGAGTCCCAACATCATCGTAAAGTAAGGATGCCCGTATAGGAGATTGATATGGCGGCAATCAGTGTACTTATTACAGAAATCAGAACTGACGTATCAGATGATGATTCCACAAGATTCACTGATGCACAGATACTGAACGTCATCAAAAAGGCTATCCGGCGGGCGAACAGGATAGTCCAACGAAATGGAATCCAGTTCGGGAAAAAGAAGGCCGTTCTGACTACCGTGAAAGATCAGTCCTATCTCACCCTGTCAGATACTACGGACTTTGACGTACCCATCAGCCTTTACAGGACGGATACGAAAGAGATAATCCCTTTTAGGACCGAGTTCCAATGGGAGAGGGTCATTTCCGCTGCGGCGCTGGAACACGCCCTTTTGGATTACGAGAACGATAAAATCAGTTTCAACGCGAATCCTTCTTCGGCACTCACTCTGAATTTCTGGTACTATCCCACGGTAGACCCGTCAGCGTACACAACGGCGACTTCAACGCCTTGGAGCGGAAGGATTGATGACATTATTATGGAATACGCCATCAACAGGTTGAAGAACATTGATGAGATGGATGTCGGGTATGATACGAAACTATTGACAGACATGGAGAACCAACTGCTTCAGGCGTATGCTCCGAACGCACCGACTCAAGTAGAATCGACTGGATGGATGTAAATGGCACGAAAAGCAGCGAAGAATGAGACTATTCACCAGGTTCAGATGGTTTTGAAAGGCGGGTTGAATTACGCCCAGACACCTATAACTCTGAAGGATGACGAGCTTCGCATCGCGACTAATTTCATCTATGACCCGGACACGGAATTTCCCATCACGCGACCTGGAACATCCTGCAAGACTCTTTTGGTATGCGACGCTGCAAACCCCATACTGGCTCTTTATTATTACGAAAAGACCACTTCTACAGCTTATGTGATAGGCGTGTGTAACGGGAACCTTTACTATCTATCCGGTGCCTCACTTGATGCATGGACATTGATTGGAGCATTGAATGACGTAACCACGGTGCCTTCTTTCATAACCTTCAATTCCAAGCTCCTGATCGCGGATGGCGGAGCGGACATCAAACGGTGGGACGGTACGACATATGATACGATTGCATCCTCCCCACAGGCATCCGTTCTTTCAATCATTGCTAACAGGGTTGTATGTAACGCAACGAATGAGTTGGATTCGGTTTATCTGTCTGCTCCAAAGGATGCTGAATCCGCAGACGCATGGAACACCGCCCTCAGCGCCATTGGTTTGAAGGCTGGATATGGGGACACGTTGGCAGTCAATGGATTCGGGGTTTTCGGGGATGATTTGATTGTTTCCAAGAAAGGCGCTACGGCGAAACGCCTCTACCGGATAAACACCGCCGATACAACTCCGGCGAACTGGTATGTAAAAGAAGTCTCCCAAAATAACTACGTCCAGAATCATCAATACGTTGTATCCGCATGGAACAATGTGTTCTTTGTCGATACCAACGGTTTCAAATCCGTCAAAGGGGTGGATGTTTATGGCGATCTCCAGGTAGACGCTACCGGAAGAAGGGTGAATACGATTCTTACGTCTCAATCTACATGTGATTTCATGCAGTATATCCCTGCGTATAACGCGATATGGTTCGGGCTGGGTCAACGGATATTCTGTTATACGGAAAGACTGGAAGAAGGGGAACCTTCTCCTGCGTTTACTGATTTGACTTTCAAACAAGGCAGGATCAGAGACGTCTGTCAGGCCGGCACAACCATCTACTTGGCTGGGCATGACGGGTTCCTCTACAAGCTGGATGAAAGCCTTGCGACAGATGCCACGGATGCCAGCACAACCACCGCTTTTCCTTCAGTCATAAGGACAAAGACTCTTTCCTTTGGCGGGGATCTGCTTCTTCGGAAACTTCAATGGTACTTGAGGCCAAAGATTGCAGGCGGGGCGACCATGAGGGCATATACAGATGACGAGACTAACGTATCGCTGAAAACAATCACCCTGCGTAATGCCGGGACTTATCTCGCTGATGCAACGACTTATTTGGCGGATGCGAATGAATTTCTATACGATGAAGGAAGTCCTACATGGGTGGAAACCGCCCGTGACAGGGTAAGGAATACACAGATAGCCTTTGAGCTTCTCGTCACTAGCGGTCGAGTTGGGATAGAATGGGTAAGGGCGGAAGTTGCATTACTTGAAGGAGGAGAATAGATGGGGTTGCTGTATGATCCAACAAAATATTTAGACTGGGAAATGCGGTATGGTGGGGGAGAGGAAACAAACCCCTATCCCGGTCCTCCCGGCAAGATCACTCCCAACCCTACTCCTGGATATAATCCAGACGATACGTACTGGGGTATGCCTATACTGCAAAATGATCCTGTCTGGCAGTCTCCTACGCTTACTGGCGGTGTCCCTACGCCCTATACTGCCCCTCGCAGTACGCCCGCTCCTACTGCCTCTGTGGATACACCAGCCGGTCTTATGACTTCAGCAACGCCTTCGGCAGCGCCTACTGCTCCGTATACGACACCTGCAAGTCAGATACCCAATATTCCTGTTGCATCGACTCTTACCCCTCAAGGACACGAACCTCCTGCAAGCGCGACTCCACATACGGCTCCCGTTCGTACCACTAATGACGACTGGAATGATTATCTGACATATCGAGCCCAGCACTTCCAAAAGTGGGGCTCGGATGGTTCAGGCGAAGATGTTCCTTATGGTTATGAGCCGCCACTTAGCTTTCAGCAGTGGTTAGCGGGGTATAGTGACCCAATCAGTGGAGAGGAGCCATCCGCCGCAGCTAAATATACTACCGGGCCAGGCTCGCATTTACAGAGGGTAGATGCAAACTATACCCCGCCTAAAGGCTGGGACCCGGTTAAGTACCTCGAAGAGAACCCTGACCTCCTTGATGATCCATGGGCGAAAGCAAACCCGTTAGCGCATTATTTTCACTTCGGATACGATGAGGGAAGAGGTTATGTTCCCGGTGGGTATAAGAAAGCGACTTTTAGTCAGGCATCTGGGATATATCTTGCCCAAAATCCAGATGTTGAAAAGTCAGGCATGAATCCTTGGGATCATTATAAACAATACGGAAAAGCCGAGGGGCGTATATGGCCTGGAGCGGAGTATAAATTTACAGACCCGGCTGGCGGATATTCCCCAAACCTGACTTATGGCCAAGGGGTTGGCGTTCAGGCAGTTAAACGGGGGTATTACGTTGT
>Ga0180009_10005726_pt1 | contig 13240 bp, 11 predicted proteins | sample OS_PC_MetaG_FD_123537 | JGI IMG/M metagenome (GOLD analysis project Ga0180009, IMG submission 123537) | Groundwater microbial communities from the Aspo Hard Rock Laboratory (HRL) deep subsurface site, Sweden - OS_PC_MetaG | ecosystem: Environmental > Aquatic > Deep subsurface > Groundwater... | reverse complement strand
TACCCATATTATATACATGAATTTCGATTGAGCAACTCTGATTTTCAGGCATAAGCTTATGAAATAATCATGAGCCTTTTTACATAAAATAGGTGTTTTCACCTATTGAATTTTTTGTATCCTTGTGTAAACATTGTTTGAATTAAAGATCGAAACAATAATAGGATAAAACCTGTGATATAAAGGAATCTGATTTTTGGCCGGTAAAATTGATATTGATGCTTTGATTAAAATTGTATCCCAGGGGGGCAAAATTACCACAGGGATTGATGTATATAACAGCAAAGGAACGCTGCTGCTGAACGGACAGATGGCATATGTTCTGGAAAGCAATGGACCACTGATCATCCCTTTTACAGATACAAAAGGAGACTGTCTGTCCCAAAAGCCCGATCCACTGGATTTAAGTGATGCAAAAATTGAGGATTCCCTGAAAATCGACAATCGAAAAAGCATAAAAAAACCTTGCGAAGTTTATGATCTCCTGCCATCATATTTAAAATCCGGATCTGAGTCCAAAAAAGTTCAAGTAATATAGGTGAATTTAAAGGAGTATCCGCAAAATCATGGGAAAAAAACTTCTTATTGTTGACGACGAGCCGCACCTGATAAAATCATTCAAGGTATTGTTTGAAAACAAAGGTTTTTTTGTTCAAACCGCATCCAATGGCCCTGATGCCATTGAAATCTTTAAAACCAGTTTGTTCAAGGTTGTAATCTCTGACATTCAGATGGATGAAATGGGCGGTATTGAACTGATGCATGAACTAAAAACAATTGACCCTTATGTTCAGATCATCTTTCTTACCGGATATGCAACTGTTGATAGTGCAGCTGATGCATTAAAACAGAACAATGCTTTTGATTATCTGCGAAAACCGGTTAAAGACATGAAGGATCTGTATGATGCCATTGAAAAAGCGGAAAACAGATATGATCAGCTGATAAACCGCGCCACTCAAAAAAAGAAAAATGAACAGGGGTTTACCATATTCAAGAGTATCTTTGATTCCATGGAGGCCATCGTTTATGTTTCGGATATACAGACACATGACCTGATTTATGCCAATAAAAAATTTATGAAAACTTTTGGATCTTATAACCCACTGGCCCTTGAAAGACAAAAATGCTGGCAGGTTATTCAGAAGGACCAGGCAGGACCCTGTCCTTTCTGTACGAACAAACGGCTGCTCAATCCGGACGGGAGCCAAGGAGAGCCCTATGAGTGGGAATTTTGCAACACTCGGAACCTTCGCTGGTACAGTATTGTTGATAAGGCCATTGAATGGTACGATAAAAGGATTGTCCGGCTGGAGACTGCCTTTGATATCACACAAAAAAAAGAACATGAAAAATTATTCCGGGAATTTGAAAAAGCCATTGAAACGTCCAAAAAGCTTGAAAGCATCGGTACCCTTGCAGGCGGGGTTGCCCATGATTTCAACAATACCCTGTCTATGATCATAGGGAATATCAACCTTGCCCAACTCACCTGCCCGGACAGTGAAACACAAACATTTCTCCAAATTGCTGAAAAAGGCGTTCTGCAAGCCAAGAGCATATCATCAAAGCTGATTTCTTTTGCAAGAGGCGGCGGACCGGTCAAAGCAAAAATCAATATTGAAAGTCTTATCCGACAGACGCTGGAAAAAACCCTTGACCCTGAAAAAATTATCTATACATTTGAATCCGATAAAATTCCAGGCAATTTTTATGCAGACCCTGACCAGATAGAGGCTGCCATAAAAAACATTCTTCAGAACTCCATAGAATCCATGGATGGCATCGGCCGAATTGATGTATCTGTGCGATACCTGGAACAGGAATTAAAAAATCCCCGAATTTCCATTTCCATTACAGATTCAGGCCGCGGCATCTCCCGGGATCATCTGGACATGATTTTTAATCCCTATTTTACTACCAAACCATTGGACAATAAAAAAAGCACCGGTCTTGGCCTGAGTATTGCCTGGTCCATCATTGCAAGACATGGCGGCACAGTTCATATTGAATCCATCACAAAAAAAGGAACAACTGCTTACATTTTTCTACCGGTTTTCAATGGGAAAGAGTTAGAGAACAAGGGAAAAGAAATGCATCCCCATCCAACTGAATCTATTTTGAATAAAAATGTAAAAAGGATGCTGGTCATGGATGATGACGAACTGATCCTGGAGGTCATTTCCCAGCTGTTAACCCGAATGGGGTATGAAACCCTTCTGGCATCAAACGGGACTCAGGCCATTGAAATTTGCAAAAAAGCCAACGCCAGTGGCAAAAAAATTGATCTTGCCCTGCTTGATTTTGATATCCACAACGGCTTGGGCGGATATCCAACCATGGCACAGCTTAAAAAGACAGATCCCGATATCAGGGGGATTCTCATGACCGGGCATTCCGATGATGTGAATATCAAAAGATACAAAGATTTCGGGTTTTCCGACTTGATCGAAAAACCATTTTCCATCAAGCAGCTTAACTGTAAAATCAGGCAATATACAGATTGAATGGAACTCTTTTTCAAACAATCAGGGATTCATCGGTTGACACTGAATTTTATTTCTCCTATCTCCTGGCCTTGGACAAATTTCAAGAAAGTTAAAATTTTCACCATGTCAAAAAACAAACTTCACAAATACGAACGCGTCAAATATCTGCCCAATGTGACCTTTTCCTTGTTTGGCGAGTCCCGACCACCGGCTTCATATCCCTGGTATGAGGAACGCTACCAAAACATGGAAAAAGTTCTCGAACTTGGGTGCGGCAAAGGTGAATACAGCCTTGCCTTTGCTGCTGCCGATTCCCAAAGGCTTTGCGTGGGAATCGACAGCAAGAGTCATCGCATGTGTGTCGGCGCAGAAAAAGCCATTGCCCACGGCCTTGAAAATGTTCTTTTCCTTCGGTCCCGGATCGAACGGATAAAGGAATTCTTTGTCGAACAATCCATACATGAAATCTGGCTTACCTTTCCTGACCCCCACCCGAAAAAACGGACCGTCAAGTGCCGGCTGTCTGCCGCCCCCTTTCTGGACGCATATGCACACCTGCTCATCCCCGGCGGTACAGTACATTTGAAGACGGACAGCGATCTGCTCTACACTTACACCCGGAAATCTGTTGAACACTTTGGCGGATGTGTTGTCCAGGCATCAGACAATATCCATGAAACTGAAGACTGCACCATCGGTGCGCCTGACATTGTTTCCGCGTTTGAGAAAGCTGCACAATCAAAGGGAAAGACCATCAAATACATGGCCTTTACACTGAACTGACAAACCACGATAATTTATTATTTATTTGAAACAGCACCAACCGTTTTTGATATAAACTTTTGGATGTTTTGTTTTAAAATTGTTTCGCCAACATCGACAATATCATTGTGCCCGCAACCCGGAATCTCAACCAGCTCTTTTTCACCCGTAAAATTTAAAACCTGGCGCCTGGCAAAATGAATGGGAATAATATCATCATTACTGCCATGAAAAAGAATCACCGGCGTTGCCGTTTGTCCGGCCCAGGCGTGAGCCTTAAATTTGTGTCTTATTAAATAGTTTACCGGAAACAAAGGATAATGATACTGGCCCACCTGGGCAAGGGAAGGATAAGCGGAGATAAGAATCAAGCCTCTGATATCGGTACGGGTTGCAACAAAGGTGGCCACCCCGGTTCCCAGGGACTCCCCCATAAGGTAAACCGGCAGATGTGCTGCATCCTTTTTTTTGATATAAAGAATCAGTTCAAGGGCTTGCTTAAGAATAATGGTTTCACCGGGCACATTCAAGTCTTTCCCAAAACCCGGGTATTCAAAGACTGCCAGATTGGAAGTGGTGTTTTTTAACAGGTCAAGAAAATAGATGCGATCGCAGGCATTACCGGCATTCCCGTGAAAGATGACAATCCAGGAATCCGCATCCTTTTTTATCTGAAGATAGTAGCGGATATCTCCGAAGGTTTCAGCTGCGGCATGACGTTTTTCCATCTCAGGACAGTCTTCGAATCGGGTTGAACCCGGAAAAAACAAAAGTTTGCCCTGAAAAAAATAGAGTGCCGCAAGAATAAACATGTAGCACACCAGGCCAAAACCAAGTCCCACAATGATGAGTTTCATCATTCACACCATTTGATTGATCAACCCGTTAAGACCTTAGGTCCACCCTTTTTTTCAGGTTGATGATGGTCTCGAGGGTTGAAGAATCTGACTTAAATGTTTTACTTTAAAATTTCTGTTCTGCTTTAAAGCCCCGCCTTCAAGCTGCATAACACATCCCGGGCATTCCGTCACTAAAAGAGTGGCCCCTGATTTTTCAACATCATCCAGTTTTCGAGTTAAAATTTCTTTTGAAACCCCAGGAAAATTGACGGAAAAACTCCCCCCGAACCCGCAGCAGGTCTCTTCTTCATCTGTTTTAACATAGTCGTGACCCGAGTGGGCAATCACTGTTTTTGGATCTGTCCGGATACCAAGCCCCCGGCACAGATGACAGGGAGAATGAAAGGCGGTCTTGGCGGCATCGGCAGTGTTTTTAATATGGTTGATTCCCATCACTTTATTGATGAACTGGCTGAGTACCATGATCTTTTCAGAAAATTGAGCCGCCTCTTTTGCCGCATAATTTTCAACAAGGTCCGGCACGTGGTTTTTAAGATGAGAGGCACAGGATGCGCAAAGGGTGACAATATAATCAACATCAAGATTTTTAAAAGCCTTGATATTTGAAAGCCCCACATCCACGGCAGCCTGCTTTTCACCCATCATCAGCGCCGGAAGCCCACAGCAGGACTGATCCATGGGAAATTCAACCTGTACACCTGCTCCATGGAACAATTCCATGGCAGCTTCCAGGTGCTCCGGATAGACAAAATCCTGGACACAGCCGGAAAAAATGGCAATTCTACACGTTGGTTTTTTAACGGGTGAGCACAAACTTTCAAACCGGTCACGGAAAGGTTTATCCGTGATGGCCGGCAGGATCCTGAAATTGTGGTCTTTTGAGAATATCATGGGCAGATGACGCAGATAAGGGGTTCCGCCGGTCATCGGTTTCTGGGCAAGGCTTGCCGTTCTTAAGAGCCTGTGAAACAGCTTCCTGTTTTTCAACATCTTTCCCAGCAGCAGACTTTTTAACGGATGCCCCAGTTCATCCTGAATTTTAGAATGAATTTCCTTGATAAGCCTTGGCAGGTCAATGCCCCCTGCGCAGACCGCTTTACAGGCCCCGCAGTTGGTGCAGTTCTGCACCAGATGTTTTGCATTCTGGCTGCCATGAAAAAAATAGGTGGTAATCAGGCCGATGGCCCCGATATAGATATACCCCATGCGGTGTCCGCCGACCATCCGGTAAACCGGACAGACATTGGCACAGGCCCCGCACCTGACGCACTGAAGCACCTGGGCAAACACAGGATCCTGTGCAATTTTTTTTCGACCGTTATCCAGAAATACAATATGCATCTGCCGTTTTTCTTCAGGCGCGGTCTTACATTCCGAAGGTCCGGTAATCCAGGTGACATAGGAAGTGATGGCCTGGCCCGTGGCATTCCTCGGCAAAATCCGGTTAATACTGAGCGCGTCTTTTATGGACGGCACAAGCTTATCGATTCCAACAAGGGCCACATGAACTTTGGGCAGGGTGGACACCAGCCTTGCATTGCCTTCATTTGTGACAATCCCTAGGGTGCCTGTTTCTGCAATGGCATAATTGGCGCCTGTTATCCCCATATCCGCCTGGATATATTTTTCCCTGAGCTGCCGTCGGGCAACTTTAACCAGATTTTCTATTTCAGAATCCTGGTGTTTTTTTGTAACATCGGAAAACAACTCCGCCACCTGGTGGCGGGACAGGTGGATGGCCGGCATGACCATGTGGGACGGGCCTTCTTTTCTCAGCTGCACGATCCATTCCCCAAGATCTGTTTCCGTCACCTCAAGGCCTTTATTTTCCAGCCATTGATTCAGGTGGATCTCTTCTGCGGTCATGGATTTTGATTTGACTATTTTTTTGGACCGGGTCTGTTCTGCAATCTGTGAAATGATGCGGTTGGCATCCTCAGCCGTATCTGCCAGATGAACCGTGATACCGTTTTCTTTGGCTTTTGAGATAAACCGGGAAAGCAGACGGTCATTATTTTTTACTGCATCGGCCTTGATGGCAGCCACTTCTTTAATAACAGCATCCACATCCATTTCCAAAAAAGCCGTGACCCGTGATGTCCTGTATGCCACAGCAAAATTATCCATGGCAGTTCTTAAAAAATCATTTTCCAGGGCAGTGTCAAGCCGGTCTTTATATTCTTTAAAACTTTCTTTTTTTTCCATGATCAATCCCCTGTCAACAGGATATGAAGTGCCAGAGGTCCGTGAACGCCAATGGCAAGAACCCGTTCAATATCTGCTGTTCTGCTGGCACCGGTTATAAAAGCAGTATAAGATGACGGTTTTTTTACCATCTCATTGAGCTCCTCTGACATTATCAGGGCGGTTTCCCGAATATCAGACGTTTTTAAAATGGCCACATGGGTTTCACATAACATGGTGGACAGTCTTGTTTCCTCTGAATCCGAATTCAATACAAGGGTGCCGGTTTCTGCAATGCCAAAATCCATAACCGTCACCCCCATCTCAATTCCGCCGGGGTGATGTCGCACATCCTCTTTTATCAGGGTGATCCCATTTTTTTTACACAGCAGCTGCAATGCGTCATAAACTTCCGGTTCAAGATTCGGCGCGGCAATAATTTTTAAATTGCCGGGCGTTTGGGTGGTCGGCATAAGATTTTCACAAAGATCTTTTTCAAGACAAAGTTCAACCGTCTTTTTTAAGGCCTCTGTTATTCCCGGCACCTCATGCACAATGGCTGCAACCAGGGATGCCTTTTCCTTAAATTTTGATATTAATTTTTCTTTATTCAATGACCTTACCCTTTTTCATCAAAATTTGAATACAATATCCCCTTGATAATTTGCTGTTTGGTTTAGCCACTATAGCATTACCACATCGAATATCACGGTTTTTTTTAACTCGGGCAATATAAATTTATTATCCGTATGCGATCGATGGCAGCCAGATAACAAGCTGTGGCCAGAGGATAATAATGCCAAGGCCGATGAGCTGGAGAATGATAAACGGAACAACCCCTTTATAAATATCGATCAACTTTATTTCCGGCGGGCAGACCCCTTTTAAATAGAACAACGCAAATCCCACAGGCGGTGTTAAAAAAGAGGTCTGGAGCGTCACGGCAATCAGCATGACAAACCAGATCAGTTCCGGGTTATCCACTACCCCATGCCCATCTATTTCAAATCCAAGGGATGAAACAACCGGCGCAATCAAGGGGAGTACGATCAGGGTAATCTCAATCCAGTCCAGGAAAAATCCCAGCAGGAACACTGCCCCGAGGATCACCAGCATGACGCCGTGAGGACCGAAAGGCAGTCCGGTAAGCGCTCTTTCTATAAGGTTATCCCCTCCCAGGCTCCTCAGAACAAGGGCAAAACAGGTGGCGCCTAAAAAGATAGCAAAAATATAAGCGGTTGTATTGAAGCAGGATTTCATTACTTCGACAATGACTTTCATGCTCAATTTTTTATTGGCAAATGCCAGCAAGGTTGCCCCTAAGGCCCCCACACCGCTTGCTTCAGTCGGCGTGGTCATTCCGGCAAAGATGGATCCAAGTACTGCCAGGATCAACAGGCCCGGCGGAAGAATGCTGACAAAAATATCCCAGATAACTTTCAACCCCAAGGGTTTGCGATCCTGGTCCAGGGGCGCTGCAGCCGGTTTCACCAGACAGAAAATCAGGATATAAAAGATATAGAGCGCGCCCAGGATAATACCGGGAATCACGGCGCCCATGAAAAGGTCTCCGACAGACAGGCCCAGTTGATCCGCCATGATTACCAGCATGATACTCGGCGGAATCAGGATCCCAAGCGTTCCTGACCCTGCAATGGTTCCTAAGGCAAGGGTTTTGGAATACCCCTGTTTCATCATTGCCGGCAGGGAAAGAAGCCCTAAAAGGACAACCGAAGCCCCTATAATACCGGTGGAAGCCGCAAGGATAATTCCAATGGTGGTAACGGTCACGGCAAGCCCACCCCTTACATTTCCAAACAGATGCTGCATGGATTTCATCAATTTCTCTGCAATGCCGCTTCTGTCCAGCATCAATCCCATGAAGATAAACATGGGCAGGGCCACCAGGACCCAGTTGTCCATGAATTTAAATATTCGGTTCACAGACATGCCCAGAGTAAGATAATCAAGTCCTGTCCAGGTGCCGAAATAAAGATCGGCAATATACCCCACAAATGTAAACAGGACAGAAACCCCACCCAGAACCCAGGCCACGGGGAAACCGGTGAACAAAAGGGAAATAAAGGTCAGGAACATCCCGATGACCAGGTAATCATTAAATTCCATTTTCTATCCTCTTTTCAAATTATGTATGATTCGTATGGCCCGGGACACGACTGAAACAATCAAAAGACCGAAACTGGCCGGTATGACCCCTTTGATCAGCCAGCGGAACGGCAGCCCCATGGGCGCATCGGATCTTTCAGCCACCCGCCAGGATTCATACACAAAATCCAGGCTCTGGTGAAAAATGATAATGATAAAGGGCAGCAGCAGAAAAACAATCCCAAAAAGGTCCCACCGGGCCTGCCATTTTTTAGAAAGCCGGGCATGGATAATATCCACCCGGATATGGCTGTCCAGGGTTACGGCATAGGATGCCCCAAACATGATGCCCACGGCATAAAGGTGCCATTGCAATTCTTCCAGGGTCACCAGGCCATGGCCGAAACCATACCTGAGAATGACCTGGAGGATGATCACAAAAATGAGGATCCCATTGCTCCACATGGCCACATGACCAATCCCCATTACAAATTTATCCAGAGAATCGCATAGTTTCACGGAACTGCTCTTTTCAGTCTTCATGGTGTTTTCCTGAAATTGATCAACTTTTTTAAAAAATAGTGCGGGCAGCACGGCTGTCCGCACACGTTCGGTTACGCTTGCCTGTTCTTATTTCGGAGGTGCCGGGCGGGGCAGAAATCCATATGTCTGCCATGTCTTATATTCAGCACGGAAGGCACTGACATCATCCCATACTTTCTTAAAAAAGACATCTTTTTCTGCCTGCTCCTTGGCAACTTCTTCCCATGCAGATTTATATGTGGCCAGCATTTCAGGAGACCAGTACATGTTTTTCACACCGCGATGTTCAACATTCTCTTTCATTGCCTTGGCCTGGATGGCTTCTGTATAAGCAAATGCATCCAATGTAGCGGCCTTGCAAAGCATTTCAATGACCATTCTTTGATGATCACTCATCCCATTCCAGACATCTTTGTTGATCAGGAGTTCAAATGCTGTTGCCTGCTGATGCCAGCCGGGAAAGTAATTATATTTGGCAATTTTATAAAACCCAAGACGTTCGTCAATAGCAGGCATGGAAAACTCTGTGGCGTCAATGGCCTTTTTCTCAAGTGCAGGGAAAATTTCACCGCCCGGCAGAAGGCTGACAGATGCGCCCAGTTTCTGCATGACCTGCCCGCCAAGACCAAAAAATCTAATTCTTAACCCCTTAATATCATCTGCACTCTGAATTTCTTTGGTAAACCAGCCGGAGGTTTCCGGTGCAATAACACCGCAGACAAGGACTTTTACATTATACCCATGGCTGTCATACATTTCCTGGTATAAATTCATACCATTTCCATAGTAGAGCCAGGCCAGCATTTCCCCTGCTTCCGGGCCAAAGGGAATCGCAGAAAAAATAGGGGATGCTGGGATTTTACCGGCCCAGTACCCTGCCGTTGCATATCCGGCATTGATTTTACCGGCTGAAACTGCGCCCAGGATTTCAAAAGGTGCGACCAGTTTTCCCGGCTCATACACGTTCATCTTCAGCGTACCGTTACTGGCTGTTTCAATTCTTTCAGCCACCCATGGGATTGTACTGCCAAGTCCTGGAAGGGCTGTGGAAAAACAGACCGGCACTTTTAACAGCACCTTTTTTTCTGCAGCCAAAGCTGGATTCAAAGATAAAACAAAAACAAATGTCACCATTGAAATTAAAATTTTCACCAAATTGTTCTTAAACATTGATTTTCCCTCCTAAAAATTTAAATATTACCATTTGCCTGCCTCGAGTCCTGTACTGTATTTCCCTCCTTTTCCCACCCGTTAATATGTTAAGGTCATTCCCCCATCAAATAAAAGGTCACCACCGACCAGGTATTTTGAAAAGCGTGAAAATCCAAAAACAAACAGATTGGCCACTTCAATTGGAGACATCATTTCCTTGACTCTGGACTTGCCCATCATCACATCGGTGATCACCTGATCCGTCGTCAGGTTTCGCTGCTCCGCCTGGGATGGAATCTGGTTCAATGCCAATGGGGTTTTTACAAAACCGCTGCTGACCGTAAAGGATCGTATCTTTCCCTCTCCCTCTGCCGAGATGGACTGGCTCAGAGCCCGCAGACCGAATTTTGTTATATTGTAAACCGGTTTGTTCTTTGTACAGATATGGGCATGGACAGAGGCCATATTACCAATGGCACCATACCAGTTCCCGCCTTTTTTCATATGGGGAATGACAAGCTTTGACAAATAAAACGGTGCCCTGAGCATGATTCTTTCCATTAAATCATATGTTTCCATGGGAAAATTTTCAACAGAATCAATATGCTGAATACCGGCAATATTTGCCAGAAATCTAATATTCCCTAACTCGCCGGCTTTTTGTACAGCCCTTTGGATATCTGTGTCTTTTGTCAGGTCGGTTTTAAGAAACACCATCCTGCCGCCGGCTTTTTTGGCCATTCCAACCGTTTTTTCACCCTCAGCAGCATTAATGTCCAGGCCCAGGGTTGTTAGACCGTTGGCAGCAGCAGCCACTGCAACGGCACGGCCGATACCGGTACCTGCTCCACTGACAATACAGACATTTTCCAGAATATAGTGTTCATCCGAGAGTATTAAAATATCGCCTGGGTTAATTTCCGGTTCATTGACATTCATTGACTTTCTCCCAAATTGGTTTCTTTTAAAATTGGTAATACCAATACATAAATCATTCGATTTCTTATTGTCAAGAAAAAAATTTTTTATGTTGCATTTTAAAAAACTATCTGTTAATCCTTTATTTAATAGGGCTTATCAGATAAACAAGAGAAGAAAAATTATTTAGGAAGTACCATAAACATAAAATACCATTATAAACCAATTCATATATAAAAATATTGGTACTACCAATTTTTGGGAGGTATTGTGATCAAAAAATCATTATATAACGCGTTTCAAGATATTGTTGGCAAAGACCATGTTTTAACAGAACCTGAAGACCTGGTAACATATTCCTATGATGCCGCACCGCTTGATTCTGTTTCTCCTGCCGCTGTCCTGATGCCCCGGACTTCTGAGGAGCTGGGTAAAATCATTGTGCTGTGTCATGAAAACAGGCTTCCCATAACGGTTCGGGGGGCCGGCACCAACTTAAGCGGCGGCACCATTCCCATGGCCAACGGCATCGTTCTTTTAACCCAGCTTTTTAACAACATTATTGAAATCAATGAAGCAGACATGTATGCCATTGTCCAGCCCGGTGTTGTAACGGCAAAACTTGCCTCCCGTGTGGAAGCTCTGGGGCTGTTCTATCCGCCGGACCCCGGCAGCCAGGCTGTTTCCACCCTGGGCGGCAATGTAATGGAAAATGCCGGGGGCTTAAGGGGATTAAAATACGGCGTTACCAAAGACTATGTCATGGGGCTCAATTTTTTTGATGCCATGGGCAACCACATCAGAACCGGTTCAAAAACAGTAAAATGTGTTACCGGATACAATATTACGGGACTGATGATCGGTTCTGAAGGCACGCTGGGTATCCTGGATGAAATCACCTTAAAATTGATTCCCTATCCTGAGCATCGCAAATCCATCATCACAGCTTTCAAATCAATCGAAGATGCTTCTGAAGCAGTTGCCGACATTATTGCCAGCCGAATTGTTCCGGCAACACTTGAAATGATGGACAAATTTACCATCCAGGCGGTTGAAGCATTCAGTCATGCCGGATTGCCGACGGATGCAGGCGCGCTGTTGCTGATTGAGCTTGACGGGTATCCCGGCCAGGTAGAAGAAGACGCATCAAAGGTGGTTGCCATTTGTCAAAAGCATGGCGCCTATCAAACAAAAACAGCCCGGACGGATGCAGAAAGAGAAAAAATCTGGGCTGCCCGGCGGAGTGCATTGTCCGCCCTTGCCAAATTGAAACCCACCCTGGTTCTTGAAGATGCAACCGTCCCCAGAAGCAGAATTCCCGATATGGTTAAAGGCCTGGCCAAAATAGCCCAAAAACACCAGCTGACCATCGGTACCTTTGGACATGCCGGGGATGGAAATCTTCACCCGACGATTCTAACCGACAGGCGGGATAAAAAAGAATGGCTCAAAGTTGAAAAAGCCATTGAGGATATCTTCAGTCAGGCACTTGCCCTCGGGGGGACGCTTTCCGGTGAACATGGTACAGGCATTGCCAAATCCGCATTTTTGGAAAATGAGATTGGAAAAGCCTCTGTTGATTTTTCCAGACGGCTGAGAAAAGCACTTGACCCCAATAATATCCTTAATCCAGGCAAAATATCGGGGGTTTAACATGTCGGAAATGAAAGATCTTTCAAACCAGCTGCGAACGCTTGAAGAGCAGCTTGTTTCCTGTATGAAATGCGGCATGTGTCAGTCGGTGTGTCCCGTGTTTGAACAGACGCACAAAGAGGCGGATGTGGCAAGGGGTAAACTCGTCCTTTTAGAGTCTCTTATGAATGACATCTTTGACAACCCAGATGGTGTCAACAAGCGGCTCAACAAATGTCTTTTATGCGGTTCCTGTGCGGCAAACTGTCCCAGCGGCGTTAAAGTTACCGATATCTTCATCAAAGCCCGTGCCATCATCACAGGCTATTTAAAACTGTCGTTTATCAAAAAAATTATCTTCAGAAAAATGCTGGCCCAGCCAAAGGTATTTGATTGGATCATCCATATGGGTGCAAAACTGCAAAAATTTGTGTTAACGCCAAGCAACGACCATACACAGACGGCATCATTAAAAATTTTATCACCGCTTTTAAACCATCGCAGCATTGTTCCGGCTGCAGATATTCCCTTCCAAAAATCCATTGATCAGCTGATGGCCAAGGCCAAGCCGACCGGCCCCAGAGTGGCTTTTTT
>Ga0180009_10005725_pt1 | contig 13242 bp, 19 predicted proteins | sample OS_PC_MetaG_FD_123537 | JGI IMG/M metagenome (GOLD analysis project Ga0180009, IMG submission 123537) | Groundwater microbial communities from the Aspo Hard Rock Laboratory (HRL) deep subsurface site, Sweden - OS_PC_MetaG | ecosystem: Environmental > Aquatic > Deep subsurface > Groundwater... | reverse complement strand
AGTTCTTGGCTGCTTTATGAATCAAATTTTTATCCTCGTGTAAGCAATGAAATCCCCGACAATAAATTTTCCTTTAGCATAAAAGTAACTGTACCCGATAGTATGAACGTTGTATGTTCCGGTCAGCTACTAAAAAGAGACACCTCAAAAAGCAAAACTACTTTTTATTACAGCTCAAAGATACGCGAATCATTTTTAAGTATTAGTGCCGCTGTTTATGAAATTAAGGAATACGAAAATAGGGGAATGAAAGTCAAAAGCTTTCTTTTCCCAGAGCATCAATCCAAAAGCGATACTCTTGTTGAGATATTTAGCAATGTGCTTAATTATTATCAAGATAAATTCGGGAATTATTCTTTCCCAGACTTTAAAATTGTTGAAACAGAGAGACGAGGTGGTTATGCTCCACCCGGACAATTTCTCTTAAGTTCTCAAATGATAGCTAATATTGATGATTTAGGAGTTTTTATAATTGCTCATGAAGTTGCTCATCAATGGTTCCCACATATCAGAATGTTTTTCCCAGATTATTATTTAAACGAATCTTTTGCTCAATTTGCTGCTTTTGCCTATGCGGATTTTATTGGAATTACTCAAAAGGAAGATAACAGCTTAAAGAAAAAAAATCTTTTTATGGATTTTGGTGTTGACGGCAACTTAAATGAATTAGCCCGAGTAAAAGATCATTTCATTTATGAAGAAAAACCTCTCTCCGAAATTTCTATCAAGGATGGTAGATTATACAAATGGGCAGCATATTACAAAGGATGTTATTTTTTACGAAGTCTTGCATCTGAAGTTGGCAGAGACACATTTGATCTGGCAGTAAAAAAGATAATAGAAAACAAGAGTCTTAATTTTATTTCTGTAGATGAATTGGTAAAGTCAATTGAGAAAGTAAGCGGCAAGAATCTAAAATATCAAATAACCGAATGGATTAATACCAATAAGACTTTGGATTATGAATTATCGGATTTCTCCAATGAAAAACTGCCAAATGGAGATTATAAGACAACAGTCTACATACAGAATCGTGGTGAAATAACTGTACCTTTTGAAGTTTCGGCAACAACAAAAAGCGGTGAAAAGTTTATCGGTAAAGTAAATCAGTTCTTTAACAATTACGCTTCTTATGAATTTATTACAAAAGAAGAAACCATAAATGCCGGGGTTGATCCGTACTGGTATCTTTTAGATGCTGATAGAACTAATAATTTGTATCCGCGTAAAAACAAGATATCATTTCTATTTTCAAATTATAGTGTAAGCGAAGATCAATATTTCTATTATCCTTCTATTACTTATGGTCAACGAGATAAAGTCAGAATGGGTTTGTGGGCTACAAATATTTATCCGGTATTCTCCGAATCTATCAAGAGAAATTTAGTTCCCGTTGAATGGAGAGCCGGTTTGTTTTATGGCTTTGAAACAAAGCGAATCGGTTATAAACTTAACATAAAGACCATTGTTAGTGTGCCGTCATTCAGATGGGAGGCTGGAATGAACATGAGTAACTTTAGAGGAAGCGAAAATTATGGGGCATTTGTTAACTACAATTTTGAAAAGGACGAAAACCACTTTAAACACAATATAGTGAACATTAATATCACTCGTGATCAAATTTATGATATAGCTTATTTTGATTTAAAGGATTATGAAATTGGAACCAATACTACTTTAGCATTTGATTGGGATAGACTGATTAACAAGGAGAAAGAGCACTTTAATATAAAAATTGGTCAAGAGGTGTTTGGGGGTAGATATTCTTACTCAAAGATAACTATGGAACTTGAAAACTTCTTCCCGACTCTAAATCGGTGGTTTAATTTCAGAATTTACGGGGGAATTGTCAGAGGTAGTTATCCCAATCAAGAGGCAGTTTATTTATCTGGAAGTGTAAAACCGTCTAGTTTTGCCTATTGGTTTGTTGATCCGGATAATAAAATATCAACACAAGAAAATTTGCATATTAAAGGAGATGCAAATTTACGAGGTTTTATAGGTCAGCATCTTAACGGGAAAAACGGTTTCGGAATAAATATCGATATCCCAATACCTCAATTGAGTATAATAAATTTAATTTGTGATATTGGAAATGTTTGGGATAAAAAATTTGGATCATTGAAATATGGTTTCGGTATTGGGATTGATTTACAATTTATTAGAATTGATTTTCCTTTCTATATAAACAAGCCGACAAGAGATGAGAGATCGTTTGATATTAGATGGTTGTTCGAGCTTTCATTTTAATCTAATTGACAAGTAAGGTATTATAGTTTTAGGGATTTGCCTTACCCACCATGCTGTATCAGTTCTAAATAATAAATTGAATGTAAGAAAGGTTAGGTTTATATTTAGATAAAAGCAATTAATAATTATTGAGGACAACATGGTAACAAAGGAAAGAATAAAACGCGAAATAGATCGTATGCCAAACGAATTATTGGAAAAAGTTTATAAATACATTAATGGTCTTACGTCTCTAAAAACAAATAAAAAGAAATTGCACACTTATAAATTGAATGGTCAATTCGACAATATCAATATTCGAGAAAGAGCTTATGAATAATGTTTTATTTGACACAAATTTATTGATTTTTAAAGCCTGCAGAGGAAAACTGAAATTTATATTTATGGTGGTGCTTTTATTTTCGTTGGTTTTAAAATCCAACAGCCATTCACAGTCAAACAATATTTTTGTTGGTGCAAATATTGGAGTCTATGCTTACAATTCGGAGAACAATAATTCAGTAACTGAAGAGAGTTACGCTTTCTCCGATTTGGTGCTTATCTACGGAGCAAATATCGGGTTACTCGAAAACAAATTATTACCGAATGAATTAATAGTTGAACTGCAATGGAAGCAAAGCAAACCATTTGAAAAAATGGAGATAGAAACAACCACTCTGACTTCCGGCGGCAAAACAAATGAATTTGATTTATCTTTAACAACATTCAGTCTCAATTTAGCTTATGAGCTTGATCTTGGAAGCTCAATGAATATTGCCGTCGGACCAACATTAGCGATGTTTCTGAGAACAATTTCATCAGAAAATACTGAGTGGTGGGACTTTGAAGATAGACTAAATTCATTCGGTTTGGGAGCAAATATCTACTTTTACATAAAATCCTCAAATTATTTAATTGGGCTAAAATCAATTTATACACATTCGCTTATTTATGATAATGAGCATCGAGACTTATCAAATTACTCGCAAGATTTTCTGAGTGTTGAACTATTCGTAAACTACTGTTTTGAGTTTTAAGAGGGAACTATGAGATTACTATCGGTTATTTCGTTATTAATTTTAGTCGGTTGTTCAAATTCAGTTGAACCTCTTGAAAATATTCAAACCACAGTGTACTTTTCCTTGGCAGAAACTTCCGATGTAGAATTCTATCTAGAAAACACATATAATACAAAAGTATTTTCGGTATCAACTAAATTGCCGGCTGGAACTCATAGCATTGATTTACCGGTGGACGATTTAGTAGAAGGCATTTATTTTTATACGCTGGTTGTGAAAGGAGTTGATGGCAATAATTATCAAATTACGAAAAAGGTATATTTCAGAAACGCGTGAAAACTATTCTTCGTTCCAAGTGTTCTTTGAGTTATTGAAGAGAAAGAGAAATTTTTATTGCTTTATCAACTTCGAGTATTTTCGAATTATCTAGTGCTCCAAATTTGGTAATTAATCTTTCATCTTTATCAACTGTTCTTATTTGCCCACAATCAACATAACTATCTTCCGTTAATCCAGCCTCGCCTTTCTTAAGAAATATCATAATGGGCAGAGGTTTGGTTATTTCTTTCGTACTTGAGATTGGGGCGATGATTGTAACGGGGCTGAATTTATTTCCAATATTGTTTTGAATTATTACCGCCGGTCGGGATTTCCCTATTTCTTTGCCGATGATTGGGTCAAGATTTACAAGATAAACATCTCCACGGAGGAGAGGATTTATAATACCAGTTCTATTCTTTGTCTGCATATTTCCAATCCGCCTGAGAATTTAAGTAATAATCGTAATTAGCTTTATAGCCAGCTTCAAGTTCTTTCTCTATTTTCTCATTCTCAATTTGGTCAATAAAATTTTGTATTGCTTTTCGAGCAATTTCGCTGACGGTTACTTTTGACTGCTTGGAAATTTTATTGACTCTCTCCGATAAATCTGAATCAACGAAGAAGCTAAGTCGTTCTTTTTTATTTGTTAATTGAGCAGTGGGCATTATTTCTCCTTTGTAAAAATATTGCCATAAATATGTGTAAAAATATGCGTATAATCAAGTGTAATATTAGGTGTAGAATATTGCGAAATTCCAGTATAAGCAAATGCTCTCCGCGCAAAAAAACTGCGGAGCAATTCGCGATAGGTAAGCCGCGGAAAATTTGATCATTTTCTAAGAAGAATTAGGAGAATTAAAATATGAATAATAGAAACCTCTTAAATCTCCGTAATTTATTTGTTGTGATTATTACAATCGCATTATCATTACCTCTATTTAATTGCAGCGAAAGCAGCAGCACATCAACAGAACCAAAACCGACAGAGTTTTCTTTTCCTGAATTTTTCGTTGAGAAAGGTTCAGATAGCGATACTCTTGAAATTCAAGCAACTAGTTGGGGTGTTCTTGAATATGGATTATTTTTATCGCATGATCATTCAAATAAAGCAATACTTTTTGAAATGTGGAACAAATGCGGTACTGTGCTTACAAGAACTTGGGTAAAAGTAACGCACAAGGATTTGATTACTTCGGCAGAAGCAGATACATTGCAGCAAATTGGATTTACAAATTTTAGAGATACCCTTATAGTTGTAAAAACAACAACCAATTAATCAATTATTATTATTTATAACGATTTGCTACTATTGCATTTTAGTTATGGAGTTTGCAAATGAGTGATGAGCAAAAGAATAATCCTCTGCACGGAATTACGCTAGAAAAGATACTGACCCAGCTTGTTGATTTCTACGGGTGGGAAAAACTTGGAAGACATATTAATATAAATTGCTTCAACAGCGATCCATCTATTAAATCCAGTTTAAAATTTCTGCGAAAAACTCCCTGGGCGCGTGAAAAAGTTGAAGGCTTTTACCTTCATTATGGAAATCCGCCGTGGAGAAAGAAAGAATCTGAGGAATAATTAGTGTAAAAACCTTAGCATTTCCAATTTAGTTGTACTTCAAGAATAACTATTTAATTATAATTTTTATATGTTTCCGAGAGGATTTTGAAAGAATCTATATCTTTTTTAATACGAGAAAAATTTAAGGGAGTATCTAATGAATAAAAAAGTATTATTTGGATGCGGCGGAGTTTTGGCTGTGGCGCTCATTGTTGGAGTAATGCTTGTGATGTGGGGAGTTGGAATTTATAATAACCTTGTGACTATGGATGAACAAGTAACAAGTTCATGGAGTCAGGTTGAAAATCAATATCAGCGTAGAACGGATTTAATTCCAAATTTAGTGAACACAGTTAAAGGCGTTGCTGCTTTCGAAAAAGAGACATTCACAGCGGTCACAGAAGCAAGATCGCGCGTTAACCAAATTAATGTTTCTTCCGATATTCTTAACGACCCGAATGCATTCAGGCAGTTTCAATCTGCTCAGGATGGGTTATCCAGCGCGCTTTCAAGATTGCTGGTTACAGTTGAAAAATATCCGGAATTAAAAGCGAATGAAAATTTCCTTCAGTTGCAGGCTCAGTTGGAAGGAACGGAAAATCGAATTTCTGTTGAAAGAAAAAAGTTTAATGAATCAGTTCAAACGTATAACACAACACGAAGAAGATTCCCCGCGAATTTTATAGCTGGAATAGCCGGCTTTGGTGAGAAGCAGTATTTCCAAGCTGTGGAAGGTTCGGACGTAGCTCCAAAAGTAGAATTCTAACGAATGAAAAAATCTATTTACATTGTAGTTTTATTTTTGATCTCAGGTTTCCTTTTAGCGCAGCCTAGGATTCCTAATCTAAAAAATTACGCTACGGATTTAACCGGGACTTTGAATAGTTCCGAGCTGAATCAAATCAATCAGGAATTAACCAGATTCGACGAGGCTACCAGCACCCAAATTGTTTTATTGATGATTCCTTCTCTTGAGGGATATCCACTCGAAATGCTTTCGCACGAAATTGCTGAGAAAAATAAAATTGGAACAAAAGAAAATTCGAACGGAATACTATTTCTAGTTGTGAAAAACGACCGTAAAATGAGAATAGAGGTAGGTTATGGTCTTGAAGGAGCGCTTCCCGATGCCCTGGCAAGTTCAATTTTAAGAAATGACGTTGCGCAGCACTTCAAAAAGGATCAGTATCTCGGCGGTATAATTGCAGGGCTTAATTCTATTGTTTCCGCAGTCAAAGGTGAATACAAACAGGAGAAGAAGAAAAGAAAAGATAACGATGGAGGAGGATTTCCATTCATATATATAATTATCATAATTATAATCTCATTCTTCTCACGAGGCAAACGCGGCGGACTTGGAACGCTGCTCCTATTGGGAGCTTTGAGCGGAGGCAGATCGCGTGGCGGTGGCAGTTTTGGCGGAGGCGGTTTTGGTGGATTTAGCGGCGGCGGCAGCTTTGGCGGAGGAGGCTCCAGCGGAAGTTGGTAAGTTGATTTTGCCCTCCGTTTTATGTTGCTAGTCTGCAGTTCATTTATTATAATGGCATTCGATTAGAGCAATTTTCTTCAAATTTTTTGAATTTTGGTTTGTTCATCTTAAAAAAATGATTTAATTTGTTGGTGAATAACTTCATATATCATTCAAAGTTTAACATACATTTAAATTAAACAGGAGAAATAATATGGCAATAGTGATCACAGACGAGTGCATCAACTGTGGTGCATGCGAACCTGAATGCCCAAATACCGCCATTTACGAAGGAGGAGTTGATTGGGATTTAGCGGGTCAAACTTACGGCGAGGGAGATAACTCTCCGGACGGAGCGGAAGGATTTTATTCGGGAGATTTCTTTTATATAGTTCCGGATAAATGTACGGAGTGCAAAGGATTTCATGATGAACCTCAATGTGCAGCTGTTTGTCCTGTTGACTGCTGCGTTCCGGATCCAAAGCATGAAGAAACCGAAGAAGCGCTCCTCGCTAAAAAAGATAGATTGGACGGTCTAGGAAGGTAAGTCTCAAAAAATTAGTTTTCAAAGGACATCAACCGGTGTCCTTTTTTTTTATCAATTATACCAAATTCTTGAGGAAAAATGAAAATCGGTAAGTACAAAGTCGTTCCGATTGAAAGCGGAAGAATTTCTCTCGACGGTGGAGCGATGTTCGGAATTATTCCCAAACCGCTTTGGCAGAAAACAAATCCTTCTGATGAATTGAATAGAATTCTGCTTTCTACGCGCTGCCTGTTGTTAAAATCGGAAAACAAAAATGTCTTGATCGATACTGGCATCGGAAAAGGGTGGGATGAAAAATTCGAAAAAATTTACGGAGTTGATCATTCTGAATTTACACTTATGAATTCTTTGAAAGAAGCCGGAGTAGAGAGCGCTAATATTACCGATGTGATTATTACTCATCTTCATTTTGACCATACAGGAGGCTCGGTTGAATTTATAGACGGCAAAATTGTGCCCGCTTTTCCGAATGCGGTTTATCACGTTCAAAAATCTCATTTCGAGTGGGCGTGTAATCCTTCAACAAAAGATAAAGCGAGTTTTATAGAAAACAGATTCATACCTCTGGCAAAGGAAGGCATATTAAATTTACTTGATAACCAAACAGAATTTGACGATGAAATAAATTTTATCATTTTGAACGGACATTCATATTCACAACAATTGGTAAAAGTCAGCGATTCGTCAACTACGCTTTTATATTGCGCCGATTTAATGCCAACATCGTCTCACATTCCAATTCCATATGTTATGGGATACGATTTGCAGCCGGTTAAAACTATTGAGGAAAAATTGAAGCTGCTTCCCCAGGCTGTGGATGAAGAATGGATTTTGTTTTTTGAGCACGATCCGTATATGACTGCGGGCAGGGTCGGAATTTCGGAAAAAGGATTTTACTTGAAAGAAAGAATAGATACTTTTTAATATGAATGATGACGGATTTACAAAAGTAGCTCCTCTTTCTCGTTTCAAAGACAGGCGGGGCGAAAGGTTTTTAATAGACGATGTTGATGTTGCAGTTTATAAAATCGACGATAAATTTTATTCGATTAGTAACATTTGTCCCCATCAGCACGCGGCAATAATACACAATGGTTTTATTGAGAATGGCAGTGTTGTTTGTCCCGCGCATGGTTGGGAATTCGATATTGTTACCGGGAAAGTGAAATCCGGAGTCGGAGGGTTAAACGTGTATGAAACTAAAATTATTGATGGCTTTCTTTTCGTAAAAGTTTATAAAAAAGAATTGAACTGGTAAAAGTGAATATCAGCAACTCCACAGTTAAAGAAATTGCTGCGAGATTAGGATTCAGTCTTGTTGGATTCTCAAAATGCGGGCAATTAGAACATGAAATTGACAATCTCAAAACATGGCTTTCCAAAAATTATCATGCAAATATGAATTATATGGCTGACAATCTTGAGAAGAAATCTGATCCCGGATTGATTTTAGAAAACGCGGAAAGCATAATTTCATTAGGCTATAATTATTATAACGATGAATCTCATGATGTTCTTGAAGGGCACGGTAAAGTTTCAAGATATGCGTGGTCTAAGGACTATCACATAATTCTTTGGGAAAAATTAAGCGAACTAATTGATGAATTACAGTCTGTTGATTCTGAATTTAACGCAAAAGCATACGTTGACACCGGTCCGGTGATGGATAAAGTGTGGGCGGTAAAATCGGGTCTCGGTTGGATGGGAAAACACACAAATGTTATTTCGCGCGAAATTGGGAGTTGGTTTTTCATTTCCACGGTAATTACGAATTTCATATTTGATTACAGCAAAATTGATACAGATCACTGCGGTTCGTGTACTGCGTGCATTGAGGCCTGTCCCACCGATGCAATAATTGATGAATATGTTTTGGATTCCACTAAATGCATTTCGTACTTAACTATTGAAAATAAAGGAGAAATCCCGGCAGAATTTAATAAGCATTTTGACGACTGGATTTTTGGTTGTGATATTTGCCAGAATGTTTGTCCATGGAATAAAAAGTTCTCGGTTTTGACTTCAGATCATGATTTTCTTCATCCTGTGAACAAGCAATTGAATTTTAGTGAAATTGATGAAATGACCAATAGTCAATTCAAGAAAAAGTTTAGCATTAGTCCAATCAGCAGAGCGCGGTTAAAAGGACTGAAGCGAAATGCGGAATTTATTAAATAACTCACGTTACGCAAAAATGTAGAGCGAAACGCTGTTTCGCTCCTTAAATACTAAATTGACTGAGCGATTCTCAATTGAACAAGGCAGCGAAATCGCCCAGCATTTTTTTCATTTTGCGTAAAGTGAGTAAATAAGATTCTTTCCATCATCAATTGAAATGAACCCTTTGTCCTTTTTGTGAATCTTACTATTCAGAAATAAATGCTACTTAAGCGAAATAATTTTATTTTTGTAGGTAAAACTGCAATTGATAAAATGTAAATACGGAGAATAATATGTCGGATAATCATCACAAAGTTATAATAATTGGCTCAGGTCCAGCGGGATTAACAGCGGCGCTATACACCGCAAGAGCAAATTTAAGTCCAATAATTTTTGAAGGAATGCAGCCGGGCGGACAGTTAACAATCACAACAGAAGTTGAAAATTTTCCCGGTTTTGAAAACGGCATTCAAGGTCCAGAATTAATGGACGTAATGCGCAAACAAGTTACGCGTTTCGGCGCAAAATCATTTTTTAAGGAAATCACCGAAGTCGATTTTTCCCAGCGTCCGTTTATCGTTAAATCCAATGATGAAGTTTACACAGCAGATTCTGTAATAATTTCGACCGGAGCGTCGGCAAAACTTCTTGGAATAGAAAGCGAAAAGAAATTTATGGGTTATGGCGTTTCCGCTTGCGCAACCTGCGACGGATTCTTTTTCAGAAATCAAAAAGTTTTGATTGTCGGCGGCGGCGATACTGCATTTGAAGAAGCGAATTATTTAACGAGATTTGCTTCCGAAGTTACAATGATTCATAGAAGAGAGGGATTTAGAGCATCAAAGATTATGATTGAAAGAGCAGAAAAAAATCTCAAAATTAAATTCGCAACGAATTCGGTTATTAAAGAAATCATAGGCACAGAAGAGGACGGCAGGAAATTAGTAACCGGGGCAATTTTAGAGAACACAAAAGACGGCAGTACTAAAGAGATTCAAGCTGATGGAATTTTTATGGCAATTGGTCATCAGCCGAATACTAAATTGTTCAAAGGGCAATTGAATATGGATGAAACCGGTTATCTGATTGTAAAACCGGGCACAACCCACACAAATATTGAAGGCGTTTTTGCTGCAGGCGATGTTCAAGATAAAACTTACAGGCAGGCAATAACCGCGGCGGGAACAGGATGTATGGCGGCTTTAGATTCACAGCGCTGGTTAGAAGAACAAGGAATTGAATAGAAGTTTGGGATTGTCGTCAATGGTTATCTCTATTTCGATGCCGTTGAGACAATCCCTAAAATCTAAACCTCTGTATTTCCATTCTTCTTATCGGCATCTTCCAGTCTTTTAGTAACTAATGCGGCTAGTGCAAAACCGATTCCCGTTAATGTAAAGAGCAAAAACGGTATCCATTCATCTACCTCCGTAGCGACTTCTATTAAAAGACCGATTCCTAAACCGAGACCAAAAAAGAACACCACGATGCCTATTTTCAGTAAAGTGTATGGACTCTTTTTTGATTTCAGAAATTCCATCATTTCGCCGTACGACATACCGCGTTCTATCATCATTTGCTTTTCTTTGGATTTGAAATAAATCCAAGTAACGAATACAAATCCTGTTACTAACACAGAAATTATTGGAATTAAGGCTTCAATTGCTTGCATATTTTATCTCCTTTTATTGGTTCTGTGGTTAAGACAAAAGGATAGAAAGAAAGGTTACAATATTATTTATATCGATTATTTCCTGTAATCATTAAAACATTTTTCATATTTTCAGACTGTAAATCGAGCAAGGAAGGATATGATAAAAACAGAAATATTATTTTTAATTGAAGATTCACAGGATGGCGGTATTACTGCGCGAGCTATAAGTGAATTAATATTTACTGAAGCCGATACGTATGAAGAACTAAAAAAAAATATCTTAGAAGCTGTGGATTGTCATTTTGATTCTGAGAAAAAGCCAAAATTAATTCGACTGCATTATGTTAAGGAAGAGGTAATTGCAGCTTGAGAATTCCGAGGGATATTTCAGCAGATGATTTAATAAAGGTATTGAAAAAATACGGGTTTGAGGTTACTAGGCAAAAAGGCAGCCATATTCGGTTATCAAAAATCACAGAGGAAGGATCTTTTAGTATCACAATTCCCAATCACTCTCCAATTAAGATAGGTACATTAAATAATATTTTGCATCAGCTTTCAAGAATATTGAATATACCCAAAGAAGAATTAATTGAAGCGCTTATATAATAGAGTCCTGTTTTTCAACTCCCCCAACTATCAGTAATTTACTCTTGGTCGATTTATTTTTGATCAAAGAGTAACCTTTTTCTGCTTATTTTAGTCTAACGGTTGGCATGAAAAAATTAACTGACGACGAAATAATTGAATCCGTAAGAAGAGGGAATCAAAACGATTATTCTCTTTTAATCGATCGATACAAAGATAGGGCATTCACTCTTCTACGAAGTATTCTAAAAAATGAAATGGATGCGGAAGAAGCACTTCAGGATAGTTTTTTAAAAGTTTATCATTCGTTGAGCGGTTTTAGAAATGATGCTAAATTTTCAACATGGTTCTATAGGATTGTTTACAATACCGGACTCTCTTGTTTGACCAAGAAAAACAGAAAAATAGAAAAGGAAATGTCTTCAGTTGAGGATCATCTTGAGCTTGGCCAGTTAGATGATAATATAAGTTTTGAATCAGAAGAACTTAAAATACATTTAATGAATTTCATAGAACGGCTGCCGATAAGAAATGCGTTAGTAATTATTCTTTTTTACATCGACGATCTTTCATTAAATGAAATAAGCCAGGTTTTGAATTTATCTTTAGTTAATACAAAAGTTCTTTTACACCGATCGAGAAATGTCCTAAGAGAAATACTGATAAAACAAAATTACCAGGAGGAATTTATATGGTAAAGTTATCGGATGAAATATTAAACAAGTTTATAGATAATGAATTAAACTCGCATGAAGTTGCAGATATAAAAGAAATTGTTGATAACGATTCTGTTGAATTGAAGAAACTTCAAGCGCATTCTGCCGTTCATAAAATTCTTAATACAATCGATCCGCTTCCTGCCCCGTCAGGCATTACAGCTAGAGTTATGAGCAGAATAGCTTTAATGAGCAAATCAAGTAAAGCAGAAGACAACTTCATTTATATTATTCTTTCATTATTCTTTGCTTCAATAATAGCTGTGCTTGGGTACACGATTTTTCAAGTGAATGGATCAGGAGAGTCGTCCGCTATCTTCATAAATTTCAACTCTTTCATAAGTTCTTACCTTGCCAAACTTGATTTCGTAAAATCTATTACGTCGAACGATCAATTTTTATTAATTGGAGCAAGTCTCACGTTTATGCTCTTAATCAGCGCGTATTATATTTTTGAATCTCATAAATCCTTCAAGCAAAAATTGAACAAGAATATGCGCTAGAGACAGATTGCCATTCGCTAATCCTTTCTCTATATTCCCCGCGCTTTAGAAAAATTATATCAGATTAAAAATGAGTTTTAAATCAGGTTACATATCGCTTATCGGCTTACCGAATGTCGGCAAATCGACTCTAATGAACCAACTACTGAAAGAGCGATTGTCAATCGTAACAAACAAACCCCAAACTACGAGAAAGAGAGTTCTTGGCATATTAACCAGCGTTGAATCCCAAATGATTTTTCTTGATACGCCTGGAATATTAACACCGAATTATTTAATGCAAGAAAAGCTTTTGGATTTTGTTTCTCTATCTGTAAAGGATGCGGACATTCTTTTAATACTCGTGGACGTTTCCATTGATCTAACCGGAAGTAAAACTTTAGAGAATGCAACGCTTATTGAGATTTTAAATAATCCCAGAAAAAAGAAAATTTTAGTCATCAATAAAATTGATTTATCAAATGAAGAAGT
>Ga0180009_10005724_pt1 | contig 13242 bp, 11 predicted proteins | sample OS_PC_MetaG_FD_123537 | JGI IMG/M metagenome (GOLD analysis project Ga0180009, IMG submission 123537) | Groundwater microbial communities from the Aspo Hard Rock Laboratory (HRL) deep subsurface site, Sweden - OS_PC_MetaG | ecosystem: Environmental > Aquatic > Deep subsurface > Groundwater... | reverse complement strand
GTTTCAAAATATAATTTCAATGCGCTTCGTCCCGCACCTGCGGGATTATTTGAAACATCTATCGGTATTATACCACTGTAAGCGTTCAAATGCGACTGTGTCTTTTTGAACGCACATTGGTATTAAGGTGCTGGGATAAAAAATTATGATATTTGTAAAAAAATATTTATAAATAATGTTTTCAATTAAATAATTTCGTCTCTACGAGACTTAAATACGGGATTCATTTTATTCTACCATAATGTCGCACCTATGGTGCTTTTAATATCGGGAATTTAGTATCCAATAATCATAAGCTTCGTAGAGGCGACATTATGGTAGAAAAAATAATAAATAAAACCGAACAAGTGCCGTAGGCACGAAATTATTTCCACAGTTTTGCACCGAAAAAATGATATATCGGAACAAATTTCTTTGGATGCAAAATTATTATCTTTTTTCCATCCCGACAAGTCGGGATTAAAATGTAATTTAGCCCAAAAAACAAATATAATATAATGAAAAATAAGCTTGACACTATTGAAAAAGCTTTGCATGAAATACGAAGAGGCAGGTTAGTAATTGTTGTTGATGATGAAGATCGTGAAAACGAAGGAGACTTTATTGGTGCTGCAGAAACTATTACTGCTGAAATCGTTAATTTTATGACAAAATATGGACGAGGATTAATTTGTGCTGCTATTACAGAAAAAAGATGTAAAGAGCTTAACCTTGAGCTTATGGTAGCTAATAATACTGCGTTACACGAAACTCAATTTACGGTATCGGTTGACCTGAAAGGACATGGGTGTACTACTGGAATATCGGCGCCGGACCGTGCAAAAACTCTTTTAGCATTAGCAGATGACACTATAAAGCCCGAAGATCTTGGACGACCCGGGCATATCTTCCCATTAAAAGCTGTTAATGGCGGGGTTTTAAAACGTGCAGGTCATACAGAAGCTTCTGTTGACCTGACAAGATTAGCCGGACTAAAACCTGTTGCTACTTTAGTTGAAATTATGAACGAAGATGGAACTATGGCACGACTGCCTGAGCTTTTTGAAATTTCAGAAAAAACAAAGATTAAAATTATTTCTATAAAAGACCTTATCGCATACAGACTTAAAAATGAAAGTTTAATTGAAAAAGTAGAATCCGTTGATTTACCTACAGTTCATGGTAATTTCAAGCTTGTTGCATTCCAAGAAATTTACAATAAAACCTTGCATTTAGCTTTAGTAAAAGGTGAGTGGGTCCCTGATGATATTATTTTAGTTAGAGTTCATTCCTCATGTCTGACAGGTGATGTTTTTCATAGCTCAAAATGTGATTGTGGTAATCAATTGGATATGGCAATAAAAGCAGTTGAAAAAGCCGGTAAGGGCATTGTTCTTTATCTTAATCAGGAAGGCAGAGGAATAGGGCTGCTTAATAAATTAAGAGCTTATCATTTGCAAGAAGAAGGATATGATACTGTTGAAGCCAACGTAAAACTTGGATTTAAACCAGACGAAAGAAACTACGGAATTGGCGCTCAAATGTTAAGATTTTTAGGAGCAAAAAAAATAAAACTTATTTCTAATAATCCTTCAAAAAAAGTTGGACTTTCTGCCTACGAAATAGAAATTACCGATACTATCCCTCTTATTATTAAACCCAATAAACATAACAAATGTTATTTAAAAACCAAGCAAGATAAATTGGGACACAACCTTAATCTTTAAGCCCCAAGCCCCAAGAACCAAGAACCAAGAAAGTAGTAGGCAGTAGGCAGTTGGCAGTCGGCAGTTGGCAGTTGGCAGTTGGCAGTCGGCAGTTGGCAGTCGGCAATCGGTGGTCGGTAATCGGTAGTGGCAGTAGCAGTAACCAAGAACCTCAAACTTGAAACTTGAAACTTCAAACCTCAAACTTCAAACTTCAAACTTCAAACCTCAAACTTCAAACCTCATTTTATTCATATAGCATATTAAGTCTAATATTTTTACAGAATATCCCCATTCATTATCATACCAGGCAATAACTTTTAAAAAGTTAGGATTTAACATAATACTGGCTTCAGCATCAAAAATTGAAACCCTTGGGTCACCTATAAAATCTGAAGACACAACAGCTTCTTCGGTATATCCTAAAATTCCTTTAAGTTCGTTTTCTGACGCTTCTTTCATTTTCGCTTTTACTTCTTCAAAAGTTGCAGATTTTTCTATTCTGCAAGTTAAGTCAACCACAGAAACATTTAACACAGGCACCCTGAAAGCCATACCTGTTAATTTACCTTTAAGTTCGGGAATTACAGCTGTTACAGCTTTTGCTGCACCGGTAGATGATGGGATAATGTTTCCTGATGCTGCCCTGCCGCCTCTCCAATCTTTCCCCGAAGGACCATCAACAGTTTTTTGTGTTGCTGTAGTTGCATGAACGGTTGTCATTAAGCCCTCAACCATACCGAAATTATCATGAATAACTTTTGCTATTGGTGCTAAACAATTTGTCGTACAAGAAGCATTAGAAACAATTTCTTCTCCTGCATATTTATCATTATTTACTCCCATTACAAACATTGGAGTATCATCTTTTGCAGGTGCAGAAATAACAACTCTTTTGGCCCCTGCTCTAATATGTCCCCGACATTTCTCTGATGTAGTAAAAATACCCGTAGATTCTACCACATAAGTGGCATCTATCTCATCCCACTTCAAATTAGCCGGGTCTTTTTCTGATGTCGTTCTTATTTTTCTTCCATTTACAATAAGATACTGACCTTCAACTTCAACATCACCCGAAAATATACCATGAACAGTATCATATTTCAGCAAATACGCCAAATATTCAGGCTCAATTATATCATTGATACCAACAACCTCCATATCATTTCTTCCAATAGAAGCTCTGAATACTAATCTTCCGATACGTCCAAAGCCGTTAATTCCTACTTTTATTGAACTCATAATATTTTGTTTTTTAGGTTAAATTAATTTTTTGCAAGTTTAATAAAAATTTCTTTTTTTATTATTAATTTTGCAAACATTATGAGTAAATAAAAAAAAATTTATTTTTTGAGACATAATCAGGTAAAAATGAACAAAGAATCTTTTAATATATTAAACGCTCGTTTGGAAAAACTAAAACAACTTTTTCCTGAACTGTTTTCTGAAGACAAGAATGAATCAGAAACTAATTGCTCAAATTATTTCTGCCAAGCCGAAAAAAGTAATAACTTTGGATAAACTTTTTACAGGCAACGACCAACTGAAAACAAATACAGTGCTGCAGATGAGAGATGCGGAGATTGATTTTAAAACGATATAACTATGGCACATTTCATCTGATTATAACGGATTACTATGCTAACAAAACGGATCCATGTCCCGTAGGGACAAAATATTTATAGGAACAATAAACGCCCGAGAGTCAAAGTCCCGTAGGGACGAAATATTTATAACCTTAAAAAACAGTAGCGAATTATGGCTAATACATACACTCAAATGTATCTTCAATTTGTATTTGCAGTTCAGGACAGAGTGTCTTTCATTCAATCCGATTGGAAAGATGAACTCTATAAATATATAACTGGGATTGTGCAAAACAACAAGCATAAACTGATTGCAATAAATGGAATGCCTGACCATCTTCATGTTTTCGTAGGTTATAAACCGCATCAGCTAATACCGGATTTACTTCAGGATATTAAAGGCTCCTCCTCGGGGTGGATTAATAAAAGAAATCTTGTAAAAGGAAAATTCAGATGGCAGGAAGGTTATGGAGCATTTTCATATTCACATTCTCATATAGATAATGTAGTGAAATATATTATGAATGTTGTAATTTTTTTCTATAAATATCAAGTCCCTAACGGGACTAATAAGCACTGTAAAATGGGATAATCATAAATGTTATAATGTTACAAAACCCCATTACATTATAAAAAAATTACTGATATGAAAGACCTTATTGAATCATACATCAGTTGGTTGAAACAAAAAATCAACTACAAAGAAATAAACGGATATTATGAAATAACCACTCCGTTTGTAAATCATATCAATGATTACATTCAGTTTTATCTGAAACGGGATGAGAGAGACCATATTTATATGACAGATGACGGAGATACAATAAACAATCTTGAAATGGCGGGAGTGGATATAACTGCACCTGCACGAAAAAGAGAATTGGACTCTATCCTAAATGGCTTTGGTGTAAGATTAAAAGGAAATGAATTGTTTACAATGGCAACGCCTGCAACATTTCCAATGAGAAAGCATAATTTTTTACAGGCAATAAGGGATGAGTTAAAAGAAAAACTGACAATATAAAAATGAAACTACATTTTTTATATAAATTTGCAACATTAAACAAATCTAAAACTATGAACACAATTGAAGTTTGTTTTACGCCGGTTTTATTTGAGCATATTTTAACAAAAGATAATTATGCTGTTGCTGTTATTGATGTTTTACGTGCTACAACTTCTATATGTACAGCTTTTGAATATGGAGTTGAAAAAATTATTCCGGTTGCATCAGACGAAGAAGCTATAGCAAAAAAAAAAGATAATTTTTTAATTGCTGCCGAAGAAGACGGAATTACTCTGTATTATGCTGATTTTGGAAATTCTCCTTTCTTTTTTAAAAATCCATATTTAAAAGGCAAGCAGATTGTTTACAAAACTACTAATGGCACTAAGGCAATACGGTTGGCAAAAAATAGTAATAAAATTATAATTGCTTCATTTTTAAACATTTCTGCGGTTGCAAATTGGTTTGAAAAGGAAAACTTAAATGCAGTATTATTATGTGCCGGTTGGAAAGATAAATTTAACATTGAAGATACTTTACTTGCAGGTGCTATTGCACAAAAACTAAGCATCTTGCCAAATTTTAAAATTGAATGCGATTCTGCTAATGCTGCAATTGACTTATGGGTTAAAGCATCCGAAAATCCTGTTGAATATATCCAAAAAGCTATGCACAGAGAAAGACTTCGTAAACTAGGACTTGATGATGTTATTGAATATTGCTTTACTAATGATACTACCAGCATAGTACCTGAATATAATGGTAAAGAAATAATTAGAAGTTTGAGGTTTGAGGTTTGAAGTTTGTCCATGCCTGAATAACATTGACCGTTTTTTGTCAATTGCAAACTTAACCCAACTTGAATTTTGACTATACCTAATTCTCTTATATTCAGATTGTTATCATTAGCAGATTCATTTTTCTGGTAACACAAATTTTTTTCTGTAAAATGGCATTGGTTTGTAACTGTGCTTTTATCTTTTTTATCGACTGCTTTCAAAAACATGCGACAATGAAAAAAATGACTTTTTCACTCTTTTTTCTGGGAAAAAAACTCAAGTTGGGTTAAGTATTTTATTTTAATGTTATTAATTTTTTAACAAAAACTGATTTATTTTCAACTTTATCTGTTACAATAAGCTCTAATTGACTATCGCCTATGGGTATTCTGTCATCAATTTTATGAAATAATAAATTATTTTTCAAATCATATTCAAATAAAATCCACTCACCATTTATGTACCCATCATAAGATTTTATACCTGAAAGTTCATCTGTTATTGTAAAGCGTAATTGTGAAAGATTAGTAATTACCTCGGAAGTAGGAATATTTACGGGTGTTATTTTCGGAGGCAGGGAATCAACAACTAACACGAAGTTGCCAAATTGTCTTGCTTGAGCAATATAAACACTGTCAACAAATATAGTTTCAAGCGCTGATAACTTATTTTGAGCATTTATATTAGCAAGAACAATTTTGTGAGGAGCAGGTGGTATGCTGTCGGGTTTTATATGAATAGAGTACCAGGAAGCAAGAGGCACATCATTATTATGAATTTTAGCCATAAAAGCAAAAGGAGATAAATCAAAATATTCTTCGGAAAATGAAAAACACAGATCATCAAATAAGCTACCCTCGGGAAAGACAATTTTATAATGCTCTCCTGTTACAACATTAGAGTCGCTTTGTAAAAGCGGAATACTATTACTATCACATTGTATTTCTGTTGAAAAATTATTGGGTAGTTCTATAAAATTTAGTTCGAAATTAAGTTCTGCGGTATTTCCACCAATATCTGTTATTATACATCTTATATTATAGATACCTTTCTGAGCTAATAATAAAACACCGTCATTTGATAATATGTTATATATTGATGATTTATTTCCTTTCATTCTGTATGAACGTTGATATCTTTTTTTAAAAATTTGACTTTCATTGAAATCTATATAAGCTAGTAGATGTCTTCTGGTTTGAAAGCTTAATCGTTCAGAAACAAGAGCGGCAAAGATAGAATCATCAACGAAAATTTTCATTGCTCGTAATCCAAGCCTATTGGGGTTAGTGTTGTTTTGCCTGTCATTTGTTTCAAATCCAAAGCTAACAGCACCCGATACTTCAAAAGTTTCCGGCAAAGTATAATTATTACTTTCAGTTTTTCTGCAGGAAACAACAACCTCATTGTTAGAGCCATTAATTAAACTATTACCATGAGGATATATTTTTACAGAAATAAAAGTTGGAGGTTTAATATCTCTAACATCTATACCAAAAAGCAATGGGTCAATAATATCCTGTGTTAATTCATCACGAATTTCAAAATGTAAGTGAGGACCAAAAGAAAAGCCCGTATTTCCTGCTATTCCGATAACTTCCCCTTTTTCTACAAATAATGAGTCGGGCGAAAGGATAACATCTATTTCAAAACTCTTGTTTTTATATTGAATTTCCTTTACTAATTCTGAAATTTTCCCGGAATAATTATCTAAATGTGCATAAACCGACACATAGCCATTGGGATGAGTGATATATAATGTGTTTCCGTATCCGGAAGGTTCAACTTTAATTCTTGAAACATATCCATTCTGAACAGAATAAACGCGTCTCTGTGGGCGATTAATGACTCTGATATCTATTCCTGTATGAAAATTTACTGATCTAAGTTCGCCAAATGACCCGGACAGTTCCAAAGGTGGGTCCATTGGCGGGCAAAAATAACCCTGGGGATACTGCGAATATGAAAAACTTATTATTAAAAAAAATAAGCTAAAGAAAATGGATAGCTTTGTAAAAAAGTTCATGAATTAATTAGTGTATGTCTGTAATATCGGAATAATGAAAAAAATCATTACCCACAGATTTCACAGATTATAAAACTATCCTTTATTTTAAATCTGTCGTAAATCCGTGAATAAAAATCGTCATTCCGAGCGTAGCGAAGGAATCCCATTATTTAATAGGGATTGCTTCGGTCATTTCATTCCCTCGCAATGACGGGCAATATTAAAAACTATTCACGGATTCAGGTCCGTGTAATCTGTGGCTGATTTCTTAACTTGGTATTATTCTTTATCTAAGCAGAATTCTTTAATTAGTATAAATGCGCTTTTTAAGCCAAATTCAAAAGCTTTTTCCCAATCCTCGCAAGCTCCTTTTTTATCGCCTTTCTCTCCTTTAACGAGTCCCCTGAGACTGTATGCTTCGGCATAGTTTGATTGATATTCTATCGCTTTATTATAGTCTGTTAAAGCGCCATCATAATCCTCTATGTGGTATTTACAAAGGCCTCTGTAAATGTAAGCTTCAGCATTTTCGGGATTCAGGTCAAGAATACTTGTAAACAACCTTATTGCTTCCTGATATTCCTGGGATCTTAATTTTTTATATCCTTTTTCCATCAATGTGTGTTCACTTTCGGGCATGGAAGATTTAGGTTTACATTGGCTTAGAATAAAAACAGATAACAAAACTAATAATACAATGCGTGACATTTTTTTGAAAATTTTCATTTTTTTAATTTTTTAATGCGACAAAATTACATTTTTTTTGCAACTACTCATTATAAAAGATTAGCCAACTAATTACACGAATTTTAAAGAAAATATGTCTTTACAATTCGTGGCAAGTTTTGTTTTGACAGGATTAACAGGTTTTACAAGTTTTATTTTTATCCCGAGTTTACTCGGGATTAATTCGTGTAATTCGTGGCAAATAAATTTACTCTATTGACATCCCGATAAATCGGGATTGCTGCTGAGTAGTTACAAAATTGGAATTAAGATAATTTTTCCTCAAGAATTTTCATTTCAATTGCAGGAGAAGTATTTTCATAGAGAATATTATAAACAGCATTAATAATTGGCAAATCAATATTTAATGATTTATTAATTTCATGAATACTTTTAACAGCATAGTAGCCTTCAGAAATCATTTTTATTTCTATACGCGAATATTGAACAGAATATCCTTTTCCGATAAGAGTTCCGAAAACTCTGTTCCTGCTAAAATTTGAATACATAGTAACAATAATATCTCCGGCATAAACAGAATCATTAATATTACGTCTGGTAGGACAAACAACATTGATAAATCTTTCAATTTCATTAATCGCATTAATAGTTAAAATAGATTGAAAATTATCGCCATAACCTATTCCGAAACATATTCCTGCAGCAATAGCAACTATGTTTTTTAAAACAGTGGCATACTCAATGCCAATAATATCGGAACTAACATTTACATTAATATATCTGCATATCAATAATTCTCTAATAATTTTAATAATGTTTTGATTTGATGAAACAACGGTTAGGTATGAAAGTTTTTCCATTGCTACTTCTTCGGCATGACACGGACCTGCAATAATTCCTATATTTTGATATGGCACATCAAATTCCTTATTAAAATATTCGCTAACAGAAACATTAAATTCAGAAACTATTCCTTTTATTGAAGAAATATGAATCTTATTTTTTAAAATTTTCCTGTCAATACTTTTAATTGTATCATGTAAAAATGCTGACGGTATTGCCCAAATAATAATATCAGAATTGTCAATTAACGATTTTATATCATCAGTAATATCTAAATTATCAGGAATTAATTGAACATAAGTCAAATAATCCGGATTATGATAATAATCTTTTATGTGTTCAATTATTTTTGGATTTCTAATATACCAGTTAAGTTTTAATGATTTTGATTGAATTATTTTAACAATCGCAGTACCCATACTGCCTCCACCAACTATTCCTATTCTTTCTTTCATATGGTTATATTTTTTTTTAATTACCACTTTTCGCCACTAAAACACTAAAGCACTAAATCCCACAAAATTATTTAACAAATCCCTGAATCCGTGAATGAAATTATAAACTCACCGTCATTGCGAGGAAGCGCAGCGACCGAAGCAATCCCTTTATAATCGGAGAGATTGCTTCGTGCCTCGCAATGACGAATACCTTCACGGATTCAGGAAATCGTCTGATACCATACCCAATATTTACAACATTAAATTGGTTTAAATATTTTTTCGTGGGATTTAGTGACTTAGTGGCATATATTTCTATTTTAATACATTGATTATCAATAAATTTATTTCTGCGCAAATCTGCGCAATCTGCGAGAAAATACTTTTTAGAGGGGACTCAATTTTAAAATTCAATTATAGTTTCTTTTGTTATATCATCCCTGATAAAAATAATTTTTGTTTTTTGTTCTTTTTTAAATTTAGATAAAGCATCCATATATGAATAAATACTGGAAACTGTATAATCACCTATGCCAATTACAATATCTCCTGTTTCTAACCCGGCTTTGAAAGCGCTTCTTTCTGGCATAACTTTGTCAATCCTCATACCATTCCCTTCATAAGTGTGATCCGGAATAACACCTAAAGTTACTCCGCCTGTACGTGACCTGGCATTAGAAGGACTATCTTTGCTTTCAGAAAATGGTAAATAACTAATATTATTAAGATGCAAAACCAAGTTGCCAACATAGTTTAAAATATCTACCATACCCATAATATTTAAGTATTCAATTCTATCTCGTGGAGTATGATAATCTTCATGCAATCCTGTAATAAAAAACAGAACAGGAATGTTTTTCATATAAAATGACAAATGATCGGAACCACGAGCATCAGCGCTACTTGGGTTCAATGATAACAAAGGATTACAGGTAATATTAATTAACGAATCCCATAAATGTGAGGTATTTGTGCTTAGAATATTTATTCTTCTTGATGTTGAATCAAGTCGGCCTACCATATCTAAATTGAGCATTGCAATAACATTTTCAGACTCAGGTATTTGAGTATTAACAAATTCTCTGCTGCCGATAATTCCTTTTTCTTCGGCAGAAAAAGCAACAAAAATAAAATTATGTTTTTTTGCTTCAGAGGATTTCAGGAAACGTGCTAATTCTAACATAGTTGCAATACCACTGGCATTATCATCTGCGCCTGGATGAATTTCAGGACTTCCGATATGGCGGGAAATCGGACTACCATAACCCAAGTGATCATAATGCCCTCCTATTACAATTGAAGTTTCGGAATTATTATTAATCCATCCTGCAACATTATAGGCAATTTCTGAAATTCCGATGGTTTCTATATTAAAAACTATTTCATGTTTAATATTAGATGCAACAGCTTGCCTTAACTCATTGTCAATGTATATAATCGGTATATTCGCTCTTCCTGTAAGAAAATATGAATTACTTACAAAACCATAAAGACATTCCTTACTATGAAACAACATAATAGCCTTTGCTCCTTTGTTAATTGCTGCATAAATAGCATCTTGGATAATGGAATAAAAATTATTTTTATTAATGAAATTATATTCTTGCGGAAAGGATAAATCAATCAAAAATATTTGAGCATTTAATTCATCTTCGCTAAAAGATGCATAATCGTTTATGTTTTCATCAGGTAAATAAAGTCCATTTCCAACAAAAACTACCTTGCCTTTTATGTTTTCTACATAATGAGAAAGGATATTAAAGTTTTTTTTATAGAAAAAATCTTTTTTATTAATAGAAATTTTTGAGTTCCTGACAACATAATTAAAAGAGGCGAACTCAAATTCTTTAAAATAATTATTCCCATCAAAATATGGCTCTATTCCAATACTTTCAAATTGCCGAACAATAAAATTTCTTGCCTTCAACTCTCCTTCAGTGCCAGCTTCTCTGCCTTCAAGCGAATCGGCAGATAAAACTTCAACTACTTCGTAGAGATTGTTGCAGATAATTTTTCTTTCCTGTTCTGACGGAATCCATTGTGCTAATGACGAAACATGGATTAATAAAACAAAAAAGAAAAACATTACTTTCATAATCCTACTTTTTCTTTACCTTGAACAAAAACAATATCAACAGGAATATTATTTTTTTCAATTAAATTAAGGTCATTTTGAAGAGTTTCAGTTATAATGCCTGTTTCTTCAATAACTTTTTTAGCTAATTCATAATTGCCATCACCTTGAATAGTTAGTATTTGTTGAACTGAAGAAATCATAGCGTTATGCATTTTATCAAAATGAACAAAATAAGTACCATCATCGCGTCTTTCAATAGCACTGTGCTCTGTAAAATAGTTAAACCTCATCATATTGGCTTTTCCGTGTGCACTTGCAGCGCCAAAACGACAAGAGCGAAATATTCCGGCAACAAAAGTTACAAAATTATCCATCAACTCGCCTTCAGTCATTTCTCCATTTTTATATAATTCGCTAATTAGATATAAACCCATAATATCTGCTTTTGCTTCTTCTATTGCAGAGTAGGTTTCTTTTAGAGCATTTCTAACTGTACCCTTTCCATTAATTGTATTTTTAATTCCCATTCCGTGTGCTATTTCGTGAAACATTACATTTTCAAAAAACGCATCAAATTTGATATGCTTTCTTTGTTCTTCAGCAATCAAAATATCAGAAACAGGGCATAAAATTTTATCAAATTTTGCCTGCATAGAATTTTTTAGTTGAAGTTTTCTTGTGCCTTTTTTAATGTGAACTTTCTCGTCGTTTGGAAGATTAATAGCAATAGATTTAGCACCGGCATTGCAATCACCTGCATAATAAATAGCCTGATAAACATTTATATCGCTATCAACACCGGGAATCTCTTTTTTATATTTTTGAGCGACAGGCAAACCTTTTTGAAGGTCGGGCAACATAGCAGCAAACCGAGTAAGCAAAGCACTCCACTCTAAATCTTTTATTAATATGAATGTCTCATAAGCAGCTTTATAGCCAAACATTCCATCTTCATAGTTTTCAATCGGACCGACAATAAAATCAATATTAGATGTTTTCATATCCATCCATGCTAAATCGCTTTCAAAATATTCGTCGGTGAGCAATGCTTTTGCTCTGGAATGTAAATAATTTTTTAAACCTATGTCTTTTGCAAATGCAGCAGCTTTTTTTAATAAACCAGCAGCTTTTTCAATTTTTTCTTTAAAGAAATCTTTATACCATATTGCCTGAAGTTGTCCATTCTCATTACGACGTATCATAGTATATAAACTGCTTTTAACAGGATTATCCCATGCTTCAAACTCTTCACGAGTCATATCGGCAGGATAAAAATTTGCTCCGGCAGGTTTTTCACCATAACCGTCAATAAATGACTGATTATTGCCAAGTTTATCCCACGGACCATAATTTATAATTGCAAATTTTTTGGCATTTTCATCTTCAATACCATCAAGCAACTCTTGCTTGTCGCCATAAGCTTGAATCCAAAATAATTCGTCCATAATATCGGCTATTTCAAACATTATAGAAACAATTTTCAACTCGTTTTCACTTAAATGACTAAGGTCGGCTTCCATTTCAACAACAGCATACCTGTTAACCATAGCCTCATAATCAAAAGTTTCTTCTTCTGTTTTTTCGGCAGATTGCTTACATGATGTAATTATAACTCCACACAGAAGCATGATACTAATCGATTTTCCTACATTAAATAAATTTTTCATAATCATAAATTTTTTAAAATTAAATTTGCCACAAATTTACAAAATTAAAAAAATATCAGCCACAGATTACACAGATTATCAGATAATTATTTTTTTTAATTTGTGAAATCTGTGGCTAATTTTGACTTTACGGCCGGACACTAATTAGAAAATTAAATCAAAATCATGAAAGGAACTCTAATTTTTTTAACAATTTTATTTTCATTAAATTTTGTATTTCCGCAGGATACAGTTCGCATAATGCAATATAATCTTTTGTATTATGGTGTTAATACTGGTTTTTGCAATGATACAAATAATAATTTAGAAAATAAAAATGAAGCTTTATGTAAGATTATTGATTATGTAGAGCCGGATATTTTTAGTGTTAATGAAATTAGTACTAATGTAGTATATCACAATATATTGTTGGATTCAGTGTTAAATATTAGTAATAATGGCTATTTTCAGCGGGCTAGTTTAACAAATTT
>Ga0180009_10005723_pt1 | contig 13242 bp, 9 predicted proteins | sample OS_PC_MetaG_FD_123537 | JGI IMG/M metagenome (GOLD analysis project Ga0180009, IMG submission 123537) | Groundwater microbial communities from the Aspo Hard Rock Laboratory (HRL) deep subsurface site, Sweden - OS_PC_MetaG | ecosystem: Environmental > Aquatic > Deep subsurface > Groundwater... | reverse complement strand
CTTATTAGGCGCCTTAGAGGAGAGAAACTTGAAGAGATTGGGAGACAGTTTGGTATCGCCAAGTACAGCTCTGTGAGCAGTGTCATTGAAAAAATGAAAAGAGACATATCGGCGGACAGTAGGCTAAAGGCCCGCGTAAAAAATATAGAAAAGACATTATAAAACAGTCAACAGCAGATTTGACCCCTTTCGCTATTCCCGAATTATTGGTGCCATGTATTAAGAAGGTAAAAAAGCGAAGACAGTTAATTATTGTAACCCATAACCCAAATATTGCGGTAGTGTGCGATGCGGAACAAATTATTCACGCAAAAATCGACAAAACAATGAAATGCAAAGTTTCGTATACAACTGGATCAATCGAGAACCCAGACATCAACCAAAAAATCGTCGCGGTTTTAGAAGGAACATTACCAGCCTTTAACAAGCGTGATTCAGCCTATGATGTCACTCGAACCCATGGAATAAGTGCAGTTTAATGAATTATGTCTAAACAATAATAAGAGTCTAAAGAGACACTAATGTTTTTGTAAAATAATTCCATCCCTTATTACCTTTTGGCCAACATTAGCCAAAACTACCGTATTTCACAGGTTGAAATTGGAAATTTCCGCCTAACCTACCCGCATACAAGACAATCAGAGAAATTTATCTGGATATTTTCCCTTTAAAGATACTAGCCCGGCCCATGGCTGGATCAATGTTAGTCTATAAGTTGATCATTACTGTTAGTCTTGTTCTATAGGTCATGGGTCTACCTGTTTGATCCTGAAGTTGAATGGACAATCTTCACAGATACTGTCATCTTTACATTTACTACAGACTTCCCCTGGTCTCATATAAGCCATTTTCCTGCCTGTTATTTCCATAAGATATTCCATTGTCTTGGTCATGGGTTTACCCATATACCATGCCAATCTGCGTAGGGTGGCACTGCCGATTTGGGATAGTTCTGGTGTGTAGGCCATAAGAGTTCACCTCCCTTCTTGGTTTGAATGAGTTTAGAGAGCCAAGATCTCAAAGTTGATTGAAGCTGGCGAGATAGCCGGGAAAGTCTTCTTCAAGGACTTGGTCAATGTCATCCTGTGTGGCATCTGTGTCGTTGTGCATGAAACACGGTCGGCACATGATAAGACCCGTGGAACTTTTCCGCGCCTGCTCCGTTTTCATTTCTTCTGAGCATGCCTGACAAAAGATAAAACTCATACCCCTTGCCTCCATGTTGCGGTAGATATCTGCGATTTCCGCGTCTGATAGCTTGGCTTCTTCGCATCTGTAGTTCATTGACGTTCACCTCCTTTCGATTTATGGATTTTGGACAGACCTGTCCGGTTCTCGAGTTATTCGAGATTGATGGGATAGGGTGGGGCTATAACCGCCTATAAGGGGTTTTGTAACCCCAGATATAGGGTCTTACCGCCACACATTCTGGGCGAAAATCAGGGAAGCACCGCGATAGAAAAATAATCGGACAGTCTACCCAAGGAAACGACCATGGTAATTTATTGAGGAAAAAATAAATGGAGGGATGGGGAGAGGGGATGACCATGATTTATCAAAATTAGAAATTCACGCTGGTCTCTCGTAGAACGGGGACGGGACCGTGGGATAGGCATAGAATATATGCTGAAATACCTCCTCAGCCTTGATATTAACGTCCATCTCCGTATAGCTGTCAACCGGAAGTCCCGTTTCGTCGCTCCAGAGATAATCACGAATTGTTACCCGCACTGCATCGCGTGTGGATTCCTTGTCGCGCCAATGGTCGATCTTTAATTTCTCGGTCTTTAAGACCTCTATCAACTCCACGGCAACCTGTTTGATCCGCTTGATGTCCACTGCACTGAGATCAGGCTTTTTGATAAGGTCGAAAAGAGCTAAGGATTCCTCATCTAAACCTTCACGCATCGCGCGTGTTTCTTCCTCATCCAGATCATTGACTAATTTAAATAGGGCCTCAAAGGTTGCCTCAATAGTCTGGCGGTCCTTCTCTTTGTTATATTCAGCGATGATCTCTTCATAATGCTGCTGAAAATCGGTCCTTAAAGGGTTTCGCTCCAGCATCCGTCGAAGTCGAGCCTCAAGGGCATATTTAAGGTTCTGCACTATTGTCCTCTTGGTCGGACTGCGCTCAAACTCTTTGCGTAAGCGATCGAAATCAATCTTGCTGATATCGTAGGGAGGGTGTTGGTCCTCTCCAGCACGATGCTTCTTAGGCTCAATAGCCGAATCTACCACCGCATGAAGTTTCCTGATAATGTCGCTTATATCGGCCTTTTCCCGATCGGCTTGTAGGCTCTTGTAAATGATATTTATTGCATCGTAATCTTTGCGGTAGCTGTAAATGCCTTTGATGTTGATGCATGCCTTGAATTTCTTAAAGATCTCACGGCACATCACTTCAAATCGCTTACGACTTTCATCGTTTTCATTGGCAGCCTCTTTGGCGGCCAGAATGGCAGCGTTACGTTCAAATCCGGTTTTCTGCACGATGTCGTCAAAAGAAACTTTTCGCTCACTGAGAAATGCTCGCACAAAGGCGATGGCTTCCTCCAATTCAGCCAGCAATTCCTCATCAGGCTTAGCTGGGTCTCTATCAATATCACCTTTTTCACCCCCATGGCCGGAATCTGCGGTACCTGCAAATGTGGCAAGTGCCTTCCGTAGATTTTTGAGGATACCGCAGTAATCAACGATGAGGCCGTTATTCTTGCCCTCGTTCACGCGGTTAGCACGGGCTATGGCCTGCATGAGGGTGTGGGCTTTTAGTGGCTTGTCAAGGTAAAGCGTTGACAGACTGGGGACATCGAAGCCTGTCATCCACATGGCGCAAACAATAGCGATTCGGAATGGGTGCTCTTCCTTCTTAAATGCGGAATCAAGGTCGATGCGCTTCCCGTCCTCAAGCTCGAATCCTTCCTTGATAAGCTTGCGGTGCGGGGTGATGTCGAGCTTCCACTTGCGAAACTTTTCCACCTCCCCCTGTTCTTCACTGATAACGACTGCCTTTCGGGTCTCACGCATCCAAGCGATCTGACGTCTTAGATAGATATCCTCCTGTTCATCGGTCAAAAAAGGCAGTTTGTCCCCCATTTCACGCATGCGTTTGTCCCAGTACGAGACGATCAGGTCATACATTCGCACACAGGTGATTTTGTCGATACAGACCAGCATGGCCTTACCGGTTTCCCAAGCATTTGAATAATGCTCCACGAAATCGCGTGCCACTTGTTTGAGGCGTTTTGATGCGGTGATGATGTGGTAGTCGCGCTTGAGTTCCTTCTCTAGACGCTGCTGGACGTCGATGTCTAACATCTCCAACTCTTCCAGCTTTTCTGCAATGCGCTCGTTGAGGTCATTCGTTGCGATGCCTAACTTATCGCCTCTGGCGTCGTAGTAAAGTGGCACGGTGGCTTTGTCCTCCACGGCACGCTGAAAGTCGTAGGTTGTCACATAATCACCGAACATCCGCCGAGTAATCTCATCGTCCTTGAAAAGCGGGGTGCCAGTGAAACCGATATAGCTGGCGTTGGGCAAAGCATTACGCATATTTAGGGCGAGGCGACCGTATTGGGTGCGGTGGGCCTCATCGGTAATGACGATGATGTCGTCCCGAAGTGAGTAGCTCTGGTCCGACTCTATGTCTTTATTGAATTTATGAATCAAGGTGAAGACGTAGGATTTATGCTGGTTTAATAATTGTTCCAGATGTTCACCGCTGGAGGCACGACACGGGTCTCTGTCGTTGTCCACGAGGCCGCATCCGGCGAATGTCTTGTAAATCTGCGTGTCCAAATCGTCACGGTCGGTGCAGATGAGAAAGGTGAAGTTACCACCAAGCTTCCGGTGGATTTTGCGGGTAAAGAAAACCATCGAGTAGCTCTTGCCCGAGCCTTGTGTATGCCAGAATACACCCAGTTTCCCATGTCGGTTCTTCCGCTCCTCGACGGCTTCTATGGCGCGGTTGACCCCAAGGAACTGGTGGTTGCGGGCGATAATCTTGACCGGCGCGCCCAGAGAGTCATCGAAAACGATGAAGTTCTCGAAGAGATCCATGAAATTTTGTTTGTCACAGACGCCTTTGAGCAAGGTCTCCATATCCACCACACCCGGGTCTTCCTCAGCCAGACGCTTCCATTCGCTGAAATGGCCGAACCTGCTCGAAATCGACCCGATCTTTGCCTTGATACCGTTGCCCAACAATACAAGGGCATTGTGGTGGAACAAATGAGGTATTGTATCTTTATAGTCCGATAGGTTTTTCCTGTATGCCACCTCCAGATCCTTATGGACGTTTTTACACTCGATGAACAGCAGTGGGATGCCATTTATAAAGCCCACAATATCCGCCCGTCGACGGTAGAGATCGCCTTTTACCCACAGCTCGCGCACGGCGAGAAAATGGTTGTTAGTCGGTTCGTCGAAATCAACAACCTTAAGACGCTGCTTGACACGCTGGCCTTTTTCGTTACGAAAGGATACCTGAACGCCATCTTTGAGCATTGCATATTTATCGCGGTTGGTAGCCAATAGTGTCTGTGCGTTACTGTATTCGGTGATTTGGCGGACGGCATCACGATAAGCATCATCGGGGAGGCCGGGGTTGAACTCCATGATCTTTAGGTAAAGGTAGCGGGTGAGCACCACATCCCTATCTGAAGATCGGCCAAGCGTGCCCTCTGGACCGAAGGTCTCCTGATTGTAAGCGTAGACCGATTCCCAATCGAGTTTCTGTTCCAGGTACTCTGCGGTCGTTTGCTGTACAAGGGTATCTTCGGTCAGCGGGCTCATAAGGCGATTTCTCCGTTCATCAGACGGGGGAGGAGGAGGTCTCGGGCTTGAGCAAGTATATCGAGTTGACGCCGCAAGGTTGCTTTTTGTTTGTGAATATCCTCCGAAAAAGCTCCGAACTCTCGCTGTAAAGTCATTGGAGCCAAGACAATTGGAAGCGATCCCATGTTCTTCCGTGAGATTCGAGGCCGAGTAGCACCCGTAGCACGAGCCGCACACAAACCCAAATGAACATCCGAATTAAGGTGATAGAGGTAATAAAATGGATCAACTTGGTCAGAATCAGGCCGAGCGATTGTTATATCCACTGCAGTAACCATGCGCCATGGCATTTCGGTTACCATCCAAGCGCGACCGATGGGTTTCGGCATACGGGACAAGAGCAAATCACCGGGTCGTATTTCAGTACAATGCAGATTTCGGAATGTATCTTCAGTTATGAAACGAAAGTTTCCCGTTTCAACAAATTCATTTTCACCTATGTTAGAAATCTGGAGCAGGCGAAGATCATCGCCTCCCTGATCCTTTGTTTCGATCCAGTCACCGTCAACAAACTCACTGCAGACGCCACTAACTGTCTTCTTTTCCCACCCCTCTGGCACCCCGTTTTTGATTTTGACTTGCTCGTAGCCGGGAAAGCGCAGGTGTACGAACCATTCCTTGTAGAGAAGCCGCGCCGCCTGCTCCAGTAATTGAATCCGGCGGCGGTTGTTTTCGATGAGGTTGTCATAGGCGGAGAGGATGGATGCGATGCGTTGTTGTGTTACTAACGGTGGTCTATGAACACTTAGCTTTTTTAGATCGTTACCCCGAATGCCTGCTTGAACACCTTGAGTAACAATTGACCTTATTCGGCATGCTGGTGATTTGAAGTAATAATGATAGAAGAAAGAATTTGCTTGGTCATTTCTCAAACGTACACGAATAATGTGAGATTCAAAAGTTGTTGGCCCATTAGTTTTTTTGACTATTGAGCATTTGCCTGCACCTGCAAGTACGAGCGATTGCCTAGCAAAAAGTAAGTCTCCTTCTTGAACTAACATGTTAGAAAGTTCATTTTCGTTCAGTGGTACCAACTCCATATCAATGTCGCCAATGCGGTCGTGGGCGAATAGTTCTCCCATATTAATCATCTTGTGACCCTTGCCTCGAACCCTTGATGGCCGATTTAGCCCATTTTTTGAAGGAATGGCATATAGAGTTTCAAAACTTACTTCCTCCCAGCTCATATACCCAGCTCCTCAAAGTTTCGCTTTATTTTAACCGCCAGTTCCACAGCCTCGGCATTTAGCCCTTCCAGCTCGATATGTATATCGCGCAATGTCTCTTCAAAGTCGAAATCCTCGTCCTCCTCCTCGGGAGCTAGGCCCACGTAACGGCCTGGGGTCAGGCTCCAGTCGTTAGCTGCGATTTCCTTTTTATCGACCAACTTGACCAGACCTTCAACGTTCTTCAGCTTTCCTTCGGGAAATCGTTCGTTCAACCAGCGGGCCTGCTTCCAGAAGTACCGGACCTGTTTGAGTTCTTCCACGACGATCTGCCGTGCGGTATCGGCTTCCTTACGGGCGCGGATCACCTCACGGCCTACCCATCGGTCGCTTTCTTTTGCGCTACATTCGTTTTCGCACGTATCTACCAGGCGAATGCCGAGCTTATAGAGGAGGTCGGCCTGCTTGACGAGGTCGCGGCTGGTTTCGGCCAGCGATGCGAGCCTGTCCACAGCCTTCTTCAATGCTCCGTTGGCCTTATTTTGTTTCTTCCATGCGGCCTTTTCACGGTCTAAGTCCTCTCGGAAGGTCTTAATCGCACCGGCAAAAATTTTATTGGCATTATTCAACTCTTTTAACACCTCAGCATGGGGCGCGTCATTGTCTAAGGTTTTTAGAAACGGTGACAGCGCATCATGTACTTTAGTCAAGGCATGAGAGTATTCCCCAACCGGTTTCAGGTCCTTACCTTTAGCATCCTTCAGCTTGAAGCAACCCTCGGCTTCCTCCAGAACTCTGGCGCAGTATCCGTAAACAAGATTGAGAAAACGTTCGGTCTGCCCCCGGTAGAGCCAAACGATGGACAGAATGTTCTTTTCCTGCTCAGGGCTGAAGTCATAGATCTTGCGCGTCACCTTGCGAAAGATATTGCGGGCGTCGATCATCAGGACCTTATCTTTGTACTCTTTCGGCTTAGCACGGTTAAGAAACCACAGCTCGCAAGGGACTGCTCGAGTGTAAAAGAAATTCGAGCGGATGGCGATCATGACGTCCACATGACCAGCCTCGATCAGTTTCTGTCTCACTTTCGCTTCGTCGCGCCCGGCGCTTGATGCCTGAGAAGACATGACGAAACCAGAGCGGCCCTTCTCATTTAGGTAGCTGTAAAAATACTGAATCCATAAATAATTCCCGTTCGACACCTTACCGCCCTTGTTCACACCCGGTAGGCCGAAGGGCAGACGCGGATCGTTCTTAACCTTGTCCGCATCCACCTCATCCACATTGAAGGGTGGATTTGCCATGACGAAATCGGCCTTGCCGAATAATTCATGTGGATCTTCGTAATAGGTGATAGCCTTCTGGATGTCCCCTTCTAGGCCATGCACGGCAAGGTTCATCTTTGCGAGTCGAATCGTAGTGGCGTTCTTTTCTAATCCTCGGAAAGTGAGCTTGTCAGCGGGATTCTTTTTCATTCGTTCCACAAAATGTGCGCTTTGCACAAACATCCCGCCCGAACCGCAAGCCGGATCAAGGACCGTCCCCTCTGTGGGTTCGATCACATTGGCGATGAGGGAAACAAGCGAAACAGGCGTAAAGAACTCACCGTTGTCGTGGGCTTTCAGGTCAGCAAACTGGGTCAGAAAGTATTCATAAATCCGCCCGAAGACATCGCCGGAGGTGTGTTTCAACTCCTCGGGATTCAAAGTACGCAAAAGCTGACCAAGAACATCATTGTCCAGTTCCTGATATTCACCCTTGGGCAGCACACCGCGCAGGTTCTCGTAATCGGCCTCAATAGAATCCATGGCGCTGATGATCGCCTTGGCACGGTCATCGCTATCCTTTAAGGTGACGAGGTAATCGAACTGGGCTTCGGGGCGAAGGAAGATTGCACTCCTTTGCGAAAAGTCTTCTTTGGTCAAAACACGTGTCTTCCCGCCTCGTTTCGGAAGATTGACCTTAATCTGTTCCTTCACCATAAGATAGCGGCTGTACGCGTGCCGGAGAAAAATAAGGCCCATTACAGGTATGAAATATTCATTGCTGGCGTAATTGGAGTTTGATCGTAGGGTGTCAGCCGCGTTCCAGAGTCGTTTTTCGATTGCTTCAATATTTTCAAGTTGTGCCATGAGTGACCCTATATCCAGTATATAACGATAAAGAATTAAGTGATATTTGAAGATTATAACCCTACTAAAACCATTGCTTCCAGTTTCGTTCAAGACGTGAAATATGGCGTTCAAGTTCCTCTGGTGTTGGTGGATTTTTGCTCATGTCGTCATGGCTAGAGGGGCCTGAAAATTTCAAAGTTTCCCGCATTCCTACTATTTCGTGGTAAGAGGGGATGCTACTGCCCACAAGGAGCTTTTCCATTTTATCAGCATCAAGCTTTTCAAAACGTTTCGGAAGAGATAAATTAGTTCCTTTCATATAAACATCTTTTGAAAGTCGCTCTGTAGCTTTTCTCAAGAAGTTGAAGGACGCTGCTCTACAAGTAGCATCACCAGCTTTAAACTTTTTCGCTTGTTCCAAATAATTTTGAAAAGGCGGTATTCTTTCTTGTACCTTTGGGCCGGATCTGTCATAGCTGACAATTTCAAAATCGCCAAAATCTGGGTTATCCTGAAACTTATTGCGAAGCATTTCGATTATATCATTTTGATGAGAAAGCAAGATAATTTGGTATCCTTCATCAAGGACCTCTTTTACCACGTCTCCAAACCTTGTGCTATGTTTCTCATCCATTGATTGAACAGGGTCATCGATTACTATAAACTTAAATGGGCTTTCAGTGCCAAGAATCTGCCCAAGATACACGCTAATACCTACTGCGTTTAAATGTGACTCGCTAAGGCAGGCCGGTCCACTCATCTCTTCACCATAAGAGATAGCTAAAATCTCAAGCCATCGTTTTCTAGATGGATGCTCTCTGATCCCCGTGAAACCTACATCCTCTTTTGGATTCAGGATTTCGTACCATTTCTGGATATCATCCTTCTTTTCCTGAAGTTTTTCCGCGGTCTTTTGTTTATGGAATTTTTCAACTTTCTTACGAAGATCGTCAAGTTGCTCAATATATCCTTCAACAAGAAAAGCCTGTTTAATATCTCCCAAAAACGTTAATATTTCGATAATGAGTTCAGGTACGGCTATATCCTCCCTTTTACCCATCTTGCTCTCGAGCCTTTCTTTTGCTGAGTTATAGATGGATTCATAGAATGAAAAATTACTCTTTATTATGTCAGTTTTGTTGATTAGAAGCTCTATGCTGGGAATTTGGTTTGTGATGAAGGTTTCATCAAATTCAGCAAGGTCAAAATGGGATTGAATAGAATCCACTACATTTTTTGCTGTTTCTTTAAGAGAACTTAATTCAGCTGATTCGTTTATTATTTGTTTAATAGTTTGTTCAAGTGAATCAACAAAATCCCTAGCATCTTCTCCAAGCAGCTCGCGGATTTTATTTATCTTGTTTTGAATATCAGGAGCGTTGCTCATTTTTGGGATGAAGTGGTTTGAGATGTTATCGGTTTTTAATTTCACTTGGGATAGTGCTTTAAAGATCTTCTCATGCAGTTCACCGGTTTTTGAACTGGCTTGCACCTCTTTATTGAGCTTATTCCTCAGTTCAGCAGTAATAGTTTTTTCTCCGCAGAAAGGGCATAAGTCGGAATCGGGAGGTAATATGTCAATGCCGCTTTTAATGAAATTTAGTCGCTGGCTATCTAATTCATCTTTTCTTTGATCGCGATATTTCTTGATATTTTCTAGGGCGTTATCATTAAAAGCTGCAATATATTTTTTATCGTTCTCGTATTGTTGTTTTGATGCCTCGTCAAGGGATTTCAAGGAAAAAATCGTGACGTCAAAAACGGCGTTTTGGCGATCCTTCAAAATCCTTATTAACTCATTCAAAAAATCGTCCTTGTTACCACCTTCAGCTTCTACAATTTTTCCTCCTATTGTTTTCGCGCCTATCGCCAATGTTCCTGCATTTTGTTGGGCAGGTTTTTTTAATTCTTTAAGTTGATCGAAAAAGCTGATTTTTTCCCGAATCTGCGTTAGCCTATTTATGAATTGTTTCGCTTCTTCCGGAATAGCTTCTTCTTTATTGTTCTTGACCTTTACGAGTATATCTCTAAGCTTCTCAAGTTCACTGAGGCCAAGTATGTTTGCAAACTCATCCCATCGTTTTCTAGGCTCTGTGTGGATGAACCTTTGCAGAGCATGTTGGTAAATAATGGGCCTTACTAACCAAGTATCGGGTAAGGAATAAGCGGGGGGTGTTATACTTAGGGTATCTTCCTCTATCGAGTCCATTTCTCTGATCAAATGTATTTCCTGGTCCTCTTTTTTGCAATCCATCCCTACACAAATATTAGCATCCGGATTGAAGTGAACATTCCGATAGGAACCTTCGAATTCTATTTTAGACTTCGCATCAATTGTTCTCTGAGTATTACCAAATATAGCCCATTCTATGGCCTCAGACAGAGAGGATTTGCCCCACCCGTTAGGAGCATAAATGAGGTTTAGGCCCGAGGTAAAAGGGATCGCTATCTCTTCATTGAATCCCCTAAAGCCTTTAACCCTCAGATTTTTTATCTTCATGGAGTTTCTCCCGCACTATCTCTTTGACGCTCAGGAGGATTCCTTCTGGATTTAGTTCTTTAATAGCGACCTTGAGAACCTCCTTCTCAAAGCCATCATCGATAAAATCCATCAATTCATTCTGCCACGAAGTTTTCTCTGATTTACTATTCTCCATATTTCCCCATTTCGCCGATGGTGGGCCAGAAAATCATCGGAAGAGCCACGGATGTCTTACTCACCCAACAGGTTGACCACTCATTGGGCATCTTCCCTTGCGTTGGCATTGCCGGGCAAGTTAATGTAATTGACAATTTCCCTCTGCATAAACAAAAAACCCCTAAATCAGTTTGGAAATAGAGGCTTTTGGTAATATATACTCCACAGATCCCTCCACCTTGAGGGTTGATCCATTAAGAAATACTATGATCCGGCTAACTGTTTGTAAACAGATGGAATTTCATTATGAATGCTATGGCATTACTCGTTTCTTGTCAAGTGGATAGATTAATGGCTAGTTTTACATGGTTTGTTTATCTCGTTTTTTCTACCATTCATGTCAGATTGCCCGGATATGATAATGGCCGGGCACCAAGAAGGGCGCGGATGTGGCATTCTTATGGTCTAATTGACTGGGGCACCTCTAAGGACCTTTTCACACTCACCCACTCTTTTTATAAAAGTCCAACCAGGCGAAAATAAATTTGTTTGGTCCCGATAATAATCTTAAATGATAGAATTGTCTGGGGTAGATTTGAGGTAGAAGTTTTTTATTATGAATGAAATTATTGAGGTATTTTGGTTATTAAACGATTTGAAAATTGATATTACCTGCTGAAATTAAAGGAAAACCTGAGATATCAATGAGTTAATAATTCAGGGAACAACGTATTCAAATCCAGTCGTCCCGACCAGTAATTATAAGGGTCTTAGCGTTTTATAAGGTATTAATGCTTCAATTACAAGGCTTTTGGCAGTTAATATTGTCAAAAGCCTTGTAATTATTGGAATTCCAGGCATATTATTTTCCATTATTTGCAGCTTGGTCAACAGTTTGGTCAACATTTCCAGAAGTAGCCTTAAGTTGGAAACCTTTTTCAGCGCCTCGATGTTGTGGATGCACAACATCTCTAGGATTCAGCCGCCGAGGTACGAGGTGGGCTGGAGGCCTTTTTTAGCAGCTTTGGTGGAAACGATACAAGCCTATGGCCGCATTCCCTTTCTATCCTTTTCAAGTCTTTACATATTGCTGAAAGATCGTGATTGAATTCCTTTGCGTGGTCTTGCCGTGCTTTTCGTACTTCTTCTACTATGGGGTCTTTCATATTATCCTCCTAAAAATTCATCTGGTGAACAGATTTCTGGTGGTATAAAACCCTGTTTCTCAATTGCTCTGATAATCTTTGATTTTTTAAACGCGTTGTTTATATGACTGAAGTTCCAAGTCAACATAAAATCCATACCATTTATACTTGCGACTGCAATATGTAGCGCATCTTCTTCAAATTCAGGTGATACAGCATTTTCATTTATCAGCGATTGGGCAAACTCTTGAACTTTTTGTGTAATTTCCAAGATTGGAATATGAGAAAGTGCATGTAAACGCTTTTTAGCAGCTTCTTTATCTCCGCGCGATGCTTCCTGTATCACAAGCGCTGAAATATAGATGTCGAAATTATCTTGAAGAACTGGCCAGATCTCGTGCGTAATTTCCTGTCGTGCAGCGATGACCAGATCACGGCTTGGCCGCGCTGCGTAATAGCTGACTATAGATGTTTCAAGGTAGACTTTCCGTTCCATAGCGTCTTCTATCTACTGCTAACAAGGATTAGATAGCCCAATAGAAACCTCCTTATATTGCGCTAGAGCAATATTTAGCAGTATAATTGACCATTTGTACCTCCATAATTTGACAATATATTCTATCCGTTTTGTTGGCCAGTGTCAAATGTGTAAATGAAAAGAATAGTGCCTCAGATTATTAATAGCAGAAAAGTGCCTAAAGTGTGAAGTGCCTAGAGTGCCTAAAGTTTTAAACAAAAAATCCTCCAGAATGAGATTATGATATGTGAAAGTGAAGCAGGTGAAACTCAGTAATGGCTTGAGGTGATTGTTGAGTCAGATAGGTTTCCACAGGAAAAGATCAAATGGGAATATGAAGAATGTACCACCAGGATCGCCAATTTTTACATCGGTAGGGAAAAAACTGAACCCTGTCCCGGACCTGATTTGAAGTCCTGCATATAAAATAAACACTAATGAAAAGATGCCTTCGGCCAAATATCTTTAAATCGTATTGCACCAGGGCGGTCTTTAGGCACTCAAAACAGGGTACCTTCCAGATTGTCACGGCCTCTTTCCAGGGTTCAAATCCAGTCGTCCCGACCAGATAAAACCCTAACACCTCTTTTCTCACCATTAGCCTTTTCAAAACCCACGATATGTTCAGGGTACATCCTGGCCATGATTCGACCTTTTCTTTTGGGGTAATATTTCGCATAACTCTTTTTCCCAATTTGTCAAGAATGAAGACCCTCTGTCTTTCATTATAAAGTTGCCACCTTTCATATGTTGTGTTATCCTCGAATCATATCGATATTATTGGCAGTAAAGTGAAGAGGAGATAATATTTCTATGACTAAGATGATAG
>Ga0180009_10005722_pt1 | contig 13242 bp, 13 predicted proteins | sample OS_PC_MetaG_FD_123537 | JGI IMG/M metagenome (GOLD analysis project Ga0180009, IMG submission 123537) | Groundwater microbial communities from the Aspo Hard Rock Laboratory (HRL) deep subsurface site, Sweden - OS_PC_MetaG | ecosystem: Environmental > Aquatic > Deep subsurface > Groundwater... | reverse complement strand
CAAAAGGTTGAATGATATAACTATAGATTTGCAAATAACAAGGGTTGATAACCTTGTAGCATAGATTCTTATAAGATTAACCAAAGGAGGATTTTAAATGAGTAGAAAGTTATTAGTAGCTATAGCAATAATGTCAGTGGCTTTAGTCGGCACTGCCTTTGCTGCTGTAGAGAATATCAAAGTGAGCGGAGACATCAATGTCCAGGCAGTCACTCGTGACCTGTCTCTTGGCGGTCAGGATTCTGATGGCGAGGGTGCTGCAGATCCAGTAGACTCAAAGGACTACAACCCCATCGATTCCGAAGATTTTCTCTTTTCCCAGGTAAGATTAAGATTTGACGCTGATTTAACTGAAGGCGTATCAGCAGTAATTCGTTTACTTAATGAAAGGCTTTGGGGTGATGATACTACTGATGTTAGCGGAACCGATGATATCGAGTTAGATTTAGCCTACATCGAGTTAAAAGAGTTTTTCTATGAACCTTTGACTTTGATTGTTGGCCGTCAGAACTTACGTTATGGAAACGGATTAATCGTCGGTGATCCGGATACTAACCAGTTAACTGCAGTTGGTGATGCTAGAATCGGCGATTTATCGTTGAGAAAATCTTTTGATGCTATCAGAGCAATAATTGATTACTCTCCTTACACTATCGATGTAGTTTTTGCCAAAATTGATGAAAATGCAACTAGCGTAAGAAACGATGAAACTCTTTTCGGAGTCAATGTTGCTTATGATTGGAATTCTTATGACGGTGTTACTGAAGGCTATGTGTTCTACAGAGACGGCACCAACAATGCTCAAGACAGAGAAGGGGAAGATAATGTTTTGACTGTTGGCGCAAGAGCTCAATTTAACCCTAACGATAACTGGACTTTAGGCTTGGAAGGAGCAAAACAGTTAGGCGATATGCAAACTGGTCTCACACCATCCGCAACAGCTAGCGATTCTGTCCAGAGAGATGCTTGGGCAGCTCAGTTTGTCAGTGAGTACAGATTTTTGAATGATTATAATGCTAAGTTAGGCTTGATTTACGCTTGGCTAAGCGGCGATGCTCCTCAAGCATTGGCAACCGAGAAAAACGAGTGGAATGGTTGGGATCCAATGTATGAAGACCAGTCAATTGGTGAATTGGCTAATGCTTTGCTTGCCAACTCTGGGTTTCAATATGTTAGCCTAACCGGGTCAATGATGCCCAGGGAAGACCTTACCATAGGAGCTTCTTATCTTTGGGCTTTTGCAACCGCACCTTTAGACGATGCTGCTGACACCACTCCTTCGATTACTGGAGCGACTGGTAGTCCCGTAGCTGGCAATATTTACAAGATTAAACGTGATGAGAGAGATCTAGCTCAGGAAGTTGATATGTACGCAGTTTTAGATTACACTGAAGACGTACAGATCAACTTAAACACCGCGCTTTTACTTCCTGGAGCTATTTTTGACAACCAGAATGAACAACTTGCTTACTCAGTACGTTTAGGCATGAGCGTAGACTTCTAAGTTTAGGAAATTAATTGGTTAACAAAACCCCGCACCTTTTTAGGTGCGGGGTTTTTATTTCTACACACTTCCGCAATGGGAAATAGACACCGGCGCGGTGGTCGCCGGTGACACCCCCGGGGTGACCGTCAGCGCACTAAGACTTAGGTTGGAGCCATGGAAATATTTTGACAAGCTTACCAAAAGTTATATACTGTAGGCATCAGCAAAAAGGGGGATAAACATGGAGGACAAGAAGATGTTAGAGAAAATTGCAGACCAAAACCAGAAAATCATGGATTTTATGGTTAAACAAGCACAGTTGGTTGACGAGCGATTCAACAAGGTTGACAAGCGATTCAACAAGGTTGACGAGCGATTCAACAAGGTTGACAGTCGTTTTGACCGTCTGGAAACAGCGGTTATGGAAAATGGCATTAATATCAAAGAAGTTAAAGTTGAAATGAAAGAGCTTAAGCAGAGCGTTGACATGGCCGTAACCAACCACGAAACCAGAATCCGCCGCTTAGAACAAAAAGCCGGCATTTAAACCAAGGAGGCATCCTAATATGCGTAAACCCATCTTTTTTCTTCTCTTTACCTTTTTACTCTTTACTTCTTCTTTTGCCCAGATACCCCCTCTGATTAACTACCAGGGTAAACTTACTGACTCAAGCGGAAATCCGGTTACAGATGGCACTCACTCTATAACCTTTAGAATTTATGATGCTGATAATGGAGGAAACCTGCTCTGGCAGGAAACCCAAAATCTTCTGATTTCCAGAGGTATTTTTTCCTGTATGTTGGGCGGAGTAACCAACCTCGATCTACCCTTTGATAAACCCTACTGGTTGGCGATCAAAGTCGGCTCCGACTCCGAAATGACCCCCCGCCAGCAATTGGCTTCGGTGGGATATGCCTTGAGAGCAGAGAATGTAGAAAATGCTAATAAATTGGATGGGCAAGAAGGAGAATATTACTTGGATTTAAGCAACGCCACCGGCAATCTAGCTGTAGCACATCTTAATAGTGGGCTTAACGCTGATAGTACTACTTATTGGAGAGGCGATGGAGTATGGGTTGTTCCTTTTTCAATAACTCAACAAAACGCATATGGGGAACGTAGCGCTTCCGGTGATGTGGTAACAGTTAACAAGAGTATTACTAGCGGCAGAACAGTTTTGGTTTTAGTTTCTGGGGCGATACAAGTTGGGCCAAACCAGCCGGGCGGTACTCATTCTGTAAAGCTTATGCATGGGTTAACACAAGTAAGGAATTACAGGATTGATATTGATCGTTTTAATGAATATAGTCGAGGTGCCACATTCTCTTTTTGTGAAGTGCTTACTGGGATCAGCGGAAGTACAGATTTCGTAGTGAATTGGACTGCAGCAGGTATTTGGGATACACAGTGTAAAGCCAATATTGTTGTTATTGAATTTTAATAAGGGGGCAGACACTTGATTTCCGGGACACATCCCATTTAAATAGCCTTCGATTTTATTGAGATATTTTCACTAATCTACGATTTTTGGCTTATTGCGCTTGTTATTTAAGTTGTTTACGATAATATATTACAATGAAAATTCCTGCCAATTTCACTGATCGGGCTTTTTATATTCAGCATATCGTTCCTTACGAATATGCCAAAAAGTTTTCTAAAAGTAAAGTTGTTTTAGATGTCGGGACTTCCAAAGGCTACGGAGCTTTTTGCCTTTCCGAAGCGGCAAAATTAGCTGTTGGCCTGGATATTGACCCTGAAGCGATCAAGTCTTCTCAAGAGGCCTATCAGAAAGACAATTTAAAATATGTCCTAAGTAGTGTGTTGGATATCCAATTTCCTGACCGATATTTTGATGTTATTATTTCATCTCAGGTAGTCGAGCATATTGCCTTGGATAAACTGGATACTTATCTTTCAGAGCTGGCCCGGGTATTGAAAGATGACGGGGTTATTTTTATCAACACCTTAAACGTATTGCACAATCTTAAGGGCCGCAAACCCGAGGATCCTTACGATAAATGCACCCAGCATGTAAAAGAGTTTAAGCCCGAGGAGTTTAGAGAATTTCTTAAACGGCGTTTTCCTAAGGTGGAAGTTTTGGGCCTGCGCCGCAATTTTCGCCATCAGGTTTTTCATCTGTTAAAGAAAAGCGGTCTACTAAAAAAACTGCCTGATAAAATTAACCCTCTTTGTGATTTCTACCAAAACAAGATCTCGATCAAAGATTTTGTCTATTCAGCCTCTGGCCTTGAAAAATCCATCGATTTATTCGGCATCTGCAGGAAATAGCTGAGTTTAGAAAAGCTAATCGGAAAGGGTTTACGAAGAAAAAACAGGACTAAAGGTACAAAAGAGCGCAAAAAGGAAAATAGATGCATTCATTCCAATGGTTTCTGTATTATCTTGAAAAACCTTTTCATTCTCCCCGCCATAAAAAAATAAAAAGGCTTGCCAATCAATACGCTAAAGATAATGATAGCTATAATAAGACATTGGTTGAGATAGCTGGATATACAGGCGAAAGCCCGGATTTAATAAAAAGCCGGTATAAAAAGTTACTTGAAAAAGTAAGTTCTAAAGATTACGATTCGTTAAGTGAAAAACAGCTGAACTCTTTCTACTCAACTACTAACCATTATTTATACGAACTACCTTTGTGGAATGCCGGTTCGGGAAGAACCTGGGCTCTTCTGAATTACATTGTTCCTTACCTTAAGAAAAAAAAACAACATAAGATACTTGATTTTGGCGGCGGAACAGGTGATTTGTCTATAGGCCTGGTTCAGAAAGGTTTTGATGTTTCATATGTTGATTTAAATGAGCCGGCGATTTCCTTTGCTAAGTGGCGTATCAACCGACAGGGATTGAAGGTTAATTTTTTAGATGGTAACCAGTTAACAGGCAAAGATTTCGATGCCATAGTTAGTTTTGATGTGTTTGAGCATTTGAAGGATTTACCAGGAAAGATTAATTTTTTGGCTTCTTGCCTTAAAAGGGGAGGGGTTCTTATTTTTAATATAGAGTTTAGCGGCGATGGCCTGCATTTGGACGAGAATAAAAAATATCAGGGTATCAGCATGCTTGATTCCATAGTAAGAAAGTCAGGTTTAACCTTTGATAAAAAATTCAAAGATATCTTTTTTTATATCAAGAAATAAAACACTTCGCGGAATTCTGATTTGTTCTTATTGCCTTTAGCTGAAATTTAAGTATAATATTAGCGAGTAGTAGTTAAATATTTACAAAAAGGAGAGGGGTATGAAAAGGTTAAGTTTTTCCGAAGAAGAAATCAAGGATGGAGCGCCGTTTGCCGCGCTTTCCTATATATTGATTTTTTGGATCGTGGTGTTTATTTTCCGCCGGGACAACGGTTTTGCCCTGCTGCATGCCCGCCAGGGAATAGTTATTTCAGTGGCTATGCTGGGAAGCCTGGCTTTTCTGGCGGTTCCAATAATCGGCACGCTTTGCGGGATATTATCTCTGGTTTTAGTGGTAGCTTCTTTGTACGGTATTTTTCTTTCGCTTACCGGAAGAACCGATAAGATCTATTTGATCAGCGATATTGCTCAAAAATTGGTGGTTTAAATGAAAAAAACAGTAACAACTTTTGATGATAATTTCGCCAGCAGTGATACTTGGCGGATTTTCCGGATCATGAGTGAGTTTGTTGATGGCTTTGAAGGCCTGGCTAAAATAAAACGCGGGGTGACTATCTTTGGTTCAAAAGCCCTTCCTGAAGATCACCCATATTATAAATGTGCCTGTGATACGTCTTATCTTTTGGCTAAAAGCGGCTATAGTATCATTACCGGCGCCGGCCAGGGAATAATGGAGGCAGCCAATAGAGGAGCAGCTAAAGCCAAAGGGACTTCAGTGGGTTTAAATATCCTGATTCCTAAAGAGCAGGTTCCCAATCCTTATATAAATTACCTGATGGAGTTTCGTTATTTTTTTGTCCGCAAAGTAATGTTCACCAAATATTCTTATGCTTCAGTAGTTTTCCCGGGAGGCTTTGGCACCTTGGATGAACTTTTTGAGACTTTAAGCTTGATCCAGGCCCAGAGGATCACTTCGATACCGCTGATCCTGGTGATCGAAGAATATTGGCGGGATATGGTCAAATGGCTTAAGCAGCGCCTGGTCAAAGAGGGCACTATTGACCGGCAGGATATGGAACTTTTTAGAATGGTCAATACTCCGGCTGAAGTGCTTTCAGCGATCAAAGATTTTTATAAAGGCCCTAAGGGCTGGAAATAACCATGAAGGGGTTTATCCGGGTCTGGAACGAATTAGACCTGAAGGATATAGAAAGCAGCCTGATTGTAGTCGGCGAGCTTTCCAGCGAATGTTTCTGCTGCCATAAGCTAGGTATCGAGCTCAAAGCTAAGACCTGCCCGGATTGTAAGGCATATTTTAAGTATATGGGCTTTCGCCGTAAAGCCCAGCCTCACTTCCTCAAACGGGTCAAAGAAGAGCAGCCAAGGCTGATTTTGATCGATTTTGACGACTTTAAAAAGACCTTAGGCTTGCGCGATGCCCGCAAACTCCTGGATATCTAAATCGGGACACATCCCATTTAAAATATCATTGAAAATAAATCACTTTTTATGTCTGCTTTTACGGGGATGCCCTTTAGGGTTAGGTATTACCACTCTTCCGAATTTATCAACCATTTTATCAAGAAATTCTTTTGAGCCTAAAGGTATACCTTTAGTAGAAGATTCCCTTATCTTTTTTAGATCCGTATCTTTTATCCCCTCAGCTAAAAGGGTTTGATAACGGTCTTTATTTAAATATTCTTTCCAGATAGGCTCAACAAAATCAGATTTTGATAAGCCACAGTTTATCCTTGCGCTAGACCAGAAGTACTCAATAGCTTTTTTTGCTATACCAGCTCGCAGAGGATTTTGTTCTATATATCTGCATACTGCCCATAAATACGATTCTTTATCAACTATGGCTGAAAAGAACCTACATTCCCACAGCCGGCCAGAACGCTTATATTTTCTGTTTATATGCTGAGTGTATGACAAACTTAATTTTTGCATAGTTTTAGCTAGAGAGTTTTCTTCTGCTGGAACCAAAAGGAGATGGACATGATTGGGCATTAGGCAATAGACGTGTGCTTTGCAGCGACATAAGTTGATGTATTTTTTCAATAAATTAAGGTAAAACTGCCTATCTTCATTGTCGTAAAACACAGGTTGCCTATTATTCCCTCTTTGGGTTATGTGGTGGGGGTACCCCGGATATACTATTCTAGCTATACGCGACATAAACTAAAATGGGCTAAATGAGATGTGTCCCGAATTTACTCTCCTTACTATATAGACGTTTGAGAGGGTTAAATTCTTTCATTTTTTTTTATTTTTTTCTTACATTAAGAAAGCATTGAAAATAAAGGGCTATTTAAATGGGATGTGTCCCGATTTGTTGGGCTATTCACAAATAGCTTTTTTTGCGATACAATAGGAAAAAGGTTATAACTACCGTAACCTTAAGGGAGAGAGTCTATTCGGCCGCGAATTGCGGTTAAGCCTATGTGGTATTGGATTTTTAAATATTGTTTTTTGATCTCACTTAGATTGTTTTTCAGGCTAAAGATTGAAGGATTATCTAATCTGCCGAAAAACTCTAATTTTATCATCGTGGCTAATCATGCCAGTTATCTTGACCCCTTATGCATTATGGCTACTTGTCCGCGTAGGATTTATTGTATTGTGGCCAGATATCTTTATGATATTTTTGCCGTCGGCTGGTTTTTAAGAAAAATCGGCACTATTGCTTCCGGCGGCTCATCCGACCGGGGTTACGAACTGTTGATGAAAAACAAAAACGTCGGTTTATTTGCGGAGGGTAAGATCAGCCGTAACGGCGAACTCGGCGAGTTTAGAAGAGGGGCGGCCCTATTGGCTAAAAAAACCGGCCGGCCGGTTGTGCCTTGTGCGGTTTTAGGCACTTTTCAGGCGCTGCCCTGGGAAGCCAAATGGATAAAATTATTTGTTCCGATCAAAGTCAAATTCGGAAAACCGGTTTATCTTTTAAAAGAATTCGATGACCAGATAGACGATCTATATATGCGGGAAGGTATTTTTAAGATCAGAAACACCATAAAGGAGTTATTAAATGAGTAGCAGAAATCTAGTGAAGGTAAAAGTTTCCCGGGTTATAGCGGCGGAGGTTTCAAAAATACTTCACTTTCTGACTGAAGTCGATGAATTTCCTTCTTATGTGTCTTCGGTCAAACAGGCTTCGGTGCTCCAGCGCTGGCAGAACAAGATGAAGACTAAATGGCTTATCCAGGTCGACCATCTGCCGATCAGCTGGATAGAGGAAGACGTAGTTGATTTTGAAAAAAATACTATTTCTTTTAAGGCTCTAGAAGGCGATCTTCAGGAGTTTAAGGGCCGCTGGAAGTTTAAGCCGGTTTCCGGAGGTACTTTGGTTACGGTTACTGCCTATGCCAGTCTTAATATCCCGGCCATTGGAGATTTTGCCAGGGAATATGTAGAAAAAACCCTGACTAAGAATTTTGAGGCAATATTGAAGGCCATAGAAGCCCGGATAATCTCTTTGAAGTATAAAGCGGCTAAAGGTACAGTTTCGCAAGCAATCAGCGGTTTCGGGATCATCGGCCACTTGTATAATTTTTATCATTTAGAAAGATGCCTTAAAATGCTTAATCCCGGATTCAAAATGCCTTCCCGGGATTTTTTAGGCCAGTTGTTTAATGTCACTCCTTCGTTTAAGCTTTATGATATCCAGGATTTTAAATCCAAGACCGGTGCCAGTTCCCATGGCTGTTTTATTGTAGCCACTTTTATCCCCGATCTGATCGAAAAAGATGTCTGGTCGATATTTTCCAAAGTAGTCAAAGCCTGCCGGATCGCCGAAGAACACGGCATGGGCATAGTCACTTTAGGCGGTTTTACTTCGATCGTGGCTGAACGGATCGGCCAGGCCATCACTGACATGGTGGATATCCCGATCACTACCGGAAATACTTTTACTGCGGCCATGGCCCTGGAGGGTGCCTACAAAGCCGCAAGCGGTTTAGGCTTAGATATCGGAGCTCTTAAGGTAGCGGTGATCGGGGGAACCGGCGACATCGGAAGCGCCTGTGCTAGAGTCCTCACTGAAAAAGCCGCTCAAGTGACTGTAACCGGCCGCACTAAAAGTAACCTCAGGAAGTTAAATAAAGAGTTGCTTAAGAAACGAAAGGCTAAAATTATTGCCACTACCAACAATGAAGCCGCGGTAAGAGATGCTGATATTGTCATTGCCTGTGCCAGCGCCACTTCGTCGATACTTTTAGTCGATTGGTTTAAGCCCGGGTCAATAGTCTGTGATGTCGGTTATCCTAAGAATATTTCTTACACGCCTACTAACCGCGATGATATCCTTATTTTTTCAGGCGGTTTAGCTAAAACGCCCAGCCCGCTTAATCTGCCGATTGATCTAGGTTTACCTAGCCCTGATTCTATCTACGGCTGTTTTGCCGAAGCAGTTATTTTGTCTTTAGAAAAACGCTATGAAAATTACAGTTTTGGCCGGGGAAATATCATGCCGGACAAAGTCGAGGAAATAAAAGTTTTGGGTCAGAAACACGGTTTTGAACTGTCCAAATTCTGGTGGGGCGAGAGGCTGATGGATGATCTGGCCATAGCTAAGATAAAAGAGAGATTAGATAGTTCAAAGAAGATCTTTGCCGTAAAATAATCATGAAAGTCTTTGTTACCGGAGCAGACGGGTTTTTAGGGGTAGCGTTGGTTAAACGGCTTCTTTCAGCCGGCCATCAAGTCAAAGTTTTAATTCACAGCCCTAAAAGTTGCGACAGCTTAGGCGGCCTGGAAGTTGAGAAATGTTTTGGCGATATCCTTGACCTTGAAGCAATGGAAAAAGAAACTAAAGGGGTTGAGGCAATATTTCATTTGGCTTCGTTGTATAAATTTTATCCCTGGTGGCAGAAGAAAGTGCCGGAAATTTATCAGGTAAATGTAGGCGGCACAAAAAATCTTTTAGCCGCGGCCCGGAAAAATAAAATAAAGCGTTTTATTTTTACCAGCAGCGTTGCCGCAGTCGGAAAAAGGCCGGATGGAAAACCCAGCAATGAGGATGTTGAGTTTAATCTTTGGAAAAAATCAAGCCATTATGCCCGTTCTAAAGTCTTGGCTGAACAGGAAGTTTTAAAGTCTGCTAAGCAAGGTTTCCCGGCGGTGATCTTAAACCCGGCGGCTTTGATCGGGGAAGGCGACCGAAAACCCACGCCTACCGGCCGGATGATCGTTGATTTCCTAAATCGCCGTTACCCGGTTTACTTTAACGCAGTTATTTCTCTGGCTGATGTCGATGATGCAGCCAGGGCTCATCTTGCGGCCTTGGAAAAGGGAAAGCCGGGTGAGCGCTATATCCTTTGCAATAACCGGGCCTATGAATTAAAGGAGTTATTCACTATACTTCAGCAAGTATCGGGGGTTCCGGCGCCAAGATTAAAAGCGCCTTATCCTTTTTTGATCGGTTTTCTTTATCTTGATGAAGTGGTTTCTGATTGGTTAAAAAAACGGCCGTTGCTTTCAACCCGGACTGTGGAGTTCTGCCGCAATTCAATAGTTTTTGATAACAGTAAAGCGGCTCAAGAATTAGGTTATACCACCACTCCGGTCACCACGACTTTGGCTAAAGCGGTCAACTGGTACAAGGAAAACGGTTATCTTAAAAAAGGAGCCAAACAGTAAAGATGCCAGAAAACGCTAATGCTCTTGATAGAGAGATCCGCCCGGTGTTTATAGCTTACCCGGCTATCTATTCACTGCTGATGCTTAATTACTTAGTCGGCAAAAAGAAAATAAAGTTTGCCGGGATAATCCTTTCCCGGTCGCATATCACCATGAAGGGAATAAAGTTTTCCTTTTTGGAATCGTTTTATATCCTCTGTAAGAAATGCGGCCTGGCTTATGCTTTGTATATGTTTTTTATCATCAAAGGGTCATTGTTGGTGATTACGATCTGGAATTTGATCAGCCGCTTAAAAAGATGTCCGCTTAAACTTAAAACTTTTAACCGGATCGCCAAAGAAGCCCATATACCCATACTTAAGGCTAAAAGCATAAACAGCCCCCGGGCAGTCAACCTAATGAAAGCAGTGGGGGCTAATATCATTGTTTCCGGTTACAACAACCAGATCTTACGTTACCGGATCTGTAAACAATTTGCCTTACGGGGAATAAATATTCACAATGCTTATCTTCCCGATTTCGGCGGCCTGGATGCGGCTTTTGAGACGCTTTATCAGGGGGTGGCTAAAAGCGGCGCTACTATCCATTACATCGACAAGGGAGTTGATACCGGAAAGATCATCAGTCAGGAAAAGATCTTAGTCAAGCCTGAGGATACGGTTTTCAGTTTAAATATCCGCCAGTGGCTCAAAGGAGCCCAGCTTTTACCGGCAGTGCTTACGGCTATTGCCGCAGGCAAGGCCGAGATTCAAAAGCAGGACATGAGTCAGGTAAAATATCCTTATCGTTCGTTTCCCGAAAAAACCCGGGTTAAGCAGGCAGCTAAAAAAGGCAGCCGGCTGGTTTTGTTGCGCGAGATTATTTTACCCGGCCCCTATCTTTACCAGGTGTTTAAATAATTATGCTGAATTCAATTTTTAACCTTAGCAGTTACCATTGGAACCCTTATTCGGTTCCTTACTACCTGGTGGGGATGCTTACTCTGGTCGAAGGAATTTTTATTTTTGTCCAAAACCGCCGGGCCCTGGTAAATGCCGCTTATGCTTTAAGCTGTTTGGTAGTCAGCCTCTGGCTTACCGGAATGGGCATGGTTTTTAACAGCAGCTTTGAAGCCACAGCTCTTCTTTGGGCCAGATGGTATGTTTTTTTAGGGATTATTTTTATCACTCCTTCAATATACTTTTTTTCGGTCTCCTGGGAGAAGGCTTTATTCCCCGGACGTAAAACCAAAAAAGATAAGCTGGTAATAGTAAATTTTCTCTGCGGCCTGGGGTTTTATTTTCTTTGTCTAAATTCAGAGTCTTTCATCAGCGGCCTCTGGCATAACTCCTGGGGGTTTTATCCGAAAGCCGGCTGGGCTTATATTATTTTTGTGGCCTGGTTTTACGGGCTGATGATCTTGATGCTGCTTAACTTTATCGCGATCTACCGCCGGGAAAAAGATTTGGTGGTCAGAAGGCAGGCCAAGCTGATGATCGCCGCTTTTTCGATTGCTTACCTGGGGTCTTTGGAGTTTCTGCTTAACTATGGCGTGAGCCTTTATCTTTTAGCTTTTGTGCCGGTGTTTATCTGTATCACTATCGTCGGCTACAGCGTGATCCGCTACCGGATGATGGATATCGAGACCGCGGTGCATAAGACCGTAGCCTGGGTTTTCGGCAACCTGATCTTGATTGCGCCGTTCGGAGTGATTTTTTATTTTAGCCGTTCCTGGTGCCATGGTTTAAGCAACCTGACATTTTTTATTTATTTAAGCGGATTGCTTTTGGCCTTTTTGATTTTCTTTAGAGCCTTTCAGCCTAAAATCGACCATTTCTTTCAGCGTCGTCGCTATGATCTAGAAGCGATTTTAAGCCGCTTTATTGATGAAATAATCCATTTGAAAGGAATCGGTAAACTTAGCCAGCGGATCCAAGATACGATAAAAGAGACTTTATATCCCCAGAAGGTCGATATCCTTATTTGTAATCAGGCTGAGAAAAAAAGCCCTTTTTTAGTCTGGTTGGCTAAGAACAACAAGATTGTCTACAGTGAATTTATTGATATCGATCCGGGTTTAGCCCAGATCAAAGAAGCGGCAAAATGGTATTTTGATAATACCTCCTCAGTAGTAGTTATTCCTTTAGTCCTGGGCGATGACCTGCTTGGTTTGATCAACCTGGGCAAGAAAGCCAATTTGAAACGTTATTCCGCGGTTGATTTTCACTTTTTAAATATTTTAAGGAACCAGTCGGCGATCGCCATATCCAATTCTTTGGTTTATGAAAATATTGAAGAACAGGTACGAGTACGGACCGAGGAGCTGGTTGAAGTGCAGAACCAGTTGACTCAAGCCGCAAAATTAGCCAGTGTCGGTACTTTAGCCGGAGGAGTGGCTCATGAGATCAACAATCCTTTAGCGGCGATTCTGACTAATGCCCAGATGCTTCTGGCTTCCCTGGATGACCTCGATGCCGATGAGCTTAAAGATTCCCTGGAACTTATCGAAGAGGCGACTAAGCGCTGCCGGGTGATAGTCAAAAAACTGATGACTTACGCCCGTAAACCGATGGAAGTTTCTGAAGTCGTGGTGGTCGATCTTTTGGAGGTGGTGGAAAAGGTAAACTCCTTTTTAGGCTATCAGCTCCAGCAGGAAAATATCACCATAGCGGTTAAGGCCGAAGAAGCTCAATACCCGGCAGTCGGCAACCACAATGAATTTGAGCAGGTAGTGACTAATCTGGTTTTAAATGCTAAAGATGCTATCAAACGGGTTAAAAAAAGCGGCCAGGTCGAGATCTCGCTGTCAAAAAATGATAACTGGATAAGGCTGGATATAAAAGATGAAGGTTCAGGTATCCCCAAGGACGATATCCCTAAGATCTTTGACCCTTTTTTTACCACTAAAGACGTGGGTAAAGGCTTAGGTTTGGGGCTTTCAATATCCCAGTCGATCATTGAAAAGTATAAGGGCTCGATTTTTTTGAAATCTAAGGAGGGTGAGGGTACGACTTTTACCGTAAACCTGCCCTTAGCCGGCT